>Ga0255338_1001961_pt1 | contig 34098 bp, 30 predicted proteins | sample MeOH1_35cm_T4_19_FD_203715 | JGI IMG/M metagenome (GOLD analysis project Ga0255338, IMG submission 203715) | Sandy soil microbial communities from University of British Columbia, Vancouver, Canada - MeOH1_35cm_T4_195 | ecosystem: Engineered > Artificial ecosystem > Sand microcosm > Unclassified ...
AAATTCCGATGATGGGTCTTCGATCATTTGCCGCCGCCTTGCCCGCCGCCCTGTCCGGGCTGCCGGGCCTGCGTAACCAGCCCGAGCCGACCGAGGCCGAGGCTGCGTCCTTCGACGCCCTGGTGCATCGGCTGGCCTATCTGCCCAAGCCCGACATCAAGCGCATCCGCGAGGCCTATAAATTCGCGGACGAGGCCCATCTGGGCCAGTTCCGCGCCAGCGGCGAGCCCTACATCACCCACCCGATCGCGGTGGCCGGCATCTGCGCCGAGTGGCGCCTGGACGCCCAGGCCATCATGGCCGCGCTGATGCACGACGCGATGGAGGACTGCGGGGTCACCAAGACGGAGCTGATCGAGCGCTTCGAGGCCCCCACCGCCGAGCTGGTCGACGGCCTGACCAAGCTGGACAAACTGCAGTTCTCGACCAAGGAGGAGTCGCAGGCCGAGAGCTTCCGCAAGATGCTGCTGGCGATGGCGCGCGACGTGCGCGTCATCCTGATCAAGCTGGCCGACCGTCTGCACAATATGCGCACCATGCAGGCCATGGTGCCGGAGAAGCGCCGCCGCATCGCCCGCGAGACCCTGGACATCTATGCGCCGATCGCCCATCGCCTGGGTCTGAACCAGATCTACCGGGAGCTGCAGGAGCTGTCCTTCCAGTACATCAACCCCTGGCGCCATGCGGCCCTGGCCAAGGCCATCGCCAAGGCCCGCGGCAACCGCCGCGACCTGGTCTCGCGCATCGAGCGCGATGTCGAGAAGGCATTCGAGCAGGCCAGCATCAAGGTCGAGATCCAGGGGCGGGAGAAGACCCTGTTCTCGATCTACAAGAAGATGAAGGACAAGCACCTGAGCTTCGCCCAGGTCAGCGACATCTTCGGCTTTCGCATCATCGTCGACGAACTGCCGACCTGCTACCTGAGCCTGGGCGTGCTGCACCAGCTCTACAAGCCGCAGCCGGGCCGCTTCAAGGACTACATCGCCATCCCCAAGCCCAACGGCTACCAGAGCCTGCACACGACGCTGGTGAGCCCGCTGGGCACGCCGGTGGAATTCCAGGTGCGCACCGAGACCATGCACCTCGTGGCCGAAAAGGGCGTGGCGGCCCATTGGATGTACAAGAACCGCGGCGACGCCCAGGCCACCCAGCAGCTCGGCGCGCACTGGCTGCAGTCGCTGATCGACATCCAGGACGAGACCCGCGACGCCAACGAGTTCCTGGAACACGTCAAGATCGATCTGTTCCCGGACGCCGTCTACGTCTTCACGCCCAAGAGCAAGATCATGGCCCTGCCCAAGGGCGCGACGCCGGTGGATTTCGCCTATGCGATCCACTCCGACGTCGGCGACCACTGCGTCGCGGCCCAGATCAACGGCGAGCCGGTGCCGCTGCGCACCGAGCTGCGCAGCGGCGACGTCGTCGAGATCGTCACCGCCGCCGGCGCCCGTCCGAACCCGGCCTGGCTCAGCTTCGTGCGCACCGGCCGGGCCCGCTCCAAGATCCGCCATTTCCTGAAGAACCTGGAGCAGGAGGAATCGCGCGAGCTGGGCCAGAAGATGCTCGCCCAGGCCCTGCGCGCCGAGGGCCTGGCCCTGCCCAGCCTGGACGACGAGGACCAGGAGGCGGCCCAGCTCTGGCAACAGCTGGCGCGCTGGGCCGGCAACCGCCATGTCGACGAGCTGCTGGTCGAGATCGGCCTGGGCCGCAAGATCGCCTCCATCGTGGCCAAGAAGCTGGCCCGCATGTTGGCCGAGCAGGGCCAGCGGCCGGACGCGGTGCTGCTGTCGATGGGCCGCTTCGCCAGCGACGACGCCCCGGCCCAGGGTCAGGTCATGCTGGACGGCAGCGAGGGCGCTTCGGTGCGCCTGGCCCCCTGCTGCCGGCCCATCCCCGGCGACGAGATCAAGGGCTATCTGGGTCGCGGCGAGGGCCTGGTGGTGCACACGGCCGAATGCGCGGTGGGCCGGCGCCTGTTCCAGCGCGATGCCGAGCACTGGATTGCGGTCAGTTGGGCCGACGAGCTGACGCGCCCCTTCGAGGCCGGCGTCGCCGTGCTGCTGAGGAACGGCAAGGGCGTGCTGGCCCAGGTGGCCCAGGCCGTCAGCAGCGCCGAGGCCGACATCACGCACATCTCGATGACCGACGAGTCCCAGCAGCGCGAGACCGCCGAGATGAGCCTGCTGCTGTCGGTGCGTGACCGCCTGCACCTGGCCGACGTGCTGCGCACCCTCAAGCGCAGCCCCTCGGTGCTGCGCGTCTGGCGGGTCAAGCCCGCCGCCTGATCAGGCCCGGGGCGCCGGGTAGCGCACCTCGAGGATCTCCAGCTTCTCGATCCCGCCGGGCGTCATCAGCTGCACCTCGTCGCCCTCGCGCGCCTTCAGCAGCGCGCGCGCGATCGGCGAGATCCAGCTGACCTCGCCTTTGAGGCTGTCGCTCTCGTCGATGCCCTTGATCGTGATGGTGCGCTCCTCGCCGCGGCTGTTGGCGTAGGTGACGGTGGCGCCGAAGAAGATCTGGTCGCTGCCATGGTGGGCGCTCGGGTCGGCCACCTCGGCGATGTCCAGACGCTTGGTCAGGAAGCGCAGGCGGCGGTCGATCTCGCGCAGGCGTTTCTTGCCGTAGAGGTAGTCGCCGTTCTCGGAGCGGTCGCCGTTCTTGGCGGCCCAGGAGACGACCTCGACGATCTTGGGCCGCTCCGCGTCCAGCAGCTCCATGAATTCGGCGCGCAGCCGCGCATGGCCCTCGGGCGTCATGTAGTTGCGCGTGCCCTGGGGCAGCGCCGGCAGGGCGATGTCCTCGTCGTCCTCGTCCTGCGTGCTTTCCTTGGTAAATGCCTTGCTCATGGCGTGTATTGTGTCGCCACACAAGGCACAACGAGGAGACCCTACCATGAGCTCAGCAGGCCCCTTGGCCGGACTGCGCGTGATCGAGTTCGCCGGCATCGGCCCCGGCCCCTTTGCCGGCATGCTGCTGGCCGACATGGGCGCCGACGTGATCGTGATCGAGCGCCCGGCCCAGTTGCGCACCTTGGGCGGCGGCGATGCGATGAACCGCGGCAAGCGCTCGATCTGCCTGGACCTGAAGAAGCCCGCAGCCCTGGCCGCCGTCAAGGCCCTGGTCGACAATTCCGACGCCTTGATCGAAGGCTACCGCCCCGGCGTGATGGAGCGCCTGGGCCTGGGGCCCGAGGCCTTTGCGCAGAGCAACCCGCGCCTGGTCTACGGCCGCGTCACCGGCTGGGGCCAGAGCGGCCCGCTGGCCCAGTCGGCCGGCCACGACATCAATTACGTGGCGATCACCGGAGCGCTGTCGATCGCGACGCGCCAGGGCGTGCCGCCAAGCCTGCCCGCCACCCTGCTGGGCGACATGGCGGGCGGCGCGATGTTCCTGGTCTTCGGCCTGGTCTGCGCGCTGCTGGAAGCCAAAAACTCCGGGCGTGGCCAGGTGGTGGATGCGGCGATGGTCGACGGCGTGTCATGCCTCACCGCGCTGATCCATTCGCTGCGCGGCGGCGGCCTGTGGGCCGACAGCCCGGCGCAGAACTTCTTCCTGCACGCCTCCCCTTTCTACGACTGCTTCGAATGCGCCGATGGCCGCTACCTGAGCCTGGGGGCCATCGAGCCGCCCTTCTATCGCGAACTGCTGCAGCGCCTGGAGCTGGACGATGTCGATCCGGCCCGGCAGTACGACAGCCGCGACTGGCCGGCCCTGCGCGAGCGGGTGGCCCGACGCCTCAAGGAGAAGCCGCGCGACGCCTGGGCCGCGCTGCTGGAAGGCAGCGACGCCTGCGCCGCGCCGGTGTTGAACCTGACCGAGGCCGCCGAGCATCCGCATCAGCGCGCGCGCGGCAATTTCGTCGAGGTGGACGGCCGCCTGCAGCCCACCGCCGCGCCGCGCTTCTCGCGCACACCGGCGCGTCCGCCGGGCGCCGCGCCGCAGCCGGGCCAGCATGGCGCCGAGCTGCTGGCCGAGCTGGGCCTGAGCGCGGCGCAGATCGCCGCGCTGGGCTGACGCCCATGAAGGCCAGCGGCGTGCTCAGAACTGACTGAGCTGCGGGTCCGGCTCCGGCGGCAGCAGGGGCCACCGACCGAGCACATCGTAGTGATAGGGGCTGGACGCGCCGCCCACGACCAGCAGGAGCTCGTCGATGCGCCAGGCGACCGGCTCGATCGCCATCGAGCCCAGCCGATCGGGTGCGTCGTAGCTCAGCGTGAGGTGCGGCGCATGTCCCGATCCGGTTCCGAAGCCCTCTCCGGCCAGCACCTCCTGCACCGCAGCCAGCAGGGCCGCGAAGCCCGGCTCGCACTTCGCTCTAAAGGCCCAATGAATGAGGCCGCCGCCCGCCTGGTCGCGGATGCAATTGAAGATCAGCGTGGAGGCTCGCGCCGACAGCCGCGCGCCCGCGCGCAGCAGCCCTGCACGGTTGCCGGGGCTGTCCACATATCGATCCGACAAGGTCTGGTGCCAGTTCCGTGCCGGGAACATGCGCCGGCCGAGCCGGGCCTCCAAGCCCTGACGGCGCAGGGCCGCCAGCAGGGCCTGCCGCACCCCAGGCGGGGGCTGGGCCATCATCAACAGCCGAGGCACGGTCATCTTGCCCTCCCGCCGCTCCGAGCTCATGGGCGCGCGGCGATATGCAGGCCGGAAATGGAAAACGGGTTAGATACCTGAGTATCTAACCCGTTGATTCTCTTCTTATTGTTGGTGCGGCTGGCAGGATTCGAACCCACGACCCCTTGGTTCGTAGCCAAGTACTCTATCCAACTGAGCTACAGCCGCTGAAGCCCATAACTATAACACGCTTTTGATTGTCCGCCGGAGAAAACTCCGGTTTCTTTCATCATCGGCGCCCGTCATAAAAACATGGGGCTGACATAAAAAAGGGCCTGCGATTGCTCACAGGCCCTTGTCATTTCTTGTTGATCTATTCTTGTTTTTGGTGCGGCTGGCAGGATTCGAACCCACGACCCCTTGGTTCGTAGCCAAGTACTCTATCCAACTGAGCTACAGCCGCCGAAGCCATAGACTATAACACGGTTTTCACAGGCCTGAAAAGAGTTTCTTCTTCACTGCGCCGTGGCCGCCGCCTCGAAGCAGCGTGCGCGCCGCTCCATGTCGCCATCCTGGGTGGCCAGCTCGGCCAGGGTCAGCCAGCTGCGGCGGCGCGCGGCCACCGACAGCATGCGGTCATCGGCCGCCTGCTCCAGCATCAGCCGCGCCTTGCCCCACAGCTGGCGCTCGGCCAGCGCATGACCCAGGGCATAAGCCAGGTGCTTGTCGCGCGGGAAGCGCTGCACCGCCGACTCCAGGCGCTGCAGCCACTCCGGCCCCAGGCCCGGCATCGCCAGCACCAGGGCCTCCGACAGCACGGCACGCTCGTCGTTGCTGAGCTCATCCAGCTGCTCCCAGAAAGGCCGCAGCCAGCCGCGCCCGTCCTCCGGGGCGCCCAGGCCCGCGGCGCATTGGGCGGCTCGCGCGGCGACAAAGACATCGCGGCGGTCGGCGCTGTCGAGTTGCTGCCAGACCCGGCGCAACTGATCGACATCGCGCGCGCCTTCCAGCGCCTCGATGGCCAGCGAGCGCAACAGGCCCTGGGCGGCGACCTTGGAGAAGCCCTGATGCTTGGCCAGCAGGCGCGCGGTGCGCAGCGCCTCCAGCGGCTGCTTGGCGAGGCGCGCGGCCTGCAGCTTCAGGCGCAGGGCCTGGGTGCGGCGCGCAACACCTGGCCCCAGCTCGGCCAGCAGATCCAGCGCGCGCGCGGCATCGCGGTCGTCCAGAGCCCATTCGGCCGCCAGCAGGCGCGCGCCCTCCTCCGAGGCCTTGGCCGCCGGGACGCGCTGCGCCAGGTCCAGGGCCTGCTGCAGCTGCTCATCGCGGCGGCGCTTGTCCTGCAGGCGATGCGCGCTCTGGGCCGCCAGCAGATGGCCCAGGGCCATGAAGGCGGCGTCCGGCTGGTCGCCGGTCTGCGCCTGGATGCTCAGGGCACGCTGCACGGCCTTCTGGGCGCGGCCATAGCGCGCTCCGAAGAACTCGGCCAGGGCTTCGCGCAGCGCCAGCTGGGCGCTGCGCTCGCGCTGGGCCAGCCGCCATTCGCGCGCGCGGCGCGGCAGGCTGGTCAGGGAGTTGAGGGTGTGGATGACGGTGACCAGCGCAAAGCAGCTGCCCACCAGTACCAGCAGGAAGAGGTTCAGCGAGACATCGAGCCGCCAGCCATTCCAGTAGAAGCTCGCCAGCCCGTCATTGCTGCCCAGGGTCAGGGCCGCCACCACGGCCACCGCGAACAGCAGCACCAGCCAGATCACCGTGCGCATATCGACGGCGCTCCGCTCAACGCCCGCCGGCGGCCGCCAGGGCCGCCAGGGTGTCATCGGGACGCGGCACCGTAACCTGCCGCGCCTGACCCAGCACCTGACGCAGCAGATCCGAGGCGCCGGCAACCTTGCGCGAGCGGCCGTCGAAATAGCGGTCCAGCGTGGACAAGGTGTCGCGCAGATCGCTCTGCGCGGTGTCGAACTGCCGGCTCAGCAGGGCCAGGCGGGCGTTCAGCAGCCGCAGCTTGAGGTTCTCGCGCAGGAAGAAGCTCTGATCCGGCGCCAGCAGCATGGCCTCGGGATGCTCGATGCGGGTGACGCGCAGCAGCGACTTGGCCTCCACCCAGACCAGCCCACCCCATTCGCGCCAGCGCTGCTCGGCCAGCTGCGCCCAGCGGGCCAGCAGGCCATCGGCCGGCGGCTCGGCCGCGGAAGCGGCGGACCTGGCCGGCGCGGCGCGCTCGGCGCGGCTCTGGCGCACCGCCACCGCCTCGCTGCTCTTGTCAGCCGCCGACAGCATCGGCAGCTCGTCCAGCAGGCGCTCCACCTCGTCCAGCTTGACAGCCAGGGTCGACACGTCAACCACGCTGACCGCCTTGACGCGGTCCAGGTCGCGGGCCACGGCGCGGCGCACGCCTTCCAGCCGCGGCTGCTTGTAGCGCAGCAGGCGTTCGTCGGCCTGGCGCAGCGCCGCCACCAGGGGCTCGGCACTGCCGGTGATGCTGGTCTGCTGCAGGGCCACGCGCAAGGCGGCCTCGATATCGCCGATCACGTTCTCATCGCGCGAACGCGACATCGACTGGATCAGCTCCTCCAGTTGGCCGCGCTGCAGCGCCACCTCGGCCAGGCGGGCCTCCAGCAGCGCCACCTTGGCGGCGGTGTCGCGGGTCAGGTCTTGCGATTGGCGCGCCAGACTGCGCGCCTCGCTGGCCTCGCCCTGGCTGCTGGCCTGGCGCCGCACCAGCTCCTGCTCCAGCTCCTTCAGGCGGGCCTGGCCTTGCCAGGCCAGACCCAGCGCGGCCAGCGATAGCACGGCCAGCCCCACGGCCAGGGCAGGAAGCCAGGCCGGCGGCTTGGCGCCCGGGATCGGGCTGGGCGGGGCTGCGGGCGCCTCGGGCATGGGTGGGGGGGAGGAAATGTTGTCGCTCACGGTCAAAACGATTGTAGGGGCCGCCCTTGCAGCCCATCCATGGCTTGGGCCACGGCCTGCGGATCGGGTCGCGCCAAAACCACATGGCCGAAGCCGAGCGCACGGGCGCGCTCGGCGATGCGGGCATGGGTGGCGATGCAGCGGGCCGGCGCCCAGTCGACGGCGGGGCCGGCCAGGGTCTGCAGATGGCCGATGGCCTCGGCACTGCTGAACAGCCAGACATGCTGCGCGGGTTCGGCCAGGGCCGCGGCCAGCAGGGCCCGCTCGGCGGCGTCCGGCTGCGGGCAATGGCGGCGGTAGACGCCATAGTCGCGCACCTCGGCGCCCTGTTCGCGCAGGCGCTGGGCCAGCCAGTCGCGGCCGCCCTCGCCCCTCACCATCAGGGCCAGACGCCCGCGCCAGTCATGCCCGGCCAGCAGGGGCCACAGATGCTCCGAATCCAGGCTGGCCGCTTGCGGCGGCGGCTGCACGATCAGGGCCTCGGGCACGCCCGCCGCATGCAGGGCCTGGGCGCTGCCCGGCCCCACGGTGGCCGCCAGCACGCCCGCGGGCCAGCCCTGCCCCGGCGGTCTCGCAGCGAAGAAATGCGCCACCGCATTGGGACTGACGAACATCGCCAGCGCAGCACCCGGCAGGGCCTGCCAGGCCGCGGCGGCTGGTGACGCATCGGCGGCGGCACTGATCTCGATCAGCGGCAGGGCCTCGACCCGCAAGCCCAGCGCACGCAGGCGCTGCAGCCAGGCGCCGGCCTGCGGCCGCGGCCGCGTCAGCAGCAGCGTCGCAGGCACGGCGGTCCTGTCGGCCACTCAGGCCGCCGGCAGGGCCGGCAGGTAGTCGCCGGCGCCCAGCGCGCGCAGGCGCTCGGCGGCCTGCTCGCCGAGCTGGCGGGCCTCGGCCTCGCCCTGCACGGCAGCGCTCAGGCTGGCTTTCAGCAGCGGCGCCTCGGGCCGCTCGGCATGGCCCAGGGCCACCGCGATCTGCAGCCGGTCGCCGTCCCAGCGCGCATGCGCCGCCAGCGGCATGCTGCAGCTGCCGCCCAGCGCGCGCGAGACGGCGCGCTCGGCCTGGGTGGCCAGCCAGGTCGGCCGGTCGATCAGGCCGGCCAGCTTGGCGTTCAGCGCCGCGGCATCGGCGCGCGTCTCCAGGCCCAGCGCGCCCTGGCCGGCGCAGGGAATCATCTCGTCGACCTCGAAACAGGCACGGATGCGCGCGCCCAGGCCCAGGCGTTTCAGGCCAGCGGCGGCCAGCACGATGGCGTCGTAGCCGCCCTCGTCGAGCTTGCGCAGGCGCGTGTCCAGATTGCCGCGCAGGGGCTCGACGCGCAGGTCCGGCCGCAGCGCCTTCAGCTGCACGACACGGCGCAGGCTGGAGGTGCCGACCAGGGCGCCCTGCGGCAGCTCGGCCAGGCTGGCGTAGTTGTTGGAGACAAAGGCGTCGCGCGGGTCCTCGCGCTCCAGGATGGCCACCAGCTCGAAGCCCTCGGGCAGCTCCATCGGCACGTCCTTCAGGGAGTGCACGGCCAGGTGGGCACGGCCCTCCTCCAGCGCCGTCTCCAGCTCCTTGACGAACAGGCCCTTGCCGCCGACCTTGGAGAGGGTGCGGTCCAGGATCTGGTCGCCGCGGGTCGTCATGCCCAGCAGCTCGACCTTCAGGGCCAGGTCTTGCTCCAGCAAGGCCTTCACATGCTCGGCCTGCCACAGGGCCAGGCGGCTTTCGCGCGTGGCGATCACCACCGCATTGGAAACAACAGATGCGCTCATGCCGGCATGCTAGCGCAGCGAGGCGGGCGGCCCGGAGCGGCGAAAAGAAACTGATACAGTCAGATTCCAGTAACTTCGTTACACACCTACCCTTCAGCGCACAACGAGCCCTGCCATGCCCGCAAGACCCGCCGCCCGCCTCGCCAAGACCAGCCGCCGTTCCGCGGACGACAAGAACCAGCCGCTGATGGAGGACATCCGCCTGCTGGGTCGCATCCTCGGCGAGGTGATACGCGAGCAGGAGGGCCGCGATGCCTACGAGCTGGTGGAGCGCATCCGCAAGCTCTCGGTGGCCTTTCGCCTGAAGCGCGACGCGCAGGCCGGCAAGAGCTTCGACAAGCTGCTGAAGAGCCTCTCCGGCGAGCAGGCCGTCAGCGTGATCCGCGCCTTCAGCTATTTCTCGCACCTGGCCAATATCGCCGAGGACCGCCACCATGTGCGGCGCCGCGAGGTGCACGAGCGCGCCGGCAGCCTGCAAGCCGGTTCGCTCAGCTACGCGCTGGAACGCCTGCACGAGGCCGGCGTGCGCCCCACCGAGATCGCCAAGACCCTGCAGCACGGCTTCATCTCGCCGGTGCTGACCGCGCACCCGACCGAGGTGCAGCGCAAGAGCATCCTGGACGCCGAGCGCGCGATCGCCGAGCTGGTCGAGCAGCGCGACCGCCTGCACACCGAGCGCGACAAGCGCGACAACGAGGCCCTGATCCGCGCCCGTGTCACCCAGCTGTGGCAGACCCGCATGCTGCGCTACTCCAAGCTGACGGTGGGCGACGAGATCGAGAACGCCCTCTCCTACTATCACGCCACCTTCCTGCGCCAGATCCCCAAGCTCTATGCCGAGCTGGAGGAGGCCCTGCCCGGCCAGGAGCTGAACAGCTTTCTGCGCATGGGCCACTGGATCGGCGGCGACCGCGACGGCAACCCCAACGTCACCGCAGCCACGCTGCGCCACGCGCTGAAGCGCCAGAGCGAGGTGGCGCTGCGCCATTACCTGACCGAGCTGCATGAGCTCGGCGCCGAGCTCTCGATCTCGGCGCGCCTGACCTCGGTCAGCCCGGCGATGCAGGCGCTGGCCGAGCGCAGCCCGGATCGCAACGAGCACCGCATGGACGAGCCCTACCGCCGCGCGCTGACCGGCATGTACGCGCGCCTGGCCGCCACCCTGCACGAGCTGACCGGCACCGAGGCGCTGCGCCACGCGGTCGCGCCGCAGGACCCCTATGCGGCGCCCGAGGAGTTGCTGGCCGATCTGCGCACCATCGAGGCCTCGCTGAAAAGCCACCATGCCGAGGCCCTGATCGCGCCGCGCCTGAAGCCGCTGATCCGCGCCCTGCAGGTGTTCGGCTTCCATCTGGCCACCCTAGACCTGCGCCAGAGCTCGGACCAGCACGAGGCCGTCGTCGCCGAGCTGCTGGCCACCGCGCGCATCGCGCCCGACTATGCCGCACTCGATGAGGCCGCCCGCCGCAGCCTGCTGCTGCAGCTGCTCTGCGACGCCCGCCCCTTGCGCGTGATCGGCGCGGCCTACAGCGACAAGACCCTCGGCGAACTGGCCATCTTCGAGGCCGCGCGCGAGGCCCTGCAGCGCTACGGCCGCGAGGCGCTGCGCCACTACATCATCTCGCACACCGAATCGGTCAGCGACCTGCTGGAGGTGGCCCTGCTGCTGAAGGAGGTCGGCCTCTTGCGCGGCACGCTGGACGACAGCTCGGACAAGGGCGCGGTCAGCGACCTGATCATCGTGCCGCTGTTCGAGACCATCGGCGACCTGCGCGAGGCGCCCGCCATCATGGGCGAGTTCTACGCCCTGCCCGGCATCGCCGCGCTGGTACAGCGCAGCGGTGGCGAGCAGGACATCATGCTGGGCTATTCCGACTCCAACAAGGACGGTGGCGTCTTCACCAGCTCCTGGGAGCTCTACCGCGCCGAGATCGCCCTGGTCGAGCTGTTCGAGGGTCTGCGCAAAGAGCATCCCAAGAGCCCCGTGACCCTGCGCCTGTTCCACGGCCGCGGCGGCACCGTGGGCCGCGGCGGCGGCCCCAGCTACCAGGCCATCCTGGCCCAGCCCCCAGGCACCGTGAACGGCCAGATCCGCCTGACCGAGCAGGGCGAGGTGATCGCCTCCAAGTACGCCAACCCCGAGATCGGCCGGCGCAACCTGGAGACCCTGGTCGCCGCCACCCTGGAAGCCAGCCTGCTGCACCCGACCAAGAGCGCGCCCAGGAGCTTCCTGGACGCCGCTCAGGCGCTGTCGGACGCCTGCTTCGCCGCCTACCGCGGCCTGGTCTACGACACCAAGGGCTTCGCCGACTACTTCTTCGCCGCGACGCCGATCCGGGAAATCGCCGAGCTCAACATCGGCTCGCGCCCGGCCTCGCGCAAGGCCACCCGCGCGATCGAGGACCTGCGCGCCATCCCCTGGGGCTTCAGCTGGGGCCAGGCGCGCGTGGCGCTGCCGGGCTGGTGCGGCTTCGGCTCGGGTGTGCTGGCCTTCCTGGGCGAGGGAGAAGCGAGGACGCAAAACCTGACCCTGCTGCGCCGCATGGTCAAGCAATGGCCCTTCTTCCGCACCCTGCTGTCCAATCTGGACATGGTGCTGGCCAAGACCGATCTGGACATCGCCGCGCGCTATGTGGAGCTGGTCGAGGACAAGCGCCTGGGCAAGAAGATCTTTGCCGCCATCCAGGCCGAGTTCCAGCGCACGCAGGAGGCGCTGGCCCTGATCACCGGCGAGAAGCAGCGCCTGGCCGCCAATCCGGCGCTGGCCCGCTCGATCCAGCACCGCTTCCCCTACATCGACCCGCTGAACCATCTGCAGGTCGAGCTGATGCGGCGCTACCGCGCCGTGGCGCCCGACCAGCGCGCCGAGGATCCCAGCATGGAGCGCGTGCAGCGCGGCATCCACCTGTCGATCAACGGCATCGCCGCCGGCCTGCGCAACACCGGCTGAGGCCGGGCGAGGCCGCTCACTCGGGCTGGAAGCGCCCGTCGCGCAGCGCGTAGCGGCGCCGCTCCACCCGCGCCGCCGGCGCGGGGCAGGCGCCCTCGTTGTAGCGCAGGATCAGTTCCAGGCGTGGCGCCTCGTCCGTGCCGCTGAGCCCCTGCAGCGCCGTGCTCTGGGCGGCCGCGCCCGGTCCGCAGGCGCCCGGCCCCGGCGCCTCGGTGAAGCCCTCGTCCAGCGCCAGCAGCAGGCGCTGCTGCTGCACCACCACCACGCGCTCGCGGCGCGACTCGAAGCCCTGCGCCACGTCATGGTCGCGGCTGCGCAGGCCCCAGCGCTGCGGCCCCAGCGCGATCAACTGCAGGTCCTCGGGCCCCGAGAAGGGCGCGCCCCACATCAGCAACTGGCTGCGTGCCTGCACATGCCAGCCGCCCTGCGCGTCGAGCGCCAGTACCGCCGCCCCCAGCGCGGGCCGGCAGCTGTGGCAGACGTACTGCTCGCGCGGCCCCGGGGTCAGCTGGTAGACCAGCATCAGCTTGTCCTGCGCCTGCTCGCGGTAGGCGGCGCGGAAGACCTCGTGGACATGCAGCAGGGTCGACGCGCCGCCGAAGAAGGCATTGCCGCCGCTGCGCCACAGCGCGCCGCCATAGACCGCCTGGCGCGCTGCGGCCATGTCCGGCGCCGGCTCGGCCGCCACGGCCAGCGGCCGCAGCAGCGCCAGCGAAAAAATGAGGGCGAACGCCGCCAGGCGGCCGCGCCGATATGCCTGCATGCCCTTGAACCTCCCCGGGGATAGCGTCATCGCGTGTACGATGAATCATCGCCCAAACGCAGCGCGGCGCCGACCCGGCACGCGCCAGCCACCGTGACCCTGTCCACACCCAGCCTGCTGATCATCGACCCACAGAACGACTTCTGCGACATCCCCGGCGCGGCCCTGCCAGTCGCCGGCGCCGACGCCGACATGCGGCGCCTGGCCGCGCTGATCACCGCGCGCGCGACCGCCATCGAGCGCATCGTCGTCACGCTGGATTCGCACCAGCGCCTGGACATCGCCCACCCCGGCTTCTGGCAGCGCGCCGATGGCGGCGCCGTCGCCCCCTTCACACCGATCACCGCGCTTCAGCTGCGCGCCGGCGAATTCCGGCCGCGTGATGCGGCCGCCCTGCCCCGCGCGCAGGCCTATCTGGATGAGCTGGAGGCCCGCGGCCGCTACACCCTGATGGTCTGGCCCGTGCACTGCGAGATCGGCAGCTGGGGGCACAACGTCCACGCCGCCGTGCATGGCGCGCTGGCCGCCTGGCAGGAGGCGCGGCAGCGCAATGCCGAATTCGTGCTCAAGGGCCTGAACCCCTGGACCGAGCATTACAGCGCGCTGCAGGCCGAGGTGCCGGATGCGGCCGATCCCGGCACCGCGCTGAACCGCGCGCTGATCGAGCGCCTGGATGCCTGCGAGGCCTTGTGGATCGCCGGCGAGGCCAGCAGCCATTGCGTGCGCGCCACGGTCGAGCATCTGGCCGAGCACCTGCCCAGCGGCCGGCTGGACAAGCTGGTGCTGATCGAGGACTGCATGAGCCCGGTGGCCGGCTTCGAGGCCGAGGCCGCCGACTTCCTCGCGCGCATGCGCGCCCGCGGCCTGCGCCTGGCCCGCAGCAGCGAACTGGGCGCATGATGAGCAAGCATCCCGACCGCAAGCCCGTCATCTCCAGCCTGCTGGAGACCGACCTCTACAAGTTCACGATGTGGCAGGCCATGCTGCATCGCCATCCGCAGACCCAGGCGGAGTACGCCTTCTGGTGCCGCAACGAGCCGGCCTATCCGCTGGCCGAACTGCTGGACGATCTGAACCGCGAGCTCGACCATCTGTGCAGCCTGCGCTTCTCGAAGGACGAGCTCGCCTATCTGGCGGGCCTGCGCTTCATCAAGAGCGACTTCGTCGACTTCCTGCGCATCTTCCAGTTCCAGCGCGACTTCATCCGCGTCCAGGCCCTGCCCGGCGGCCAGCTGGAGATCATCGCGCGCGGCCCGCAGGTCCATGTGATGGGCTTCGAGATCTTTGTGCTGGCCATCGTCAACGAGCTCTACTTCCGCCGCTTCGACCCGGCACAGGCCCTGCACACCGGGCGCGAGCGCCTGGCCGCCAAGATCGCCCAGGTCAAGGCTTTCGCCAGCGAGGAGGCGCCGCGCGCCAACCCCTTCGAGTTCTTCGACTTCGGCCTGCGCCGGCGCTTCTCGGGCGACTGGCACCGCGAGGTCATCGCGACGCTGGCGCGTGAGCTGCCGGTGCAGTTCAAGGGCACCTCCAATGTGCTCTTGGCGCGCGACCTGGGCCTGGTGCCGATCGGCACGATGGCGCACGAATACCTGCAGACCTTCCAGGCCCTGGGCGTGCGCCTGCGCGACCACCAGAAGGCGGCGCTGGAGAGCTGGGTGCAGGAATACCGCGGCGACCTCGGCGTGGCCCTGACCGACGTGGTCGGCATGGACGCCTTCCTGGCCGATTTCGACCTCTATTTCGCCAAGCTGTTCGACGGCCTGCGCCACGACTCGGGCGACCCGGTCTGGTGGGGCGAGAAGGCGCTGGCGCATTACGCCAAACTGCGCATCGACGCGCGCACCAAGCGCCTGGTGTTCTCCGACAGCCTGACCATCCCCAAGGCCCTGGAGCTGTACCGCCATTTCGCCGACCGCACCCAGCTGGGCTTCGGCATCGGCACCCACATCTCCAACGACATGGGCCTGCGCACCCTGCACATCGTGATGAAGCTGACCAGCGCCAACGGCCAACCAGTGGCCAAGCTCTCGGACAGCCCCGGCAAGACCATGTGCGACGACGCCACCTTCCTGGCCTATCTGCGCCAGGTGTTCGGCCTCAACCACTGAGAGGCCGAAACCGGCCCGGGCAGGCGACGGCGGCGCCAGCTGGCTAGCGAGCGGGCTGGGCGTCCCCGGTCTGCTGGGGCTGGGCACTCTTGTCGGTCACCACCACGCCCTTGTTCTCGACCCTGGGCCGGCGCGGGATGTTCGAGCCCGTGACATAGCTGCCCTCGCCCCTGCTGGCCTGCGGCTCATCGCCGGGCCCCGCCGCGCAGCCTCCCAGGCTGGCCATCCACAGGCCCAGCGCCGCTGCGGCGCCGATCATCACTGTTCGCATGGTTTGTCGCCCCCTGCCAGTCCATTCAGCAGCCCGGCCGGGATGGCCGCGCCGGCGCAGTCTAGGCGTCACGGCCGCCGCGACCGGAAGTCATGGCCGGCCGGGCTGGGCACGCGATCGGCGTGGCCTCAGGCAATCTTCTCGCGCAGCCAGTCCGGCAGCGCGGTCGACTTCTGCGCCGGGAAATCCATCCACACGGTGGTGGCGCCGCCGGCGGCATGGATCACACCCGGCTGGTCGCTGCGCTCCAGCGTGATCCAGGTGTCGAAGCTGCTGCGGCCGGGGTTGCTGACGTAATGCTTCGCCAGCACCTCGCCGGGGTATTCCAGCTGCTTGTAGAAATTGCAGAAGGCATTGACGATCACCGGTCCCTGGCCCGCCGGGTTGGGCGCGCCGCCCAGCGAATCCAGCCATTCGACGCGGGCGATCTCCAGATAGCGGAAGTAGATGGTGTTGTTGACGTGGCCCATCGCGTCCATGTCGCCCCAGCGGATCGGAATGCGCGTCTCGTAGACCAGCTTCTTGTCCTCGGGAATGTCCAGCCTCATGCGGTGATCCCCAGCTCGGCGGCCATGCGCTGCACCAGGGCCTTCAGTTCGTCGACCTCGGCGCGCAGCCGGACCTGCTCGGCGCGCAGGGCCTCGATCTCCTGCTCGCGCGGCAGGGCACCACCGCCCTGGCCCGCCTCGGTGGCGACCGGGCCGCTGAGCAGATGGGCCCAGCGCGATTCGCGCGCGCCCGGCGCACGCGCGAGCTTGACCACATAGGGCTGCGGTTCGCGGGAGGCCAGTTCGTCCAGAAAACCCTCCACCGAGGAAATGTCGGCAAAGCGGTGCAGGCGCTCGGTGTGCAGGCGCAGCTCGGCCGCGGTCAGGGGGCCGCGCAGCATCAAGAGGGTCAGGATGGCCAGGGCCGCGCCGGGCACGCCCAGCACCCGGGCCGCGTTGTGCTCGAAGCGCACCACGCGGCTGCCGCTGACCGTGTTGATCAGGTGCATGGCCTTGAGCTCGTCCAGGGCCTGCAGCACCTCGGACTCGCTGGCGTTCATCACCGGGTCGCGTGCGGTCTTCTGGTTGCAGCCCAGGGTCAGGGCATTGGCCGACAGCGGATAGCTGTCCGGCACGGTGTGTTCCTTCTCGACCAGCACGGCCAGCACGCGGGCCTCCAGCGGGGTCAGGTCTCGCAAGCTCATGTTCAGACGCCGAAGCCGTCGTCGGCCTGGATCACCGCGCCATTGATGAAATGGCTCTCGTTGGCGCACAGCATCAGCAGCGCGGTATCGAGATCGCGCGGATGGCCGACGCGCTTGCGCGGCAACAGCTCGACGAGCTTCTTGCCCTGCTCGGTGCTCCAGTGGTGGTGGTTGATCTCGGTGTCGATGTAACCGGGGCAGATCGCGTTGACATTGATGCCATGCTTGCCCCATTCCAGCGCCATGGCCTTGGTCATGTGGATCACCGCCGCCTTGCTCATCGAATAGACGCCGATCTGGCTCAGCACGCGCAGGCCGGCCATCGAGGCGATGTTGACGATGCGCCCGCCGATGAAGGTGCCCGGCGCGGCGCCACGCGCGCGCGCCAGCATGCGCTTGCCGACCTCCTGCGCGACGAAGAAGGCGCCGCGCACATTGGTGTCCATCACAAAGTCGTAGTCGTCGCCGCTGACCTCGGTCAGCTTCTGCGTGGTGCTGACGCCGGAGTTGTTGATCAGGATGTCCAGGGTGCCGACCTCGGTCTCGGCATGGGCGACGGCGGACTTGATGCTGTCCAGGTCCGTCACATCCAGGCTCACCACATGGGCGTCGCCACCGGCGGCCTCGATATCGGCGCGCAGGGCCTTGAGGCGCTCGACGCGCCGCCCCGCCAGCACCACGCAGGCGCCCGCCTGGCTCAGGGTGCGCGCAAACTGCGCCCCCAGGCCGCTGGAGGCGCCGGTCACCAGGGCCACGCGGCCCGACAGATCGATGTTGTAGCTCATGTCTTGTCCTTCTTCACTGCTTGGCGGAAACGATAGCATGGGCCGCAGGCGGGCCTGCCCACCTGTCGCGCCGCGCGCGCCCCGCACTAGAGTCCGGCACCTAGGCTCGAATAGCACGATCGTTCTATTTTTGCGCCGCACCAGTAGAATGCGCCGCGAACTGCGCGCCGCTGCCAGCGGTGGCGCCCCCAGACGACAACAAAGGACAAGCATGACCTCCGAAGAACTGGTTGCCCAGTACGGCCCGCGTGAAAGCATGGAGTACGACGTGGTCGTGGTGGGCGGCGGCCCCGCCGGCCTCGCCACCGCGATCCGGCTCAAGCAGCTGGCGGCCGAGAAGGGCCAGGAGCTGTCGGTCGTCGTGCTGGAGAAGGGCTCGGAACCCGGCGCCCACATCCTCTCCGGCGCCGTGATGGACCCCAGGGCCATCACCGAACTGTTCCCCAACTGGCAGGAGCTCGGTGCGCCGCTGCAGCAGCCGGTGTCCGGCGACGAGGTGCTGTTCCTCAACGAGACCGGCGCCAGCAGCACGCCGCAGTGGCTGATCCCCGCCTGCTTCCACAACCACGGCAACTATGTGATCTCGCTGGGCGCGGTCACCAAATGGCTGGCCGAGCAGGCCGAGGGCCTGGGCGTCGAGATCTTCCCGGGCTTCACCGCGGCCGAGATCGTCTACGGCGACAAGGGCGAGGTGCGTGGCATCGCCACCGGCAATATGGGCGTCGGCAAGGACGGCGAGCCCACCGGCGAATTCCAGCTTGGCATGGAGCTGCTGGGCAAGTACACCATCTTCGCCGAGGGCGCGCGCGGCCATCTGGGCAAGCAGCTGATCGCCAAGTACCAGCTCGACGCCGGCAAGGATCCCCAGACCTACGCGATCGGCATCAAGGAACTCTGGGAAGTGCCCGCCGAGCAGGCCAAGCCCGGCCTGGTGGTGCATACCGCCGGCTGGCCCATGGATGGCGAGACCTATGGCGGCGGCTTCCTCTACCACCTGGAGGGCAACAAGGTCACGCTGGGCTTCGTGGTCGGCCTGGACTACAAGAACCCCTGGCTCTCGCCCTTCGAGGAGATGCAGCGCTGGAAGACCCATCCCAGCATCCGCAAGCACATCGAGGGCGGCAAGCGCCTGGGCTATGGCGCGCGCGCGATCACCGCGGGCGGCCTGCTGTCGCTGCCCAAGACCGTGTTCCCCGGCGGCGCCCTGGTGGGCTGCGATGCCGGCTACCTGAACGCGGCCCGCATCAAGGGCAGCCACGCCGCCATCAAGACCGGCATGCTGGCCGCCGAGGCCGCCTTCGAGGCCCTGGGCGCCGGCCGCCAGCATGACGAGTTGAGCGCCTACCCGGCCGCCTTCGAGCGCAGCTGGCTGCGCGACGAGCTGGACCAGTCGCGCAACTTCAAGACCTGGTTCAAGAAGGGCAACACCGTCGGCACCCTGATGACCGGCATCGAGCAATGGCTGCTGCCCAAGCTGGGCCTCAAGAGCCCGCCCTGGACCCTGCACCGCGACAAGCCCGACCATGTCTATCTGCGCCCGGCCGCCGAGTGCGCCAAGATCGACTACCCGAAGCCGGACGGCAAGCTCACCTTCGACCGCCTCTCCTCGGTGTTCATCTCCAACACCAACCACGCGGAGAACCAGCCGGCGCACCTGACCCTGAAGGACGCCGGCGTGCCGGTGAACGTCAACCTGGCCACCTACGCCGGCCCCGAGAGCCGCTACTGCCCGGCCGGGGTCTACGAGTTCGTCAAGACCGACGCCGGCGAGGACCGCCTGCAGATCAACGCGCAGAACTGCGTGCACTGCAAGACCTGCGACATCAAGGACCCGACGCAGAACATCGTCTGGATCACGCCGGAGGGCGGCGGCGGCCCCAATTACGCGGGCATGTGACCCGGCGGCGCCGCCCGATGCCGCTCAGCCGGCATCGAGCGGGAAGTCGTAGCGCAGCATGCCGCGGTGCTCGGCCAGGCGATCGTAGAGCGAGCGGGCCGTGGCGTTGTCGCGGTGGGTCGTCCAGTAGTAGCGGCTCGCGCCCGCGGCGCGCGCACGCTGCGCCAGCGCCTCGATCAGGGCCCGGGCCACGCCCCGGCCGCGCGCTGCGGGCGCGACGAACAGGTCCTGCAGGTAGCAGCTCGGGCCGCTCCAGACACTGGTGTGGATGAGGGCATGGGCGATGCCTACCAGTTGCCCGTCCAGCAGCGCCGCCAGCCCGAACACCGCCTCGCCCGCCAGCAGGCGCTGCCAGCTGCGCTCGTAGGTCTCGGCGTCATGCTCGGTCCTGTAGAAGGCCTTGTAGCCGCGCGCCAGCGGCTCCCAGGCCGCGCGGTCGCCGGCCTCGAAGGGGCGGATCTGCACGCTCATGCCAGCAGGCCCAGCTGCTGCATCCAGCGCGACAGCTCGCGCTGCTGGGCGCTACCGGCCGCGAACTCGGCGGCGATGCGCGCGCGCTCGGCCGGCGCGCGGTTCTGGCTCACCTTGGCCTTGGCCTCCCAGCGCGTCACGCGCAGGCGAAAGCCCACGATGGCAGCCAGGAGCTTGTGCTGGAAATCCTCGGGCAGGCCGCGCCACTGCGCCGCATAGCCCGGCTCGTGCCGCCCGATCAGGCGCTTGAGCAGCGCATCCTTCGCGTCCGGCTCATCGACCAGTTGCAGCTCGCCATAGACGTGGACGGCCAGGTAGTTCCAGGTCGGCACATTGCGCTCGTGCTCGTAGTGGCGCGGCGAGACATAGGCATCCGGCCCGCTGAACACGGCCAGCACCTCGCGCTGGCCGGCCAGCCAGCCCCAGTGCGGGTTGGCGCGCGCCATATGCCCTTCCAGCCACCAGCTGCCCGGCGCCGCGGCGTCCTCGCCCCAGCTCAGCGGCACATGGGTGACGAAGCTGCGGCCCGCAGCGTCGGGGCCGATCAGCAGGGCCAGGGGCTGCTCGTCGATCAGCTGCCGGGCCAGGCTCAGCTCGGACAGCACGAAATGGGCGGGGTTGTACATGAGGCTTCGCGATGACTGGAAGACCTCGACTCTAGGGACCGACTTGGTACGATGAAAGCTCCAATACCCGAAAACATCATGGAACCAATCCTGGGGCTGGACCCGGCCGGCATGCAGCTGCGGCCCGGCCAGGGCCTGAGCCTGCAGCTGCACGCCCAGCTGAAGGCCCGCATCCTGCAGGGCAGCCTGCCCGCCGCGTTGCGCCTGCCGACCACGCGCGAGCTGGCCGCCGCCCTGCAGGTCTCGCGCAACACCGTGGTGCGGGCCTACGAGCAGCTGCTGGCCGAGGGCTTCCTGCAGGCCCGGGTGGGCGACGGCACCTATGTGGCCGCGCTGCAGACGGCCGCGCCGCCGGCCCGGGCGGCGGCGCCATTGCAGGCGCAGGCCGCGCCAGCATTGCCGGCCTCCCCGCTGTGGCAGGGGCTGCAGGCCTACACGCCGGCGCGGCGCCCATCGGGCCCGCCGCGCGCCTTCCGCTACGGCGTGCCGGCCCTGGATCTCTTTCCCGCCGCGGTCTGGGCGCGGCTGCAGGCGCGCTTCTGGCGCCGCGCCGCGCAGCAGCCCCTGGGCTACACGGACCCGGCCGGCCTGCCGCGCCTGCGCGAGATGATTGCCGCCTACCTGAGCCATGGCCGCGGCCTGCACTGCACGGCCGATCAGGTGATCGTCACCAACGGCTCGCAGCAGGCCATCGCGATGGCGGCGCTGGCCCTGTTGGGGCCGGGCCAGCGTGCGGCGATGGAGTCGCCCGGCTACCGCGCCGCGGCGGCGGCCCTGGGCCTAGCCGGGGGCCAGGTCTTGCCGGTGCCGGTGGACGGGCACGGGCTGCAGGTCGCCGCCCTGGAGGCCCTGGGGCCCTGCCGGCTGGCCTATGTCACGCCCTCCCACCAGTTTCCCGGCGGCGCCGTGATGAGCGTGCAGCGCCGGCTCGAGCTGCTGGCCTGGGCGCGGCGCCACGATGCCTTCGTGCTGGAGGACGACTACGACGGCGAATACCGCTATGGCGGCGTGCCGCTGGCGCCGCTGGCCTCGCTGGACAGCAGCGGCCGCACGCTCTACGCGGGCACCTTCTCCAAGCTGCTGTTCCCCGGGCTGCGCCTGGGCTATCTGGTGGCACCGCCCGCCTGGGCGCCGGCCCTGGCGCGGCTGCGCTCGGCGCTGGACCGCCATGCCTGCATCGCCGACCAGAGCGTGCTGGCCGACTTCATCGAGCAGGGTCAGTTCTTGCGCCATGTGCGGCGCGTGCGCCGAGCCGCCGAGCAGCGCCGCGACGCGCTGCTGACGGCCTGGCAGCGCGCCTTCGGCACGGCCCTGCCCCTGCCGCCGCCGGACGCGGGGCTGCACGCCCTGCTGCCGCTGCCGGGTGCGGCCGAGGAGGCGCGCCTGGCCGATCTGGCGGCGCGCGCCGGCATCGAGGTCGGGCGCCTGCGCCAGGTCGGCGCGGTGCCGGGCGCCAGCCAGCGCGCCGGCCTGTTGCTGGGCTTCGCCGCCGTGCCCCCGGTGCAGATCGCCCAGGCGGTGCAGACCCTGGCCCGGGTCTGGCGCTAGCCCGCCGCGGTCCCGGAAACGGAAAAGCCCCAGGACTTGCGTCCTGGGGCTTTCGCGTTTTTGGCGGAGACGGAGGCGGCCGCAAGTCACTCCGCCTTCTTCCGCCGATGCATCCCCAAAGCCTCGGTGTCTGAAAAATATCACCGGGATCAACATGTTAGGTGCGATGTGGAGGCCGCAATTGTCCGCCTCCGTATCCTGCCTGGGGAGGCCATTTGATAGGCGATTTGATAGCTGAAGGCCTCGCAGAGAGTCCCCATGGCGATCCACAAACTTACCGATCTCAAGATCAAGGCACGGCTCAAGGAAGCATACGACCGGTCTTTCACTCCTGATGCGAAGAACGCCCTGCTTGGCGACGGCCAGGGCCTCTACCTCTCCATCGCGAAGAACGCCACTGCAAGCTGGCTGTTTCGCTACATGGACGACGGCAAGGCCAAGGCGACTGGGTTGGGTGGCTACCCAGCCGTATCACTGCAAAAGGCGCGGGAACTAGCTCAGGGCTTGCGCGACGCGCGGGCGTCCGGCACCGATCCGCAGCGAGCCAAGCGCGAGCAGGAAACCCAGCGCCGGTTGGAGCAGAGCCGCGCCAAGACCTTCCAGGACTGTGCTGAGGACTACCTCGCCCTGACGGAAACCGCATGGAAGAACGTGAAGCATCGCCAGCAATGGCGGAACACGCTGGCCCAATACGCCTACCCGGTGATTGGCCGCATCCCCGTCTCCGACGTCACGACGGACGACGTGCTTCGCATCCTCAAGCCAATCTGGTCCAAGAAGGCGGAGACTGCCGGGCGCCTTCGCGGACGACTGGAATGCATCCTCGACTGGGCCACGGCTCACGGCCGCCGCACCGGCGACAACCCCGCTCGGCTCAAGGGCCATCTCGAATACATGCTGCCCCGACTGCGCAAGGAGGTTGAACACCACGCGGCCATGCCCTACGCCGACCTTCCGCAGTTCTTCGTCGCCCTGGACGCCCAAAGTGGCATGGCCCGCTACGCGCTCGAATTCCTGATCCTGTGCGCTTCCCGTACCGGCGAAGTCATCGGCGCTATCTGGCCGGAAATCGACCTCGACAAGGCGCTGTGGACGATCCCTGCCAAGCGCATGAAGGCTGGCGTGGAGCACCGCGTTCCCTTGAGCCCGCGAGCAGTTGAAATCCTGCGTCTCGTCAAACCCTTCGCCAACGGTGTCTACGTGTTCCCGGGTGGCAAGAAGGACATGCCGCTTTCCAACATGGCCATGATGATGCTGATGCGGCGCATGGACCTCACGGAATACACCGTACATGGTCATCGCAGCGCATTTAGGGACTGGGCTGGAGAGACTACGGACCACCCACCGCATGTGTGCGAACACGCCCTGGCGCACCGGCTGCAGGATGCGGTGGTCGCCGCCTACCTGCGCTCTGACTTCTTCGAGCGGCGCCGCACCCTGATGGCCGACTGGGCCACGTACTGCCTGTCTGCGCGCCGTGCCGCCGCTCCCGCTGAAGCCGTACCAGAAACCGCCTCGGCCGACGACGAGCCCTGACGCACGACGGCGGAGCCTGTCCTGCCGTGCCACAATCGCCCCGTGCATGGTGATGTCTGCACACCTCGTCGCCGCAGAATCTTGACGAGGCCGCCTTGCCGTCAGGCATGGCACCCACTTGATCTCGCCGTGGCAGCGAGTCTCGTACCCGGTGGCGTCAACTTTCCCCTACATGGGGCTGGTTGACGTTATCCACGCATCCAGCCCGTTTATCGAAGGAGCTGGATGTGACAAGCAAGAATCCCCAACCCCCCCAGGGCACCATGCCCGACGCCGGCCACGCCAAGGTGCCGCGCAAGCCGACCATCGCGGCCATCCGCGCCTTCATTGCCGATCACGGCCCCGCCACGGTCTACGTCCCGCGCGAGTTCGCGCAGCACTTCCGCCGGCCGCCCCACGACGGCAATCTCTACATCGTCGAAGACCCCACGCATCGCGGCGTGGTCCATTGGACTGATCGGGAGGGGCGCTACAGCCGCATGTCCGATGCCGATGCCTGGCGCATCACCGTCGGCCCGAAGAAAGTCAAAGGCGCCAAGAGATCTGCGAACAAGCCCGCGCGCCGCGTCGAGAGCCTGCCCGCCGGCGTGCCGCTGCAATCTGTGTCTGACACCGATCCCGTGCCCATCCGGCTCATCAAGCTGGAGCGGGTCATGCAGATCACCGGATTCGGCAAGTCCTTCCTGTACGAGCAGGCTGACTTCCCCAGGTCAGTCAAGCTTGGCAAGGCCAAGCGCGCGGCGGTTCGCTGGAGCGAGGCCGAGGTGATCGCCTGGGTCAACTGCCTGCTGTCCCAGCGCAATGACGTACAAGGCGAGGAGTGAACATGTCCAACGATGCAGCCTTCGACAAGGACGACGACGAACTCTTCAAGATGCCCGCATTCAAGTCAATCGGTCTCGACGACATCCTGACTTGGCACGAGGAACTGCCGCCGTTCGTCGTTGACGGCCTGGTCCGCGCGGCCGCAGTCACCGTCTTCTTGGTCGATCCCCGGGTCAATGTCCGCTACTTCGCGCTCGACCTGGCAATGGCGGCTGCGTCAGGCACGGCCATCGAGCCGTTTGGCCCGGGTGCCGGAGTGCCGACCGCGCTGTACCTGCCCGACGGAGATCCCAACACGGACAGCCAAAGCATCAGTGGCCTGTTCGCGCGCATCGGTGCGCCACCCATGCGGAGGCGTGCCCGCGCAAACTTCAACTGGTGCCACGGCGCCGCACCCGGCAGGACGCTGCCGCAGTTGAACACCTCCAGCGGCCAGCACGCCTTCATGCGCAGCCTGCCCGAGGACTGCAAGATGGTGGTTTTGGTCAACCCCGGCATGTTCCTCGTGGAAGCACCGGACCGGCTGAACACGGCACGACTGGACGGGCTGCTCAAGAAGCTCACGGATCGCGGCATCGCTGTGGCGGTCTTCGAGACCGGCGTGCGGCCATCGTCCGCAGCCAGCGCCTATGTATCTCACCATCACGACCTGATCCGTCTCAAGCTCGACGTGGCAGCCCCAGTGGACTTCGGTGAGGGCTTCGCCGTCACGCGCCCCAAGCCCTTGTGCGGAAAGCAGCCCTCGACGCTGCATGTCTGGTACGCGGAGCGCGATGGCTTGATCGAGTCGGGCTGCGACTTCGGCGTAGAAGACCGGGAGGCGATGGGAAAGCAGGTGGAAATGCGCGAGCGGCAAGAGCGCATCGCCCGCATGATGGCCGACCGCGAAGCTCGTGGCCTGCCCAAGCTGCGGCAGAAGACGATTGCCGATGCGCTCGGCGTGGACCCGGCGACCGTCACGCGCGACATGCAGGCCATGCGCAGTCGCTGGAAGCGCCAGGAAGCTCGCCGCATGACATCGGCGCCGCGCCCGAAGGACGAAACGTAGCAGCAGGAGCAGTTTTGCAATTCTGCAATTCCGCAATCCTGCAACTTCTCACCACTGCGACGCCGGCTCCTCGGTCTGCGTCGCAGTGCCTTCCCCGTCATCGGCGGGTAGCGTGTCCCCGACGGGGCGCAGCCGGATGTCCCCGTTGTCCAGCACCCGCAGGTTGACGTAACGGCCCACCTTCAACCCGGCGGCCTGCATGACCGGTAGGGGCAGCCGCAACCCCGTGGAATTGCCCCAGCGGCAAAGACGTACAGCCATCTCGTGCTCCTTTCTGGTGTACTCATTGGCGATCATCAAATTGCCGTGGGGCCTCGCTCAGCGGTGCGGTGCAACTCGGCACCGCCGTGCTGGTCAGTACGCGATAGCGTCGAGTTCGTCGTCGTCCGGCAGGTCGCGGGGCTTCTGCGCAGGCTTCGGCGGCTGAGCGGCTTGCTCGGCCTTGAACTCTGCCGCAGCCGTGCCGGGCGCCCAATAGCGGCGATTCGGCAGACCCGGCAGGTAGTCGGGCACCGGCACGATGTTGGACTGCAGCAGCACTTCCGCCATGTTCAGCGCCGGCAGCTTGTCCGGGCGGCGGTGGGCGCCCATGTCGATGCCCACCTTGTCCTTCACTGCTTTGACGTGCTTCCAGACCGTGTTGCGGCTCATGAAGTCGGCGAGCTGGTGGCCCTCCAGCCAGGCCACATAGGCCAGCCGCTCCTTGCTCGACAGGGCCTGGCGCTCGTCTTCGGTGAGCAGCGGCTGGATGGAGTTGGCGATGTCGAACTTGTCCAGCGAGTCGAAGAACAGTTTGTTCACGTCCACGCCAGCCCAGTCCTTGACACGGGACAGGCCCAATTGCTTAAGCGCCTTGCGGAACAGCTTGACCTCAACGCGGATCGCGCTGTTCATGAGCTTGATGATGCGCGTCTGGTACTTGCCAGGGCGCTTCCACTTGGTCTGCAACTCGACGGCCTTGCAGTACACCGTGGCGGCCTGGTATTCCGAACGACGGTCGCCGTTGAACCCGAGGCTGATGGAGGTCAGGTGATCGCGCTTCTTGCCCTTGGGGTTGTTGCGGTCGATGGCCTCGATCAGCGGCATCTTCAGGCCCTCCGGCAAGAAGAAGTTGGCGGCGAGGTGGACGTGGTTGACCTGCACATTGCCGCCATGCCACCGCTCCCACTCTTGAGGCGTGGGTCGCAGCTTCAGCGGGAACTTGGCGACGATGCGATTCAGGATGGCGCTGACGTAGTCCTGCATGTCGCCGTGTCCGAACACGTTGTGCCCCTGGAGGATCTGCGGCGGGCAGCAGTTGAACTCCAGCCAGGTCGCCAGCTCGTCGGTGCCTTCGATGTGGCGCGATTTGACGTAGACGTCATCGACGCTCTTGCCGGGTTGCGGCTTGACGGGGCTCGCGCCTGCCGCGTGGGGCTCACCGTCATACATGGCGTAGAAGACGTGGCCCAGGGGCTGATGGGTGAGATGCCCGCCGATTTCGATCCGGTCGATGTGGACGGTCTGGATCGCGGTGGGCAGGGCCTGCAGGACTTGCGGCGGGGTAGCCTGTACGGCGTCGTGGTGGGCCTGAAAGGTTTCGGCGATGGCGATCTGAATGGCGTTGGTGGGGAAGGTCTTCGACATGGTGTGACAGCCTGGAACTGGCGTTCAGTTGATGGGCTTGTCAAATTGATGACGAATGTCGGCTCGTATAGCTTTGACAGCGGTTAACCCGCCGATTGAGCAGTTTTTTGCTGTCGCGGCCGAGTGGCGGCAGTTGCCCCCAACCTAGCCGTCTGAATGCCGCCGGTCTATAAGCGCGCAGCGGCCAGTCCGGCTATTGACCGTCACTCACCGGTAAAGGCTCTGATACCGTCGCGGGCACCTTGGCGGGCTGGGCTCGCTTGACCTTCTTGGCAGGCTTTGACGCAGCAGCCGCCGGCGTAGGCGTCGGTAGCGGCGCTGGTGTGGCGACTTCGACGGGTGCGGTTTCAGCACTGCTGGAAAATCTGCGCGCGATTTGCACGCCGGTGATAACCGCCAGCGCCAAGATCGCCGCGCCGGTGAGCCACCAGAGCCCACGGTTTTCCTTCTCAGATTCGGCCAACGCAGCCCGCGTCCCTTCAAGGTCTGTTGCCAGCCCATCGGCTTTTCCGCGCTCGATATCGCAGTCATTCAGCGCCGCATCGCGCTGACTCCTCATATCGTCCAGGTCCGTGCCAAGGCGCTTCTTGGCAGCTTCCAACTCGGCGACCCGTTTTGTGGCGGTAGCGAGCTGCGCCGTGGTCCGCGCGCTGGTCTTGTGTGCAGCGTCCAGCTCGCCGGTCAGCCGCTTCACGTCGTCTTGGAGCCATCCCACCTGTTCACGAAGGAACTCGACTGAAATCCTGTCGCCTATGACCACGCCCTTGAGGAAGCCTTTCTGGAGCATGTTTCGCATGCGCGCGATGTGCGCGGCCTCCTTGACAGCAGTCGTCGTGTCGTGGCCTTCGCCGTACAGGAAGATGTCGTTGAGCGTCACCTCGATGACAGGCGCGCCGGCGGCCTGGAGCGCCTGCTCCTTTTCAATGGGTACGGCGTGCTTGTGCCTGACCTCGACGTACACCTCGCCGGACCAGCGCAGTCCGAGCCGGGACTCGGAGGTGAACCGCAGGTACGCATCGGCCCGGTAGGGGCCATCCAGGATCAGTTTCTCGGTTTCGCCGTGGGTGACTTGGATCTGGTGTTCGCCGAATCCGTCGCTCAGGATGAGCTTGGTGCCCGTCATGCCGGCGATGGCACGTTTCAGGAGCTTGTGGGACAGCGACTCGCCAGCGCCGCCGCTGCCGGTTTGCCCTGGCAAGTATGAAAAGAATGTGGTCTCACCCCTGACGGTGTGCTTCAAGGGCTTGCGCAGGCCAGTTTGATGATTGCTCCAGAACACCCTGTCCAACGGCTTGTTGCCGTACTTGGCGCGCTCTTGCTTGAGTTCCCAGGCCTGTACCGCTTCCGCGCCGTACTCTTCCAAATACGCCCAGCTCTTGCCGACTGCCATCCGTGTTGCACTCCCTTTGCTTCTGTATGCCTGATCTCGCCGCGGCCGCTTCAGCGTACCCGTCGGTTCAGCGTTGTGGTTGGCAAGCTAGCACAACGTCTGAGCGCCACCGCTGAGGCGTCGGCGTTTTCCCCAGGGCGTGCTTGAAATAGACACCGCCGCCGCCATCCCAGTGATGCCGCATGTGCGGCGTCATGGGAGCACAAGATGCTGTTGAAAGAACTCTGGCCCGACGACGACAACAAGAAGGTCGTCGGCAAGCCTGATGCGATGTACGTCTCGATGACCGAGCGCTATGAGGTGCGGCACTTCATCGAACAGTTCCTCACCAACGCGGGCAAGTCGCACACGGTAGCGAACAGGCAAGCCGTGCTGGATGCCGTGAACTCGTACAAGGGGCGCGCGCCAGTCCTGCGCTCGGCGCTGACGACGCACGTTCAGGCAGCGGTGAAGTGGCCGGCCACGCCCAAGCCGTAGTAAAGATCTGAATCAGGTAATCCAGGAAGCGGGACACGCGACGGGCTCAGGTAGCATGCTGCCGTCGGCGTTCGCGCTGGCCCGGCTTTTCCTCCCTGAGCCGGTGGAGTCACGCGATGACAGCGAGACACCATTTCTACTCGCCGGCAACCCCGGCGAGTTTTCTTTGCGCTTACTCGCTGGCGTTCAAACGGTCCCCAACGGCACATATTTCGCTCAACACCTCTTCAACGCTCCGCCCGGTGATGAGGAAGCGGGCGGAACCGTGCCACGTCGTGTAGTTGAAGGCGCCTGCGTTCGCCGGGTTCAGCGAGTAGTACTGATTCGCGGGCTCATTGTGCAGGTCATCGAGGACTAGCATGCGGCGGGGGCTCAGCGGGAAATGAAGAGTCGTCCCTCGCGTTCCGTAGCCAAAACGGTCGCGCTCTGGGTTGCTCAGCACTACCGGCTTGTCGCCAGTCACGAAGACATCCGTTTCGCTGAACACAACTGACCAGCGCATGCCGAGCAGGTGGCGTGCCATGTCGCCAGCATTGTTCCTAACAAAATCGGCGAAGAACCTGTGGTGACCATCTGGCCCCTGCCGCTTGTAGTCGTGCCACCCCGAGGGGTCGAACGGCACGACCTTGCCCTTCACCTCGACCGAGTCCACCAAAGGTATTCCGTTGCCATCCTTCGGCAGGTCCTCGTAGAACGCAACCATCTGCTGGTGCGTGCGCTCGACCGCATCGAGCATCTCAGGATGTCGATAGTGCGTCGTCGCCAGAAACAGCGAGAGCGCCTTGCGCACTGACGGATCCGCAAGATCAACAAAGTCATGGGCTACAGCGGGCCAGACTTTCGCAAGCAGCGTCTCGACCTTCCCTAGCTCGCCTTCCAGCGCCCAGGTGCGCTGCCCGTCGATCTGCTTGGGCGAATACAAATACCGTTGGCCGCAAACGTTCCGGACGCTGCTCAACTTTTCGTCGCCGTCTTCGTCATGCTTCGAGAAGATCCAGACCTGCGGCTTGCTGGTATCCCGGCTGTCTTCCGTTGCAAAGTAGTTGAGATAGAACTGAGGGACCCAATGCTGGTGCTTTGGTCGTGCTGACTTCCGATGCGGCTCTTCGTCGCGCATAGTCACCTGACACGCAGAAGGTGATCGGTCTCCCCCTTCTTGACTTCAACGACAGCATCCATCGCTTTGAGCATTTCGCTGAAGCTGGTGTAGCCGTAGTCCTTCAGGTCGAAGGTCGAGTCCAGCCGCTTCATCATCGGCCAGACGCTGGCCTTGTGGACCCAGGCCTCACCCTTCGACTCAGCCAACAACCGCACCGCGCGACGCAACATATCCGCCGCGGAATCAGCCGGCGCAGGGGCCGCTTCCTTCGTCTGCGCCTGCTCCGGTGCTTTAGCCTGCTCCGGCTCGACCAAGGTGTCGTAGTAGCGAAACTCGTGGCAGCTCTTGGCCCAGTGCTTGTTTGTGTTCTTGCGGTTGCCGATCCCCACGAGGGTGCGGCCGGCGGCTTTGATCTTCTGGGCTACAGGCATGAAGTCGCTGTCGCCGCCCACGATGATGATCGTGCCGATGTGGGAGAAGCGCCCGATATCCTCTGTGGCGTCGAGACACAGCTTGATGTCGGCACCGTTCTTTGCTGCGGCGCCCGGAGGGAACAACTGGATCAGTTCGACAGCGCTCTGCAGCAGCGCATCACGATAGCGACCGAAGAACTGCCAGTTCCCGTAAGCACGGTTGATGGCAACGGGGCCGAACGACGCGGCCAGCTCGACCAAGGCCTGCACATCCACCAGCGGCTCCTGCGGCTTGAAACGGTTGTCCTGCTTCGCGTAAGCCCCCTCGCCATACTTCGCCTCGACAAGGCCGGCGTGAAGGTTCTCAAAATCCCAGTAGATAGCAACCGCACGGTTGGCAGCAATCTCGTCGATGCTCAAGGCATTCCCCCTGTTTGTACTCAGATGCTAGCTACAAAATCGGCCACGCAGAGCAATTCCGCTGCAAGACATATTCGTGAGCGTAGAGCCGTCCGCCTGACGCTGGCTCGAAGAGGGGGTGAGATGAATAGTGAGAAAGATGCCGACCTGAAGCTCTCTCCTGGCGAGCATAGTCTGCTCGCCCAGGTGCTCGATCAAATGGAGGAACTCGGCGGCCCCGTGCCGGCACTCAAGTTTCGAGTAGCCAGGCGGGAGCAACTCCAACTGCTCAATGACCTTGAAGCCGAGCGTTGGCTTAAGCGCGACAACGACCGCTATACGGTCCTGTCAATCCTCTTGCCGCTCGTTGATTCAGAACCTGCTCGCCGCCAACTGGCGGCCATTGAGCTTGTCTACACGGTGCTGCGCGAGAAATATTTTGAATCCCAGCAGGATCCGGTCAAGGTGGTGGACATCGCTGCCGCCACAGGTCTGCCGAATGAGCAAGCATTGGCGATCTTGACGCAAATGGCGGATTGCACCCTCTGGAACGCTGGCTGGTCCCTAGACGTCAACATAGGGGACGCCTATGTGAATCCTGCGGAGAAGCTAATCGAATTCGAGTCCTATGCCAGCATGGTGAAAGAGGTCAGGAGCTGGTGGATCTGGCCGGTGGAAGAGCGGAATACCTTTGCCGAGGCCGCTGGCCAGCCGCTTGCCTCGGAGATGGTCAGCTCAAGCAGAGCCACCACGAAAACCCTCTCTTTGCAGAGTCTCCCAGGACAAAGGATTTCCATGGCAACTGGTGGCGCGAGAACTGAACAGCAGATCAACAACGCCATTGGCCTCCTGATGGGGCAAGTAGATGCGTTGACGGCGAAGAGTGTTGACTGGGAAATGCGAACCGACGACGTCAGGCTAAAAGTTCTGGTTTCAAGCTTTCATAACGCGGTGCGCGAGGCATTTGGCATGGACTCGCCGGAGTTCCGCGAGTACGGCCACATCGAAATGCTAGCGGGACCACTTCTCGTTGGCATTTCGGCAGATGACCTCTACCTTGCGCGAACTAAAGGGCGGGACTACATCGTCGCGGTTTGTGGCGAATTGATCCAGCGACTGCAGCGAAAGCTACGCACCCCCACGGTTTCGGGAACGGGTTCGACAAGCACTTGGCATCCAAAGATCGCGAAAGCCGTCGCGGACCTGCTCGCTAACGGCCACCCCTGGGAAGCGGTGTTCGCTGCTTGCAAAGCTCTGGTCTTGCACGTCAGGGATCGCGCCGGCCGGCCCGATCTTGATGGTCTGCCATTGATGCGTACGGTGTTCTCCAAGAACGCGCCAATCCTCCGCTTCAACGCCATGGCGAACGTCACCGACGCGGATGAGCAAGAGGGAATGATGCATCTTTTTGAAGGTGCAATCATGGCGTTGCGCAACCCCGGGGGCCATTCATTCCCTACCGGCCCGGACTCCCGCGCTCTTCAATATATCGAGTTGATTAGCATGCTTGCGGAACGGACTGACGAGGCGACGCTTAGCGCATAGACGACACCCAGTTGGTTTGTTAAACGTCCCAATATGCGCCTGCTCATCCCATCAAATCGCCTGAAATGGCTGCCTGCGGACACGCGCTTGGCGCACGAGTATTGCTTCTTCCTCCATGATGAATTCGCACGCATGCTCGTTGAATACGAGCGCGCCGACGCGCACAAGGTTCAGTTCAAGTTTTCGAGTACCCGAGAGCGGAAAAAGTTTGAAGCGCTCGCGAAGACTACCGACCCCGTATCTGTTCTAAACGCGCTCGGGCGCGATTCAGAAGCCCGGCGTGTAGTGCTGAACACCATCACTATGGCTATGGTGTCCGACTGCGCGCATCACATCTACGAGGCCCTCAGGTGCTTTGAGAAGGCCAAAGTCATCCCCGGCTTCAATCTGCTGCGCAAGCCGTTACTTGATAACCTGATGTATTTCACCTGGATGGTGGCCGACGAGGATGGGTTTCACGCGGCATTCACCGCCGGTGACCCGAGCAAGATCACGCAAAAGGTCCTGGGAAACAGGCGCCGCGAACTCATGCAAGTCGCTATTGAGCTGATCGGGCTATCTGGTGTGGTGCAGGCGGACGACCTTCACACGATCATCTTCGATGTCGCCAATCCAGATAGCTTGTACGGGCTGTTTCAACATGCTGTCCACCTGGTAACCGTGGACCGAATTGAGATCAAAACTACACCAGAGAACTTCAACTTCATCTTCAATCATCCGTTAGATCACGAGATCTACCGAACGCTCTATGCCTCCCTGCCCACCGTGCTGCTCTACTTAACGCTTGTCGTCATGGCGCTCTATCAGCGCATTCAGCCGATGGATCAAGGCCCTCGCTCAGCTCTCCTGTTTCGGGCCATCAACGGATATAGATTGCTTCTAGGTGGAGCGTACTTGGAGGCCGTCAAGGGCGTGATGAGCGACATCCTTGCTCCACAGGTCCAATGCGCAGATTGCAAAACTGGCCTGAAGGTGACGAATAGCAACGCCGCAAAGCTTCTGCTTGCCGACTGCTTTCAGTGCACGGGATGTCGCCGCAAGCAACTGTTCCCGCTGTCGTGGATGTTCTGACGGCTCAGCTCACGGTGGCTCAGCGTGGTCAGCTAACTAATGACAAGTGCGTGTTATAGCTAGCCGACTTGCAAGTTCGTCAATATCAATTAACCGCACATTGATCCCGAAATGGCGACATTTCACCGAACTGCCGCTGACTTAAGCCGGGACGCTGATCTACGCCGAATCAGCAGGAGGAGCGTCTGGGCACCAAGGTGGAACGCCAACGGGCGGCAGTTCCTGGGAGGAGTTAAGCGTCAGATCCACCGCCAGAAAATCGAGCCACGCTGGCTCCAACTTGTTTTCACCATGACCTGGATGGGACTGCTGATGACGGTCGCTTTGCCAGCAAAGGAGTCGGGACTTAATGGCGGAAGGGTCGGCAAAAAACTCGGCGAACTCGTCTAGTTCAGGGCCATCAATATCCGCCCCCTCATTTGACCGCTCGAGCAGCAATGCAAACGCACGCCAAAACTCTTGACGCGCCGCGCCTCTCACAGCCGAGGCGGTTTGTACCCTGTTCAACACCTCCGACGAGCCTGTCTTGAGGTGCGGCCGGAGTGACAAGTTCAAGGCCGCACTGTTAGCGTCCGCGTCGAGCAACTCGACAACAGGCAGATAGGCTACCAATGCCATTGGCTCCGGAAGGAGTTGGGGACGCGGCTTGCCCGTCACCACATGCACTGGGTCAAGATCGGCAACCACCAGAGCCTGATCATTCTTGGAAAGCGGGTCATCTGCGCGACCGAGGAATATGCCTTTTCGCCAACCATGGTACGGGGTCAGCGGACCGATAACACCCACAGCATCCTTGTTAGCCTGAGTCGCTTCCATACCAATGAAGCAACT
>Ga0255338_1001962_pt1 | contig 34088 bp, 30 predicted proteins | sample MeOH1_35cm_T4_19_FD_203715 | JGI IMG/M metagenome (GOLD analysis project Ga0255338, IMG submission 203715) | Sandy soil microbial communities from University of British Columbia, Vancouver, Canada - MeOH1_35cm_T4_195 | ecosystem: Engineered > Artificial ecosystem > Sand microcosm > Unclassified ...
GAAGCCGGTGACTGCGGCTGCGGCTTTAGAAACCGGCAAGTATCAGCCGGATACAAAAATACAGACGGCGCCGGGTTATATGAGCATAGGCCCTGCCACAATCCATGACGCCCATCCCCATGGCGTGTTGACAGTGGCTGAGGTGATACAGAAATCATCCAACGTGGGAGCGGCCAAGATGGCGCTGTCCCTTGATCGTCAATATCTATGGGGTGTGTTTAATCAAATTGGATTTGGTACAAAAACACGTATAGGTTTCCCCGGGGAGTCTGCAGGCCGGCTGCGTGATTACAAAACATGGCGTCCGATTGAGCAGGCAACCATGTCTTATGGCCATGGTATCAGCGTAACGTTGCTGCAGATGGCACGGGCTTATACCGTGTTTGCCAATGACGGTGAGCTAAAGCCGGTGTCATTGCTTAAGTTGAAAGATGTGCCGGTAGGTACGCAAGTATTTACGGCAAAAACTGCACATGATGTTAAAGATATGCTGGAGCTCGTTGTGCTGCCCGGTGGTACGGCATTAAAAGCACAGGTGCTGGGTTACCGCGTGGCAGGTAAAACCGGTACAACAGTGAAGCTGGGTGACCACGGCTATGAAAAAGACAAATATGTGGGTTCGTTTGTCGGCATGGCGCCGGCGTCCAATCCGCGGCTGATTATGGCGGTGATGATCGACGACCCCAGCAGCGGTGAATATTACGGCGGCACTGTTGCGGCCCCGGTGTTTAGTGCGGTGATGGCGGATGCATTGCGCATGCTGGCCGTACCGCAGGATGCACCCAACAATAATGTTGTAATTCCAGGTGATGTTGAAGACGTGAAGGAGAGTATATGACCTTGCTCTCATCATTGAACCGGACATTAAATAAACCAATCACTTCCATTACGTCCGATAGCCGTAAAGTGCAGGCGGGATCGTTATTTCTGGCTTACCCGGGAACGCATAGCGATGGGCGTAATTATATTGCGCAGGCTATTCAGGCTGGTGCCGTGGCGGTGGCTTGGGAGAGCAAGGGCTTTGCATGGAACGCTGCATGGCAGGTAAGCAATGTGGCAGTGAAAGATTTAAAGCGCCAGGCAGGTGAAATTGCGGCGGAATACTATCAGCATCCATCACAAAAACTCGACATGGTAGGTGTGACGGGAACCAATGGTAAAACTTCAGTCAGCCAATGGATTGCACAGGCATTGACTATTCTCGGCCGGGAAACCGCTGTGATAGGCACGATAGGTAATGGTTTTGTTGATGCGCAGCATGAGGCAAGCAACACCACGCCGGACGCCATTCATTTGCAGGCAATGCTGGCAGATTTCGCACAGCACGGCGCCGATGCGGTGGCCATGGAAGTTTCTTCACACGGCTTGCACCAAGGCCGGGTCAATGGCGTGGCATTTGATGTGGCGGTATTGACTAACCTAAGCCGCGATCACCTGGATTATCACGAAACCATGGAAGAGTATGCGGCCGCGAAGCAGCAATTGTTCTCCTGGCAGGGCTTGAGCATGGCAGTACTGAACGCGGATGACGCTTTCGGGCAAAGCATCGCTGGGTCACTAAAGGCACAAGGCAAACCATTGCTGACCTATGGTTTAGTGCAAGGTGATGTACACGGCTCCAATTTACAGTTACACCAGCATGGTTTAACCATGCAAGTAAGCACGCCGCAGGGTGATGCCGTTATTAACGCGCCTGTGTTGGGGCGCTTTAACGCCTATAACGTATTGGCCGTACTGGCTACATTGCTGGCACTTAAAATAAATCTGCAAAACGCGGTTAGTGCCATTGCAAAAATCAAGCCGGTACCGGGACGCATGCAGCAATTTGGCGGCGATGATAAGCCGTTGGTTGTGGTGGATTATGCGCATACGCCTGACGCCCTGGAAAAAGTATTGGCAACTTTACGCGAGCAAAAGCCGGGTAAACTGATCTGTGTGTTTGGCTGCGGTGGTGATCGTGATGCGGGTAAGCGCCCGCTGATGGGTGCTGTTGCCGCCAGGTTGGCTGATGTTGTAATCGTGACGTCTGATAATCCGCGCAGCGAGGATCCCGCCAGTATTATCAAACAAGTCGTGAGCGGCATGGGTAAGGCCTATTTAACGGAGACTGATCGTGCGCTTGCTATCAGGCAGGCCGTGCAGTCAGCACGCAAGGGCGATATCGTGCTGGTGGCTGGCAAAGGGCATGAAGATTACCAGGAGATTGCCGGCGTGAAAACGCCATTCAGCGATGCAGAAGTGGCGATCGCTGCGCTTGATAATTATCAGGTTACCGGCGGAAAGGAGGCGGCGCAATGATGTATCTGTCAGAAGCAGCCACAGCCCTAAACGCAAAACTTATTGGTGCTGATACACGCTTTGATAGCGTGGGCAGTGATAGCCGCAATATCCAGGCTGGGCAATTATTTGTAGCGCTTAAAGGTGCAAATTTTGACGGCAATACCTTTGCGGCTGAAGCCATTAACAAAGGTGCGGCTGCGGTATTGGTATCCGATGCCGCAACAGATGCGCGCCCGGCCTTGGTGGTAGGTGATACGCGATTGGCGCTGGGCGAGCTGGCCAAATATTGGCGCAGCAAATTCAGTGCGCCGGTGATAGCGATCACCGGCAGCAACGGTAAAACCACTACCAAAGAAATGCTCACGGCAATTTTGAGTGCGGCAACCGGGGATGCGAAAAAAGTGCATGCCACCTACGGCAACCTGAACAACGACATTGGCTTGCCGCTCACTCTGCTCAAGATAAAACCAAGCCATCAATATGTGGTGGCTGAAATGGGCATGAACCATCTGGGCGAGATTGATTATTTAACGCATATCGCCAAGCCTGATGTAGCGCTGATTATCAATGCCGGCACGGCACATATCGGTGAACTGGGCTCACGTGAAAATATTGCAAAAGCTAAAGGCGAGATATTTGCGGGCTTGCAGGGTGGTGGAACCGCGGTAATTAATGCCGACAATGAGTTTACCGGTTATTGGCAATCGCTTAACGCAAAAAGAAAAGTGGTGACATTTGGTTTAAGTCATCCGGCAGATGTTACTGCCACCTATCAGGAGCAGGCTGGCATCAGCCTGCTGGACTTAACTACGCCTGATGGAAAGGTGAGTTTTAAGCTGAAGGTACAAGGCGTGCATAACATCAGCAATGCGTTGGCTGCGAGTGCGACGGCTTTTGCATTGGGGATATCCAATGCAGATATAGCAAAAGGCCTGGAAAACTTTGGCGGTGTATATGGCCGCCTTGAGCGCAAGGCGGCCATGCACGATGCCGTGCTGATTGATGACACTTACAACGCCAATCCGGACTCCATGAAAGCTGCGATTGATGTGCTCGCCAAGCTTGCCGGGGAAAAAATCCTGGTGCTGGGCGATATGGGCGAGTTGGGTGCCGACGCTAAAAAAATGCACGCAGAAATTGGTGCTTACGCAAAGGCAGCCGGGCTGAACAAACTTTACTGCCTGGGTGAATTAAGTGCAGAAATGGTGGATGGCTTTGGCGCAGGTGCCAAGCACTTTGATACACCTGAAGCGATAGCCAGGGAAGTGTTGCCGCAACTGGATAGCAATAGCACGGTGTTGGTAAAAGGTTCGCGTTTTATGCGAATGGAGCGCGTAGTTGATTTGTTGGCAGCAAAAAAACAACAGGGCGTATTGGGAGAATAAATTATGTTACTCGAACTGGCAAAGTGGTTAGCACACGATATACACGGTTTTAACGTGTTTAATTACATTACCTTACGCGCCGTATTGGCAACGCTCACTGCCTTGACGATTTCGTTTGTAATGGGACCAGCCTTGATTCGCAAGCTTACTTATTACAAAGTTGGGCAGTCTGTGCGTGACGATGGCCCACAAACACATTTGATCAAGGCGGGCACCCCTACCATGGGCGGTGCGCTGATACTCATTTCGATCGCAGTTTCTACCTTGCTATGGGCAGATTTAACCAACAGGTTCGTATGGGTCGTGCTGTTTACCACTTTGGGGTTTGGCATTATTGGCTGGGTAGACGATTGGCGCAAAGTGGTGCATCGCAATCCCAAGGGCCTGTCTGCTAAAGAAAAGTATTTCTGGCAATCGGTTGTTGGATTCAGTGTTGCCGTGTTTTTACAGCAGACCGCAGTAGTGCCTGCCGAAACTACTCTACTCATCCCGTTCTTCAAGAATCTGGTGATTCCAATGAGCGGCATAGCGTTCATCGTGCTGACGTATCTGGTGGTGGTCGGCAGCAGCAATGCCGTCAATTTAACCGATGGTTTGGATGGCTTGGCGATTATGCCAACCGTGCTGGTGGCTGGCGCGCTGGCCATTTTTGCCTATGTGACGGGTCACTTTTACTTTGCAAAGTATTTGTCCATTCCATACGTGCCGGGTGCTGGTGAATTGATGGTGTTCTGCGCTGCGATGGTGGGGGCAGGGCTGGGCTTTTTATGGTTTAACGCCTACCCGGCTGAAGTGTTCATGGGTGATGTCGGCGCATTGGCATTGGGTGCCGCGCTGGGTATTGTGGCGGTGATCGTGCGCCAGGAAATCGTGCTGTTCATCATGGGCGGCGTGTTTGTGGTGGAGACGTTTTCTGTGGCAATACAGGTGCTGTATTTTAAATACACCAAAAGCAAAACCGGTACCGGCAAGCGTATTTTCCTGATGGCACCATTGCATCATCACTATGAGCAAAAGGGCTGGAAAGAGACCCAGGTTGTGGTCCGCTTCTGGATCATCAGCATGATGCTGGTGTTGGTAGGCCTTGCCAGCCTGAAAATTAGATAGGTACAGATTTAAAAAATGAAAATCGCGTTAAAAGACAAACAAGTATTGGTGCTAGGCCTGGGTGAAACTGGCCTATCCGCGCTGCGCTGGCTGCATCGCCAGGGCGCGCGCTTGTCTGTTGCCGATACGCGCGATAACCCTCCTGGAATCGAGGCACTAAAAGCTGAATTGCCGCAAGTGAGCATTCATACTGGTGCGTTTACCGCAGCATTGTTCAGTGGTGTGGATCTGGTGGTGGCAAGTCCCGGTGTGCCGTTAAGCGAGCCGGAAATCCAGGCGGCGATCAAGCGTGGTGTGGCCGTAGTTGGCGATGTTGAACTGTTTGCACAATACCGCCCGGCTAGTGCCAAAGTGATTGCGATTACCGGCGCTAACGGCAAAACCACGGTCACGACTTTAGTCGGTGAAATGTGCAAAGCCGCCGGACTGAAAACGATCGTGGCAGGCAATATCGGTTTGCCGGTGCTGGATGCCCTGGGCATGGAAACGCCGGATGTTTATGTGCTGGAGCTATCAAGTTTTCAGCTGGAAACTACGAGTAGTTTAGTGGTGGATGCAGCAACCATGCTGAATTTGTCTGAAGACCACATGGATAGATACGCCAGCATGCAGGATTATGCGATTGCAAAAGCACGTATTTTTTACAACGCGAAATTGCAAGTGCTTAATCGTGACGATGCCTGGAGCATGCTGATGGCACGCTCAAAATTGCCGCAAGTGACGTTTGGCCTGGAAGAAAATGAAGAGCATGCGGATGCGGATGAGCAGAGTTATGGTTTAAGGAATGTAGAGGGTGAAACCTGGCTCAGCTGCGGCGAACACGACTTGATGAACGTGCGGGATCTCAAAATAGCAGGTTTGCACAATGCTGCCAATGCGTTGGCGGCGATTGCGCTTTGCCGCGGCATCGGCTTGGATTATGTGCCGATCATTCAAACCCTTTATAACTTTAAAGGTTTGCCTCACCGCGTGGAATGGATTGCCAGCATAGACGACGTTGATTATTACGACGATTCCAAAGGTACTAATGTAGGTGCGACTTGTGCGGCGTTATCAGGCTTGCCGCAAAAAGTGGTGTTGATTGCCGGTGGGGATGGCAAAGGCCAGGATTTTTCACCGTTAAAAGATGCTGTCAGTGAAAATGCGCGTGCAGTGGTGCTGATAGGACGTGATGCGCCATTGATTGAGGCCGAGTTAATACATACGGATGTGCCGCTGTATCACGCTGCAGATTTACCTGAAGCCGTGAATATTGCAAAAAAACTTGCGCAAGTGGATGACGCCGTGCTGTTGTCACCGGCCTGCGCCAGCTTTGATATGTTCAAGAATTATGTACATCGTGCAGAAGTGTTCGTGAATGCGGTGAACCGCCTGAAGGATGCTTCTACAAAAGCCCCACTGAAGGAACTGCAATGATAGCGACCATGCTTAATCGCGAGCGCATCAATTCACCTAGCTATGACCAGGCGTTGCTGTGGGTTACCCTGATTTTACTGGGTATAGGCTTAGTCATGGTGTACTCGGCTTCAATTGCGATTGCTGAGGCGGATAAAGCCGTAGGCCACAACAGTAGCTACTACCTGGTGCGTCAGGCGATATTTTTAGTCGTCAGCTTAAGTACAGCCTTTGTCGCGTTTAACATCCCTGTCGCCTGGTGGCAAAAAATGGCGCCTTACCTGTTTTTAGTAGGCTTGGCATTGCTGGTGCTGGTGCTGATCCCAGGTATTGGGCGCGTGGTCGGCGGTAGCCGCCGTTGGCTGTCTTTGTTTGTGATTAACCTGCAGCCGTCTGAATTCATGAAGCTGTTTGCAGCGATGTATGTAGCGGATTACACCGTGCGTAAAGCTGCGGTGATGGATAGCTTTACCAAAGGCTTCATGCCGATGCTGGGCGTGATGCTGCTGGTTGGCGGCTTGCTCTTGCGCGAACCTGACTTTGGCGCGTTTGCTGTGATTGCGGCTATTTCAATTTCCATCCTGTGGCTGGGCGGCATTAATGCGCGCATCTTTGTTGGCTTGATCATATTGCTGGTTGTGGGTTTCGTGTTTCTGATCTGGAGCTCGCCTTACCGCCTTGAACGCGTCATTGGTTTTATGGACCCATGGGCTGACCCTTACGGCAAGGGTTACCAATTGTCCCATGCGCTGATCGCGTTTGGTCGTGGTGAGTGGTTCGGCGTTGGTTTAGGCGCCAGTGTAGAAAAACTGCTCTATTTACCGGAGGCGCATACCGACTTTTTATTAGCGGTAATTGCAGAAGAATTGGGTTTTGTAGGCGTGGCAACAGTCGTAGGCTTGTTCGCGTGGATTGTCATGCGTGCCTTTGGAATGGCGAAAGAAGCGATTGAGAATGAGCGGTATTTTGCAGCTTTACTAGCTCAAGGGCTAGGCGTTTGGATTGGCGCGCAAGGCATTATCAATATGGGCGTGAATATGGGCTTGCTGCCAACTAAAGGGTTGACGTTACCTTTGCTTTCATTTGGTGGCAGCGGCATTTTGGCAAATTGCATTGCGATGGCAATTTTGCTGCGCATTGATTTTGAAAACAGGCGCTTACAAAGAGGCTTACCTGCATGAGCAAGGCAAATGTCATGGCTGTAAATAAATCAGGTGTTGCGCCTGTTTCGGTGAAGGCTAACTTGCGTAAGCAAGTTAAGCGCAGCGGCCGTAGCCAAAACTGCAGCTTACAAAGGGGCTTACCTGCATGAGCAAAACGCTGACAAAGACCTTGATGGTAATGGCGGGCGGAACAGGTGGCCATGTTTACCCTGCAATGGCCGTGGCTGACTATTTGAAATCACAAGGCTGGAGAATCGTTTGGCTTTGCACGCAAGGTGGCATGGAAAACCGTCTGATAGATGGCAAGGGTTACGACAAGGCCATGATTAACATGCAAGGCGTGCGTGGTAAGGGTTTGCTAGGCTGGGTGCTGCTGCCAGTAAAGTTGGTCAAAGCGTTTAGCCAAAGCATCAAGGCGTTGCAGCAATATCAGCCGAATGTGGTGTTGGGTATGGGCGGCTTCGCGGCTTTCCCGGGTGGATTGATGGCAAAGCTATTAGGTAAACCATTAGTCGTGCATGAGCAAAACTCGGTGGCAGGTTTAACCAACAAGGTGTTGGCTAAATTTGCTGCACGAGTTCTGGCGGCCTTTCCTGTGGCATTTGGCGACAAGGCGGTGTTGGTAGGCAACCCGGTACGGGCCGACATTGCAAATTTAGCTGCTCCTGAGCAACGGTTTGCCGGGCGCGAGGGTGCGCTGCGTTTGCTTATAGTCGGCGGCAGCTTGGGTGCGAAAGCTTTGAACGATGTTATTCCACAAGCGTTGGCACTATTGCCGGCCGAGAGGCGCCCACAAGTGGTGCATCAAGCCGGGGTGAAACATATTGATGAATTAAAGAGCAATTATGAAAAAGCCGGAGTTGCCGCAGATGCGCGCGCTTTTATTGATGATATGGCTGACATGTATGCATGGGCAGACTTTGTGATCTGCCGTGCAGGTGCGCTCACGGTTGCTGAAGTTTCAGCGGCGGGAATAGGTTCGATGATGGTGCCGTTCCCTTTTGCGGTAGATGACCATCAAACCACCAATGCAGCGTATCTGGCCGAAGCTGGTGCGGCGATGCTGGTACAGCAGAAAGAATTGAGTGCAGAGAAATTGGCAGGGATATTGCGTGAACTCAGTCGTGAAAAGTGTTTAGACATGGCAAGAAAAGCACGGGCTTTAGGTAAACCGGAAGCAACCGCTAATGTGGCCGCAATTTGTAAGGAGGTGGCGCTATGAAACATAAAGTTAAGAATGTGCATTTTGTTGGCATTGGCGGCTCCGGCATGAGCGGTATTGCGGAGGTGTTAATTAACCTCGACTTTAACGTGAGTGGTTCTGACCTGGCGTCAAACGGGACGACTAAACGTCTGGCCGCATTTGGCGCAACTGTTTATCAGGGGCATGTGGCTGAGAACGTGAAAGATGCGGATGTGGTCGTGGTGTCTTCTGCAGTAAACGAAGAAAACCCGGAAGTGAAAGCTGCCAGGGCAAAGAACATTCCCGTTGTGCCGCGTGCGCTGATGCTGGCAGAGTTGATGCGTTTCAGACAGGGTATCGCAGTGGCGGGTACGCATGGCAAAACCACCACTACCAGTTTGATCGCGAGCATTCTGGCAGAAGCCGGCATGGATCCTACCTTTGTGATTGGCGGCAGGCTGGAAGCTGCCAACGCCAATGCCAAGCTTGGGACTGGCGAGTACATTGTGGCGGAGGCTGATGAATCAGACGCTTCATTCCTGCATTTGACTCCTGTGATGGCAGTAGTCACAAACATTGACCAGGACCACATGGATACCTATGAACACAGCTTTGAAAAGCTCAAAAGTGCGTTTGTTGAATTTTTGCAGCAATTGCCGTTCTGGGGCATGGCGGTGGTGTGTATCGATGACCCGAATATCCGCGAGATTCTGCCGCGTGTGACCAAGCCGGTGATGACATACGGTTTAAGCGAAGACGCGCGGATCCGTGCCAAAAATGTACGTGCGGAAAACGGCAGAATGCACTTCACCGTGCAGCGTATTAACGGTGTTACAACCGAGTTTGATGTGACATTAAACTTGCCGGGCAATCATTATGTGCTTAACGCATTGGCTGCAATCGCAATTGCCAGTGAGTTAAATGTACCGGATGCGGCAATCATTAAAGCTTTGAAAGAATTCAAAGGTGTGGGCCGGCGCTTTGAGCGTTATGGAGAAATTCCGGTTTTGCCGCGTAATGGCAATGCAGAAGGCACGTTTACGCTAATTGATGATTACGGCCATCACCCGGTAGAAATGCAGGCTGTCATTGCCGCCGCTCGCGGAGCGTTTCCGAACCGGCGTTTAGTGATGGCATTCCAGCCGCATCGCTACACACGTACACGCGACTGCTTTGAGGATTTTGTGAAGGTGCTGTCAGGCGCGGATGTTGTGTTGCTGACAGAAGTGTATCCCGCAGGCGAGGCGCCAATTGTGGCAGCTGATACACGCTCGCTGATTCGCGCGATTCGCGTAGCGGGGAAGGTGGAGCCATTGTTCGTAGAAACAACCGACGAGCTACCGCAGGCAATTTTGGATGTGGCGCAGGCCGATGATGTGGTGATCGTGATGGGCGCCGGCTCAATAGGGCAAGTAGCTCTAAAGACTAAAGAACTGCAAGCGAAAGGATTGGTTCAGGCATGACCCGGCATAAGGGAAAACTGCTATTGAATGAACCGCTGGCGCGCTACACCAGTTGGCGTGTGGGCGGCTGTGCAGACCAGCTTTATATCCCCGCTGGCCTAGAGGATTTGCGCGCATTTCTGCATGGTTTAGATGCGGCTGAGCCTATTTATTTTATGGGTTTGGGTTCAAATTTACTGGTACGCGATGGCGGTGTGCGCGGTGCGGTAGTATTGATGCATAACGTACTCACCGAATTAAAAATGGATGGTGACCTGGTGTACGTAGAAGCCGGCGTTACCTGTGCGAAGCTGGCTAAATTTTGCGCTAAGGAATCCAGGCAAGGAGCTGAGTTCTTTGCGGGTATTCCCGGCACCTTGGGCGGTGCACTGGCGATGAATGCCGGATGCTATGGCAGTGAAACCTGGAATGTAGTGAAGCGAGTGATCACGATTAATCGGCGCGGCGAATTGAATACGCGCGATGCGTCGGCATTTACACCGAGTTATCGCCATATTGACAAGCCGGTGGCGGATGAATGGTTTGTCGCCGCCTGGCTTGGTCTGGCTAGCGGTGACGCGCATGAGGCGACGCAAAAAATTAAGGAATTGTTAGCAAAAAGATTGGCTTCGCAACCGTTGAATCTGCCGAGTGCCGGTTCCACGTTCAGGAATCCGCCGGGGGATTATGCGGCCAGGCTGATAGAGGCCAGCGGCTTAAAGGGGTACACCATTGGCGGTGCGCAGGTCTCGGAAAAGCATGCCAATTTTATTGTGAATATTGGCGGGGCCAGTGCGCTGGATATTGAACTGCTAATCAAGCATATGCGCGACACGGTTCTGGAGAAGCAAGGTGTGGCGTTGCAGCAAGAAGTTAAAGTGTTAGGTGAGTTTGAGATAAGGGAAATAGAGGTAAGGAAATGATGCGGGATTTTGGCAAAGTGGCGGTGTTGTTTGGAGGCAAATCCGGTGAGCGTGAAGTTTCGCTCAAAAGCGGCTCGGCTGTGCTGGCCGCCTTGCAAAGGCAAGGCGTGGATGCGCAGGCTTTTGATCCTGCCACGCGTCCGTTACATGATTTGGAAACTTTTGACCGGGCGATGATTTCCTTACATGGGCGCTTTGGTGAAGACGGCGCCATGCAAGGCGCGCTGGAGCTGCTGGGTATTCCTTACACCGGCAGTGGCGTGATGGCCTCGGCAATTGGCATGGACAAATGGCGCACCAAGTTGATCTGGTCGGCCGCCGGTATCAGCACCCCGGCTTTTGAACTGGTGAAGGCTGATTCGGATTTTGCGGCAATTGAGCAAAAGCTGGGCCTGCCGTTATTTGTAAAACCTGCCAATGAAGGTTCGAGTATTGGTATCAGCAAGGTAAAGCAGGCGGGTGAGCTTAAAGCTGCTTATGAACTGGCTGCCAAGTCAGATCCGCTGGTGATTGCAGAGCAGTTTGTGGGCGGCGGCGAATACACCGTTGGTATTTTAGGCAATACAGCCTTGCCGATTGTGCGCATTGTGCCGAAAAACGAGTTTTACGATTATGAGGCGAAATACCTGCGTGACGATACCGAATATTTATGCCCATGCGGTTTGAGTGCGGAAAAAGAAGCGCAGATCCAGCAGGAAGCATTGCAGGCATTCAATGCCATCGGCTGCAGGGGCTGGGGACGTGTGGATTTCCTGATGGATGCTGCAGGTAATCACTACTTTCTGGAAATCAACACCAGTCCGGGGATGACAGACCATAGCCTGGTGCCGATGGCAGCAAAAGCCGCCGGTATCAGTTTTGATGAGTTGGTGGTGCGTATATTGGAGCTGGCAGATGTGGGATAGACCCGCCCTTTTAAACTGGATAGCAAACCTCCTGTTCGCACTGAGCATGGTGGTGATGCTGTACGCAGTTTTGTATGTGGTGGTGCATTTGCCGATTTTCCCGTTAAGGGAAGTGCAGGTAGACGGCCAGTTGAATCACGTGAGCCGTGAGCAGGTGAAGTTGATCGTTGCAAAGCATTTGAAAGGTAATTTTTTTACATTGGATTTAATCAAGGCACGCGATGCATTTGAAAAATTGCCATGGGCGCGCAAGGTGAGTGTGCGCCGCCGCTGGCCGGATAAACTGGAAGTCATGATTGAGGAGCATCAGGCATTGGCGCGTTGGGGTAACGCTGCCTTGGTTAATGAGCATGGTGAATTGTTTCATGCGGCATCCGGCAGTGATCTGCCGGTGTTTTATGGGCCAAATGATGGCGTGATAGAGGTTGCATCGCAATACGATGCATTTAATAAGGTATTGAAAACGGCAAATTTGGAGATTGCTACCTTGGCATTAACGCCCAGGCGCGCTTGGCAAATCACCACCAGCAATGGAATTGTGGTTGAGTTGGGACGGACTGAAATGCAATCTCGACTGGAGAAGTTTGCAACTGTTTATAGCAGCACGATTGTGGGTTTGAATAAAAAAATTACTTATGCAGATTTACGTTACCCCAATGGATTTGCGCTACGCAAGCCTACTGAGAATATTAAAGCGCCAGCGGTTAATCCAGATAGCCTGGAGTTGGGCAATGCAAAACCAGGCAGTGCCAAGCCAGATGACAAAAAGTTAAACGCTACAACTAAAAAACAGACGGAAACCGTGACCTAATTCACGGAAGGGATAAACAATGAGCAGAATAAAAGAAGATAAGAATTTAATTGTAGGTCTGGATATAGGCACATCAAAAATTGTCGCCATTGTCGCGGAGCTGCAACCGGAAGGCACGCTTAAAGTCATTGGCTTGGGCCAGCATATTTCACGCGGGTTGAAGAAAGGCGTGGTAGTCAACATCGAATCTACCATGCAATCGATACAGCGTGCGCTGGAAGAAGCTGAGTTGATGGCAGATTGCAAAATCAATAATGTCTATACCGGTATTGCCGGCAGCCATATTAAAAGCCTGAACTCTCACGGTATGGTCAAGATTAAGGATGCAGAAGTCTCGCAGATGGACGTTGACCGCGTGATAGAAACGGCACGCGCCATCGCCTTGCCGGCAGACCAGCAAATCCTGCATATCCTCACGCAGGAATTCATTATAGACGGCCAGGAAGACGTACGTGAACCGTTAGGCATGAGCGGTATGAAGCTGGAAGTCAAAGTGCACATCGTCACCGGTGCTGTCGCTGCCGCACAAAATATCGTCAAGTGCATTAAACGCTGCGGTATTGAAGTGAGTGACCTTATCCTGCAGCCACTTGCATCCAGCCTTGCCGTGCTCACCGAAGATGAAAAAGAACTGGGTGTGTGCCTGGTAGACATTGGCGGTGGCACTACAGATATTGCCGTGTTTAAACAGGGTGCGATTCGCCATACGGCCGTGGTGCCAATTGCCGGCGACCAGATGACTAATGATGTGGCGGTAGCATTCCGCACCCCTACGCAGTCGGCAGAAGAAATCAAAATCAAGCATGGCTGCGCATTACGTCAGCTGGCTGATCCGCGTGAAATAGTAGAAGTGCCGGGTGTTGATGGCCGCGACCCGCGCCAGTTATCGGTACAGACTTTGGCTGAGGTATTGGAGCCACGCATAGTTGAACTGTATGAATTAGTGCTCAACGAGCTACGCCGCAGCGGGATGGAAGAAATGATTGCGTCAGGCATCGTTATCACTGGCGGTTCTGCCATGATGCGCGGCATGGTGGAGCTTGGTGAAGAAATATTCCACATGCCGGTACGTTTAGGCATGCCGCGCTATGTGGGCGGCTTGTCAGAAGTTGTGAGCAATCCGCGCTACGCCACAGGTGTAGGCCTGGTATTGATGGGCAAGCAGCAGCTGGAACGCCACTTGAACGGGCAGTTGGAATCAAGTTCATTTGGCAGGATTCTGGAAAAAATGAAAAGCTGGTTTCAGGGAAATTTTTAAGTAGTTTTTCAGTTTTAGCAGTAAGAAAGTAGTTTAGGCAGAAGTAGATCAGTAATTGTGAAAGTTAAAAAGAGGAGGCATTAAAATGTTTGAAATTATGGAAAAAAATTCACAGGAAGCTGTGATTAAGGTCATCGGTGTAGGCGGTTGCGGCGGCAACGCGGTTGCACACATGATTGAAAAAAGTGTCGGCGGTGTTGAGTTTATTTGCGCCAATACCGATATGCAGGCTTTGAAAAAGAGCCAGGCAAAAACGGTATTGCAAATAGGCGAGACGCTGACACGCGGTTTAGGTGCAGGCGCTAAACCTGAAGTTGGCCGCGAAGCTGCGCTGGAAGACCGTGATGCAATTGCGGAATTGATTGATGGCGCAGACATGTTGTTTATTACTGCAGGCATGGGTGGCGGTACAGGCACAGGTGCAGCACCGGTGATTGCACAGATCGCCAAGGAAATGGGCATTTTAACCGTGGCCGTGGTGACCAAGCCTTTTGCATTTGAAGGCAAACGCACTAAAGTCGCTTCAGAAGGTCTAGATGAATTATCCAAGTACGTGGATTCGCTCATCGTGATTCCTAATGAGAAACTGATGGAAGTGCTGGGTGAAGATGTGCCGTTCCTGGAGGCTTTCCGGGCAGCTAATGATGTGTTGCACAATGCAGTGTCAGGCATTGCCGAAATCATCAATTGCGCAGGTACCGTGAACGTTGACTTTGCCGATGTACGTACCGTAATGAGCGAGATGGGTATGGCAATGATGGGTTCAGCATTGGCAACCGGTCCAGACCGTGCCCGCATTGCGGCTGAACAGGCAGTGGCAAGCCCGTTGCTGGAAGATGTCAACTTGGCCAACGCACGCGGCGTTCTTGTAAATATCACTACTTCAAGCTCTTTCAAAATGAAAGAGTACTATGATGTGATGAATACCATTAAAGCCTTCACCGCAGAAGACGCAACTGTGATTGTTGGCAACGTGTTTGATGAAAGCATGGGTGATGGTTTACGTGTGACTATGGTGGCAACTGGCTTGACCGGCACCCAACGCCGTCAGCAAAAACCTGAGTTACGTGTGATGACGCAACAAGTTGTGCGTGATGGCACCACTAATCAGCCAGTTTTTGTTGGCGGTAGTGTAATGATGGAGGACGAAGCGCCTGCAGTGTTTGGTTCAAATAGCCGTCGTGCGCAAGTTGAGGCAATGAAAATGTCAGGCGTTGAGGAATATGATATTCCTGCATTTTTACGTAAACAGGCTGACTAAGTATTACGCCTAAAAAGCATACTTGCCGGCAAGTGATAGCAATCGCTCAGCGACGTATTTGAGTTAAATATGTTATTATTTGATTGATTATTAAAGATAAATGTTTGCATGCGAACAAAAGTCACGCGTGTAAGGCTTAGTCGCTGAAAATTTCAGGCTAAGTTTTGCGATGTTATCTTTAAGCCAGGCGAGTTAGCTTGCAAGGCAAACAAAAGGGCTGGGCCGATAGAAGACTGGATATTGATATAAGCATGTTAAAGCAACGCACACTAAAAAAAGCGATTAGCGCCACAGGCGTCGGGTTGCACAATGGCGAAAAGGTTACTCTTACCCTGCGCCCTGCAGCACCTGATACTGGTATTGTTTTCAAACGGGTTGATCTGCCTCAACCCAATGAAATCCTGGCCACACCAAGCGCGGTGAATGACACAAAAATGTGTTCTGCGCTGGAGGCCAATGGCGCCCGCGTTGCGACTGTTGAACATATCATGTCGGCGCTTGCCGGTTTAGGTATAGATAATGTCTATATTGATGTTAATGCTTCTGAAATACCGATTATGGATGGAAGCTCCGGCCCTTTTGTATTCTTATTGCAGGAGGCGGGTATTGTTGAACAACCCGCCGCCAAAAAATTCATACGCGTTAAAAAAACGGTAGAAGTGGTAGATGGTGATAAATGGGTGCGTTTTGAACCTTATCATGGGTTTAAAGTTGACTTTACCATCGCGTTTAACCATCCGGTATTCGAACATACAGGCAACAATGTCAAAATAGATTTTGCAGTCGATTCTTATATTAAGGAAATCAGCCGTGCACGGACTTTTGGTTTTATGCACGAGGTTGAATTCTTGCGTTCTCATGGCCTGGCACGCGGCGGTAGCCTGGAGAATGCAGTTGTCCTGGATGAGTACCGTGTGCTCAATACAGATGGATTGCGTTACGAAGACGAGTTTGTAAAACACAAAGTGCTGGATGCTATCGGCGATTTATATATGCTGGGTCATCCTGTATTAGGCGCTTTTTATGCCTATAAATCAGGCCATGCGCTTAACAATCAATTATTGCGTGCATTGTTGCAAGATGAGACTGCTTGGGAATACACTACGTTTGAACAGCAGCAGGATGCACCGGATGCATTTTTGCCGCAGTCAAAACAGTTATTTCCTGAACCTGTTTTCTAATTAAGGGTCAAGATTAAGTAGACGAGATAAGTATTAAGTAAAATGAGTTAAGTAAAATAGATCAGCAAGTTAAGCGAAAAGTAATAATCAAGAGAGGGGCGTGCCGTGTTAATGATTCGCCTGATATTTGTTCTGCTAGTAATTACTGCAATGGTGTTGCTAGGCTTATACTTGCTATTTGATGATAAAAAATATTTGCATTATTCCAAACAGGCACTCAAGTACACATTATTTTTAGCCATTATCGTGGCAATCATTTTTGTGTTGCGGCGTATATTTTATGTTTAAGCAATCGGTAAATTTAATGCGGATACTCCCGGCTATCAGTCTGGGAATGGTTTGTTTTTGCTCCGTATTTATTTCTGGCCACGCGCTGGCAATGTCTGATCAGTCATTGTTTCAGCATGCGCGTGAGTCTTATGCGGCAAAAAATGAACTTGCGTTGGCTGAGGATGTAACCCAGCTAAAAGCGCAGCAATATTTATTGGCACCCTATGCAGATTACTGGCTCATGTTATTAAGACTGGATCAGGCTGATAGCGCGGAAGTGCAAGATTTTCTAACGCAGTATCCTGATCTGCCATTTGCTGAACGATTACGTGGCGAGTGGTTAAAAAAACTGGGCAAGCAGCAGGACTGGCCGTTGTTCCTTGAGCAATATGCAGATTTCAAACGCGAAGACCCTGCCGTCCAGTGCTATGCTTTAATTGGAAAAAATCGCGTTGAAGATGCGGATGTCACAGTGGAAACCAGAAAATTGTGGTTAACCACAGCTGATTTGCCTAGCAACTGTAATCAGTTATTCGATATGGCGCAAAAGTCAGGCGTACTTTCCGTTGATGATATATGGACAAGGTTCAGGCTGGCTTTGCAGAATGGTAAGCTTGGTCTTGCCAAAAGCATTGCATCGCGGTTGCTGGATTTCGAAGAAAAAAATCTTAAGCTCCTGGATATTGCAAATCAAACACCCAAACTATTGTTAGTTAATAATGCAGGTGCGGCAAAAACCAGTCATAAAAAACCCGTAAATAAAATTTCAGCATCATTTAAAACACGCGATGGTATAGAAATTAATCTGTTTGCACTTGATCGCTTGGCGCGCATGGATGTATCGGATGCTATCGAGGTTTTCAGCCAGTTGCAAAATAAGTTTACTGCTGCTGACCGTGCCTTTGTCTGGGGCCGCATCGCGTATCACGCTGCGCGTACCCATCATCCTAAGGCGCTCGAATACTATGCTTTAGCAAAAGATACCAGCCTGGATAAAGAACAGCTTGCGTGGCAAGTGCGCGCGGCATTGCGCGCCCAGGCTTGGGATGTTGTCATCAGCACAGTGTCAGCCATGCAGCCTGAACAGCAGCAAGAGGGCGCCTGGCGCTATTGGAAAGCTCGTGCGCTAAAAGAGAAAGCCCGGCAAGTTGAAGCCAATGCAATTCTAGGCCCGCTTTCCAGGGAACGTCATTATTATGGATGGTTGGCGGCTGAGGAGCTGGATAGCGCCATGGGTAATGTGCAGGAGGAGTATACCGCTTCAGATGTTGAAGTAACTGCCATCGCCAGCTTGCCGGCAATCAAGCGTGCGCTGGAGTTGCAGCGCCTGGACATGCGCTGGGAGGCAAAGGCTGAATGGGCATGGGCAACGCGCGGTTTCGATGACAAGCAATTGCTTGCAGCAGCGGAGTATGCGGCACGCCAGAAATGGTACGACATTGCCATTAGCACAGCTGATAATACCAAGCAGCTGCACGATTTTAACCTGCGTTACCCCACGCCATATCGCGATTTATTTCGTACTGCAGCACATAATGAAGGTGTTGATGAAGCCTGGATTTACGGTTTGGCACGCCAGGAAAGCCGTTTTATGCATTATGCAAAATCAGGCGTTGGGGCGGCTGGGTTGATGCAGATAATGCCCGCTACTGCAAAATGGGCGGCAAAGCGTATGGGCCTGGATGGGTACAGCAGCAATCTCATCCATGACTTAACTACCAATGTCGGTATTGGTACATACTATATGCGTTACACTCTGGAGCTGATGAACGGTCAGGCGGTCATGGCAACGGCCGCTTATAATGCGGGCCCCAGCCGGGCAAAACGCTGGCTGGCGAGCGAACCGCTTGAAGCTGCTATTTACATTGAAACAATCCCGTTCAGCGAAACAAGAAACTATGTGCAAAAGGTGATGGCAAATGCGCAGATGTACGCACCGCGGCTAGGGGCGCCTGTGCAAAGCCTGAAATCCCGTCTGGGGGTGATTCCGGCAGCAGGTAAACCGGAAACTGTTTTGGCGGATGCCGATGATGAATAAAAGTGTGCTGCATTAGGGTAAGCGTAAGTAAGAAGTTGAGAAAATTAAAGGTTTTAACATGCAAATAAAAAAAATATGTGTTTTAGGTGGTTCGGGTTTTGTTGGTAGTGCGCTGGTTGCAAAACTGGATGCAGCAGGTTATTCGGTAACGGTGCTGACACGCAGGCGCGATTCAGCTAAACATCTCTTTCTGCTACCTAATGTGAGTGTGGTTGAATGTAACGTACTGGATGAGCAGGCACTGGGCTCGGCACTAAGCGGTGCTGACGCGGTGATTAATTTGATTGGTATTTTGCACCAAAGCCGCCGTTTAAGTTTTGATGTGCTGCATCACCAGCTGCCGGCGCGGCTGGCAAAAATCTGTGTGGATCTGGGTATTAAGCGTTTGTTGCACATGAGCAGTCTGCAGGCGGATAAAAATGCACCGAGCCAATACCTGCGTTCCAAGGCTGCGGGTGAATCTGCTATATTGGCGCTACAACAGAAGCTTAATGTCACCATATTTAGGCCTTCAGTTATCTTTGGGCGCGGGGATAGTTTCATCAATCTTTTTGCCAGGTTGATTAAAATTCTGCCAGTTGTCATGCTGGCAAAACCTGGTGCTAAATTTCAGCCAATCTGGGTGGAAGATGTTGCCAGCTGCTTTGTTGCCAGCATTGATAATATTGCAACCTATGGGCAAACCTACGAGCTTGCCGGCCCAAAAACATACACTTTCCGCCAATTGGTCCAAAAAGTGATGGATACATTAGGAATACAGCGCCCGATTATCGGCTTAAACAATGCGCTTTCTTACATGCAGGCTTTCATGATGGAACTGCTGCCAGTCAAGCTGATGTCGCGTGACAATATACGTTCCATGGAAGCCGATAGCGTCAGCCATCAGCCATTTCCTGCAGTTTTTGGCGTAGAACCTACGGCGTTGGAAGTAGTGATTCCTGAGTACCTGGTGGATTTAACATCGCGTGGCACTTATGACCGCTTCCGTAGTTCTGCCGCGAGATAGTATAGATGGGTGCCATGCAAACCTATATCGTTGGCGGTGCCGTACGTGATGAGTTGCTGGGCTTTGCAGTAAAAGATAAAGACTATGTCGTCGTTGGCAGCACACCGGAAGCTATGCTGGCAGCGGGGTTTCGGCCGGTGGGCAAAGACTTCCCGGTATTTTTACATCCCCAAACGCACGATGAATATGCGCTGGCACGCACGGAACGCAAAACCGCTAAAGGTTACAGGGGGTTTGTGATACACGCCGCGCCTGAAGTCACCCTGGAACAGGATTTAGCGCGGCGTGACTTAACCATCAACGCAATCGCCAAAAGTGACGACGGCCGCTTGATTGACCCATTTAATGGTCTGGCCGATATCCAATCCAAAATTTTACGTCACGTAAGCAGCGCGTTTGCAGAAGATCCTGTGCGTATCCTGCGTGTGGCGCGTTTTTCAGCGCGACTGGCTGATTTCAACGTGGCGCCGGAAACTTTAACCCTGATGCGGCAAATGGTAGATGCGGGCGAGGTCGATGCGCTGGTGGCAGAACGTGTGTGGCAGGAACTGGCTAAAGGTTTGATGGAGGCCAGGCCGTCACGCATGTTTGAGGTGTTGCGTGCCTGTGGCGCCTTGCGGAAAATACTGCCGGAATTAGATCGGCTTTGGGGTGTGCCGCAGCCGGAACAGCCTCATCCGGAGGTTGATACGGGCGTACATGTGATGATGGTGATCGATTATGCCGCCAGTCAAAATTTCAGCCTGCCGATACGTTTTGCCGCGCTGATGCATGACCTGGGAAAAGGCACAACGCCAAGTGAATTGTTACCCAAGCACATCGGCCATGAGCAGCGTAGTGCCAGTCTATTAAAAGATTTATGCAAACGGCTGCGCGTGCCGAATGACTGCAAGGAGCTCGGCGTGATGGTGGCAAAATTTCATGGAAAGCTCCATCAGGTATTGCAAATGCGGCCAGGCACCTTGTTGGAGTTTTTAATAGAGCTTGATGCTATCCGCCAACCGGAACGATTTAAAGATTTTCTTAAAGCGTGTGAAGCCGATTCACGCGGCAGGACAGGTTTTGCTGACTGCCCGACTCCCGCTGCAGATTTAATGCTAAAAGTGCTGGATGCGGCATCAAGTGTGGATGCTGGAGCCGTAGCAATGGCTTGTGATGAAGCGGAAAAAATTAGAATAAAAGTTTTTGAGGCTAGATTAGAGGCCGTTAAAGAACTACGTTAGTCTCGAGGCCGCCAGAATTGTATTTGGTATCTTGGTATTTGGCTCTTGGCTCTTGGCGGCTGGCTGGTCAGGATCAGATACCGAGTGAATGTTGAATGAAATATTTTGCTACAAAGCCGACCAGGCCAAATGTAAGGCCTAAAAATAAAACAAAGGTGCCAAATTTACCTACTTTTGACTCCCATGCCAGGTGCCCGACAATAAATATCATCAGCAACATGAGCCCGCCAACGCAGAAGGTCATGCCAAAATCGGTAATCTGCGCCTCGGTAAAACCAAAAATTGTACCTTCCAAGTTTTTCTCCTGAGTTATTTAGCTCGTAGTGCCGGGTTCGTTTTGAATCTAATTCGTTTTGAAAAAGGTGATTAAAACAACCGCGCCATTATAACGAATTTATTAACTGTAAGTACATGTTAAATATATCTTTATTAAAGCAGGCCAGGTAACTGCTGCTCTACAAATTCCGTTGGCTTGCGTTTAAATCCGCTCTTGGCGTATTGCTGCCAGCGCCCAATTACGTAGCAAACAATAAGGTTTGCCTGGGCCTCGGCGTGACCTTGGCTTCCTGTTTGTGTTTCAGCAATACGCAGGCTTTGTTTTAGCGTAACTTCGATGCGGTCATAAAGCTGGTTGATGCGCAGCTGCAATTTCTCGTCTTCATTCACCAGTGCATCGCCGATGAGTACGCGTGTCATGCCCGGATTTTTCTCCGCAAAAACCAATAGCATGGTGATGATGCGTTGCACTTGTCTTAAGCCTTCGGTTTCTTCGGTACTGATTTTGTTAATCAAGCCAAAAATTGTTTCTTCAATGAACACAATCAGGCCTTCGAACATTTGTGCCTTATTGGCAAAGTGGCGGTAAAGCGCCGCTTCACTTACGCCCAGTTTTGCCGCCAGCGATGCGGTGGTGATTTTTTCGCGTTTAGGTGATTCCAGCATCTTGGCCAGAGATTCCAGAATTTGCTGTTTGCGTTCGCCTGCCATGTTATTGTCCTTGTTAAATAGCGATGTGAATTATAACTTAATGTGAGTGAGTGCTAGCACTGAGGACAAGCGATAGTCTACAAAATTTGGTTTGTGTAACTTTCTGCTCACCCAGATGGTTTTCATGCCGAGCCGTTTTGCGGTCATCAGTGCGGGCAGGCTGTCTTCAAGCATAATGCAGTCGCTTGCCTTGGCTTTGATGGATTTGAGTAACTTCTGAAAACCGCGTAATGACGGTTTTGCGTGAAATTTCGTGGATTCCACACTGAAAACCAGCTCAAATACATCCTCAATGTCGAGAATATCCAGCACCCGTAAAGCATAGCTGCGCGGAGCGTTAGTAAATACTAACTTTCGCCCGTCAAGGCTTTGCAGCATGTGGCGCAGCCGTTTTACCTGGATCACCATTTCAGGCAAATTTTCCAACTGGTGCGTTTCTTCCAAAAAGTGATGGGGGTCTGTGTCATGGTGACGCACCAGCCCCTTGAGCGTTGCGCCGTAGATACGCCAGTAATGCTGACGCAGTGCATGTGCGCTACTTTCATCCAGATCAAGATGATTCATAATGTATTGCGTCATGGCGCGATTCATTACCGGAAAGATGTGCGCGCTTGCATTATGCAAGGTGTCATCCAAATCAAAAATCCAGATTTTTTTCAATCAAACACCTTAGTTTACGGCGCTAAAGATATAACTAATTGCGGGCATAACCTTCATTCCGCGATGGCACGGAATGAAGGTTCATATTATTTTGCTTTAATGAGTGTGCCTACACCTTCATCGGTCAGCACTTCCAGTAATAGTGCATGTTCGACACGCCCGTCGATAATATGTACGGCTTTTACACCGCTACGTGCAGCATCAAGTGCCGAGCTGATTTTCGGTAGCATACCTCCGGACAGGGTACCGTCTGCCACCATGTCGTCAATTTGTCTTGGCGTCAATCCGGTTAACAGTTCGCCATTTTTATCCAGCACGCCCGGGGTGTTGGTCAGCAGGATCAGTTTTTCAGCATTCAGGATTTCGGCAAGCTTGCCGGCTACTACATCAGCGTTGATGTTGTAGGTTTCACCGTCTTTGCCTACGCCGATTGGCGCGACCACCGGGATGAAGTCGCCGGTATCCAGAAAGTTGATGATGCTGGGGTCAATCGCACTGATTTCACCGACTTGTCCGATGTCGATGAATTTTGTCGGATCGTCTTTATCTTCCATCATTAATTTGTGGGCATGAATAAAGTTGCCGTCCTGCCCGGTCAAGCCAACCGCTTTACCGCCGTGGCGGTTAATCAGGTTCACAATTTCCTTGTTAACTTGTCCGCCCAGCACCATTTCCACCACGTCCATGGTTTCTTCATCGGTGACACGCATGCCTTGAATAAACTCACCTTTTTTGCCGAGCTTATCCAGCATTTCATTGATTTGCGGGCCGCCGCCATGCACAACAACAGGGTTCATGCCTACAAGTTTTAGCAGCACGACATCCTTGGCAAAGCATTCCTTTAGGTGCTCATCCGTCATGGCGTTACCGCCGTATTTAATGACAATGGTTTTATCAAAAAATCGTTTGATATAAGGCAGCGCTTCGGCAAGCGTTTGTGCTTTTTTTGCCGCGGTGGTTTGGTTTAGCATAAGGTTTCCGTAGAGTGGGATTTACGTAATTTTCTATGTTGTATTGTAACCAAAAAACGACAGTATTTTTTGAAAAGATTTTTCTACTGCTAGCATCGAGTTTATATTTTTTAGCAATTTGATTTAAGTCAATATGCTGTTTTCAGTACTTATGTATTCTTACAGCCTCGGGAATATTTATCATTATTAATCAACTTATAAATTTGTCTGATTTGAACCCACACTTCACGCAGTAACTAGTAAGAATTTTTCCCCTCCCTTTGAATAGTATTTTTGGAATAGCAATATTTAGTAGGGTTGCAGGATAGCCCTGTAGTTGATATCAAGTGCTAAATAATAATTATTATATGGAGAATATATTATGCCTATTACGTGGACGGCTGATCTGGATACAAATATTGATGTTATTTGATACGCAACATCGTAGAATCGTGGATTATATTAACGATTTGGAGGTTGCTAATAGCTCGCATGATAAAGCAGCTGTTGGGCATGTGCTTGACGAACTCGTTGATTACACCTTGTCTCACTTCGCTTTTGAAGAAAGTCTGCAGGAAGAGGCTGGCTATAAATACGCCAAGCCACATAAAAAAGTACATGATTTATTTGTGCGACGTATCAATGACTATGTGGAACGATTTAAACTTGGCGAAGATGTGGCCGGAGATTTGCATCAGACGTTGACTTCATGGTTATTAAACCATATCAGGCGTGATGATGCCGATTACGTTGGTGCAGTAAAGACAAATATGGTGGGCATCGTTAATGAACGAAAGAAAAATAACGACGTTGGATGGTTTACCCGCTTCTTTAAATAGATACTAAAAGTCAGTGTTTGACTAGAATCGCTGGTCGTGATGTTAAGCACTGTAATCCTGCATTAATGCAGGATTACAGTGCTTTTTAATGAGTATGCCGTACAGTTCGCCGAGAGCGCTGCCGGCGGTTACAGTGGCTTGATGAAAACTTTGGATTTGCGCTGAAAGTTGTAGAGTTTTTTCTTTTCCGCAGGTAGTTTTTCTATGTTTTGTTCAGTAAATCCACGTTCCAGGAACCAATGTTCGGTATGCGTGGTTAAGCAGAACAGCGTATTAAATCCCAGTTCGCGTGCGCGTTCTTCACAAAAATGGAATAATTTGTCGCCACGCCCGCCGCCTCTGTATTGCGGGTCGATGGCTAGGCAGGCAAATTCGGCCATTTTTTCGTCATAAAAGGGATACAGTGCGGCGCAGCCGATAACCCTGTTGTCGTGCTCCATTACCTGGAAATAGTTGATTTCCATTTCAATGCGTTCACGTCCGCGCTTTACAAGTACTCCCTCAGCCTCTAATGGTTCGATGAGCTGCAGGATTGCGCCTACATCGTCGATATTGGCCTGGCGCATGGTTTCCAGGCCAAGTTCAGTCACCATGGTGCCAATGCCTTTATGTGTAAATAACTCCTGAATGATGGCACCGTCAATGTGGCGGCTAATCAGGTGGGTACGCGCCACGCCATGCTCGCAGGCGCGAATCGCAGCAGGCAGATAATAAATAATGTCTTCGGAAGTGTTGATTGCATCATCATTGTGCGCCACATGCAGCAGTAGATTCTTTGCTTTTTTTGCTGTCATTTCACGTAAAAGCTCGCCGCGTAAATTGTGTACGCCCTCGGAATCCATGAGGAAAATGAGTTTGTCAGCATCCAGTGCTATCGCAGTGCTCACCGCAACATCTTCGAGTGATAAATTAAACGCTTCTCCGGTCGGTGAATAACCTAGTGGCGAGAGCAATACCAGTTCGCCATCGTCCAGACGCCTTTGAATGCCGACTGCATCTACTTTGCGCACTTCGCCGGTGTGCTGCAGATCTATGCCATTGCGAACACCTAGCGGCTTAGCCGTAACAAAATTACCGCTTGCCACGCGGATATCGCTGCCTGCCATTGGTGAGTTGATTAGCCCCATGGAGAGCTGAGCCTCGATTTCTACACGAATCACGCCATTGGCTTCTTTTACCGCTTCCATTGCCTCGTCATTAGTTACGCGTAAACCATTTGCCAGCTTGGTTTCCAGCTTGGCGCGCTTCAGGCGTTCTTCAATTTGCGGGCGTGCACCATGCACCAGTACCAGTCTTACTTCAAGGCTGGCAAGCAGATTCAGGTCGTGTGAAAGTGCAATAAATTGTTTTTCGTTCACGACTTCGCCACCAAAGGCGATGACAAAGGTGCGGCCGCCAAAAGCGTGAATATACGGCGCAACTGAGCGGAACCAGCTCACAAATTCTTGTGGTTTCAGTACGTCAAGGGGTGATGGCGTGCTTGCGGTTGATGCTGCGGACTCGGTTAACGCGTATAGATAGGCTGGTGAGCAATTTAACGCAGTACAAATTTTGCGTAATAATGCTTCACTAACGCCCTGTGCGCCGCGCTCAATGCGCGATAAGTTGCCGCTGTCAGCGCCAATCTGGCTGGCAAGTTCTTGCAGGGTGACATTGAGCAGCTTGCGCCGTTTGCGTATGGATTGACCGAGTGACATGGTGATACTTATTGTAAATAAAGCATAAATTTATAATAAAAATGTAAAAAACGCAATAATTATATGATTTTTACAGTATGAAAATATTGTGCTGCTTCGGTAAATCCATACATCGAAGTTGATCTGGCAGGTTTAAAAGTCTCCCCATAATGATTGCATCACTGAAATTGCAGTTAAAGCCGCCGTTTCGGTGCGTAAAATACGGGGGCCCAGCACAATTGATTGAAAATGCCGGGATGTTGCCAAATCGATTTCGCCTTTGCTTAAACCGCCTTCTGCACCGATGAGCAGCTCAATATTTGAAGTAGGTTTTTCTATTTCCGTCAGGCGCTTGGCGCCAACAGGGTTAAGTAATATGCGGGTTGTATCTGAGGTTTTGTTCTGGCTGAGCCAGTTTTCAAGTGAAACAGGGGCTAGTACCTCGGGAACAAAGGCACGGCCGGATTGTTCGCAGGCGGAAATTGCCACATTTTGCCAATGCTCGGTGCGTTTTTCGGCGCGTTCTGCTGATAGCTTTACTACGCTGCGTTGGCTGTTAATGGGCTGAATACGGTTGACGCCAAGTTCCACCGCTTTCTGGATAGTGAAATCCATGCGGTCGCCGCTGGAAATTCCCTGCAGTAAAGTGATGTGCAACGGTGACTCGTTATTTATTTTTCTGGTGCCGGTGACTGTTGCCATTACAGAATTTTTTTTGATAGAGGTAAGGATGCACTCGTAATCGAATCCATCTCCATTGAATACGACAGCGCTATCTCCCACGCTTAAACGTAGTGCTTTTGTAGCATGTGCGGCGGCATTATCTGAAAGCTGTATAACGGCATCCAATGCCAACGGAGAGTCTATATAAAAACGCAAATTAGCCATAAATAAAGTGGCTCCAAAAGAAAGCAAAAAGTAAAAACAAAAGTGATAATATAAATGTCATATTGTCACACTAAATAAGTATAACGAAATAAGGAGAAAAAGATGGTCAGCTTAAATCCACCTGTATGTAATTTCGGCCAACGCGCCCCGGATTTTGATTTACTTGGTGTTGATGGCAAACGTTATTCCCTGGCGAATAGTGTTGGTAAAAATGGTTTGCTGGTGATGTTTATCTGTAACCATTGTCCATATGTTAAAGCCATTAAAACACGGCTGGTAGCCGATTGCCGTGAATTGCTGCAGTATGGCATCAATACCATTGCTATTCAAAGTAATGATGCCGAGAATTATCCGGATGATTCATATGAGCGCATGATGGAAGAGGCAAAGCTGTTTAACTTCTCATTCCCCTATGTGCTGGATGATACGCAAGAAGTCGCGAAAGCTTACGGTGCGGTCTGTACGCCTGACTTTTTCGGGTATAACAAAAATCTGGAGTTGCAGTATCGTGGCCGGTTTGATGCGGCAGGCCGTGGTGAGCCGCCGATGGATAACCCCAGGGATTTGTTCAATGCCATGAAGCTGATTGCAGAAACCGGCAAAGGACCCAAAGAACAGATAGCAAGTATAGGCTGCAGTATTAAATGGTTTGCACAAGAGTCCATTTGAGGGCTTGGTGATTGAAGGGTAAGGATGATGGATAAAAAATTAAAATGGGGTATTTTAGGTGCTGCGCGTGTGAATGAGCGGCTACTGCCTGCCATCATCGAAGCGCCTAATTCGCAATTGGTAGCGATTGCCAGTCGCCGGGCAGATGGTGCAAAAGCTGTGTTGGAAAAGTACGCTCCGCAAGGGTTTAATGCTGGTGCCGTGCAATGCTATGACAATCTGGAAGCGCTTATCCATGATAAAAATGTAGAGGCAATTTATTGCCCGATGGCGAATAACGAGCACGCGGAGTGGGCACTTAAAGCCATTAATGCGGGTAAGCATGTGCTGATTGAAAAACCGATGGCGTTGACTGTGGCGGATATTGAGGCGATTGAAGCCGCGGCGATTAAAAATAACGTCAAGGTGATGGAAGGTTTTATGTATCGCTTTCATCCACAGCACGCACGGGTGCGGGAGATTATTGAATCCGGTTTAATTGGCGATGTATTGTCAGCGCGGGCAAGCTATTCATTTTTAATGCGTCCGGCACGTATGTATCGTATTGCCAATGGTGTGAAATCGGGTGGTGGCGCAATGTGGGATATCGGGCCGTATGCGATTCATACGCTACGCTGGTGTATGGGTTTAAGTAATAACGCAAAAAACGGCAAACCAATGGAGCCGGTTTCAGTGATTGCACATGCCAAATTTAATGATGTCGGTGCTGATGTTGTTAACAGCGGTGTGCTGGATTTTGGTCCGGATAATGAAGGTCGTGCGCGTTTTGGCCATTTTGACATCAGTTTTGAGCGTTCACGCAAATCCGAATATGAAATTATCGGCACTAAAGGTTGGGTGAAATGCCATGCGGCGTGGGTGTTCCAAAATGATGTGCCTGTTATTTCCTGGGGTCTGGAGGATGGTAAATATGCTGAAGAGCGCTTCGCCCCGAGCAACCACTTCAATCTGGAAATTGAGCATTTCAATGATTGTGTGTTGAACAACAAACCGCCGCACTTGACATTTGAGGATGCAAAAGCGAATTGCCGGGCGATTGAACTGGCGCTGCAGTCGGCCTTGACGGGACGTCTGGTAAGCGCTAAATAGCAGGTTGCCTTCTCAATGTGGCGTTTAAGGCAGTGCAATCACTCAGGTAATGAGACTTTTCTGATGTTGCACTTGCCGAAAAAGGCTATCTAAGCAATAATTTAGCCTTCAATGAAAAGCGGTATGTATAACTGTCTTTTTGAAGAGTTCAATTAAGGTTTTATGAGGTTTCGCGCCAGCCGTCATCTTTCACGCGCAAGCAGTCATCCTTGTATATAAGTCCTCAAGTATTAATCATTAGGGAGAAAACAATGGCAACACGTCAAGATTTATGCAATGCCATCCGCGCTTTGTCGATGGATGCAGTGCAAAAAGCAAACTCTGGCCACCCAGGCGCACCTATGGGCATGGCTGAAATTGCAGAAGTATTGTGGAATCATCATCTGCGTCACAATCCAACCAATCCTAACTGGGCTGATCGCGACCGTTTCGTTCTCTCTAATGGTCACGGTTCAATGCTGATCTACTCTTTATTGCATCTGACTGGCTACGATCTGCCTATGGATGAAATCAAGACTTTCCGTCAATTGCATTCAAAATGTGCCGGTCACCCGGAATATAGCTATGCACCTGGCGTTGAAACAACTACAGGCCCATTAGGTCAAGGTATCACTAACGCAGTTGGTTTTGCGATGGCTGAAAAATTAATGGCTGATCAATTCAACAAGCCAGGTCACGACATCGTTGACCACTACACATACTGCTTCCTGGGCGACGGCTGTATGATGGAAGGCGTATCACACGAAGCTTGTGCTTTGGCTGGTACATGGGGCCTGGGCAAACTGGTTGCTTTCTGGGATGACAATGGCATTTCTATCGACGGTCATATTGAAGGCTGGTACACAGACGATACAGCTAAACGCTTTGAAGCTTACGGCTGGCACGTGCAAAAAGTAGATGGCCACGATTCTGACGCTATCAACGCGGCAGTGATTGCAGCGAAAAAAGTAACAGACAAACCATCATTGATCTGCTGTAAAACAATCATCGGTAAAGGTTCACCAAACAAAGCTGGTAGCCATGACTGTCACGGTTCTGCATTAGGTGACGCTGAAGTTGCGGTTACACGTGCAGCTATCGGTTGGCCACATGCTCCATTTGAAATTCCAGCTGACGTATACGCTGGCTGGGATCAAAAAGCTAAAGGTTCTAAACTGGAATCTGACTGGAATGCTAAATTCGACGCTTATGCTAAAGCATTCCCGGCAGAAGCTGCAGAATTCAAACGCCGTATGGCAGGTGATTTACCAGCTAACTGGAAACAGGCAACAGATGCAATGATCGCTGCTACTAACGAAAAAGCAGAAGGTATTGCTACTCGTAAAGCTTCACAAAATGCAATCACTGCTTTGGCTATCGTATTGCCAGAGTTCCTGGGCGGTTCAGCTGACTTGACAGGTTCTAACCTGACAGCAGCGCCAAGCTTTACACATGTATCTGGCAAAAAACCAGGTAACTACATCTCTTACGGTGTGCGTGAATTCGGTATGTTCGCAATCATGAACGGTATGGCATTGCACGGTGGTTTGTTGCCATTCGGCGGTACATTCCACATGTTCTCAGATTATGCTAAGAGTGCATTGCGCATGGCGGCATTGATGAAACAACGCACTATCGCTGTATTGTCACATGACTCTATCGGCCAAGGTGAAGATGGTCCAACTCACCAACCAATCGAGAACACATCTGGCTTACGTTACATTCCTAACATGGATGTATGGCGTCCAGGTAGCTCAACAGAAACAGCAGTGGCTTGGGTTGCTGCAGTTGAACGCAAAAATGGTCCATCTAGCTTGGTATTAAGCCGTCAAAACGTGGCTGGTATCAAACATGATGCAGCGCAATTCGACTTGATGCGTAAAGGTGGCTATGTATTCTCTGACGTGGCTGGTAAAGCAGACGTTATCATTATCGCTAACGGTTCTGAGCTTGAATTGGCTGTTAAAGCGGCAGCAGAGTTGAACGCAGCAGGTACTAAAGTCCGCGTGGTTTCAATGCCATCAACTAACGTATTTGACCGTCAAGACAAAGCTTACAAAGACAGCGTATTGACTCCAGGCGTGAAACGCGTAGCTGTTGAAGCTGCCCATTCAGATTTCTGGCGTAAATATGTAGGTCTGGAAGGTGCTGTAGTTGGTATCGACACATTCGGTGAATCAGCACCGGGTGGTGTACTGATGAAGCACTTTGGCTTTACAGTTGAGAACGTAGTAAAAACTGTTAAATCGGTGCTTTAATTCACTAGCGCTGTATTTATAAGCCTAATAAGCTTAATAAGCTAGTTTGCAAGGCACCTCAATTCTGGGGTGCCTTTGTTTTTTTATACGAGTGCTTGGACGGGCGAAGTTTAGAACAAGCAAAGTTTAGTAAATAAGAGTTACGTTTCAAAAAGTCTGGTTTTAGAGGTATTGTGTTTTAAGGAATTTAAATATCAATGATTTTTGATTTAACTGGTCTAGTTGAAGTTATTTTAAATTTATTTAGCCTTGTGCTAATAGAGAAAACTTAGGAATTATCATGGCAATTCGAGTCGCAATTAATGGTTATGGTCGTATTGGGCGTATGACATTACGTGCATTGTTTGAAACTGGTCGCAAGGATATTGAGATTATTGCAATTAACAGTGCAGGCGGCGATGCTGAAAGTGATGCACACTTAACGCGCTACGATAGTGTGCATGGCAAATTTCCATTTGAAGTGGGCGTGGATGGTGATGATTTGATTATCAACAGCCAAAAAATCAAAACTTTTGCAACACGGAATCCGGCTGAACTGCCATGGCGTGATTTGGCGATTGATATTGTTTTGGAATGCACTGGTGCATTTAATAGCAAAGCAAAAGCGCAAGCGCACATTGATGCCGGTGCCAAGAAAGTATTGCTTTCAGCGCCAGGTGATAAAGACGTAGATGCAACCGTGGTTTACGGTGTGAACCATCACGTCATCAAAGCTAACCATACGGTAATTTCAAATGCCTCATGCACTACCAACGGCCTGGCACCTATGGTGCAACCTTTGCATGAAAAAATCGGCATTGTGAATGGTTTGATGAATACTATCCATTCATACACTAATGATCAGGTTTTAACAGACTCACATCACAAGGATATGCGTCGTGCCCGCTCGGCGACTACTTCACTTATTCCAACTAAAACCGGTGCAGCTGCAGCCGTTGGTCTGGTATTGCCGGAACTGAATGGCAAGCTGGATGGTTTTGCCATTCGCGTGCCTACGATTAATGTTTCTTTGGTTGACTTAACCTTTACTGCGGCACGCCCAACCACAAAAGAAGAAGTGAACCACATCATGCATGAGGCCGCTGCCAGCGGTGCATTGAAAGGTATCCTGTCATATAACGAAGCACCGCTTGTCTCTGTAGATTACAACCACACCAGTTACTCATCTAATTTTGATGCAACGCTCACTAAGGTTACCAAAGATGGCATGTTAGTGAAAGTCTGTGCCTGGTATGACAATGAGTGGGGCTTTAGCTGCCGTATGTTAGATAATGCAGCAGCTATGATGGCTGCAAAATAGGGGGTAGCCATGCATATCATCAAGATGACGGATTTGGATTTGAACGGTAAGCGTGTATTGATTCGCGCCGACCTTAACGTTCCTGTAGCTGGCGGCAAAGTGACTTCCGATGCGCGAATCACTGCATCAATGGCAACGATAGAGCATGCACTCAAAGCCGGTGCAAAAGTGATGGTGACTTCACATCTGGGGCGTCCGGAAGAAGGCATATATTCGGAAGAAAACTCTCTTAAACCCGTTGTGGACGTAATTACCGCCAAGTTAGGCAAACCGGTTCGCTTGATTAAGGACTGGGTAGATGGCGGTTTCGATGTGGCGGCAGGTGAACTGGTAGTGTTGGAAAACTGCCGGTTTAACAAAGGCGAGAAAAAAAGCACCGATGAATTGTCACAAAAATATGCCAAGCTATGTGATATTTTTGTAATGGATGCATTTGGAACAGCGCACCGTGCAGAAGCCAGCACCCATGGAGTGGCAAAATTTGCACCGGTTGCCGCAGCCGGTATTTTGCTGGTCAATGAGCTGGAAGCGCTGACTAAAGCCTTGCTAAGTCCAGCACGTCCGATGGTGGCGATTGTCGGCGGTAGTAAGGTTTCCACCAAACTTACGGTGCTGGAAAGTTTGTCTGAAAAAGTCGACCAATTGGTGGTTGGCGGTGGCATTGCGAATACCTTCTTAAAGGCGGCAGGTTTTGAAGTTGGTAAGTCTCTGTGTGAAGATGATCTAGTGCCCGTAGCGCGCGCCTTGATGGACAAAATGTCATCAAGAGGAGCAGCCGTACCGGTGGCAGTGGATGTCGTCTGTGGCAAGAAATTTGATGCAAATGAACCTGCGGTGAGTAAAGACGTGGCTTCCGTAGTTGCTGATGATATGATTTTTGACATTGGCACGAAATCTGCTAATCAATTGGCAGAGATTATTAAAAATGCAGGTACTGTAGTATGGAATGGCCCGGTAGGCGTGTTTGAATTCGATCAGTTTGGTGAAGGCACCAAAACGATTGCTCAAGCGATTGCCAATACTAAAGCATTTACGTTAGCAGGCGGCGGTGACACAATTGCGGCTATTCAAAAATATGGTATTGAAAGTAAAGTTGATTATATTTCAACAGCAGGCGGTGCATTTTTAGAGTTTTTAGAAGGTAAGAAATTACCGGCAGTAGAGATTTTGGAACAGCGTGCTAAAAGTTAGCAGCCCGCACTGGTTGGTACTTTAAAAATGGGGCTGTAGGCCCCATTTTTGTTTTAGCGGCCCTTAAAAATTGGCAATGAAGCCTCATCTAGGCATAGTATGAGAAAAGGCAAGCCTATTTACTGATGCTTGCAAAGAATGTACTTATGGAACTACCCTAAGAAAATTATAGAAAAAAGGTAGATAGATTGACGTTACGTAAAACAAAAATTGTGGCAACACTGGGACCATCCTCTACAAGCGAGGAGATGTTGGCGCGCATGATTACGGCTGGCGTAAATGTTGTACGTTTAAATTTCTCGCATGGTGCTGCCGAAGATCATATTAAACGCGCTGAAATAGTACGTAATATAGCGGCTAAGCTAGGCCGCCCTGTTGGCGTGCTTTGCGACTTGCAGGGTCCGAAAATTCGAATCGGCAAATTTGAGCTAGGTAAGATCACCTTAAAAACAGGCGATATATTCGTTCTGGATGCGGATTGTGAGCTTGGCGACCAGTATCACGTCGGGCTGGATTATAAAACATTGCCGCAAGAGGTGAGTGAAAATGATGTCCTGGTATTAGATGATGGCCGCATCACTATGCAAGTCGACAGGATTAAAGGCAACCAGATTCATTGCATGGTATTGAATGGTGGTGTTTTATCGAACAACAAAGGTATTAACCGTCAAGGCGGCGGTCTGTCAGCTGATGCGCTCACTAAAAAAGACCGTGAGGATATAAAAACAGCCGTTGCGCTGGAAGCGGATTATATTGCCATATCATTTCCCA
>Ga0255338_1001963_pt1 | contig 34077 bp, 36 predicted proteins | sample MeOH1_35cm_T4_19_FD_203715 | JGI IMG/M metagenome (GOLD analysis project Ga0255338, IMG submission 203715) | Sandy soil microbial communities from University of British Columbia, Vancouver, Canada - MeOH1_35cm_T4_195 | ecosystem: Engineered > Artificial ecosystem > Sand microcosm > Unclassified ...
CCGATCGCGGCGCCTCGATCCGCGTGCCGCACAGCTTTATCAACAACGGCTACAAGGGCTACCTCGAGGACCGTCGTCCGAACTCCGCCGCCGACCCGTATCTCGTGGCCGGCCGGATCCTCAAGACTATCCAGACCGTCCCGACCAAGTAATCCCCGCGATTGCCGCGTCGTTCCCTTCAGCCGCCCGACCGCAAGGCCGGGCGGCTTTTTTTTGCGCCGGCCGGCAACCAGCCGAAAAAAAGCCGCGCCTCGCGGCGCGGCTTGAAGGGGGAGTGCGGTGCTTATTTGAGCGCGGCCTGGTAGTTCGCCTCGGCGGCGTCCCAGTTCACCACGTTCCAGAAGGCGGCGATGTAGTCGGGCCGGCGGTTCTGGTAATTGAGGTAGTAGGCGTGTTCCCAGACATCGAGACCGATGACGGGCTTGCCCTCGATGCCGGCGACGGCCTTGCCCATCAGCGGGCTGTCCTGGTTGGCGGTCGAGCCGACGGCGAGCTTGCCCCCGTTGACCACGAGCCAGGCCCAGCCGGAGCCGAAGCGTGTGGCGCCGGCCTTGGCGAAGTCTTCCTTGAACTTGGCGAAACCGCCGAGCTCGGCGTCGATGGCCGCGGCCAGCTTGCCCTTGGGGGCGCCGCCCTTGCCCGGGCCCATGATCGTCCAGAAAAAGGAATGGTTGCTGTGGCCGCCGGCATTGTTGCGGATGGCGCCGCGGATGGCCTCGGGCACCTTGGAGAGGTCTGCGATCAGGGCGTTGACGTCCAGCGCGGCAAGCGCCGGGTGGTCCTTCAATGCGTTGTTCGCGTTGGTGATGTAAGCCTGGTGGTGCTTGCCATGGTGGATTTCCATGGTCTTCGCATCGATGTGCGGCTCGAGGGCGTTGGGGGCGTAGGCCAGTTTCGGGAGTTCGTATGCCATAGGGATCGTGGGTTAAATTACGTTGGGAGAAAGGTACATGGCTTGGTGGTGGCGTCAACTTCCGGGCGTGTCACCCGGGGGAGGTGTTATCGGTAGTGACCGGCCTTTCAGTCATCCTTTCGTTTGAGCTGAAAATAGGCCTGCAACAGGGTGAGGCAGGGTTGCTCCAGGACCCCGCGCGTGATTTCCAAGTGATGGTTGACCTGGGGCAGGGCGTTGAGGTCGGTCGCGCCGCCGAGACAGCCCATCTTCGGGTCGGACACGGCAAACACGACGCGCTTCACCCGCGACATCAGCGTCGCGCCCGAGCACATCGGGCACGGCTCCTTGGTCACGTAGAGCGTGGCATCGTTCAGCCGCCAGTCACCGATGGCCTTGGCGGCCTGGCCCAGGGCGAGGATCTCGGCGTGGGCGGTGGGGTCGCGCGTGCTGTCGCGCTGGTTGTGGGCCGAGGCGATGACTTCGCCGCCCAACTCGATGACGGCCCCGATGGGAACCTCGTCCACTTTCCAGGCATCGATGGCGAGATTGTAGGCCAGGTGCATGTAAAACTCATCGTCCCGCTTCAGCTGCGAGGGAAAAACTTTCTCAAACGGACAGGGCGGAGCGTTGCGGGTGGATTGAACCATGCGGGTCAGGCGGAAACGATAGCCTTGACTTAGGTGCGGTAGTCCGGTGTTACAACGTCCTTTTACGAGCATGCAGCACACTTCCGTTTCCCCATCTCCGAACCATGTCTGACGGCAAAGCCATTGAAGTCGAAGGCAAGATCGTCACCGTGCTCCCGGGTACGATGTTTCGTGTGCAACTGACCAACGGGCACATCGTCTTGGCCCACATTTCGGGCAAACTCCGCAAGCATTTCATCAAGATCGCCGCGGGTGACTCGGTTAAAATGGAGATGAGCCCCTACGATCTCGACAAGGCGCGCATCACGTTCCGCCTCCGCGACACCTCGGTGCCCCCGCCGGTCCCGGGCGCCCGCCGGCAATTCCGCCGCTGAGTCCTACGGCTGGCGCGCCATGAAAGCCGTGCGCACCTACAGACGGGCCAAGGCAGCGCCCTCGGCGCCCCTGTCCGCCGGTTACGGCGATCCGATCGACGATTTTCTCGCCTACATCGAGTTGGAGAAAGGTCTCTCCCGCAACACGGCCAAATCCTACGAGACCGACCTCAAGCAGGCCGGTCTTTGCCTGAAACGCCTCGGGGCTTCCGGCTGGGTCAAGGTCACCGCGAAGCACCTCACGGGCTGGCTGCATTGGCTGAGTGACCAGCAGTTCAGCGCGTCCAGCCAGGCCCGCAAACTCGCCGCTGTTCGGATGCTCTGCCGTTATCTCGTCCGCGAGCGCAAGCGCGACGATGACCCGTCGGCCCTGCTCAGCGGCCCCAAGTTCCGCCGCAAACTGCCCCAGACGCTCACCACCGGCGAAATCGACCGGTTGCTGGCTGCGCCCACCGGGGGCGACGCCTACGCGGTCCGCGACCGCGCCATGCTGGAGCTGTTCTACTCCAGCGGGCTGCGCATCTCCGAATTGTGCGGGCTCAGTCTCCAGCAGGTGGACCTGGAGAACGGCTTTGTGCGCGTCTTCGGCAAGGGCTCGAAGGAGCGCGTGGTCCCGCTCGGTGCCAAGGCGCGCGACGCCGTGCAGGTCTACCTCACCGCGGGACGGCCCCGGCTTGTGAAGCCACGCACGGGCAGCGAGCTGTTCCTGAGCGAACGCGGCAAGGCGATCTCGCGAAAGACGCTCTGGGTGATCGTGAAGAACAGCGCCAAACGCGCCGGCATCGAGAAACCCGTCAAGCCGCACCTGCTGCGCCACTCCTTTGCCACCCACCTGCTCGGCGGGGGTGCGGACCTCCGCGCCATCCAGGAGATGCTCGGCCATGCCAGCATCGGCACGACGCAGATCTACACCGCGGTCGAGTCGACCCGCCTGTTGGACCAGCACGCCAAGCATCACCCGCGCAACAAAGTCGGGCGTGATGGCGCCCGGCCGAAACGTGGCAAACCTGCCTGATCGTATCCAGGACGCCGCAGGGACGGGGAGATGCCACTCGACTCCTTTCCCGCGATCTTTTTACGTCGGGACTGATGGTGTTCACCCACAAGACCGGCTGGTGGTCTTTCCTTGCGATCGCCGGTTTGCTGGCGGCGGTCGGTGTGACGTTCGCAGTGGTGATCGGGGGCGGATTTGTCGGGTTGGATGACGGTAACAATATCTTCCTCAATCCCCAGATGGGCGGATTGTCGGGCGATCGGATCAGCTGGGCCTTCGGGGATTTTGGCACCGCCCGGCGCTACATGCCCATGGGCTGGCTGGGTATTTCCGCCGTGTTCACCTGGCAGGGCCTGGCACCCGCGGGCTACCACGCGGCCAGCTTGGGGTGGCATCTGCTGGGCACCATGGCGCTCTTTGCCGCGGCCCGGAACATTCTCCGATTGAACTCGGCTCCCGATCGCAGTGGCTGGACGGTCTGGCTGGCCTTGCTGGTGGCGGCGGCGTGGGCGCTGCATCCGATGCGCACGGAGGCTGTGGCGTGGGCGTCGGGCCTACTTTACACCCAGGCGTCGGCTCTGGCGCTGGCGGCACTCTGGCTGTGGACCCTGCGCTGGTCGTTTCCGGGCAAGGCCCATTGGTTTTCCGCTGGAAGCTGGGTGATGCTGGCAGCCTCCTTGTTGACCTATCCCATCGCGCTGGGCCTGCCGGTGGCCTGCTGGTTGCTGGATTTCGCGGCAGACAGGAAATCGTCCGGCGCGGCCCGGCCAACCACGGGGTGGAGTCGTTACCGATTCAGTCCGGGTTTGCTCGGCTTGATGCTGGTGTCGGGCCTGGTGTTGGCGGCCAACCTGTTCGCGCGCGGACAGAACGCGGCGGATTTTGCCGCCCCGGCATCATTGGATTCCTTCGGGCTCTGGGAACGCTTCGAGCAGGCGCTGTATGTCTGGGGACGTTATATCCTCCAATTGGTCTGGCCCGCACAACTGAGCCCGGTCTACACGGAACTCTACTCGCTGCACCCGCTGGAGCGCAGTGTTCTCCTGACAGCCTTGTTCAGCGCGGTGTTTCTTGCTGTCACTGGCTGGCTCGTCTGGCGACGGCGGCTGTCGCCGGGCCCGGTGGTGGCGTATTCCATCATGGCGTTGCCGTTTCTCGGGCTGCTCGAGCATCCGTGGATCGCCCACGACCGCTATGCGATGCTGTTGCATCCCGTCTGGCTGGTCGCCGGGGCGCGATGGCTTCAGGGCCTCAAGATCCCCCGCTTGGGCCTGGCACTGAGTGTTGTCCTGGCAGGACTCATTGCTGCAGGGGCCGTGCACGCCCGCTCCTTGGTGGGAATCTGGCCGGATCACTGGACCGTGCACGAGCGATTGCAGCAGGTGCTGCCGCACAATGCCTGGGCCGGCTATTATCTGGGTGCGGTGCCGGTCAGCGTGCTTTTTCTCGAGGGGAAGTTCACCGAAATCGAACCGCAACTCGAGCGGGCGGAGAAGTCCGCACCGGGCTGGTCGGCCGGTTACGTCCGCGAGGAATACACCGGCCTGATCCGCCAGCATGAGGAGTTCATCCGGCAAAACTGGCCCGGACGCAGGCTGGCCCCGCTGGCCGTGCTGCATTTTTTGCACGGGAGCACCGCCGCCGCCCGCCAGGACTGGGTGACCGCGCGCGCCCACTTCCAGGCCGCGTTGCGGACGGCGGATGACTTTGCCGAGGCCCGGCGCGAGCTGGCCCGGTGTGACCGACAATTGTCCGGCCCGGTGCAAAAGTGATTGTTCGCGGTCCGAGTCGCTGCCATGAATATCCCGCTATGACGAAAACACGCAGCCTGGCGGTGGTGACGGGGGCGAGTCGCGGCATTGGTCGCGAGATCGCGCTCACGCTCGCGGGGCACGGCTGGGACATCGCCTTTTCTCACCTTGGGGACGAAAAGGAGGCGGCGGAAGTCGCCCGGTTGATCACGGCCGCAGGCCGCAAGGTACTGGGTGTGCGCTGCGATGTGGGGGTGAAGGATGAAGTCTGGGCCTTCTTTGGGAAAGTAATGGACACCTTTGGCCGGGCGCCCGACCTGCTGGTCAACAATGCCGGCATCCAGACCTGGGCTTCGTTGCTCGAACTGGCCGAGGCGGACTGGGATCGGGTCATCCGCACCAACCTGAAGGGATGTTTCCTCAACACCCAGCGGGCGGCCCAGCTGATGGTCGAGCACGGGGTGCGCGGGGCGATCGTCAACCTCGGCTCCGCGTGCAACAAGGTGGCGTTCCCACGCCTGGTGGACTACACCGCGTCCAAGGGCGGCATCGAGCAGTTCACCAAGGTGTCGGCGGTGGAACTCGGGCCGTACGGCATCCGGGTCAACTGCGTCGCGCCGGGTGCCATCGAGCACGAGCGCACCAAGCTCGAATCGCCGGACTACGCGGAAACCTGGGCCCGGATCACGCCGCTCCAACGCGTGGGACACACGGCGGACGTGGCCAAGCTTGTTCACTTCCTGGCGACGGAAGGAGCCGGCTTTGTCACCGGCCAGACGATCTACGTGGATGGTGGTGCCTTCTCGATGCCGAACTGGCCCTATCCGACCGGGCAGAAATCCTGACGGGCCAGCGTTTGGATTACTCGTGCAGGGTAGGGTGCAGGTGCTTCACGCGGTGGCCAAATCCAGGCCTACGGAAGCGCCCTCACCGCACCCTTGCTGATCCATTTCACAACGAAGAATCGCAACGGCTCGGTTCCCGTGTTGGCGATGCCGTGCAGGACGCCGGGCTGGGCGTACATGAGGTCCCCTTTTTCAAGCGGGAGATCCTGTCCGTTCAGGTGCCAGGTGCCCCGGCCCTCAATGACATACTGAAATTCCTCGTTGGCGTGCCGGTGCGGGGGTTGCAGCTGTTTGCCGGGCAGGAACTCCAGTTCGGCCGTGAGCATGCTGTGCGTGCCCTGGGTCGTGGTGCTGTCCGGACTGTAGATCCGGATCGAACCCCAGTCGCCGGAGGATTTTTTGGCGTCAGCCTGGCGGATGATGCAGCTTGCGAGCGGGGCGCCTTGCGCGGTGTGTTCGAAGGCTGCGCCAGCGGCAAAAGAGAGCGCGGCGGTCAGAAGAACGATCAAGAGATGCGGGGTTTTCATGAACTGATGGGGAGTCTAGGGCGATTTCTGGTCAGGCTGGCCGAGGAGTGGGCGCATGATCTGCACCCGGAGCAGGTAGCCGGCGTGATTCGGGTGGACGCGGTCCTCGACCCAGAGATCTTCGCGGGGCTGGCCTCCGGCGGTCAGCATGGCGTCCCACAGGTCAATGAAGAGGAGGCCCGGCTGGGTGGCGATATATTGCTTGAGCAGTTGGTTGGCGGCCCTGCGCCGGTCGGCCTCCTCCCAGCGGCCGGGGCCGGGCGTAAGGCTGGAAAATGCGATCGGCACGCCGGGTAGCGCGGCGCGGACCTTGGTCACGAAGGTTTGGAAATCGGCCAGGAGGTGCTCGGGGCTTTTGCCGTTGTGCACATCGTTGCCGCCGACGTGCAGGATGATCATCCGGGGCCGGTGCGGTAGCACCAGCCGATCGACATAGTGATTCAGGTCGTGGAGTTGGAACGAATCGATGCCGCGATTAACGATGGTGTAGCCCGGCAGGTCGTCGTGAAGCGTCTTCCAGCGGTAGAATTGCGAGTCACCGGCGAGCAGGATGGCACCCTGGGGTGGTGGGGCGGCCCGATCAGCGGCCTCGTAGGCGAGGACGTTTTTCTCGAACCGATTGGCCGCGGCCGGAGTCTGGGCCGCAGCCAGGTTCGCCAGCACAAGCGGTAGAACCAGAAACAAGCTGCGACTGGAAAGGACGGGTAAGCGCATGGGGTAAATGGACCAACGGGGTGTCGGGATTTGCTGGGGCAGGAAGCTGCTGCACCCGCCTCAAAAGGCAAGTGGCACGCTTGGGATTGCACCGACAGAGGTTGTCGCCATTGCTTGTGCTTTGCATGAACCTCAAACCCCTGACCTGGATCCTCCTCTCCAGCCTTTTGCTAGCCCATCGGGTTGGCGCGCAAACGCCGGCCGCCCCGGTGCCTTTCAGTGCGCCGCCGGCGGAAACCAAAGCCGTCGCCTCGTTGCCGCTGATCGCCGTGCGAGGCAACCTCTTCGTCAATCCGGCTGGCGAGAAGTTCATTTTCCGCGGCCTGGCCTTGTCCGACCCGGCGGAGTTGCTCAAGAAGGGCCAGTGGGGCCGGCGCTACTTTGAGGAGGCGAGGAAATGGCACGCCAACGTGGTGCGCATTCCCATCCATCCGGCCGACTGGCGGCGACTGGGTGAGGCGACCTACCTGAAAATGCTCGACGAGGCGGTGCAGTGGTCCGGCGAACTGGGCATGTATGTGATCATCGACTGGCACACCATCGGCAACATGCTGACCGGGGTCTACCATCTCCCGATGTACGTCACGTCGCGCGACGAGACCTTCCGCTTCTGGTACACCATCGCCGAGCGCTACAAGAACAACCCGGTGGTGGCGCTGTATGAACTCTACAACGAGCCCACCAACCGCGACGGCAACATGGGACCCATGCCGTGGAATGATTACCGCCGGCTCATCGAGGATCTCACCTACATGATTCAGAAAATCAACCCGCGTGCCATCGTGCTCGTGGCCGGCTTCAACTGGGCGTATGAGCTCACGCAGGTGCGGTACGACCCGGTCCGGGCGCCGAATGTCGCCTACGTGACGCATCCCTATCCCCAGAAGCGCCGCGACAACTGGGAGTCCAACTGGCAGGCCGACTGGGGCTTCATCGCCGCGACTTATCCCGTCGTGGCGACCGAGTTCGGCTTCACGGGGGAGAAAGAACGCGGGGCGCACGTGCCGGTGATCGGCGACGAGACCTACGGCGAAGCCATCATCGCCTTCTTTGAAAAGCGGGGCATCTCCTGGACTCCCTGGGTCTTCGATGCCGAGTGGGCACCACCCCTGCTGGACGACTGGAACTACACGCCCACGCGGCAGGGTCTCTTCTTCCGTGAGAAACTGCGCACGCTGAACAAGTAGGCCGGACGGCTTACTTGGATTTCTTCAGCAGCTTTTTCTTCTGCTGCTCGAATTCCTTGTCCGAGAGCAGCCCGCGCTTGCGCAGGTCATCCAGCTTGAGGATTTCCGTATATAGGTCGCCGGCGTAGGTGGGGAGTCCGCCCGCCGGTGCAGCCACGCTCAGACCCGCGCCGGCCGCCGGGGTCACTTGGGCGGTAGTCTCCGTCACAGCGAGTGCCGGATCGCCAGCATCCAGGGCGCGAAAGATGACCCGGGCAGAGGCAAATCCGCCGCCGAAGTGCGGTCGGTCGGTGGTAACGGCCACCATTTTCATTACCTTGCCCCGGCTCGTGCAGTACTGCACGGCATCCTGTTCGGCTTCCTGCCGGAATTTCCGCACATCCCGGTTGAAGCCGCTGGTCGCCGTGCGGGTGATGGCAAAGGTGTTGTCGCCCATCGACTCCACTTTGGAAACCGACGCCGCCCACACGCTGAGCGGCAGGACGAGGGAAAGTACGAGGGAGGCAAACAGTCGGGACAGGGGTGGGGTGCGCATGCGGGCATATCACCGCAACTCCCCGGCGCGTCAAGTGTGCGCCCACGGAGCTTGCCCGAGGCTCAACCGCGGAGTGGAATCAGCGCACGCAGGCGCGGGTCACGCAAATAGAGACCACCCCACAGCACGACGCCGAGGAGGGCCTGCGTGTAATACGGATCGCCGACCCGCAAGTGGCAAAGAATGGCGCCGCCGAGGTAGCCGGTGAGCAAGATGGCCCCCAGCACCGCCGTGCGGGGAATGATGTAAACGAGCGTGCAGCCGAGTTCGAGCAGCCCGAGCCCGAGCGCGAGTCCCAAGGGCAGCCCCATGTGGCCAAAGCCTTCCTTCATGGGTGCCAGCATCTTTTCATCCATCAGCGGCACAGCGAGTTTCATGCTGGCGCTGAACAACAAGAGCAGGCAGGGCAGGATGGACATGGTCCAGCCGGTCCAACGGGCGGCTTTCGAAACTGGGGTGGATTGCGTGGGGGTTTCCATGGGGTTTCGGGGTGGGACTGAGGCAAATTAACCGGCCTGACGCGACACGAAATCGACCAGCCGGTCCAGGCATTCGGTCCACCCGCCTCGATGATGGGTGTATCCAGGGTAACAGCTCATATAAGGGGAGTGACGGGGCGCGACGAGCGCCGCGCCCGTTCATAGAGCCAGCCTCCGGCCCAGCAGTGCGGGAGCGCCAGCACAGCGAGGGAAATGGGGTACCAACGCGGGCCGAGGCCCAGATTCCAAGTGGCCACCACCCCGATCAAACCCAGCACCGTGCCCACGCAGCCCAGGAGCACGGCATGATACAGGGGCCGATCCGGGGCGAGCCGGGCCGTGAGGTAGGCGCCGGCGATGCTGATGATCAGACGGTAGGAGCTCGCGAGCAGCGCCAGTGAATCATTGATCGGTTGATTCATCGGCGGGTAAACCTTGGCGAGGTGCAGCCCGACATCGACGAGGGTGGTGACCACCATGATGGTGAGCACGCCCGCGATCACCGCGCCGGCGCTTTTCATGATGTTCTTTTTCATGGCGGTTTAAGGGTGGGGTAGCGGCGACTCAGGCCTTGGCGAGGTAGGCGGTGAGTTGTTCGAAGGTGCCGCCCCAGCCCATGCGCATGCTGTTGTGATTGTTGTCGAACACACGGCGTTCGTCCGCATCCGACTCGTAGGGCAGCCAGTTCACGGTGACGGTCGTCTTGCCGGCTTGTTCGGCAAAGGTCACGACGGTGAGCATTTGCAGCGGCCAGGGATCGGTGGTGAACGGATGGCGCGTGATGCCGGCGTCCTTGTCCGAGAATGAATTGATCCAGACGAGCTTCGTCTTTGGCACGACCTCGCGGTAGACGGCCTTGCCCCACATCTCCTTTCCGTCGGGGGTGGTCATGGAGTAGTGGATCATTCCACCCGGGCGCAGGTCGAATTTCGCCACGGTCACCTTCACTCCCTTCGGACCGAACCACTGTTCGAACCGCTCGCGATCCGTCCAGGCTTGCCACACCAGGTCGCGGGGTGAGGAGAACTCGCGCGAGATGATGAATGGTTTCGCCAGCATCCCGGCCACGTACTCGGAGGCGCGCTCCAGGGTCTGCTTGCCGCCCTCGATGGCGCCGAAGTCGCGCACGACGCGGTCGCGCGCCTCCTTTGAGGGGAAGACCATGCGCCCGGTCAGGCGCGTTCGCGCGGCGTCCACGACCTCGAAGGTCCAGGTGGCCCGGAAAGTCGCGCCGCGGCGTTCGTCGTCCTCCAGGTCGCTTCCGCCGCCCAGCAGGAAAGTGATGCGCTCCAACGGCACGATCTCGAGAAACTTGGCCTTGTTGGGGTAGTCCGTGCCGTCGGGGCCGTGCATGGTGTGCTCCCAATAGCCGCCGACACGGAATTCGTGACGCTTGGTCGTGTTGGTGAAACCGCGCGGCCCCCACCAGTGGATGACGTGCTTGGGGTCGGTCCAAGCCTGCCACACCAGTTCGCGCGGGGCAAACAGGACACGGGAGATGACGATTTCTCGATCTGAGGTATTATCTGTCGTGGTTTTCATGAAGGGAGCAATGGAAGGTGATGGGTGTGGCTGTTCAACGAACGACGGGGTGCTTGGCGGACAGGTGCGCGGCCAGTCGGTCGAAAATTTCCTCATTGGCTGGGACGACGATGGCGCGGATTCTTTCGGCCTCGGCCGGGTCATCGAAGTGCATCTCCCAGGTCAGTTCGGTGCCTTCGCCCCGCGCGACGAGCGTGATCGTCAGGCTGAAATCGTGGCCCGGCTGGAAATGGCGCACTATGACCCGCTCCGGGGGTGCGATTTCGGTGAATTGATGATCCATCTCATACGCGGTGCCGTTGGGCCCGCGCATCGTGAAGCGCCATTTGCCGCCGGTTTGGAAATCGAATTCATGAAAGGTATTCGTGAACCCTTTCGGCCCCCACCACTGGGCTAACCGGGCTGGTTCGCGGACGGCTGCGAAGACCTCGTCCCGGCTCGCGTAAAACACGCGCGAGTTGATGATCACGCCCGGGGCGGGCTTATTTTTTCCTGCGGCCATGGGGTTTCGCCTGGATGGGCGGGTTCCTTTTCTGCAGCTCCTTCAGGTAAACCTCGAGGCGGTCGAGGCTCTGCTCCCAATGCTGGCGATATTGCTCCATCCAGTCCACGGCTTCCTTGATGGGGGCGGCCTTGAGCTTGCATGGCCGCCATTGGGCATCGCGGCTGCGCTCGATGAGGCCGCTGCGTTCCAGCACGCGGAGGTGCTTCGAGATGGCGGGCAGACTCATGGCGTGCGGCTCGGCCAACTCCGTCACGGAAACCTGCCCGCGGGTCAACCGGGCCAGGATCGCCCGCCGGGTGGGATCGGCGAGCGCGGCAAAAGTGAGGCTGAGGCGGTCCGGGGACATGCGAATTCCTTAATTAACCAACTGGTTAACTAGCGAGCAGAGACTGTCAAGCCCGGGCTGCGCTCAGGGTCCTGGAGGGGGGCGCCAGCTTGCCGTTTGACCCGGCCGGGTTGGTCACGCAACTTCGGGCAAAAACCGCCTCACCCACCATGCCTTTACCCAGTCATTCAAGACATCCCAGGCAGATTAAAATGCTTATGCTCACCGCCGTGCTGGCCACGGGTTCAGCCGTCTTCCCGGCGGGATTCGACACCGCCGGCATGAAACCGTCGGTCGCGCCCGGCGACGATTTCTACACCTATGCCAATGGCGCATGGATGGATTCCACCGAGATTCCGGCTGATCGCAGTTCCTGGGGCCCGAGCGGGACGATCGGCGAGACCACCAGCCAGCGGCTGGCCGACCTGCTCCAGACCGCAGCGCAGAATCGCGCCACCGCCACGCCGACGGAGCGCCTCGCGGCCGACTTCTATACGGCGTACATGGACGAAGCCGCAATCGAGACGCGCGGCCTGACGGCGCTCCAGCCCCGGTTGAACAGCATCGCGACGATCACAGACAAGGCCGGCCTGGCGCGAGTCCTCGGCGCGACGCTGCGCACCGATGTCGATCCGCTGAACATGGCTGTCTATCACACCGAAAACCTGTTCGGACTCTGGATCACCCAGGGCCTGGCTGACCCGGAGCATTACACGCCTTACCTGCTGCAGGGCGGATTGGGCATGCCGGACCGGGCCTACTATGTTACCGACAGCGCCCGCATGGAGGGACTGCGCACCAAGTATAGGGCGCACATCGCCACCCTCCTCGGGCTGGCTGGCGTGGCGGACGCCGGGGCCCGGGCCGCCCGGGTTTTCGACCTGGAAATCAAGCTCGCACAGGTGCACGCCACTCGGGAGGAGTCGGTGGATGTGCTGAAGGCCAACAATCCGTGGCGCCGCGAGGATTTTGCGGTCAAGGCCCCTGGCTTGGACTGGACCGCATTTTTCCAGGCTGCCCGCCTCGATGCAGTGCCGCACATCATCGTGTGGCATCCCGGCGCGATCACCGGCGCCGCCGCCCTGGCCGGCAGCGAGCCGCTGGAGGTGTGGCGTGACTATCTCCTCTTCCACACGCTCAACAAATATTCCAGCGTGCTCCCCAAGGCCTTTGCCGAGGCGCGCTTCGCCTTCTATAGCACGGCGCTGACGGGCGTGCCGCAGCAGTCGGCCCGTTGGAAACGGGCCGTGGCAGCCGCCAATGCCGCCATACCCGACGCCGTCGGCCAGCTCTACGTCGCGAAGTATTTTCCGCCTGCCAGCAAGCGCCAGGTGCAGGCCATGGTCACCAACATTGTCGATGCCTTTGGCGCACGCATTGACCGGCTGGATTGGATGTCCCCCGCGACCAAGGAGCAGGCCCACGCCAAGTTGAAGACCCTGTATGTCGGCGTCGGCTATCCCGACCGGTGGACGGATTACACCGGGCTGATCATCGAGCCGGCGGACGCCCTCGGCAATACACTCCGGGCGGAGCAGTTCGGCTACAGCCGTCGCGTCGCCCGGCTGGGCGGCCCCGTGGACGCGACCGAATGGTGCATCGCCCCGCAGATCGTCAACGCCGTCAACATGCCGATGCAGAACGCGCTCAACTTTCCCGCGGCCTACCTCCAGCCGCCGATTTTCGACCCGGCCGCGCCCGACGTCGTCAATTACGCGGGCATCGGCACGACCATTGGTCACGAGATCAGCCACAGTTTCGACGACCAGGGCGCCCTGTTTGACGCCCAGGGCCGGCTGCGCGACTGGTGGACACCCGAGGACAAGGCCCATTTCCTGGCATCCTCGGCCATGCTGGTAGCACAGTATTCCGCGTACCGGCCGTTCAGTGACCTGGCTATCAACGGGCAGCAGACGCTGAGTGAGAATCTCGCGGACCTGGCGGGGCTCACCTCCGCCTACGACGGCTATCGCGCCACTCTGGCGGACCGGGCCAAGCCCACCGGGACGGCCTTCACCGATGACCAGGCCTTCTTCATCGCCTTTGCGCAGAAGTGGCGGAACAAGGTGCGCGAGGGCGCGTACCGTCAGCAGATCATCGGCGACGGCCACGCGCCCAGCCGGTACCGGGCGCTCACGGTCCGCAACCTGGACGCCTGGTATGAGGCGTTCGGGGTGCAGCCCGGGCAGAAACTTTATCTCGCCCCGGCGGACCGCGTGCGAGTCTGGTAAGCCACGGGCCGGGCAGCCGCAGGTTTGCACGACCGTCTTGCCAGTTGGGGCGGGCGGGTTTATTTGGCTGTCATGTCCTCTCATACCCCCTCGCTCAACGCCCTCTCGCGGCGCAGGTTCCTTGCGCTGTCCGGGATGGTTCCCGCCGCTCTTCTCGCCCAATCCGTCGCCGGTCGTACCCTGGCCGCCGGTGAAGCCGCCCCGGTCGCCGGACCGAAACCGGCGAAGAAGATCCCCGTCGGCATCGAGCTCTACGCCGTGCGGGGCGAGCTGACCAAGGATCTGCCGGGCACGCTGCGCGAAGTGGCCAAGATCGGCTATGAGGTCGTTGAATTCTACGCGCCCTACTACGACTGGAAGCCGGCCTACGCCAAGGAAGTGCGCAGCCTCATGGACGATCTCGGCCTGCGCTGCTACTCCACGCACAATCACCTTGAGTCCTTCACCCCCGGCGACGGCATGGGCAAGGCGATCGAGTTGAACCAGATTCTCGGCGCCCGGCATCTCATCCTCGCCAGCGCCGGCCGGGAGGACAAGGGCCTCGAGGGCTGGAAAAAACTGTGCGAGCAGCTCACCGTCGCCACGAACGGGCTGCTGCCGCACGGGCTCACCGCGGGCTTCCACAACCACCAGACGGAATGGAAGCCGCTCGACGGCGGGCAGCGCGTGATGGATGTGATCGCCGCCAACACCCCGCGGGAATTCGTGCTCCAGTTCGACGTGGGCACCTGCCTGGAGGCCGGCGCCGATCCGATCGCGTGGATCAAGGCGAACCCCGGCCGCATCAAGAGCGTCCACCTGAAGGACTGGACGCCCGGCAAGAACGAGGAAGGGAAGGGTTACCGCGTGCTGTTCGGCGAGGGCATCGCACCCTGGGCCGAGATCATCCGCACCGTCGAGTCCGTCGGCGGGGTCGAGTTCTACCTCATGGAGCAGGAGGGCAGCCGCTTTTCGGAGTTCGAGACGGCCAAGCGCTGCCTCGATTCCTGGAAGCAGCTCCGCCAGAAGGTCTGAGATTCTCCCGCGTCGTCATCCCGCATCAGCCGAGTTTCCTTTTGAAGAACTCGATGGTGCGGGTCCAGGACAGCTCGGCGGCGGCCTGGTCGTAGCGGGGCGTGGTGTCGTTGTGGAAGCCGTGGTTCACGCCGGGATAGATGTAGGCGGTGTACTCGACCCCCGCCGCCTTGAGGGCGGTTTCGTAGGCCGGCCAGCCGGCGTTCACGCGCGTGTCGAGCTCGGCATAATGGAGGAGCAGGGCGCCCTTGATCTTGGCGGCATTCTCGGCACTGGCCTGGCCGCCGTAGTAGGGCACGGCGGCTTTCACGAGGTCAGGCAGCCGCCAGGCCAGGGTATTGGCCATGCCGCCGCCAAAACAAAATCCGGTGACGCCGAGCGAACCGTTGCAGGCGGGATGGGCGTGGAGGAATTTTACTGCGGCGACAAAATCCTCGGTGACCTTCTTGCCGTCCAGCTTGGCCTGGAGGGCGCGGCCCTCGTCATCATTGCCCGGATAGCCCCCGACAGGGTAGAGGGCATCGGGGCCGAAGGCGACAAAGCCCGCGAGGGCGACGCGCCGGACGACATCCTCGATGTAGGGGTTGAGTCCGCGGTTTTCGTGCACCACGACGATGCCGGGCAGGCGGCCGGTGGGGCCGGAGGGCTTGGCGAACAGGCCCCGCATCTCGCCGCTGCCGTCGGGTGAGGGATATTTCAGGTATTCGGAGGAGATCCGGCTGTCATCCTTCGGCACCTGGGCGGCGAAAGCGTATTTCGGACTAATCAGTTCCAGCAGCGCCGCGGCGGTCAGGCCGCCAACGGCGAATTTCGCGGCGCGGTCGAGAAAACCACGGCGGTCAATCTGGCCGTGGACATAGTAGTCGTAGAGGTCGAGCAGTTCCTGGTCGAATTCCTTGGCGGTGCGACGAGTCATGGGGGTCTCCGGTTGGGGGTGGAAGCGGACTTCCGCAGCAAAGCCAGCTTTACGCCGGAAGCAACCGGGGACGCCCGTCCGGCCGGTGAGCGCGGCACAGGTGACACGATTGGCGGCAAAAACCGGTTTCCTTGGCGCGGTTTAGGCTGCCTCTGGCTTCCATCATGGAAGCCCCCCATAACCCCACGGCCCCCATTTCCACCCGCTCGATTCGTGTCGGCCTGACTTGCTGGCGCTGGGAGGCCAATCGGTCGCAAGCGATCATCCGGCTGGCGCAAAAGTTGGGCGTGACCGTGACCTTGACGCAGACCATCCATGGCCTGCGCCGGGAAATCGAGGCCCAGGTGTCCGGACAGAATATCGACCGTTTCATCGGCGAATTTGTACGGGACTGCTAGTTCGGCAACTTCGGGCAAGGAACCAGGCGGAAAAACCTCGGTCTGGGTTTGAACCCATGGCTCCGGTTTCCACAGAAATCGACTGTGAAGTCCCCGTGAAAGTTGGCACCGGGGCGGACGCCGCTGGTGTTGCCTTGCCGCAGACGTCTGTTGCCCGCAGGCTGACCCCATGAGCGGCTGCCGTCATCTTCGTCACGAAGCGCTGGCGGCCTTCGTATTGCTCTTGAGCATGGAGGTCAGGTCGGCCGAGGTTCCGGATGCGCCCGCTGTCGCCCGCCGGCCTGTGTCATGGATCACCGAAGTGCTGGCGGCGGAATTGCCCAAATTTGAACCCCGTTCTGCGGCCGAGCCCACCGAGGTTTCAACCGCCAGTGGACCGGCCGTGGAACGGGATGGAGTCCTCAACCTGCCCACCGTGACCGTCCGTCCGGTGATGAAGGAGGCACCCGCTGACTATTCCTTTCTCACGGCCAAGGGGCGCATGGAGCTGGCCATGAAGACACGTCCCGGGCTACGCGTCGGCAATATCCTCGGGCTGAACCAGGGCATCGCCTTGTTCATGCAGATGGAGGAACAGGAGGTGCGGAAGAAGGCGGAACTCTTAAACCGGGTGCAGAGCTCGGCAATCGATAGCGGCCCGGAGTCCATGGCCCTGCTTCGCCTGATCAAGGAGGCGATCATTCGACCGAATTCAGAATGTCTGAACGGCAGGTCCCTGCCGTGAAGGCGGACGGCGGCGTGCACTTTAGTTGGAAGGGTTAGACCCCATGGTTTCCGGCGGAGTAACCGGCTACTTTTGAGGGATGCCTCTCCTCAACGTAGTCCTCACCCTGATTGTCGTCGGTGTCGTCCTCTGGCTGATCAACACCTACATTCCGATGCAGGGGACGATCAAAAAGATCCTCAACATCGTGGTCGTGATCGTGGTCATCCTCTGGCTGCTCTACGGCTTCGGCATCATCAGTGGCGGTGAAGTGCACATGCCGGTGGTGAAGTAAGCGGCCTCCAGGCGGTCAGCCACTCAGGGTGCCACCGCCGGGACCGCCTGCTGGGCCGGCTGGCCCGGCACGTTGGACAGGTTGCTCGTCATGACATAGACGTACATGGCTGCGGCGATGAAGGCCGCCGCCACCCAGAAAAACGGGCTGCGATGGATTTTCTTCCAGGACGGCTGCTTGGAATGATGGTCAACGAGGTGGGGACCGCCGCCACGAGGGGGAAAGGGACTGCTCATGGAGCCACATGACACCCCCGGCCGGCCGAAGTCGCCGGATATTTTTTCGCGAACACGCCCTGACCGGCTTCAGCGGTTGGCTTCCCACACCGGCGCAAATTTCGATCGTCCGTCACCTTGGGCGGTGACCGGTCCGGACTTGAGCATGCGGAAATGCTGGTAGGGGATCTGACTGAGTCCGCCGACCTTGCGCAGCTTGCCCGACCAGGATTTGCCCGGATGCGCCCACAGGCCCTCGGCGTAGATGGGCTGGCCCTCCGCGATGTCCACGAGGACCATGCCATACCGCTGCAACGCGACACAGACGATGCGTTCCTCCCTCGTGAGATCAAACTTGCCCAGGTCCAAGGCCGGATCCAGCTGGATCACCGTGCCCTCGGGAATGCCGCCCTCGGTGAAGCCGTAGGTCCAGGCCGCCGGGAAGACAAATTCCTTGTATGCGCAGAAGCGCGAGGCGGCGGCGATCTTGTGGCGGACCTCCCCGGCCATGACCTCATCATACAGGATCAGCCCGGCGACGGCCGGCACGCCCGCGGCGCGGCTCGGGCCGTGGAAATGAACGCTTTCCCCGTCGCGCACGCCCAACGCCTCCGTCTGGAAGACCCCGGGCCCGTCGGCGGCGTAGACCATGCCGGTGGCCGATTGCCAGCTACCGTCGGGATTGCGGTCCAGCGCCCACATGTCCCAGACAAGGTTGCGTTTCCAATCCACCAAAGCGAGGTGGGCGTCGCCCTTGGGATCGGGCATGGCCGCCACCGGTATCGGCACCAAGTCAAAGCCCGGCCCGTGGCCGAAGTGCTCGCGGGTGGTGTGCCACGTGGTTTTCTCCTTGGGATTCAGGTAGTGCAGGCCCACCCGCACGAGCGGTGTGGACGCATCCACCTCATAGACCGGGATGGTCCACTCCGTGCAATTGATGAGCCAGTTCAGCTTGCTCGGCTCGGTCTCCAGCAGGGCGACCCAGCGCGCCGTACGCGGATCGATCTCGGCCCCGGGCGCGATCGGCTGGTTCCAGAAGCTGTCCGCGGAGAAAAATCTCCGGGGTTGGGTCGCGAGGGCATCCGCCAGCAGCGGACCAACCAGAACGACAGCCACGAACCACAGGACGGGGTGCAGGGGCGGTTTCATGACCGCGAGGCTAGTCTCATCCCGGCCATGATGGCGAGCCCGCCTTCCGCCCGGCTCATTTCCTAGCCGGCTTCAGCTTGATAACGCTGCTGATTTTTTCGATCAGGGCAGTCTCAGTGATGGGCTTCATCAGCGTCCCGCTAGCCCCGAGGGCCTTGATGTCGTTCATCACGGGGTGATCGGTGGGCGAGGTGAGCATGATCACCGGGATGTCGGCGAGTTCCGGGGTGGCTTTCAGCCGCTCCAGCATGTCCACGCCGTTCATCACCGGCATGGCGACATCGAGGAGAATGAGGTTCGGCCGGGCCCGCTCGATGGCGAAGAATGCATTGAAGCCGTTGCTGGCCTCGCCGACCTCGCAGTCGTAGGCACTGAGCGCCTTGGCCACCATGAGGCGCATGCCCTTGGAATCGTCGACGGTGAGGATGGTGGGACGCACGAGCGAGAGGTGAGCTGTTTTCAATTCACGACTGAACACAAATCGGCGCGCGAAACGACAATTTCGCCAGGTCCAGTTTGACCGTCTGGGGGTGACGGCCGGTCGTTGACTCACCTGCGCGCACCGGTATCACGGGGCCATGTTGCTTTCAAAACGCCCGGCTGGCTGGCTGCTATCACTCGGATTGGCCGCGCTGCTCGCCGGCTGCATCACAACCTCGTCCGCCCCGGCGGCCAAGGCGAAGCGCCCGCGCACGGCCACCGAGGACTCCGGCGGCGTACTGCTGAAGGAGCAGGCCGCCTATGATGTGCAGCACTGCGAATTGGACCTGCAGATCTTCCCGAAGAAGAAATCCATCGCCGGCACCGCGCGGATCGGGGTGCGCGTGCTCAAGCCGCTCGAGTGGCTGGTGCTGGACTTGGATCCCCGGCTGGCGGTGAAAGCGGTGCACCTGACGGCCGGCGACATGGCGGCGGTGTCCGCCCGCTTCGAGCGGCGGGGCCCGCGCCTGTGGATCAATCTGGGGTCTCCGCAGTCCACCGGCACCAGCCTGGTGGCGGCCATTGATTACGGCGGTGTCCCGCAGGAGGCCTTGCGCGCGCCCTGGGACGGCGGCTTCACCTGGAGCAAGACGAAGGGCGGGCAATCCTGGATCGCCACAACCTGCGAGACCGAGGGCGCCGATCTCTGGTGGCCCTGCAAGGACCACTCGTCGGACAAGCCCGAGTCGTTCACCCTGCGCATCCGGGTGCCCGAGCCGCTGGTGGTGGCGTCCAACGGCAAGCTGATCGAGGTCGTGCCCCACGGGGACGGCACCCGCACTTACCACTGGCACACGGATTTCCCCATCAGCAACTACAACATCGCGCTCAACATCGGACCCTATGAGACCATCACCGCACCTTACCACAGTGTGGGCGGGCAGGATATACCGGTGACCTACTGGGTGCTGCCGGAGAACCGCGCCGCCGGGGAGAAACTGTTCCCGTAAATCCTGGCGCACCTCAATTTCTACGAGCGCATCCTCGGCCCGTATCCGTTCCGGGCGGAAAAATACGGCGTGGCCGAGACCCCCCATCTCGGCATGGAGCACCAGTCGATCATCGCCTACGGCAACAAGTACCGCGGAGGGCCGCACGGGTTCGACTGGCTGCATCACCACGAACTCGGCCACGAATGGTGGGGCAACCTCGTGACCGTGTCCGACTGGCGCGACTTCTGGATCCACGAGGGGCTCTGCAGCTACATGCAGCCGCTCTATGCCGAGGAGCGCGAGGGCCTTGTGGCCTACCACCACGCCATGTATGACAGCCGGCGAACCATCAAGAACCAGAATGCGGTCGTCCCGGACGGGCCCACCACCCAGCAGGTCATCGAGGAAAAGCTGGGCAACGAGGTCTACGTCAAGGGGGCCTGGGTCGTGCACATGTTGCGCTACCTCGTCGGCAAGGAAAAGATGCTGACCACCCTCCGCCGTTTCGCCTATCCGACCGAGGCGGCCGAGCGGTCGACCGACGGCAGTGCCTGCCGGTTTGTGACGACGGCCGATTTCATCCGCACGGCGAACGAGGTGGCCGGTCGCGACCTCGGCTGGTTTTTCAACCTCTATCTTTTCCAGCCCAAGCTGCCGAAGCTCCTCTCCACGATCGTGGGCGACAAGCTCGTGCTGCGCTGGGAGACGCCCGAGGGCCATCCCTTTCCCATGCCCCTGGAGGTCGAGGTGGACGGGCGGGTCGAGCGCATCGAAATGCCCGGCGGCCGGGCCGAGCTCAGCGCCGAACGCTATGGCCATGCCCGGCTCGATCCGAACCTGTGGATCCTGAAGGAGAGGCGGCCCGTTGACGTCTCGCCCCCCGGTCTCATCGCCTCGCCCTGATTTCCGGCGTGGTCAGGGCGCGTAGGTGATGGTCCGCAAACCGGCGACTCCCGTTACCGTAATCGTCATGCCCCGGACATAGCGCGTGGGGTAGGTCTCGCCAGCAATGGTCGTGACGGCCTTGATGTAGTTGGTTGCGCCCACGAGCTGGTCATACTCCACGCTGGTGACGCCGTTCTCCAGGTAATACTGGTCGGCGGCGGCTGCCAGCTGACGGATGGGGCAAAGGACCGCCTTGTCCTGGCTGGACTGGCGGACTTTTTGGAATGCCGACCAAGCCAGCGCGGCCAGCACGCCCAGTACGAGCGCTACAGTGAAGAGGATTTCCCGGCCGGCGAAACCATGGGAGGAAGTCTGCATGACGGCTTGTTGCTGCCGATTGCCTAGGCGAACACGTCTAGGAAGGCCATGACCATCCTAGGGCTGGTTCCGGTCCTGGAGGGCATCCTGCAGCAGGGCGGCCAGTTCCTTGGGATGCGACCGCTCGGCCACGTGGTCGCTCTCCAGGGTGCGGATCGTCCAGCCGCGCGCCTTTGCCCGCTGCCAGCTGCGGTCATGTTCCTCCCTTTTTTGCGCATTTTCACCCGCGGGCACAAAGGCCACGTAGGTGACCGGGAGTTTCTTGGCGGCCGGATTCTTGTAGGAGACCGGCTCAGTGAAGGTCTTGTAAGACTGCGGTACGTCGCGGGGGGCGGGGGCATCGGGCTTCAGCCACGAGAACTGGATCTGGCCGTCCACGACCTTGTGCTCGGGCGGGAGCGCCCCGAACATGTCGATGGCGCTCTTGCCATCATCTGGCACGGCCGCATCGAGGAAAATGACCCGGCTGATACGCTCGGGAATCCGGTCCATCACCCCGGTGATGACCATCCCGCCGTAGCTGTGGCCCGCCAGGACGACATCATGCAGGTCCTCGAACAGGATGACATTGACGATGTCGTTGATGTGCGTGGTGAGATTGATGTCCGCACTGGCCAAGTGGAACCGCTCGCCGAGGCCGGTGAGGGTCGGCCGATAGACGGTGTGCCCGGCCGCGGTCAGGAGGCGGTCCACGATCTTCCAGTCCCAGCCGCCACCGGTGGCGCCATGGACGATAACGTAGGTGTGGGGTGTGGCCTTGGGGGCGGGTTCGGCGGCGTGGCCGGGAAGCAGGGCAAGCAACAGGAAGGGCAGGAGCCGGAATGATGTTCTCATGGGGTATCGGGCAGCCAGTGCAGCCTGATTCCGCAGCGGGCGCAATGCCTGTTGCGTGTTCCCCAGTGGCTACGTTTGCCCTCAGGCTTTGGCCGGCGCACCGAGCAACCGGGCGGGCAGGAAAAGCAGCGCCTTGACGAAGGCGAAGGTCGCGCCGACGCACACGCCCAGCAGGCGGAAGGGCAGGGCGATGAGCCAGACCAGCGGAGCGAGCAGCAAGGCAAGCAGGGCCAGCGGCCAGCAAAGGACCAGCAGCAGGCACCAGACAAAGAAGACACCGATGACTTTCATGCCTCTATAACCCGGTTGGAGCCGGGAAAGTTGCACGGGTGCGGTGAGCAGGGAGGCATGGCAGCGGTTTACTTCGATCGGGCCAGTACCTTCTGCTTTTCGGCCTCAAACTCTGCATCGTTCAGGATGCCTTTCTTGCGCAGATCGTCCAACCGGAGCAGGTCGGCGTAAAGCTGCTCGGTGGCCGGGCTGGCAGCCACGGCGGGTTTCGCCGGGACCACGGCAGTGGAAACCAGTTCCGGGTCATCGGCGGCGAGGGCCTTGAAGGTGAGCGTGGTCTGGGCGAAGGCGCCGACGAGATAGTTGGATTTGTCCGCGGTGACCGAGACCACTTTCAGCTGCCGGCCTTCCTTGGCGCAGAACTGGGTCGCGGCGGCCATCGCCTGATCCTTCAGCTTCTCGGTGTTGCGCGTGAATTTGTGAGTTGCCTTCACCGTGATGCGGTAGGTGTTGTCGCCCAGATTGACGATGGGCGAGGCGTCGGACGCCCAGGCACACACTGCCGTAATCAATGCCGCCAACACCAGCAGGCATCGTCTCATGCAGGGCTTTCTCATGCCTCGAGCATGATTCCGGTCCGGACAGGGTCAAGATTGCGGGCGGTCGCCGGGATGGCCGATGGTGGGTAATATCCGCGGCAGAAAAAATCTAGCTGCCGTGCCGTCGAGTGGCTAGGTTGGGTGAGTTGGCCTCCATTCCTCCTCCCCCCATGAAAACACCCGTCCTGCTTGTTGTCTTGTCTTTTGGAATTGCCCGCCTGGCCCTCGCAGCCGAACCGCCCCCGACCGAGGTCGTGCTGTTTGACCACGCGAAGGTTGACGCAGCCTTCGCCAAGGGCCTGCCCCTGATGGCCAACGGCAGCTACAAGATCTCGGCCGGTCGGCGGGTGACGGGTGGCACGGCGGAACTCCACGAGCATGACACCGATCTTTTCTACGTGACCGAGGGCTCGGCGACCTTCGTGACCGGCGGGACTTTGGTTGAGCCCAAGGAGTCGGGCCCGGGTGAGGTTCGCGCCAAGGGCATCACCGGCGGCGTGGAGCGCCATTTGACCAAGGGTGACATCATCGTCATCCCCAAGGGCGTGCCCCACCAGTTCACCGCGGTCGAAGGCACCTTTCTCTACCACGTCGTCAAGGTCACCCAGTGACCAAGGGTCCACCGCGGGCCTGAGGCTAACCCACCCAATCTCGGGCGTTGTAGAACAACTTCATCCAAGGGCTGTCCTCTGGCCAGTCCTTGGGCGACCAGCTCATGCAAGCGGAGCGGAAGACTCGCTCAGGGTGCGGCATAATGATGGTGACGCGGCCGGTGGTGGTGGTGAGGGCCGTCATGCCGAGCGGGGAACCATTGGGATTGAGCGGATAGTGCTCGGTGGTCTGGTGATAGTTGTCCACGAAGCGGGCGGACACCAGACCCGACTGGCTGAACTCCTCGGCGGCCGCCCGGTCGGCAAACTCGGCGTAGCCTTCGCCGTGGGCGGTGCAGATGGGGATCACCGAGCCGGCCATGTCCTTGAACAAGATGCTGGGACTCGGCTCCACCTTCACCGACACGAACCGGCCTTCATACCGCTCGCTCTGGTTTTGCACGAAGCGCGGCCAGTGGTCCGCCCCGGGGATCATCGATTTGAGGTTGCTCATCATCTGGCAGCCATTGCACACGCCGAGACCAAAGGTGTCCTCCCGGGCGAAAAACGCGGCGAACTCGACCCGGGCGCGCTCATTGAACAGGGCGCTTTTCGCCCAGCCCTCGCCGGCGCCGAGCACGTCACCGTAGCTGAAGCCGCCGCACGCCGCTAGCCCGCGGAAATCCTTGAGCGAGACCCGTCCGCTCAGGATGTCGGTCATGTGGATATCCACGGCGCGGAAGCCGGCGCGCGTGAACGCCGCCGCCATCTCGACCTCGCCGTTGACGCCCTGCTCGCGCAGGATCGCGACCGAGGGACGGGTCGCCGAACGCTGAGCGCTGCGTGCTGACTGCTTGATATCAAAAGTGATCTTCGGCGTGATGCCCGCGTCGTCGCGGTCCAACCGGTGGGCCTGCTCCTGGTCGGCTGAGTCGGGGTTGTCGCGCATCCGGGCGATGCGGTGGGTGACGTCGGACCACCAGCCGCGGAGCGTGACGAGGCTCTCGTTGAAGAGTTCCTTGCCCGACTGCCTGACGCGCAGGGCGTAGTGGGAATTCAAGGTGCCCAGGCGGGAGACGCAGGCCTTCAGGCCGTTCTCGCGCAGCACGAGATAAACCTCGTCTAGGTTTTCCTCGCTCACTTGCAGAACAGCGCCCAGTTCCTCGTTGAAAAGAGCGGCAAAGGGTTCGTGCAGGTGCGGCAATTCGACATCCACGCCCGTGTGGCCGGCAAAGGCCATCTCGGCGACCGTGGCGAGCAGGCCGCCGTCGGAACGGTCGTGATAGGCGAGCAGCTTCCCCTCCCGACCCAGCTGCTGGATGACCTTCCAGAAGTTCTTCAGGTCCGTGGCGCTGTCGACATCGGGCGTGGCCTCGCCCATCTGCGAGACGACCTGGGCAAGGATGGAACCACCGAGCCGGTTCTTGGCGCGACCGAGATCAATCAGGAGCAGCACGGAATGCTCCACCGGCTGGAGCTGCGGCGTGAGCGTGAGCCGGATGTCGGCAACCGGGGCGAACGCCGAGACAATGAGCGAAACGGGCGCGGTGACGCGCCGCTGTTCGGAGCCTTCGTGCCAGACGGTGGACATGCTCATCGAGTCCTTGCCGACGGGAATGGTGATGCCGAGGGCGGGGCAGAGTTCCAGGCCGACCGCCTGCACGGCGGCATAAAGATCGGCGGCGTCACCGGGGACGGCGGGCGCGGCCATCCAGTTGGCCGACAGGTTCACCTTGCCGAGGTCGCCGACCTGGGCGGCGGCGAGGTTGGTGAGGGCCTCGCCCACGGCGAGGCGGGCGGACGCCGCGGCATTGTTGACCGCCACGGGGGTGCGTTCGCCCATGGCCATGGCCTCGCCGGTGTAGACATCGAACGTGGCGGAGGTGACGGCGCAGTCGGCGACGGGCACCTGCCAGGGCCCGACCATCTGGTCGCGGGCGATCAGGCCGCCCAGCGTGCGGTCGCCGATGGAGATGAGGAAGGTCTTGTCCGCCACGGCCGGGTGGGAGAGCACGCGCTTGGCGGCCTCGAGGAGGGTCACGCTGCGCAGGTCGAGCCGGTGCTGCGGGCGCGGCAGTGAGGTCTCCTTGCGGTGCATGCGCGGCGGTTTGCCCAGCAGGACCTCCAGCGGCAGGTCGATCGGTGTGTTCGAGAAATGCGGGTCCTCGACGACCAGCTTCTTTTCCGCCGTGGCCTCGCCGACGATGGCGAACGGGGCGCGCTCGCGCTCGCAGAGCTGCCGGAAGAGGTCGATGCGGTCGGCGGGGACGGCGAGCACGTAGCGTTCCTGCGATTCATTGCACCAGAGCTCGAGCGGGGACATGCCCGGTTCGTCGTTGGGGAGGCGGCGCAGGTTGAACCGGCCGCCGCGGCCGCCGTCGTTGACCAGCTCGGGCAGCGCGTTGGAAACGCCGCCGGCCCCGACGTCGTGGATGAACGAGATGGGGTTGTCCGCGCCGAGGGCCCAGCAGCGGTCGATGACCTCCTGGCACCGGCGTTCCATCTCGGCGTTGTCGCGCTGGACGCTGGCAAAATCGAGGTTCTCGTCGCCGTGGCCGCTGGCGAGGGAGCTGGCCGCGCCGCCGCCGAGGCCGATCAGCATCGCGGGCCCGCCGAGGACCACGAGCTGGTCGCCCGGGTTGATCTTCCCCTTCTGCACGTGCTCGGCCTTGATGTTGCCGAGGCCGCCGGCGAGCATGATGGGCTTGTGGTAGCCGCGGAGCTCGGAGCCGCGGGCTCCGGGCACCTGTTGCTCAAAGGTGCGGAAATAGCCGTTGATGGCCGGGCGGCCGAACTCGTTGTTGAAGGCGGCGCCGCCGAGCGGCCCCTCGATCATGATGTCGAGGGCGGAAACGATGCGGCCGGGCTTGCCGTAGTCCTTTTCCCAGGGCTGGACCGCGCCGGGCAGGCGCAGGTTGGAAACGCTGAAGCCGACGAGCCCCGCCTTGGGCTTCGCGCCGCGGCCGGTGGCGCCCTCGTCGCGGATCTCGCCGCCGGACCCGGTGGCGGCACCGGGGAAGGGGGAGATGGCGGTCGGGTGGTTGTGCGTCTCGACCTTGCAGAGGATGTGGATGTCCTCGTCATGCGCGGCGTACTCGTGGGTGCGGGGGTCGGTGTAGAAGCGCCCGCCCCGGGTGCCGGTGAACACGGCGGCGTTGTCCTTGTAGGCCGAGAGGATGCCCTCGCTGTGCAGCGTGTGGGTGTTCTTGATCATCTGGAACAGCGACAGGTCCCGGACGGTGCCGTCGATTTCCCAGGTGGCGTTGAAGATCTTGTGGCGGCAGTGCTCGGAGTTGGCCTGCGCGAACATCATCAGCTCGACGTCGCTGGGGTCGCGCCCGAGCTTGGTGAAGGCGGCGACGAGGTAGTCGATCTCGTCATCCGCCAGCGCGAGGCCGAGCGCGGCATTGGCGGAAACCAGGGCCGCGCGCCCGGCGGCCAGCACCGGCACGGTCCCCAGCGGGCGGGGGGCCTCGTGGCTGAACAGGACCTCACAGGTGGAGAGGTCGCCGAAAATGGCCTGGGTCATGCGGTCATGCAGCTTGGCCTGCAACACCTGCAACTGAGCCGTATCGAGCGGGGAAAGCGGGAAGGGCGGGGCGGTCTCGCCCACATTGACCGTGTAGGCGATGACGCGCTCGATGCGCTTGATGGCGGTGAGACCGCAGGTGTGGGCGATGTCGGTGGCCTTGGAGGACCAGGGGGAAATGGTGCCGGGCCGCGGGGCGACCACCTGGACGACCCCGCTTACCCGGGTGGACTCGCGGTGGGGGCCGTAGGTGAGCAATCGGTCGAGCACGCTGCGTTCGCCGGTGGTCAGTTCGCGGGCGACCTCGACCACGTGGACAAACTCGGCGTCGACGGCGCAGGCGGGCAGACCGGCGGCGGTGAGGTCCTGCAGGAGCTTGGCGAGGCGAAAGGGGGAGAGGGCAGGTGAGCCGCGGAGGATCAGCATGGTCGGAAATCGATGTTCACAAAATCATCGGTGCGGTCAAGGAAGCGCAGGCCGGGGCGACGGGAAATTCCCGCCGATGACACGCTTCCGGCCCGGCGCTGACGGGTGGTCGGGCAAAAAATCAAATATTTCCCCCGGGGGTCGGCGTATGGCGGAGAAAGCCGTTGACGAAACCCCGGCGCTGGGCGGAATGAACGTCTTTAATGCCGTGACGAGCACGAACCACCCATCGCCCCTCCTGAATTTTTCAGACGGGCGTAGTGTGACCGGCGGTTGGAGGATGAATCCATGAGCGAATTCATCTCCCACGAATGCGGCATTGCCCTGGTGCGGTTGAAGAAGCCCCTGGCCTACTACCAGGAGAAATACGGGACGCCCCTCTGGGGTTTCCAGCAGCTTTTCCTCCTGATGGAGAAGCAGCACAACCGCGGGCAGGACGGCGCGGGCGTGGCCTGCGTGAAGTTCGACGTGCCGGCGGGCGAGCCCTACATGTTCCGCGAGCGCAACGTGGACAACAACCCGCTCGACCGGATTTTCCAGGAACTCACCGCCCGCTACACGACCCTGGTGGACGAGGGCACGATCCACCCCGAGTTCCCCGACACGGTCAAAAAGAACTTCGATTTCTGCGGCGAGCTCTACCTCGGCCACCTGCGCTACGGAACCTCCGGCGGCTACAACCTGAGCGCCTGCCACCCTTTCTTCCGCCGCAGCTCCTGGCCCACCCGCAACCTGATGCTCGCGGGCAATTTCAACCTGACCAACACGGCGGAGCTGAACGACAGCCTCATCGCCATCGGGCAGCATCCCATCTTTGCCACCGACACGCAGGCCATTCTCGAGCGAATCGGCTTCTGCCTCGACGACGAGCATGAGCGGATCTACCGCGAACTGCGCGCCGCGGGCCTGCCCGGGACCGAGATTTCCCGCCGGATCAACGAGGAGGTCGACCCGGCGCGCGTGCTGCGCACGGCCGCCGCCAACTGGGACGGCGGGTACGCCCTGGTCGGCGTGCTCGGCAACGGCGACGCCTTCGTGGCGCGCGATCCGTCGGGCATCCGGCCCTGCCACTGGTTTGAGAACGACGAGGTGGCGGCCTTCGCCTCGGAGCGGGCGCCCCTCTGCACCGTGTTCGACCTGGAGGCGGGCCAGGTCAACGAAGTGGAACCCGGCTGCGCCGTGGTCATGAAGAAGGCCGGCAGCGTCGCCGTGGAGCGCATCACCGCCGCCCTGCCCAAGACGCAGTGCACGTTCGAGCGCATCTATTTCTCGCGGGGCAACGACTCCGACATCTACCGCGAGCGCAAGGCGCTCGGCGCGGGCCTCGCCGACCAGCTCTGGAAATCCATCGGCGGCGACCTCGAGAATTCCGTTTTCAGCTTCATCCCCAACACGGCGGAGGTGGCCTACTTCGGGCTGATGAGCGAGCTGCGCTTCCGGCGCCGCGCCGAGGTCAAACAGACGCTGCTCGACGCCGCGCAGGCCGGCAAGATCACCGAGGCGCTGGTGGACGACCTGATCCTCAACAACTGGCCACGCGGGGAAAAGCTCGTGTCCAAGGACGTGAAGATGCGCACCTTCATCAGCCAGGAGAAGTCGCGCAACAACCTCGCCTCGCTCGTCTACGACGTGACCTACGGCGTCGTGAAGCCCAAGGACTACCTCATCTGCGTGGACGACTCGATCGTGCGCGGCACGACGCTACGCCGCTCGATTCTGCGCATCCTGAAGCGGCTCAACCCAAAGAAGATCATCATCGCCTCCACGGCGCCACAGATCCGCTACCCTGACTGCTACGGCATCGACATGTCCGAGATCGGCAAGTTTGTCGCCTTCGAGGCCGCCATCACCCTGCTCAAGGAACGCGGGCAGGCCGCGCTGATCGAGGACGTCTACCGCCACTGCCGCGACGAGCTGAAGCAGCCCGGCAAGGTGCCGGTCAACCATGTCCGCAAGATCTACGAGCCGTTCACGGCCGAGGAGATTTCCCGGAAGATCACCCAGCTGGTGTCGCCCAAGGCCAACGGCTGGCAAGGCGAGATCGAGATCATCTTCCAGTCCATCGAGAACCTCCACCTCGCGCTGCCCGACCACAGTGGCGACTGGTATTTCACCGGCAACTACCCGACGCCCGGTGGCTTCCGGGTCGTGAACCAGGCCTTCGTGAACTATTTCGAAAAACACGAGGGACGGTCATACTGACCCCTGTCCTCTAATGTCCCTGTCCTACGAATCCTCCGGTGTCCGCTACGACCAGCTCGACGCGTTCAAGCGCGCCTGCCAGCAGGCCGCGCGCACCACGGCCGGCGAACTGGCGGCCCATGGCTACGCCGAGCCCGCCACGACCCGCGGCGAGAGCGCCTATCTGATCGAGGCGGCGGACCACTTCCTCGCCCACGTCGAGGAGGGGCTGGGCACTAAGAACCTCGTGGCCGACGTCGTCTACGCCCAGACGGGCCGGTGCTACTACACGGAGATCGCGATCGATACCGTCGCGACCATCGTGAACGACCTCATCACCTGCGGCGCGCGGCCGATCTCCGTCGCGATGCACGCGGCAGTGGGCGACTCGGGCTGGTTCACCGATGCCGTGCGCATGCAGCAGCTGGTGGACGGCTGGGCCGAGGGTTGCCACCGGGCCGGTGCGGTCTGGGGCGGCGGCGAGACTCCCACGCTCCGGGGGATTGTCCATCCCGAGGCGATCGTTCTCGCCGGTTCGGCCATCGGGAAAATCTCGCCCAAGGCTCAGCGCATCACGGGTGACGTCAAGGACGGCGACGCCATCATCTTTTTCGCCTCGACGGGCGTGCAGACCAACGGCCTGAGCCTGTGCCGACTCATCGCGGAGAAATTACCGCAGGGTTACCAGACGCCGATCGGCCACGGTGACGGGCGGACCTACGGGGAGGCGCTGCTGGCGGCCTCGGCCATCTATGTGGATTTCGTGGTGAAGTGCCAGCAGGCGGGGGTGAAGCTCAACTACGTGGCGCACGTCACGGGGCACGGCTGGCGCAAGCTGATGCGGCTGGAGGAGCCATTCGTTTATGAGATCACCACGCCGCGCGAGACGCCGGCCCTGTTCAAATTCCTGATGGAGGTTGGCCCGATCGACCTGCGCGAGGCCTACGCGACTTTCAACATGGGCGTCGGCTTCGCCGCCTATGTGGCGCCGTCCGCCGTCGAGGCGACGCTCGCCGCGGCGAAAGCCGCCGGCCATGACGCCTGGGTGGCGGGCACGGTGCACAAGGAGGGCGACCGCAAAGCCGTCACGATCCCGTCACTCGGCCTCACCTACGAGGCCGACACGTTGCAGGTGCGGTGAAGCTCAGCGCCGGTTCCACCGGCCGCGGGACAGGCCGCCAAATTTGCGCGGCGCGGGCTGCTGGCCCTGGCCGCCGCCCGCACCACCATAACCCTGGCCTTGCGGGGCGGGTTGACCGGACGAAGCCGGGCGCGGCGCCTGCGTTTGGCTGGAAGGTTGGAAATGGCGTTGCTCGCGGGACTGGCCACCGCGGCCGCCACCACCGTGGCCGTGGGCCGGAGCGGCACCCTGGAAACCCATGGCCGGACGCGGCTGGGCGGCATAGTTGAAGCCCTCGAGCTTGAGCTGGGGCACCTTCTGGCCGATGAAGCGCTCAATGTCGCGGATTTCGCCGGCTTGGTCGGGCGTGGTGAGTGTGAAGGCGTCGCCGATGGCCGCGGCGCGGCCGGTGCGGCCGATGCGGTGGACGTAGTCCTCGGGGTTGGCGGGGATGTCGTAGTTGATGACGTGCGAGACGCCGGCGACGTCGATGCCGCGGGCGGCGATGTCGGTGGCGACCATCACCTCGTATTTGCCGGACTTGAAGCCCTCGAGGGCCTCGACGCGCTGCGACTGCGAGCGGTTGGCGTGGAGGACGGCGACGGAGTGGTTGGCAGCCTTGAGTTTCCTGGCGATCTTGTCGGCGCCGTGTTTGGTGCGGGAGAAAATGAGGCAGCTGTGGAAGTCGGTCTTCTCAAGGAGGGCGACGAGCAGGTCGAACTTCAGCCCCATGGCGACCGGGTAGAAGGCGTGGGTGACCGACTTGGTGACGGTGCGGGAGGCGCCGATCTCGACGCGCGCGGGATTGCGCAGGGCGAAGCGGGCGACCTCCTCGATCTCGGGGGGCACGGTGGCGGAGAAGAACAGCGTCTGGCGCTCGCGGGGGCACTTGCCGATGATCTTCTTCACGTCCTTGACGAAGCCCATGTCGAGCATGCGGTCCACCTCATCGAGGATGAGGATCTTGAGGCCGTCGAGGCGGAGGGTGCCTTCCTGGAGGAAGTCCATGAGGCGGCCGGGCGTGGCGATGACGATGTCGGTGCCGGCCTGGATCTCGCTGCGCTGGCGGCCGTAGCCGACGCCGCCGTGCACGACGGTGGCGCGGATGTCGGTGTAGCGGCCGAAGTCGCGGAAGGCGGTCTCAACCTGGGCGGCGAGCTCGCGGGTGGGCTCGAGCACGAGCACGCGCGGACCGCGGGGCTCGTGCTTGACGAGGCGGGCGAGGACGGGGAGGGCGAAGGCGGCGGTCTTGCCGGTGCCGGTCTGGGCCGAGCCAATCAGGTCGCCGCCGCCGAGGACGACGGGGATGGCGCGCAGCTGGATGGGCGTCGGGTCAACGTAGCCCATGGCCTTGACACCGTTGATGAGGGAGGGCGGCAGCCCGAGCTTGGAAAATGGCATAGCCGGTCATTACCCCGGAAATAGCAGGCCAATGCGAGGTAATTCCCGGCGTAGTTTGGGCTCTGCTTTCCGCGCCAAGCACTTAGGGTCGCCGCATGTCGAGCCAGCCGCCAAATCAGACCACCCGTCCGGGTGAAAGCCTGCTAATCGCCATCATGGCGGCGACGGTGCTGGGCCTGGTCTGGGGCATGATGTGCACGGCCCCGGGCATTCCCTGGAATGGCGCCCGCTTGGCGCCCTCCTTCGCCCTGAGCCGCGGGTTGCCACTGTATGCCCTGCGCGATTCGGGCGCCCATCTCGGCTGGGTCTATGGTCCGGTATTTCCGCTTTGGTACCTGCCGATGGGCCTGACGGACAACCCGACGGTGGGGCTCGTGCTGGCCTCGCTGTGGAATGCCGTGACGATCGTGCTGCCGCTCTGGCTCGTCGCCCGGGTGGCGGCGCCGGGGGCAGCTGGCCTCGCCAGGTTTGTGACCGGGTTTGGTGCCATTTTGCTTCTGGCCAACCCGATCACGCGCAGCGCCTTCCTGTTCATCCATGTGGATGCGGTCAGCATGGCGTGGGCGATTGTGGCCTGCGTGGCCCTGCATGCCGCGGCGGTCCGTGATTGGCGACCCGGCCTGCCGGTGGCGGCGCTGGCGGTGGCCCTGTCGGTGGCGTCGAAGCAAGTGTCGGTGGTCCTGGTGCCCGCCACGCTGGTCTGGCTGTGGTGGGAGGGGCACCAGCGCCTGCTGGGAAAATGGATTTTCTGGCTGGCGGCGGGTTGCGGCGGCCTGGCGGCAGTGTTCTTCGCGGCCTTCGGCGCCGAGGGGATGCTGTTCAACGCGTGGTTGCTTTTCTCCCGCATGCCGTGGCAAGGCGGTTGGGATATCCTGTGGCGCAACGTCGGTGAGACGGCGTGGTCCGGCTGGCTGTGGCTGCTGGCGGCGTTGGTGGGCTCGCTGGCGGTCCGTTTTCGCTGGCGGGAGCAGATCGGCCCGGAGGCCGGCGCGCTGGCGCGATTGTTCGTCTGCCTGGCCCTGTTTCAGCTGCCCATGGGCCTGGCGGCCTCGATGGTGGTGGATGCGGCGCTCAATTCCATCCATGCCACCAACTACCTCCTGATCGCCGGCCTGATCGCGGCGACCTCGACGCTCGCCCGGCGGGGATCAACGGAAGCTCCGCGCCTGTGGTGGGCGCTGGCCGGCGTCGCGGTGGTCGGAGTAGTGGCGGCCATCCTGCCGGCCCGGGGACCGCAAACGGTTTGGACGCCCTACCGCGGCCAAGAGGAACTGGTGGCGCTGGCCCGCCAGCACCAGGGGAAAATCTACCTGCCGTGGAATCCGCTCACCACCGTCATCACCGAACGCAAAATCTACCCGTTTGACGAAGCCTTGCACTACCTGTGGCTGGCGCGGCTCGAGCCGCCGCGCGAGGCGATCCTCGCGGCCGTGCCGGCCGGCGCCCTGATTGTGTACCAGGAACCGAGCCAAAGCTATTTTGCCCTGAGATATTTCAACAAAGAGGCTCAGCCGCAGCAGCAAGCGGTGCCCGCGAAAAATTAGGCTCTCTTTTTTGCCGGTGGGCGCGCACAGTGCCGGCATGGAAAAACGTCCGTTCAACGAACTGGGGCTCTCGCCCGAGATATTGAAGGCGGTGGACAAGATGGGATTCGAGGAAGCCTCGCCCATCCAGACCGCCGTCATTCCCTTCGGCATGGCCGGACGCGACGTCGTGGGCCAGTCGGCCACGGGCTCGGGCAAGACCGCGGCGTTCGCCATCCCCGCCATCGAGAAGGTCGAGGTGGCCCTGAAGAAGGTGCAGGTGCTTGTGCTCTGCCCGACCCGCGAGCTGGCGGTGCAGGTGTCCGAGGAATTTGGCAAGCTGGCGTCGTTCAAGCGCGGCGTGATGGAGGTGCCGATCTACGGCGGCCAGAGTTATGACCGGCAGTTCCGGGCGCTGGCGGCGGGCGCACAGGTCGTCATCGGCACGCCGGGCCGCGTGATGGACCACATGGAGCGCGGCACCCTGCGGCTGGACGCCCTCAAGGTCATCGTGCTCGACGAGGCCGACCGGATGCTCGACATGGGCTTCCGCGACGACATCGAGCACATCCTCAAGTCGGTGCCCGCGGAGCGGCAGTGTCTGTTCTTCTCGGCCACGATGCCGAACGCCATCCAGGACCTGATCAAGCGCTACACGCGCAACCCGGAGTGGATCCGGATCGAGGCGCTGGCCCAGAACGCGCCGCAGGTGGACCAGGTCTACTTC
>Ga0255338_1001964_pt1 | contig 34056 bp, 30 predicted proteins | sample MeOH1_35cm_T4_19_FD_203715 | JGI IMG/M metagenome (GOLD analysis project Ga0255338, IMG submission 203715) | Sandy soil microbial communities from University of British Columbia, Vancouver, Canada - MeOH1_35cm_T4_195 | ecosystem: Engineered > Artificial ecosystem > Sand microcosm > Unclassified ...
CACGCCGAAGTCGCCGGGGCGGGCCACGCCCACGAGGGCGTTCATGTTGGCGCCGTCCATGTAGACCAGGGCGCCCACGCTGTGCAGCAGGTCGCTGATCTCCTTGAAGCGGTACTCGAAGACGCCGACCGTGTTGGGGTTGGTGATCATGGCGCCGGCGATCTCGGCGCCGAGTTCGCTCACGAGGGTCTTGAGGCCCTTGCGGACCTTGCCGTTCACGGGATCGGTCACGTCCTCGAAGCTGATGGTGCCGTCGGGACGCGAGGGCAGCTCCACCACCTCGTAGCCCGCCATGGCGGCGGTGGCGGGGTTGGTGCCGTGGCCGCTGTCGGGGATGAGGATGACGCGGCGCTTGGCGCCCTGGGCCACGTGGTAGGCGCGGATGAGCATGACGCCCGTGAGCTCGCCGGCGGCGCCGGCGCTGGGTTGGAGGGTGACGCCGGGCAGGCCCGTGATCTCCTTCAGCCACTCCTGGAGGGTGAAGAGCGTCTCCAGGTTGCCCTGGACGAGGGCATCGGGCGCCATGGGGTGGCTGTCCGTGAAGCCCTGCAGCCCGGCGACCTTCTCGTTCAGGCGGGGGTTGTGCTTCATGGTGCAGGAGCCCAGCGGGTAGATGCCGTCGTCCACGCCGTAGTTCCACTTGGAGAGGCGCGTGAAGTGGCGGATGACCTCCACCTCGCTCAGCTCCGGCAGGGCGTCGAAGCCCTTGCGCTTGAGGTGGGCGGGGCGGGTGTCCTTGGCTGTGGGCACGTCGAGTTTCGGCAGGTCCATGCCCCGCTTGCCGGGGACGGAGCGATCGAAGGAGAGGGGTTCGCGCTGACGAAGAAACATGGCTCTCTCCTTAAACCGTAGCCGGGACGCGGGCCAGGATCTCGACGAGGCTCTCGATCATCCGGCGGGTGTGGAGTTCCGTGGCGCACCAGAGGATGCAGCCCTGGTATTCGGGATAGAAGCGGCCCAGGTCCAGGCCCGGCAGCAGGCTCTCCGCGAGGCAGGCCTCCTGCAGCGCGGCCATGTCGCCCTTGTAGCGCAGCACGAACTCATTGAAGAAAGGCTGGTCGAGGACCGGCTCCATGTCCGGCAGCTCCAGCAGGCGCTGGCGCAGGTACTGGGCCTTGGCCACGTTCTGCTCGGCCAGACCCTTCAGTCCCTCGGGGCCCGCCAGCTGCAGGTAGATGTTGGCGCGCAGGGCCACGAGGCCCTGGTTCGAGCAGATGTTGCTGGTGGCCTTGTCGCGGCGGATGTGCTGCTCGCGGGCCGTGAGCGTCAGCACGTAGCCGGTGCGGCCGTCCAGATCCTTGGTCTGGCCCACCACGCGGCCGGGGATCTCGCGCTTGTGGGCGTCCTTCACGGCCAGGAAGCCCAGGAAGGGGCCGCCGAAGGTGGGCTTGTTGCCGAAGGACATGGCCTCGCCGCAGGCCATGTCGGCGCCGGCCTTGCCGGGCGCCTCCAGCCAGCCGAAGGCCAGGGCCTCCTGGGTGACGCTCACCAGCAGGGCACCGGCGGCGTGGATGGGGCCGGCCAGGGCCGTGAGATCCTCCACGGCGCCCAGGAAGTTGGGGTAGCCCACCATCACCGCGGCCACATCGCCGTTCAGCTTGGCCTGCAGGTCGGCCAGGTCGGTGACGCCATCCTTCAGGCCCACTTCCACCAGCTTCAGGTCATCGTGCGGCGCGAAGTTGGTCGCCAGCACCTGGCGGTAGAGGGGGTGCAGGCCGCGGCTCACGAGCACGGTGTTGCGCTTCTTCTGCACGCGGACGGCCATGAGGGCCGTCTCCACGCATGCGGTGCCGCCGTCGTAGAGGCTGGCGTTGGTGACGTCCAGGCCCGTGAGGTCGCAGATGAGGGTCTGGTATTCGAAGATGTGCTGGAGGGTGCCCTGGCTGATCTCGGGCTGGTAGGGCGTGTAGGCCGTGAACCACTCCTGGCGGCTCACCATGGCGTCGATGGCCGAGGGCACGAAGTGGTCGTAGGCGCCGGCGCCGAGGAACTGGGCGCAGAAGCGCGTGTTCCGGTTGGCCAGGTCCATCATCTGCCAGGTCACTTCCTGCTCGGAGCCCTGGGCAGGCAGGTCCAGGCCGCCCTTCAGGCGCAGGGACTCGGGAATGCCCACGAGGAGATCCTCGGCGCGGGGGACGCCGATCGTGTCCAGGAGGGCCCGATCTTCGGCAGGGGAGGAAGGCAGATAGCGCATGGCGGCCTCGGCAAGGAAGCGAATGGAAATGCAGCTCTTCAGCGTATCAGCCCAGGCAGCCGGGGCCTCCTGTGCAGGTGATCACAGACCACCCATGCACAGACCACTTGACGAGGGAGGTGCAGTGGGAGGGCTCGGCCCGACCACTGCGCGGGGGCCCGGGGGGAGGCTCCGCCTCCACGAGCACTTGCGAGTGGGAGCGGCGCATTGCGCCGCGTCAGGCGGAGGCGCGCAGCGCGACCCTAGATCCTTGCAACGCATGCGTTGCGAGGGAACCCCCGGACAGCACTCACCTCCGCTTCCAGAGGTCGAAGGGCTGGGTTCCAACGAGGACATCGAAGCTGCCCGTGGCCGGGCGGGTTCCCTGGGGGGTCCTCAGCTTGAGGAACCCGTAGGACAGCTCCACATAGAACTTGGACAGGAGGGTGGTGCGCAGCAGGAGGCCCGTGCCCTGGACCTGGAAGCCGGTATCCGCATGGAAGAGGGTGTCTGCATGCTGGGCGATCCAGGCCACATCGAAGCGGGGGACCACCTCGACGGTGAGCCCCAGGCCGCCGTTGAACCGGAGGGGCACGCCGAACCGCACGGCGCCGAAATTGGGCGCCTGGTACCCGGCGGCCCGGGAGCCGATGACGAAGGAAGGCCCCCCCAGGACCCACCAGCGGTCCAGCGGCAGGCGACGGCCCTGCCCCCACTCCAGGTCCAGATCGGCCCCCAGGAACTCACGGAAGGCATGCAGGCCCCGGGCGCGGAAGTAGGTCTGCTGGAAGGCCCCGCCGGGCAGCTCCCCGGCCTTCACCTCGCCCGTGCCGCCCCGGGCCCGCAGGAGGAGGCCCTCCCGGGGAAGGGTATGGCGATCCAGGTTGTCCCACTCGGCGGAGAGGTAGACGGCATCCTGGACCTGGGTCAGGCGCAGGCTGTCCTCCTTGAAGGCCACGTTCCGGCGGCCCACGTCGAGGGTCACCTTCCCCGTGCCCAGGCTGCTGAATCGGAAGTAGGTCCGCAGCACCAGATCCGAGGCGCTGATGCGGGCCTCCACCCCGCTGATCGGCAGCTGGGGGGCGGGCCAGCCGAGGGGCATCTCCAGGCGCTGCTGCCAGTAGTTGCCGCTGAGCTCCAGGCCGGCTCCGGGCGAGAAGAGGGGGGCCCGCAGGGCCACGGTCGCCTGCTGCTGCAGCCGGTTGCGGGCGGCGCTCAGCTCCAGCTCGGAGCCCTTGAAGCCCAGGTTCAGGGCGTGGTACGTCAGGCCCAGCTGGCCGCCCAGCGTGCTTTCGTAGCCCAGGGACAGGTCCAGCCGGTCCTGCTGCTGGGGCACGGGGATGAAGGTGAGGATGGTTCCGCCCTGGCCATCGGGCCGGGTGAGGTAGTGCAGCTCCGCGAGGTGGAGCCGGTGCTCTGCCAGGGCGATGTGCCGCTGGAGGTCCGTGGGCCGGAAGGGGCGCCGCTCCAGGTCGCCCAGGAGCCGCCGCAGGTGGGATTCGTCCACCGCGGGCCCCGGCACGGTCCACACCTCGACCCGGGAGATCAGGGGCTCCCGGAGGATCACCTTGAGGCACCCGGTGTCGGGGTCGAACCCGGAGCCGCGGGCATCCACCAGGGGGCTGCCCCCCATGAGCAGGCGGTAGACCAGCTGCGACATCTGGCTGCCGAAGATCTGGGGGTTGAAGGGCTCGCCGGGCCTGGCCGAACCATCCATGGCCTGCTGGGCCAGGGGGAGCCAGGCGGGGGGCGCCTCCACGGTCAGCTCCTTCACCGCCGGATAGGGTCTCAGGTGGATGGTCAGGACCCGGTCCGCATCCACCGTGGCCCAGGCCTCCCGGGCGAGCCCGTGGACGAGGATCTGCTGCAGCAGGATCTGGACATCCAGGACCCGGAAGCCGCTGGCCGCGGCCTTCAGGGTCGCGGCCAGCGTTCCTTCCAGGAGGTCGCCGACGGGGACGGGGCTTTCGAACACCAGCCGGTCCGCCGCCAGGGTCTCCTGCCCGCCCGACTTCCCGCGGAGGAGCGTGCCGAGCTCCTCCAGGCGCGCGTCGAAGGCCAGGCGGCCCTGGAGCACCAGCCTGGGCGCCAGGCTGCCGTACTCGAGGAAGGGGGCGTCGCGGATGTCGGGCCGGATGAGGAAGTCCGCCGCCGCACGGCTCTCCCACTGGCGCCGCTCCACCACCAGATCGAGGCTGCGGGAGGCCACGGAGAAGATGTTCGTGGCCGGGCGCTGCTCCAGGGGGCTGCTGATGTCCACGGCGATGATTACGTCGGGATGGAAGGCCTCCCTCGCCGTGGAGACGGGCAGGTTCTCCACCAGGGCGCCGTCCACGTACTGCTGCCCCTCGATCACCACGGGCCGGAAGCCGCCGGGAACGGCCATGGAGGCGCGCACGGCCTCCACCAGGTCGCCCTGCCCGAAGACCCGGCCCTGCCCCGTCTCCAGGTTCGTGGCCAGGATCCGGAGCGGCCGCTGCAACCGGTCGAAGTCGCCGCCCGAGAAGTAGGCGCCCCGGGCCAGGAGGCCCTGGAGGGTGCGCTGCACCTCCAGGCCGCTCCGCAGGCCCTGGGCCAGGGTGGTCTGCCCGTTCTTCCGCTCCACGGACATGAAGGTGGACTCGCGGTCCTCCTGCTCGCCCAGGGTCTCGCCCGGGTTGCGGAGGAGCGGTTCCAGGAAGGCCCGGGTCAGGTCCAGGCGGCGGAAGAGATCCTCGATCTCGCGGCCCGAGAAGCCGCAGGCGTAGAGGGCGCCCACCAGGGCACCGGCGCTGGTGCCGGTGATGCTGTCCAGGGGAAAGCCGACCTCCTCGAGGCGCTGGAGCACGCCGATGTGGGCCAGCCCCCGGGCTCCGCCCCCGCTGAGGGCCAGGCCCACGCGCGGCATGCCCGGAATCACCACCCGGGGCGCGAAGCGGAACACCATGTCCGGCGGCTGGACCGTGACCTCGATGCGCTGCGGGGCCGGAGCGGCCGCGGGGGGGACGGCTTGGCCCGCCAGCAGGACGGGGAGCCCGAGCAGCGCCAGGGTCCGCGCGGGGGCCGGCAGGCTCCGGCTCATGCGAGGACCGCCCGTTGCGCCTCCATGAGGGCCGCGCAGCCGGCCAGACCCAGGTCCACGAGGGCATCCGCCTCGGACCGGCTGAAGGGGCGGCCTTCGCCCGTACCCTGGAGCTCCACCAGCAGCAGCTCCCCGCCTGCCGCAGGCCGCGCCGCCACCAGGTTGCAGTCCACGGCGGCGAGGTGGTCCTCCTCGTATTCCAGGTCCAGCACCACGCCCCGGCGGCCTTCACCGGCCTCCACGACGCCCGCGCTCACGGCCGCCACCTGGCGGGCCACGGCGGCCTCCAGCCCCCGGGCCTGCAGCGCCAGCGCCACGGCCACCCAGGCCCCGGTGATGGCGGCGCAGCGGGTCCCGCCGTCGGCATTCAGCACATCGCAGTCGACCGTGAGCGTGCGCTCGCCCAGGGCCGCCAGGTCAATGGCCTGGCGCAGGCTGCGGCCGATGAGCCGCTGGATCTCCACGGTCCGGCCCTGCTGCTTCCCCCTGGCGGCCTCGCGGTCAGACCGCGTATTCGTGGCCGCGGGCAGCATGCCGTATTCGGCGGTGAGCCAGCCCGTGCCCCGCCCCTTCATCCAGCCCGGCACTTTCTCCTCCAGGCTGGCCGAGCAGAGCACGTGCGTGCGGCCCAGCTTCACCAGGCAGGATCCGGCCGCGTGGAGCTGGACGCCGGTTTCAAATTCCAGGCCCCGAAGGTCGCCATTGCCGCGCATCAGCACCCCTTCCATTCGATCTTGTCCACCCGCCCCTGGTGGCGGCCTCCTTCAAAAGGTGTGTCCAGGAACAATTTCAGGTAGTATTCCGCCTTGAGCGGATCCGTCAGCCGCTGGCCGAAAGCGATGGCGTTCGCGTCATTGTGCTGTCGCGCCAGTGCCGCGTGCTCAGGGGAGGTCACCAGCGCGCAGCGGATGCCAGCATGGCGGTTGGCCGCGATGCTGATGCCGATGCCGGATCCGCAGACCAGCACCAGGCGCTCCCACCGGTCCCGGCCCTCCGCCGCCCGATGCGCGAAATCCGGGTAGTCCACCGAGGCCGAACCATCCGTGCCGAAATCCACCACCTCATGTCCCTGACCCTGCGCCCAGGCCTTGAGCCTTTCCTTCAGGTCGAACCCCGCATGATCGCTTGCAAATCCGAGCTTCATCGTCCCGCCCCCCGGCTCACTGCCCCTAGCCTACCGCCCGCCGCCCCTTCATGCTGAACCCCTTCCTCCAGTACCGTCCCCAGGACCGTGGCTTCCTGCTCTGCATGCCCGAGGCGGTGGAACCCGCCGAGTGGGCGCGGGCCCTCCGCACCCTGCCGGGCGAGCTGCAGGGCCGGGAGCGCCTCACCCCGGCCAAGGCCCAGATCTTCCTGCCCGACGCCACCCTGGTGGAGATGCACGCGCTGCCCCTCCGCTGGCAGCGGGCCTACCCCTGGCTGTCCTCCCTGGCCCTGCGCCCCGGGAACGCCGGACCCACCCTCCGCTACTGGGCCGCGGCCCTGCGCCTGCTCCAGTCCCTGGTGGTCCGCGGCGCCCTGCTGCCCCAGCTGGACACCCGCGGGAACCCCTGGAAGGCGCGCTGGGGCGTGAGCCTCACCAGCCCCTCGGACCGCACGGCCCTGCGCCAGCTGGCGGAGGCCATGCCACCGGCGGCCATGGCCTTCCCCGAGAACGACACCTGGGGCTTCACCAAGACCGTGCCCCTGGGCGAGCTGGATGCCTTCGACATCGAGGATGACCTGGCCATGCCGCCCTCCGTGGACGCCGTGCTGAGCGCCTTCCTGGAGGACGGCGCCGACTTCGTCATGCGCTTCGTGGCCGGCGGCCTGCGGGCGGGCGATGACCCGCGCCTGGGGCTCATCCACCGGCTCCGGGGGCACAAGCGCGACCGCCTGCCCTGGGACGAGCGGCTCATGGTGGCCCTGTCCCACCAGCTGCCCGAATTCCCCACCATCGGCATCACCGAGCGCACCCTGGGCGAGCAGCTGGTCCAGTGGAGCGAGGGCGCCCGGCCCCAGTGGATGCGGCCCAGCCTGCGGCTCGAGGCCCCGCCCGTGCCCACCCACAGCCAGGAGGTCCAGGAGGCCGACCGGCTGGCGGAGGAGGGCTGGATCCTCAAGGTGGGCCTGGAGACCGAGGCCGGCGCGGACATCGGCGTGGCGAAGCTCTGGGAGCCCAGCACCGAACCCGAAGTCCTCCAGGCCCGCCAGGTGCTGCTGCGCGGCCTGGCCCGGGCCGTGCCCTTCTTCCCCGCCCTGGAGCGGGCCCTGGCGGGCCAGCGGCCCGAGGACCTGCTGCTCCGGCCCACGGAGGCCTGGGGCTTCCTGACCCGTGGCGCGGCGCAATTGAAGGAGGCCGGCTTCCTCGTCCACATTCCCGAGGCCCTGGCGGACTTCGGCGGCGCCAAGCGCCTGCGTGCCAAGGTGCGCCTGGGCGCCCGCAGCGTGGACGAGGCCGAGACCCAGATCCAGGTGGGCCTGGAGGGCAGCGTGAGCGCCGACTGGTCCCTCATGCTGGGCGACGACGCCCTGAGCGTGGAGGACTTCGCCCAGATGGCGAGCCTCAAGCACCCGCTGGTGGCCTGGAAGGGCAAGTGGGTGGCCCTGGATCCCGAGACCCTCAAGCAGATCTCCACGGTCCTCCAGGCCAGCCGCGGTGCGGGTTTCGAGAGCATGACCAAGGGCGAGGCCCTGGCCGCCGCCCTCACGGGCACGGCCCGCATCCCGGGCGTGAACGAGGCCATCGAGGTCGAGGTGGCCGGCGACTTCGGCGCCGCCCTCGAGGACCTGAAGATCCTCCCGGACAAGCCCATCACCCAGCCGGCCAGCTTCCACGGGCAGCTGCGCCCGTACCAGCTGCGCGGCCTGGCCTGGCTGGAGGGCCTCGCCCGCCTGGGGCTGGGCGGCATCCTGGCCGACGACATGGGCCTGGGCAAGACCATCCAGGTGCTGGCCCTGCTGCTGCACCGCCAGGAGCAGAGCCCCACGCACGGCCCCGCCACCCTGCTGGTCTGTCCCACCTCGCTGCTGGGCAACTGGGAGCGGGAGCTGGCCAAGTTCGCGCCCAGCCTGCCGGTCTTCGTGCACCACGGCAACAACCGCGACCGCCTGCCCGCCACCTTCAAGCCCCACACGCTGGTGCTCACCACCTATGGCGTGGTGCGGCGCGAGGAGGACACCTTCTCCACTCACGCCTGGGGCATGGTGGTGGTGGACGAGGCCCAGGCCATCAAGAACGCGGGCTCCGCCCAGGCCAAGGCGGTGCGGAAGCTGCGGGGGAACTTCCGCCTGGCCCTCACGGGCACGCCCATCGAGAACCGCCTCACCGAGCTGTGGGCCATCATGAGCGCCGGCCTCCCCGGCTACCTCGGCAGCGAGTCCCAGTTCAAGGAGCACTTCGCCACGCCCATCGAGAAGTACCGCGATCCCGACGTCGCGGCCGAGCTGCGCCAGCGCATCGGCCCCTTCATCCTGCGCCGCCTCAAGAGCGACAAGTCCATCATCCAGGACCTGCCCGAGAAGCAGGAGATGAAGGTCTTCACCACGCTGAGCCGCGAGCAGGCCGAGCTCTACCAGTACCGCGTCGAGAAGATGGACGAGGAGCTGGAGGCCGCCTCCGGCATCGAGCGCCGCGGCCGCATCCTGGCCCTGCTCACGCACCTCAAGCAGATCTGCAACCACCCCAGCCAGTTCCTGAAGGCCCAGGGGCCCTACCGGGGCCGCAGCGGCAAGCTGGATCGCCTCACCGAGATGCTGGAGGAAGTGGTCGAGGCCGGTGAGCGCGCCCTGGTCTTCACCCAGTTCAAGGAGATGGGCGACCGCCTGCAGATCCACCTCCAGGAAGCCCTCGGCTTCGAGCCGCCCTTCCTCCACGGCGGGACCACGCGGGAGGGCCGCGACGAGCTGGTGCGGGCCTTCCAGGAGGATCCGGACTCCTCGCCGGTGCTGCTCCTCAGCCTCAAGGCCGGCGGCGTGGGCCTCAACCTCACGGCCGCCACCCATGTCTTCCACTTCGACCGCTGGTGGAACCCGGCCGTGGAGGACCAGGCCACGGACCGGACCTACCGCATCGGCCAGACGAAGAACGTGCAGGTCCACAAGCTGGTCACCATCGGCACCCTGGAGGAGAAGATCGACGCCCTGCTGGAGTCCAAGCGCGACCTCGCGGACCGCGTGGTGGGCACGGGCGAGGGCTGGCTCACCGAGCTAGATGATGACGCGCTCCGCCGGCTGGTGGCCCTGGATCCCGACGCCGAGCTGCTGGATCCCGATGAAGGCAACGGGGAGGAACCCGCACCAAAACCCGTCCGCCGGAAGGCCAAGGAGGTGGCGCCATGATCAGCCACACCGACCGCTTCGGCGCCACCTGGTGGGGCCGCCTCTGGATCAACGGCCTCGAGAAGCTGGGGGACGACTACGAGAACCGCCTGCCCCGCGGCAAGAAGTACGCGGAGGACGGCCACGTGTCCCACTTCGGCGTGGTGCCCGGCGAGATCCAGGCCCGCGTCCATGGCCGCAAGACCTACAACGTGACCCTGGGCCTGCCGGCCCTCACCGCCGCCCAGTGGGAGAAGGCCCTGACCCGCATCGCCCAGGAGAGCCGCTTCGTGGCGTCGCTGCTGGCGGGCGAGATGCCGCAGGGACTGGATGAGACGTTCCGCGAAGCCGGCGCGAGCCTCTACCCGCGCGTCCCCAAGGAGCTCCAGACCCACTGCGACTGCCCGGACTGGGCCAATCCCTGCAAGCACGTGGCGGCCGTCTGCTACGTCATGGCCGAGGCCCTGGACCGCGATCCCTGGCTGCTCTTCGACCTGCGGGGGAAGTCGCGCGACGAGGTCATGCAGGCCCTCCAGTCCGCCCTGGAGGCCGCCGCCGTGGCCGCCCCCAAGAAGCGCGGGCGGCCCCCCAAGAAGCAGCAGACCGTGGCGGACCTCCTCAAGCGGGAGCAGGCCCAGCCCGAGCCCTGGCGCCACCTCCCCGAGGAGGCCTATGACGCCCTGCCCATGCCCCTTCCCGAGATCACCATCCCCCGCGTGATTCCGCCGGATCCCTCCGTGTTCACCCAGCTGGGGCCTCTGCCCCACGCCCGCATCGAGACCAGCCTCTGCCTGGCCGCCCTCATGCACCGCACCGCCCAGTGGGTGCTGCAGCAGATCGAGGAAGGCCCACGCCGCCTGGATGACGGTGAATCCGAGGCCGAGTTCGAGCAGCCCGCCTCCCCCTTCGACACCCCCCTCCCGCCCCCGGCCAAGCCCGGCCGCAACTGGCGCCACAAGAAGCGGCGCTGGGGGAAAAAGGGCGGACAATAACCCGTTCCAGGAGTTGTTCCCATGCGCACCATCGCCACCCCGAACGCCCCCGCCGCCATCGGCCCCTACAGCCAGGCCCAGATCTCCGGCAGCCACCTGTTCACCTCCGGCCAGATCCCCCTCATCCCCGAGACCATGGAGATGGTGACGGGGCCCATCGAAGCCCAGGCCGAGCAGGTGCTGAAGAACCTGGCCGCCGTCCTGGCCGCCGCCAACACGGGCTGGGACCGCGTGGTGAAGACCACGGTGTTCCTCACGGACATGGCCGACTTCGCCGCCTTCAACGCCATCTACGAGCAGGTCCTCGGCGGCGCCAAGCCCGCCCGCAGCACCGTGGCCGTGGCAGCCCTGCCCCGCGGGGCGAAGGTCGAGATCGAGCTGATCGCGGAAGTCTAGCCGGAGCCATGGAGGACCCCCATGCCATCCCTCATCGAAGGCCTGTTCTCTCTCGCACCTGATATCCGCTATGTCGCCACCTACCTGGATGGCGTCCATCAGACCGCGCAGCGCCCGGGAATCGATGGCGCGAGCAGCTCGGAATCAGACAAGTACGAAGAGCTCATCGTGAATCCGACCCTGTTGAAGCTCGTGACCCAGCGCGGCAACATCGACTGCGGCGGGGCGCACTGGGTCATCATCCGGTACGGCAACTTCTTCGAGCTGGTGGTACCTGTATCCACGGGCCACGTATCGGTCGGCATCGAACTGGCCGGCAACCCGCTCGCGATCGCCGAACAGGTCCTCGCCTTCGTGGAGGCGCCCCGTTAGCCGCCCCCGCCTCCGGCTCTCATAGAGGCACGGGAAAGGCGCGGGAGCTCCCGCGCCTTTCCCGTGTTCCGTCCTGCTCAGTTGGCGCGCAGCCGCTTCCGGTACAGCTGGGCGATGTCGGCGGGCACCGGATAGAGGGAGGCCTGGGCCACGGCCGCCTGCCCCTGGCGGGAGAGAAGAAACTGCAGGAACTCCGAGATCGCCGGGGAGAGCGGCTTGCCGGGAGCCCGGTTCACGTAGAAGTAGTAGGTCCGGGCCAGGGGGTATTTCCCGGAGACCACGTTCTCCTGGGTCGGGGGGACCGGATCCTTGGCCTGCAGCGGCGTCACCGCCAGGGTCTTGTTCCGGGCCAGCCAGTTGGACAGCGTGGCGATGCCGATGCCGTTGGCGTCGGTCATCACGGCTTCCGCGATGCTCGGCCAGTCCACTTCGTCATGGACGGTGGGCTTGTACTTGCCCTTCAGGAGCACCAGGTCGCGGATGGCCGAACGCGAGGCCGTACCCTCGGCGCGCATGTAGGGGTGGATGGGGCGCTTGGCGTAGTCGCCCCGGACACCCAGGTCCCCCCAGGTGTCCACGGGCGCGTCCTTCTTGTAGCCGGCGAGGTGGGTGGTGGAGAAGGCCGCGTCCAGCTGGTCCATCCCGATGTCCTTGATGGGATTGCCGGCATTGACGAAGACGATGAACGCGTCGTAGCAGACCACCAGCTTGGTGGGGGTGTAGCCGAACCTCTTCTCGAAGGCCTGGTGCTCCTCCAGCGTGAGCTCACGGGCCAGGTGGATCATGGGCGCCGTGTTGTCCAGCAGGGCCTTCACGGCGGTGGTGGAGAGGCCGTTGGTGACCTTGAACTGGGCCTGGGGCTGGAGGGCCTTGAACCCGGCCTTCCACTCCTCCCACACATCCGTCAGGGAATCGGCGCCGAGGCTTTCGATCACCGTGTTGACGCCCTGGGCCGGCGCGTAGGGGGGCAGGCTCGGGTCCACCTTGGGGGAGTACTGGGGGATGCCCTGGCCGAGCAGCAGCGTGCTGGCCACGAGGGCGAAGAGCAAGGGACGCATGGGGACTCCTGGAGGCATGACGGACGAGTCTCCCGGCAAGGTTGGCCGGGCACTCATCCCGAAGCGGAACGCTCTCCTGAGTCTAGTATATTTTGCCTAAATTGCTATAAATTTTACCAACCACATCTATGGTGTAACCATTTTATTGTTAATTTTTATATCAAACACGAGCCTGCCGTGCCCGCCCTGAATGCCTAATTCGCCCGAAGCCGCTTCCGGTTCATCTGGGCGATCTCGGTAGGCAGGGGATACAGCATGGCCTGGGCCACGGCCCCCTGGCCCTCCCGCGACAGCACGAAGGACAGGAATTCCGCCACCACCGGGGGCAGGTCCTTGCCGGGGGCGCGGTTCACATACAGGTAGTAGGTGCGCGACAAAGGGTACCGGCCGGTCACCACGTTCTCCTGGGTGGGAGCCACGGCCTCCTTCGCGTGGAGCGGCGTCAGCGCCAAGGTCTTGTTGCGGCTCAGCCAGCTGGCGAGGGTGCCGATGCCCAGGCCCGAGGCATCGGTCATGACCGCCTCCGCGATGCCGGACCAGTCCGGGCTTTCCAGGACGGTGGGCTTGTACTTCCCCTTCAGGAGCACCATCTCCTGGATGGTGGTCCGGGAGGCGAGGCCTTCGGCCCGCATGTAGGCGTTGATCGGCCGCCGGCTGTAGTCCCCGTTGCGGACGCCCAGGTCGCCCCAGGTCTCCACGGCAGCATCGGAGGACCGGTAGCCGGCGAGCCTGGTGGAGGAATAGGCCGCATCCAGCTGGTCCATGCCCATCTCCTTGATGGGATTCGCCGCATTCACGAAGACGATAAAGGCGTCGTAGCACACGACCAGCTTGGTGGGCTGGTAGCCGAACTTTTTCTGGAAGGCCTGGGCCTCCTCCACCTTCATCTCCCGGGGCAGGTGGACCAGGGGGGCGCTGCCCTCCAGGAAGCCCTTGAGGGCCTGCGGCACGGGCAGATGGGTGACCTTGAACTGGGCCTTGGGCTGGGCTTTCCTGAAGGCGGCGCGCCATTCCTCCCACACATCCGCCAGCGAATCCGCGCCGATGCTCTCCACCAGCCCCTCCACCTGGGCGGTGGGAGCATAGGCCTGGAAGCTCGGGTCCACTTTCGGGGCGTACTGGGCCACCCCCTGGCCCACCAGAGCGGTGCAGGCCGCGAGCAATAAGGCGAAGTGGCGCATGGCGACTCCTTCTGTGTGGAAACCGGGGATCCTATGCGAGAGGCACAGACCTCCCGGAAATCCAGGGAAGGATCAACGGATCGCTATTACTTTACCATAAGATCTTCTACACCTGCAGCGATCCCTCGGACCCTGGCAGGGGTCTCCACCCAGGAGCCGGGTTCAGGCGGATCCGCTGGGGCCCGCCAGGAGCCCTACTCCTCCTCCGTCTCCCCGATGTCCTCCTCGACGGCCTCCCACCGCCGGTGGGCCTGGAAGGCCGGATCCTCCAGACGGGTGAGGAAGTCCGTCATGCGGGGGCCCCAGGCGGATCCCGCCACGCAGCCCTCCGGCGCGTGGGGCAGCAGCTCCGCCGGGGCCTCCTCCAGGCAGAGCTGGGTGAGGATCAGGCTCTGCCGGTAGCTTTCCCCCACGGGGGTGAGGTTCGCCGCCAGGGTCTCCAGGACCTCCGCCAGGGGGGCGTCTTCCGGAAGGCCCTCGGCCTCCGTCTCGAGCAGGGACACGGTCTTGAGGCGGGCCGCCAGCAGCTTGAGGTGCAGGCGCTCCAGATCCCGCCGGGCCGCCCCCTTGGCAAGGGCGTGGGCCGCATCCTCCAGGTGGGGGTGCAGCTTGCGGAACAACAGGGAAAGGGCGGTTTCCGCGGCGGACAGGGGGCTGGCTTCAGTCATGGTTCCAGCCTACTACCGCCTGGGATCGGCGCCTCCCATTGGACGGACGGGCCTCCCTGGTTCAGCATGGAGGCCAGGAGTTCCCGTGGCCCCTTCGGACCTGCTCGATCTGACGACCCTCCAGAACCTGGTGGAACTGGATGACGGCAGCCATGGCCTGGTGCAGGAGATGATCGGCATCTTCCGGGAGGACACCCCGCACCGGATCGAGGACATCCTGCAGGCCGCAGCGGATCGGGATGCCGAGGCCTTCTCCCGCGCCGCCCACGCCCTCAAGGGAGGCTCCGGCGCCCTGGGTGCCAGGACCCTGCGCGCCCGGGCCGCGGAGCTCGAGGCCCTGGGCCGCGGCGGTTCCGTGGAGGTCGGCCTGGACCTGCGGGCCCAACTGGAAGCACTCTTCCAGGCCAGCCTCGCGGCCCTGGAGGCCTATGTGCGCGAGGGCGAATCCCGGCAGGCCTGACCCCGCTCAGGGCGCTCCGAAGGACTTCACGCCGCTCGTGCCCTTGGGCGGCGGCTGATCGCTGATCTGGACCCGGCCCGTGGCGTCGGTCCACTGGTAGATGCGCGTGGCGGCCCGCTGCTGGACCGTGGGTTCCGCCACGGTCTTCTGCTCCTCCACTTCGAAGCCGCCCCGGCCGCGCTTCAGCAGGGCCATGCTGCCGGCCAGCTTGGGATCAGGCTGCACCGCCTTGCGCTGGTAGAGGTCGAGCACCTTCGGCACGTAGGCCCGGGTCTCGCGGAACGGCGGGACACCCTTGTAGCGGTTCACGGCGCCTTCTCCGGCGTTGTAGGCCGCCACCACCTTGTGCAGGTCGCCCTCGTAGTATCCGTGGAGCCACTTCAGGTACTTCACGCCGCCGCTGATGTTCTGGCGGGGATCGAAGGGATCCAGCACGCCGAACCGCTCGGCCGTGGAGGGCATGAGCTGCATGAGGCCCAGGGCCCCGGCCTTGGAGCGGGCCTTGTAGTTGAAGGCGCTCTCCGCCTGGATGATGGCCCGCGCCAGGTGGACGTCCACGCCCTCGGCCTGGGCGATCTCATCCACCAGGGCGATGAGCTCGGGGCTCTTCAGGGCCCGGGCCATCTCCGCGGAGGTGACGGCCAGCCGCACCTTGCCGACACCCACGTGCTTGAGGATCAACCCCTGCCCCTTCATGTAGCTCGGCGGCAGGTTGTTGATGACCAGCCGGCCCTGGCGGTCGTAGTAGGTGTAGAGGTAGGTGACCCCGGGTTTCCCCGCACGCATGGAAGCCTTCGGCGCCCTGGCGGCCAAAATCTCGGTGGGTGCCAGGGAGACGAGGAAAAGGATCAGGGCGCGGCGAACCATCAGGCCTCATGATACGCGCACGGGTTTTTCCACGCCGTGCATGACATAAGGCCCTTCCCGGGTGGCCTCGTGGCATAAGCTCCTCGCCGGGTGGCTTACATGTTTCTCCGGTACTGCCCGCCCACTTCGTAGAGGGCCTGGCTGATCTGGCCGAGGCTGCAGACCTTGGCGGCGTCCAGGAGGGCGCCGAAGAGGTTGCCGCCGCCGCGGGCCGTCTCCTTGAGGCGCGCCAGGGCCGCGGGGGCCCTGTCAGCGTTGCGGGCATGGAAGGCGGCCAAGTTGTCGATCTGCTGCCGCTTCTCCGCCTCGGTGCTGCGGATCAGCTCCGGGGTGCCCGGCTCGGCCGCCTGGGGGTTCAGGAAGGTGTTCACCCCCACGATGGGCAGCTCGCCGCTGTGCTTGAGGTGCTCGTAGTGCATGGACTCTTCCTGGATCTTGCCCCGCTGGTACATGGTCTCCATGGCGCCCAGCACGCCGCCCCGGTCGGCGAGGCGGCGGAACTCGGTGAGCACGGCCTCCTCCACCAGCTCGGTCATCTGCTCGATGAGGAAGGCGCCCTGGAGCGGGTTCTCGTTCTTCGCCCCGCCCAGCTCGCGGTTGATGATGAGCTGGATGGCGATGGCCCGGCGTACGCTCTCCTCGGTGGGCGTGGTGATGGCCTCGTCGTAGGCGTTGGTATGCAGGCTGTTGCAGTTGTCGTAGATGGCGTAGAGCGCCTGCAGCGTCGTCCGGATGTCGTTGAAGTCGATCTCCTGGGCATGCAGGGAGCGGCCCGAGGTCTGGATGTGGTACTTGAGCTTCTGGCTGCGGTCGTTGGCGCCGTACTTCTCCTTCATGGCCACGGCCCAGATGCGCCGGGCCACGCGGCCGATGACGCTGTACTCGGGATCCAGGCCGTTGCTGAAGAAGAAGCTGAGGTTCGGCGCGAAGTCGTCGATGTGCATGCCGCGCGAGAGGTAGTACTCGACGAAGGTGAAGCCGTTGGCCAGCGTGAAGGCCAGCTGGGTGATGGGATTCGCCCCGGCCTCGGCGATGTGGTAGCCGCTGATGCTGACGGAGTAGAAGTTGCGGACCTTCTCCTCGATGAAGGTCTGCTGGATGTCCCCCATGACCTTGAGGCTGAACTCCGTGCTGAAGATGCAGGTGTTCTGGGCCTGGTCCTCCTTGAGGATGTCGGCCTGCACTGTGCCGCGCACGGTCTGGAGGGCCTCGGTCCGCAGCTTGGCGTAGACCTCCGGAGGCAGCACCTCGTCGGCGGTGGCCCCCAGCAGCGCCAGGCCCAGGCCATGGTTGCCTTCGGGCAGCGTCTCGCCATAGTGGGGGCGGGTCAGGCCCTTGGCCGCGTACTTCGCATCGATCTTCGCCTGGGCGGCCTCCAGCTGGCCGTGCTCCTTCAGCCACAGCTCGGCCCGCTGATCGATGGCCGCGTTGAGGAAGAAGGCCAGCATGGTGGGGGCGGGCCCGTTGATGGTCATGCTCACGCTGGTGGTGGGGCAGAGCAGGTCGAAGCCTGAGTAGAGCTTCTTGGCGTCATCCACCGTGCAGACGGACACGCCACTGTTGCCGACCTTGCCGTAGATGTCGGGGCGGACGTGGGGATCCTCGCCGTAGAGGGTCACGCTGTCGAAGGCGGTGCTGAGGCGCACGGCCGGCTGGCCCTTGCTCACGTAGTGGAAGCGCTTGTTGGTGCGCTCGGGCGTGCCCTCGCCGGCGAACATGCGGGTGGGATCCTCGCCCACGCGCTTGTACTCGAAGACGCCGGCCGTGAAGGGGAAGCGGCCCGGCAGGTTCTCCAGGAGCTGCCAGCGGAGCAGCTCGCCCCAGCCCGAGTAGGGCGGCAGGGCCACCTTGGGCACCAGGGACCCGCTGAGGGACACGGTGTAGTTGGCGGTCCGGATCTCCTTGCCGCGCACCACATAGATGTTCTCGGGTTCCGTGTAGCTGCGCTTCAGCTCGGTCCAGTCGTGGATGAGGCGGCGGCTTTCAGCGTGCAGCTCGCCCAGGTGCTCCTGGTAGCGCTGCCGGAGCAGGAGGATGGCCACGCCCTGATCGCCCTCGCCGGCTTCGGTGAGGTGCGCCGAATCGTAGAAGGCCCCGGCGGGCGGCACCTTGTCGCCCAGGGCCAGGAGGCTGGTCCGGAGGGCATGGGCCAGCTCGGCGGTCTCCGCCTGGCGCCGGGCCCAGGCCTTGTAGCCCTGCACGGTGTCGGCGATCTCCGCCAGGTAGCGCACCCGCTCGGGCGGGATGATGGCGGCGCGGCGGGGATTGCCGGCCTCGGCCTCCATTCGCGACGCCCAGTCCACCCCGGTCTTCGCGGCCAGGGCCTTCACCAGGTTCACGAAGAGCCAGTTGGTGGCGGGATCGTTGAACTGGCTGGCGCAGGTGGCGTAGACCGGCATGTCCTCGGTGGGCTCGCTGAACCGCTTGTGGGCGCGCTGGTACTGCTTGCGGACATCGCGCAGGGCATCCTCGGCGCCGCGCTTGTCGGCCTTGTTCAGGACGACCACATCCGCGAAGTCCAGCATGTCGATCTTCTCGAGCTGGCTGGCGGCGCCGTACTCAGGCGTCATCACGTACATCGAGAGATCCACCAGGTCCGCGATCTCGCTGTCGCTCTGGCCGATGCCGGCGGTCTCCACGATCACCAGGTCGTAGCCCTCGGCCTTGGCCGCGGCGATGCTGGCGACGAGGGCCTCGCTGGTGGCCCGGTGGGCGGCGGCGCGGGTGGCAAGGCTGCGCATGAAGACGCGGTCCCGCAGCTCGGGGTGGTAGAGCGAGTTCATGCGGATGCGGTCGCCCAGCAGGGCGCCACCCGTCTTGCGCTTGGTGGGGTCCACGCTGAGGACTGCGACGCGCTTCTCGGCGAAATCAACCAGAAACCGGCGCAGGAGTTCGTCAATGAGGGAGGACTTGCCGGCGCCGCCCGTCCCGGTGATGCCGAGAACGGGCACCTTCTTTGTGGGCTTTTCGGAGATACCCGCGGCGCCAAGCTCGATCTCGGTGATCTTGCGGGCCAGCGGCATCGCCGCGGGCTGGGTGCGCGGATCGAAATCGCAGCGCGCCACCATCTCGTCGATCATGCCCTGGAGGCCCATGTGGCGGCCGTCCTCGGGGCTGTAGATGCGGGCCACGCCGTAGGCTTCCAGCTCCCGGATCTCCTCGGGCACGATGACGCCCCCGCCCCCGCCGAAGACCTGGATGTGGCCGGCACCCCGCTCCCGAAGCAGGTCCACCATGTACTTGAAGAACTCCATGTGGCCGCCCTGGTAGCTGGAGAGGGCGATGCCCTGGGCGTCCTCCTGGATGGCCGTCTCCACGATGTCCTGCACCGAGCGGTTGTGGCCGAGGTGGATCACCTCGCAGCCCGTGGCCTGGATGATGCGCCGCATGATGTTGATGGCCGCATCGTGGCCGTCGAAGAGGCTGGCGGCCGTGACGAAGCGGACCTTATGCCGGGGCGTATAGCCCTCCGCCGCGTGGGCGGTATCAGGCGTGGTGGCGAGTGTGGACATGGATCCCCCCGTTCGGGCGAAACCTCAGTCTACCGGGGCCCCTGCTCCATCCGAAGCGCTGTTCACCCCCGGGTCAGTTGTCCTCCAGCAGCCCGACGGGGAAGCGGTCCTCCATGAGGCTCTGCCGCTCCCGCAGATGCTGCATGAGGGCCTTCCACTTGGGCAGGCTCCGGAGGGGCTCCAGCATGGGGCTGCGCTCGTACCAGGTGGTGCACCCGAAGCCCCGGGCGAAGGCGCGTCCCGACATGTCCATGGCACTGGCGCGGTCGCCGATCAGCGCATAGGCCTCCGCCAGCCGGAGGGTGAACTCGCCATCGGGCTCGCGCATGCCGATCCGCTCCTGGTCGTACTCCCGCAGCTTCTTCCAGGCCTCGTCCTTCTGCCCTTCCAGGATCAGGCCGTAGATCTGGCTCAGGCGGAGGATGTTGGGATAGCCGTTGGCCAGGGTTGCCGCGGTCTTGAACTCCCGGCGGGCCTGGCCCTGGTCCCCCCGCACCAGGGCCAGGTAGCCCCGGTAGAAGGGCAGCACGCCGGAGGTGCTGCGCAGATGCCCTGGCTGCTCCTGGAGGCTGGCCTCGAAGCGCTGGACTTCGCCGGTATACAGGCAGGTGATGTCCACGGCCTGCGGCTGGAGGCTGGCGAAGGCCAGGTGGTCCCGCAGGTCCATGGCCCGCCGGGCCAGGGGCAGCAGGCCGGCTCCCCGGGCGGCATAGGCGATGCCCGTCAGCAGGGTGGGGTTGTGCGGCTGCCAGCGCCGGGCCTGCATCAACAGGGCCAGGGCCTCGGCCTGGTTGCCCCCGTCGGTCTTGAGCAGCGACAGGAGGAAGGTGCCCCTGGGGTGGTATGGCGCCAGGGCCAGTCCGCGCTGGATCAGGACCTCGGTTTCCGCCTGCTCCTGCCGGAACGCCGCCGGGCTGTTCAGCATGCGGCGGTAGCGCAGGTTGCCGAGGAGGATCCACGGCGTGGCGCAGGAGGGTTCTGCCGCGACGCACCGCTCCGCCAGCGCCATGGCTTCTTCCAGGCGCTCGTTCCTGAACCGGTGGGCGCTCGCTTCCATCAGGTCCCAGAAGCAGGCAGATTGCCTGGGGACCAGCGAGGGGCCGCCGGACATGCGGATGCGCTTGGGGAACCCGCCCAGGAAGGCCTCGAAGGCCTCCGCAGGCATCAGGGGCTGTCCCTGGCACCGGATCCAGGCCGGGGGCGCGCCTTTGGCCAGCCTGTCCCCCCAGACATACCGGTAGGAGAGGACCAGCGCCTCCCCCTGGCGGGAGGGTTCGAGCACCACCATCAGGCTGCGGGGCTGGGCGCGGATGACGTCCAGGTCGCCCGGCAGCTCAGTGACGCTGGTGACGGCCGCCTGGCCGAACGATTCCAGGTGGTCCTGGACCAGGGCCCCGATGGCCCGGCAGGTGGCGGCATCGAGCTCCCCGGCGCCCCCCTGCGAGGGCGTGATCAGCAGCACGCGGAGGGGGCTGCGCAGCCCACGCGCGGCCAGGAGCCAGGCCACGCCGCCCCCCACTCCCAGGACCAGGAGGAACAGGAGGCCCAGCACCAGGGCCGGGCGGCGGGGACCGGAGGTGGATTCGCGCATAGGTTCACTTCAGATTACGGGCATTCCAGGAAGGCCCAAAGGGCGAAGGTTGCCGAGCCTGGCTCCCTTCAGCACATCAATCCATCAGCATCTGGCCCACGACTCCGGCGAAGCCGCATACTCTCCGAGGAGCCGCCATGATCCCCAGCCCCCGACGCTTTCCCCTGGGTCTCGCCATCCTCATGGCCCTGCCCCTCCTGGCCCAGGCCCCCGCGCCAACCCCCGCGCAGGCCCCCAGCGAGGACGCCACCATCCAGCGCTTCCGGGCCCATGCGGCTCCCCGCGCCGTGGCGCAGCGCCCACCTCTCAGCGCCGAGGAGCGCAACACCATCCGGCGTTTCAAGGAGACCAAACCGAGCGTGGTGTACGTCTCGGCCATCGCGCCGGTCCAGGACCTCCGCACCCTTGACATCACCAAGATCCCCACGGGCACGGGGACCGGTTTCGTATGGGACGAGTGGGGCCACGTGGTCACGAATCACCATGTGATCACCGTGGAGGATCAGGGCAAGCGGGTCGCCGAAGTGGACGAGGTGGAGGTCACCCTCGCGGACGGCAAGACCTACAAGGGGCGGGTGATCGGCACCAGCTTCGCCTACGACATCTCCGTGCTCCAAGTCTTCGCCCCCCTCGGGGCCATGCGCCCCATCCCCATCGGGCGCAGCTCCGACCTCCAGGTGGGTCAGGCGGTATCGGCCATCGGCAACCCCTTCGGCCTGGACCACACCCTCACCAAGGGCGTCATCTCCGCCCTGGGCCGGGAGATCGGCACGGGCTACAACACGAAGATCCTGAACGTGATCCAGACCGATGCGGCCGTGAATCCCGGCAACTCCGGCGGCCCCCTCCTGGACAGTGCCGGGCGCCTGGTGGGCATGAACACAGCCATCGCCGCCGCCACCGGCGCCTCCGTGGGCATCGGCTTCGCCATCCCCGTGGACACCCTGAACCGCGTGGTGCCCCTGCTCATCGCCCGGAGCCGCCTGGAGCCCCCCCGCATGGGCTTCGAGACCATGGGCAGCTACGAGGCCCAGCAGGTCTTCGGCATCACCCGGGGCCTGGTGGTGAGGGCGGTGGAGCCGGATTCCCCCGCGGGCCGGGCCGGCCTTCGTGCCCTGGAGGTCGATGCCGCGGGCCGCGTCAAGGCCATGGGGGATGTCCTCCTCGGCTACCAGGGGCGCCAGATCGAGAACGAGGGCCAGTTCATGGCCATGCTCGAGCTCGAGTCTCCGGCCGACGAGGTGGTCTTCGACGTCCTCCGCGACGGCCGGGTCATCAAGGTCAAGCTGCAGCTCAAGGCCACGAAGAAGGCCGAGCCCACCAGCATCTGACCCGTTCTAGTGGTGGTGGTGCTCCTCCGGCGGCGGGGCGGGCACCGCGCCCTTCGCCGGCCGCGCTTTGGGGTCGAGGAAGCGCAGGGGCACCTGGAGGGGTTCCTCCAGGTTGGAGCAGTGGACCAGCAGGAGGGCTTCGACCGCGGTCCCCGTGCGCCGCACCCGCAGGACCTGCCGGGGGGCTTCCGCCACAGGCGCATCCAGCACCTGGAAGCCGCGCCCCCGGACCTCCGACTTCAGGATGCGGAAGGGCTTCCCGTCCCGGGCGCGGAGCTCCAGGGCCAGCAGAGTGGTCTTCGGCTCCGTGAACACCAGCCGCGAGGGCTCAGGCACCACCGGCAGGGCGATCCGCCAGTCCAGGTACAGCGTGAAGAGGGGCTGCTTCGGAGCGTTGGTCGCCACCTTCAGCACCTCCAGGCCCGCCGTGATGCCCGGCTTCAGGCGCCGGGGCCGCAGGGTCACCCGCAAGTCCGAGCCGCCCTCTCCGGGAACCAGCTCCGCATCGAGGTAGGCCGCCGGCTCTGACGCGAGCGCCAGCTTCAGGGGGTCGCCCCCCTCCCGCCGGAAGCGGAAGCTCTGCTCGGGGCTTTCGTGGGGGGCCACCTCGCCGAGGCTCTTCCGCTCGGCGTCCACCGTCACCTCGGGCCGCACCATCATGTCGTAGCGCAGGATGTAGTTGGGCTGGCCGGGATCGTCGGTGCCCAGGCGCACCGCCCCCTTGATGGGCCCCACCAGGCCCGCGGGATCCACCTTCACCGTCACCAGGCGGACCTCGCCCGGCTGCAGGGGCGTGGCCAGCTGCGCCGCGTCCAGGCTGAGCCCCAGGGACAGGTCGAGCACCCGCAAGTGGAAGGGCCGGTCATGGATGCTCTTGATGCCGAAGACCGCCTCGCGGACCTCCCGCGGGCCCATGCTGCCCAGGTGCACGGGGAACGGGGTGGTGAGCTCGATGCGGGCGGGGGGTACCTGATCCAGCTTGGCTGGCGCCGGGTCCGGCCTGGCCGGGACCGGTGGGGCCTGCATCAGAAGGAGGAGGGCGGGGAGCAGCAGCATGTCGGGTCCGGAAAGGGTCCCCCCAGTGTGCCGCGAGGTCGGCGGGACACCCCGATGTTAATTGTTGTTAAGTGCAGCAAATTCACCTCGCGGTCACGGCCGGTCTGGGTGGAATGGGGGAGAACCCCTTTCCCACGAGGTGACCATGTCCGCCTTCCGCATCTTCCTGAGCCTGGCCCTGGCCGCGACGCTCGGGGCCCAGACTCCGAAGAAGGTCCTGTTCGACCACACCCGCCATGAGGAGGCCGGCACCTCCGCCGAGTGGGTCATCTGCTCTGCGAGCGAGCCCAACCCGAGCCCCGCAGCCCCGGCCTCCGAGGCCGACTGGAACGGCGGCATCAGCGCCTGGGCCTTCGACCTCTACAAGGCCGGCTACACCGTCCAGACCCTTCCCCCCACCGGCCGCGTCACCTACGGGGACGCCACCAACGCCCAGGACCTCGCCAACTACGCGGTCTACATCATCCCCGAGCCCTATCTCAAGTTCACGGCCGCGGAAAAGCAGGCCATCCTCACCTTCGTCCAGAATGGCGGCGGCCTGTTCATGGTGGGCAACCACCCCGGCGCCATCCGCTACAGCGGCACCGGCGGCACGGACGCCTACACCGTGTTCAACGACCTGGTGGCCGTGAACGGCGGCAACCCCTTCGGCTTCACCTTCGTCCCGGGCCATGGTCCCGGCGATGCGCTGGCCAACACCACCAGCACCGCCTTCAGCACCAGCACCTCCCCGGCAGCCCAGGCCATCGTCCACGGCGCCTACGGCGGGTTGGGCCTCATGGACTTCCACTCCTACTCGTACCTGAACTTCAACACGGCCCAGAACCCCAACGTGCAGGAGATCCTGCACACCCAGATCAGCGGGGACACGGGCTCCTTCATCGTGACCTGCACCGTGGGCTCGGGCAGGGTGGTCGCCATCAGCGACAGCTCCCCCTCCGATGACGGCACCACCACCACCTCCGGCAAGTCCCTGCACACCAGCTACAGCATCAACAGCAACCGCGCCTTCTTCCTCAACGCCACCGCCTACCTGGCGGGAACGGGCACCGCCCCCACTCCCGTCGTGAGCATCCCCTCTCCGGCCTCCAATCCCACGATCCTGGCGGGCGAGTCCGTGAGTTTCCAGGGCAGCGCCACCATCGCGGACGGCAGCGCCCTGACGTACAGCTGGTCCTTCGGCGACGGCGCCACGGCCACCGTGCTGGGTCCCGTCAGCCACACCTATGCCGCCACCGGCACCTACACCGCCACCTTCACGGCCACCAGCAACCAGGGCAAGGCCGCCTCGGCCACCCGGACCGTCACTGTGAACCCGGCCTCCTTCACCCTCACGGCCAGCGCCGGCACCGGTGGCACCATCAATCCCTCGGGCACCGTCACCGTCGCCAGCGGCGGCAGCCAGACCTTCACCATCACCCCGGCTGCCGGCTACGTCATCAGCAGCGTCACCGTGGACGGCGTGAACCAGGGGGCTCTCAGCTCGTACAGCTTCAACAACGTGACGGCCAGCCACACCATCGCCGCCGCCTTCGCCGCCAGCGCCGGCAGCAGCCTGAAGGAGACCTTCGACAGCGGCACCAAGACCGCCTACGCCACGGGTACCGTCGCCCTGCCCACCGGCACCTGGACCCTGAACGACGCCCTGCTGGGCAACACCACCGCCGATCCCAAGGTGGGCACCCAGAGCGTGCGCACCCGGAACAGCGGCAAGGTGACGATGACCTTCAACTTCGCCACCGGCGCCAAGTCCGTCTCGGTCAAGCATGCCAAGTACGGGACGGACGGCAGCTCCACCTGGGGCCTCTGGTACTCCACCAACAGCGGCTCCACCTGGATCCAGGCCGGAGGCACCGTGACCACCTCCTCCACCACCCTCGCCACGGCCACCTTCACCGTGAACGTGGCGGGCGCCATCCGCTTCGAGCTCCGCAAGACGGACGGCAGCGCCAACCGCGTGAACTTCGACGACTTCCAGATCGCCGGCTACTGACCGGCCCGCCATCCAGGAACCCCGGGCCCCGGCCCGGGGTTTTTCGTTATGCTTCGCCCATGAAGAGCCATCGCCACGTCCTCACCGTCCATCTCCCCGGCCGCACCGGCTTCGTGAACATCACGGCGGAAGTGGCCGCCGCTGTCCGCGAGAGCGGTATCCGGGAGGGCCTCTGCCTGGTGAACTCCATGCACATCACCTCCAGCGTCTTCATCAATGACGAGGAATCCGGCCTCAAGCAGGACTACCTCCGCTGGCTGGAGAAGCTGGCCCCCTTCAACGCAGGCAGCGATCCCGGCACGGGCGGCTACCTCCACAACCGGACCGGCGAGGACAACGGGGACGCCCACCACAGAGGCTCCATCTCTGCGAGCCCTCGGGCGAGCAGGAGCAGGCTCCGGGGGAGCCTGCGATAGATGGAGGGCAGATCATGAACCCACTACCCCGAGTGTCTCCGGGCGGACTTCGGCCCTCCGTCTATCGCACAGTCCCCCGGACTGTGCTCCCGCTCGCTCCGCTCACGGAGACGGAGCCTCGGGAGCAGATCTTCTATGGCGAGTTCGACGGCCGCCGGGACAAGCGCATCCTTATTAAGATCATCGGGGAATGACATGATCACCCGCGACCTCGCCTCCCTGCCCAAGCGCGATGTCTACCGCATCCTCTCCAGCCTGGTGATCCCCCGGCCCATCGCCTGGATCACGACGGTGGATGAGGTCGGGAGGGTGAACCTGGCCCCCTTCAGCAGCTTCATGGGCATCTTCGGGCCGCCCATGCTGGCCTTCACGGCGGGCCGCCGCCGGGACGGCTCCCTGAAGGACACCCACCGCAACCTGAGGGCAAGCGGCCAGGCCGTGGTCCACCTCGCAGACCTGCCCCTCCTGCACCCCCTGCACGCCAGCGGCGCCGAGGCGGAACCGGACATCAGTGAGGTGGAGCGCCTGGGCCTGGCCACGGAGGCCTCTCTCCAGGTGGCGCCGCCCCGGCTGAAGGATGCGCCGGTGGCCCTGGAGTGCCGGCTGAACCGGGAGCTGGATCTGGGTCCCGCCAGCACCCTCATCCTGCTGGATGTGGTGGTGGCCCACGCCGCGGAACGCATCTGGAACGCCGACCACGACTGCGCCGATGCCAGCCAGTGGACGCCCATCGTGCGGCTGGCCTCCGTGGTGGGGCCCAACTACGGCGCCCTGGGCGAGACCTTCCGCCTCGGTCCCTCCGAGCTGCCCTGATCAGGCCTCGTCCGGCTCCACAAACAAGTGCTGGATCTGCGGGAAGCGCTGGTGGAGCTCCCGTTCCAGGGCGTTGATGGCCGCCACCAGGGCGGCCCCGCTGGGCTGATCCCGGAACTTCACCTTCAGGGCCACCATGAGCCGATCGCTGCCGACGATGACGGCCACCAGGTTCAGCACCTGGTCGACGGCCGGATCCTCGTCCACCGCGGCGCGGATGGCGGCCCGCAGGGCCAGGGGCGGGGCCTCGTTCAACAGCAGGCTCGTCACCTCCGTGCCCACAAAGGCCGCCACGGCAATCAGCAGGAGACCGATGGCCACGCTGCCGATGCCATCCCACACGGGGTTGCCGGTGCCCAGGGTGAGCAGCACGGCGGCCAGGGCGAACACCAGGCCGAGCAGGGCGGCGATGTCCTCCGCCAGCACCACCACCAGCTCCGTGCTGCTGGACTGGCGCATGTAGCGGAACAAGGGCCGGCCGCGGCGCTCGGGCTCGGCGGCGCGGAGGGCCCCCCGCAGGGACCAGCCCTCCAGGGCGATGGCGAAGACCAGCAGGGCCACGGCCCAGCCCAGGTGGTGAGGCTGCTCCGGGTGGCGGATCTTGTGGAGGCCCTCCACCAGCGAATAGAGGCCGCCCACGCTGAAGAGCAGCAGGGCCACGAGGAAGCTGGCCACGAAGGCGGCCTGGCCATGGCCCAGCGGGTGCTTGGATCCCGCGGGCTTCGATCCCTGGCGCATGCCCAGGAAGAGCAGCACCTGGTTCGCGCAGTCGGCCGATGAGTGGATCGCCTCCGTCAGGAGGCTGGAGCTGCCCGTGAAAAGAAACACGCCGAACTTGGAGATGGCGATGCCGCCGTTGGCGGCGAGGGCCAGGGCGATGGCGCGGGAGGATCCGGTGGACATGGCTCCAGGTTAACGGCTCTCCCGCCCTCACGGGCCCGGGCGGCGGATCCTCAGGACACCCGGATGCCCAGCTCCCGCAGCAGATCCCCGAGCAGGTAGAGGGAGCCCGTCACCAGGCGGGGAGCCTCCGCGGGGGCCCTCAGGAGGTAGGCCGCCTCCCGCAGATCGAACAGGGGCGCCTCGAGATCCCAGGCCTCCTGGAGGGCCGGGGCCTTGGCATAGCGCGGGGCGTCCCCCTGGATGAAGGAGACGGATAGGGGCCGCATGCGCTTCAGCTCCCGGGCCACGCCGGCCAGGTCCTTGTCGCCCATGGCACCGAAGAACAGGTGGGGCCTCACGCCGCAGGCCAGGGCGTGGTCCGCTAGGGCGCGGGCGCCATCCGGGTTGTGGGCGCCATCCATCCACAGGCCCTGGAGGCCCGGCGGAGCCCACAGACGGCCGGGCCAGCGGGTGGCCGCCGCGCCTTCCCACAGAGGCTCCTCGGGGATGGGGAAGCCCAGGGCCCGCAGCTGCCGGATCGTCTCGAAGGCCGTGGCCAGATTGTCCAGCTGGTGGAGACCCGCCAGGCCCACCCGGCGGCCCTCCACGCGGGAGTGGTCCCAGCGGATGTCTGCGGGGCCCAGGCGCGGGGCGGGACAGAGCACCGGCTCGTTCGACAGCAGGGGGCGGATCCACTCGGGATCGAGGCCGGGACCCAGGACCAGTGGGCGGCCGTCCCGGGCGGTGCAGAGCTTCTCCCGGGCGATGGCCTCCCGCGTGTCCCCCAGGTACTGCTGGTGGTCCAGGCCCACGCTGGTGAGCACGGTGAGGATCGGATCGGTGGCGTTGGTGGCGTCCCAGCGGCCACCCAGGCCCACCTCCACCAGGGCCACCTCGACGCCGGTCATCCGGAAGGCCGACAAGGCGGCCGTGATCATCAGCTCGAAGTAGGTGGCGTTGATCCCGGCCCGGGCCTCGGAGTCGAAGGCCTCGCCCAGCAGCAGCTCCAGGGCCCCCTCGCCGATGGGATCCCCGTCCACCCAGATCCGCTCGGTGACATCCACCAGGTGGGGCGAGGTGGTCCACCCCACCACGAAGCCGGCGGCCTTCAGCATGTGGGCCAGGAAGGCCCCGGTGCTGCCCTTGCCGTTGGTGCCCGCGATGAGGATGACGGGGAAGTTCGCGTCGGGGCGGCCCAGGCCCTCGAGCAGGGCGTGGATGTTCTCCAGGCCGCACTTGATCCCCAAGTGGCCGCGCTCCTGGAGCCGCGGGATGAAGACAGGATCCAGATCGCCGCGCATCAGTCCCTGGGCGTGGGCGTCATCCAGGCCAGGCAGGCGGCGATGAAGTCCTTGAGGTGGTCGCGCGTGACGACCTTGTCCACCATGCCGTGGGTCTGGAGGAACTCCGAGCGCTGGAAGCCTTCCGGAAGGCTCTGCTTGATGGTCTGCTCGATGACGCGGGGGCCCGCGAAGCCGATGAGGGCCTTGGGCTCGGCGATGTTCAGGTCGCCCAGCATGGCGTAGCTGGCGCTGACGCCGCCCGTGGTGGGATCCGTCAGGAGGCTCAGGTAGGGCAGGCCCGCCTTGTCCAGCTTGGCCAGGGCGGCGCTCACCTTGGCCATCTGCATGAGGGACAGGGTGCCCTCCTGCATGCGGGCCCCGCCGCTGCAGCTCACGATGATGAAGGCGCACTGCTTCTCCAGCGCGCGCTCGGCGCCCAGGCGCAGCTTCTCGCCCACCACGCTGCCCATGCTGGCGGCCAGGAAGTCGAAGTTCATGACGGCCGTCACCACCGGCTGGCCGGACAGGGTGCCCTCGACCACCACGACGGCATCCTCGGTCTGGCCCGCCTGCTCCAGCTTCTTCAGCTGGTCCTTGTAGCTCTTGGTCGACACGAACCCCAGGGGGTCCCCGCTGTGCAGGTGGCTGAAGAGCGTCGTCCAGCCCTCGTCCATCAGGTTCTCGAGCCGCTCCTCCACACCGATCCGGAAGTGGTAGCCGCACTTGGGGCAGACGTTGTGGGTGTTGACCAGCTCCTTGCGGTAGATCAGCTCCTTGCAGGCCTCGCACTTGATCCAGAGACCCTCGGGCACCCGGACGGTCTTCTCTTCGACGGCGGTCTTCTGTTGACGCTTCTTGACGAACCAGGACATGGAAACTCCTACCGGCCCTTGGCCGGACCGTGCTTGAGGGCCTCGAAGAGCCGGTCCAGCTCCGCTTCGCTGCCGTAGTGCATCACCAGGGCGCCCGCCTTCCCCTTGGCCTTGATCTCGATGCGGGTGCCCCAGGACTGGGTCAGTTCCTCCGCAGCCGCCTTGATGAACAGCTCCTGGGGATGCTTCTTCCGCCCGCCCTTGGCCTTGGCCTGCTTCTGGAGCTGCTGGATGCGGGCCTCCAGGGCGCGCACGCTGAGCTGCTGGGCCACCACCTCGTGGGCCAGTTGCTCCTGGAGCCGCGGATCGGGCACGCCCAGGAGCACCTTGGCGTGGCCCGTGCTGAGCCGACCGTGGGCCACATCCGCCTTGAGTTCCGCGGGCAGGCGGAGCAGGCGCAGGGTGTTGGCCACCTGCGGGCGGGACTTGCCCACGCGATCGGCCACCTGTTCCTGGGTGAGGCGCAGATGCTCGCCCAGCTGCCAGTAGGCCGTGGCCTCCTCGATGGGATTGAGCTCCTGGCGCTGGATGTTCTCCACCAGGGCGAACTCCAGCAACCGGTCATCCGGCACTTCCTTGATGACCACGGGAGCCATGGCGAGCCCGGCCAGCCGCGCCGCCCGCCAGCGGCGCTCGCCGGCAATGATCTCGAACTGCTGGCCCACCTTGCGGACGACGATGGGCTGGACCATGCCGTGCTGCTTCAGGCTCTCGGCGAGCTCGGCCAGGGCCGCCTCGTCGAAGTGCGTGCGGGGCTGGGCCCGGTTGGGCACCAGGCTGCCGAGGGGCAGCTCCCGCTGGTTGGCATCCTCCGGCGCCATCTGGCTCATGAGCGAAGTGAGTCCCCGGCCCAGGGCCGGACGCTTCAACTGGGTCATCAGGCTTCCCTCCTCGCGGGGATCTCCAGGCCCAGCCATTCCTTCGCGAGGCTGAGGTAGGCCTGGGCGCCCTTGGAACGCAGGTCATAGAAGGCCACGGGCTTGCCATGGCTGGGTGCCTCGGCGAGCCGGATGTTGCGGGGGATCATGGTCTGGAAGACCTTGCCCGGGAAGGCGTGGCGCACTTCATTGGCCACCGCGGCGCCCAGGTTGGTGCGCTCCTCCGCCATGGTCAGGAGGATGCCGCCCAGCTGCAGGCGGGGATTCGGACCGGCCTGGATGCGGCGCAGCGTCTCGGTCAATTCCGCCAGACCATCGAGGGCGAAGAACTCGCAGGGCATGGGAACGATCACCTCGTCCGCCGCCGTCAGCGCGTTCAGGGTGATCATGCCGAGGCTCGGAGGCGGGTCGATGAGGATGTAGTCGAAGCGATCCATGAGCGGGGCCAGCCCCTGCTTCAGCACCTGGAGCTGGGGCAGCTCGAAGAGCTCGAACTCCAGCTGCGCGAGGTCCTTGCCCGCGGGGATCACCTGCATCATGGGGACCTCGGTGCTCAGCACCAGGGCCTCGGCGGGCGCACCCTTCATCAGCGCGTAGGCGCCGGCCCGATGGTCCGGCTTGGGGAAGCCCAGACCCGTGGTGCTGTGGCCCTGGGGATCGAAGTCCACCAGCAGCACCATCTTCTCCATCATCGCCAGGGACGCGGCGAGGTTGATGGCCGTGGTGGTCTTGCCGACCCCGCCCTTCTGGTTCGCCAGAGCCACCACCCGGGCGCGCATCAGGCGGCCCTCATCATCGCGCAGGCGCTGGTCAAACCACGCATCTCGGCATCCCCTCGGGTGTGGAACACGCCAGTCTAGCAGGTCGGGTTCCACGGCGAAGAGCCCGTGTGGTCAGGGCCGGAGCGAGGGCCGGAGTGAGGGATCGGGCTGCACGATGCCCAGCCGTCGGACGGGGCCGGAAAGCCACAAGTCGCGCCAACCACCGTCCGCCTCCGGGACCACGGTCACGGAGACCTCCTCGCCTCCCGCCGTGTGGAACCGCCATGCGGAGGGTCCCTCCGTCTGGGCGAGCCAGGCGGCCGCGACGGCGCAACCGGTCCCGCAGCAGAGGGTCTCACCTTCCACGCCGCGCTCCCAGGAGCGGATCCTCGCCTCGCCGGGCGCGACCACCTCGACCACGTTCACGTTCGTGCCGCCGGCGATCGCCGAGTGATGGCGGAGCGGCGGCGCGAAGGCCGGAAGATCCACCGCGGCCACCGATGGCACGCGCAGCACCAGCTGGGGATTGCCGATCCAGCCGAAGCCCGCAGACAGATCCGTGGAGAGAGGAACATGGCGCAAACCGAAGCCTTCGCCCTCGGGGAGGCGGATGCCCACCTCCTGGTTCCGGCGGCGAAGGAAAATGCGCTCGCCGTTGGAGATCGCCTCGACCAGCGTCTCCCGGGGGGTCCCAGGAACGGCCAGGGCTGCCCTACTACCGTTGGAACAGAAGGACTTGGATCCATCCGTATCCCAGTGTTCCAGGATCCAGGGCCCCATTCCGGGCCTTTGCATCAAAAAAAGGCCATCTAAACCGAACCCTCGCCCCCTGGGGCAAAGGATCCTAGCCCAATCCGAGCCTGTACAATCTTTAACCTCGTCCACCCAGAGGTAGCCGAACACGTTGCCGGCAGCAGAGGCGAGGAAGAGCTCCACCTACTTCTCGCGGTTGCCGAAGGTGTACACGGTCTCGCCGGGCCGCGCATAACCCTGGCGCCGGGCGAGAGCCTCCATCAGCTCAGGGTCCTTCGCGGCGAGCCGCTGGACCTCCTCCAGCAGCTCGCGGTTGCGCCGGTTCAGCTCCACCAGGCGCGCGCGGGTCGCGGCCAGTTCGGCCTCGCGCTTGCGCAGCTCGGGCAGCCCGCCCTGAGAGAAGAGCAGGGCCAGGAGGGACAGGAAGCCCGAGGCCCCGAGCACGCCCCACAGGGTGGAGGACTTCAGGAGCCAGTTGGCGTTCATGCCGGGGTCCTCCCTAGTTGAGGCGGGATCCGAAGGCCTCCCGGCCCACGTAGCGGGCGGCGGCTCCCAGCTCCCACTCGATCTGGAGCAGGCGGTTGTACTTGGCGATCCGGTCCGTGCGGCAGGGGGCGCCGGTCTTGATCTGCCCTGCCCCGGTGGCCACGGCCAGGTCCGCGATGAAGCTGTCTTCGGTCTCGCCGCTGCGGTGGCTGATGACGGCCCGGTAGCCGGCCTTGTGGGCCATGTCCACGGCCCGGAGGGTCTCGGTGACCGTGCCGATCTGGTTCAGCTTGATCAGGATGGCGTTGGCCACGCCCTCCTGGATGGCCTTGGCCAGGATGACGGGGTTCGTGACGAAGATGTCGTCCCCCACCAGCTGGGTCTTGGCCCCCATGGCTTCCGTCTGGGCCTTCCAGCCCTTCCAGTCGCCCTCGGCGAAGCCATCCTCGATGGAAATGACGGGATGCCTGGAGACCAGCCCCTCGTAATACTTCACCAGCTGGGCCGGGGTCTTGTTGGCCCCATCCAGGGTGTAGCCCTTCCCGGTGTGGAATTCGCTGGCGGCGCAATCCAGGCCCAGGAAGATGTCCTTCCCCGGCTTGTAGCCGGCCTTCTTCACGGCCTCCCCGATGAGCTCCAGGGCCTCCTCATTGGACCCCAGGTTGGGAGCGAAGCCGCCCTCGTCCCCTACGCCTGTGGACAGCTTGCGGGCCTTCAGGACCCCCTTCAGGGCGTGGTAGACCTCAGCCCCCCAGCGGAGGGCCTCCCGGAAGCTGGGCGCGCCCACGGGCAGGACCATGAACTCCTGGATGTCCACGTTGTTGTCCGCGTGGGCACCCCCGTTGAGGATGTTCATCATCGGCACCGGGAGCAGCCGAGCCGAGGCGCCGCCGAGGTACCGGTACAGCGGCAGCCGGGAGGTCTTCGCCGCGGCGTCCGCCAGGGCCATGGACACGCCCAGGATGGCGTTGGCGCCCAGGCGCCCCTTGTTCTCGGTCCCGTCCAGGTCGCACATCAGCTCGTCGAGCTCGGCCTGCTGGAAGGGATCCATGCCCTGGAGGGCCTGGGCCAGCTCCACGTTGACCGCGTCGACGGCCCCGAGCACGCCCTTGCCCAGGTAGCGCTTCTTGTCGCCGTCCCGCCGCTCGAGGGCCTCACGGCTGCCGGTCGAGGCACCGGAGGGAACGAGGGCCTGCCCGACTGTCCCGTCGGAGAGCTCCACCCGGGCCAGAACCGTGGGGTTCCCCCGGCTGTCGAGGACTTCGAGGGCAGAGACGCGCTCAATGGTAATCATGACGGCACCCGGCTCAGAGAGGCGCGCTGGCGCGCCTCTCTGATGTTAGCCAGGTTGTGCAGATGGATTCCGTGGAATCCGTCTACTTCTTCGCGGCCTTCTTCGGCGCGGCCTTCTTCACGACCTTCTTGGCGGCCGGCTTCTTGGCAGCGGCCTTCTTCGGCGCGGCCTTCTTCACGACCTTCTTGGCGGCCGGCTTCTTGGCGGCGGCCTTCTTCGGCGCGGCCTTCTTCACGGCCTTCTTCACGACCTTCTTGGCAGCGGCCTTCTTCGGCGCGGCCTTCTTGGCGGCCGCCTTCTTCGGCGCGGCCTTCTTCACGACCTTCTTGGCGGCCGGCTTCTTGGCGGCGGCCTTCTTCGGCGCGGCCTTCTTCACGACCTTCTTGGCGGCCGGCTTCTTGGCGGCGGCCTTCTTCGGCGCGGCCTTCTTGGCAGCCGGCTTCTTGGCGGCGGCCTTCTTCTTCGGCGCGGCCTTCTTCGCGGCCGGCTTCTTGGCGGCGGGCTTCGCGGCCGCGGGGGCGGCAGGGGTGGCGACCATGTTGGTCAGTTCGGCCATGGGTGGCTCCTTTACGCCCTTTTGGGCGAGGTTGGAAGGGGTCGTGCGGGAA
>Ga0255338_1001965_pt1 | contig 34054 bp, 34 predicted proteins | sample MeOH1_35cm_T4_19_FD_203715 | JGI IMG/M metagenome (GOLD analysis project Ga0255338, IMG submission 203715) | Sandy soil microbial communities from University of British Columbia, Vancouver, Canada - MeOH1_35cm_T4_195 | ecosystem: Engineered > Artificial ecosystem > Sand microcosm > Unclassified ...
TTCTTTGCTGAAACCAAGATCCTTGTTCAGTGTAAAATGAATCTGGCTGCTTACCACCAATGTAGCGAGGATAAAGAACTGGGCAATGGTGAACTGTGATACCGTGAGACTTTTCCTGATCCAGTTCCTGCGGCTTTTACCGGTATTAAATACGTTTTGGTTCTTTAATACATTCACGGGTTTGAAAGCGGAAAGTACCATAGCAGGGTAGAAGCCGGATAAAAAAGTAACAGAGATGATCAGTAATGCCAGAAAACCCATCATAAGGGGTTGACCCAACAGGTCAAAATGCAGTTTCGGTGGAATAAAATCACTGAAGATCTTTAATAAAAAGGGAGTTAATACAATCGATAAAACAGTGGCCAGTAAAGTAATCACAAATGTCTCGCTCATAAACTGCAGCAGCAATTGTTTTCGCGAGCCCCCCATGGTTTTGCGGATCCCGATCTCTTTTGCACGATGCGAGGCTTGTGCTGTTGTGAGGTTAATGAAATTGATACAACCCAGCACCAATAAAAAAGCAGCCACTGCTAACAGGCCGTATAAGGTAGGTTTATGTGCGGTTCGTTCGCTGTAATTTCCGAGATCTGCGTTAAAATGAAGATCGGCCAATGGCTGTAATTTAAATGCCTGGGTACTTTGGTCGCCTTTCTCTTTTTTGTTGTATTTGGCTAATAAGGCATTGGCCATTTTTTCTACTTTCGCCGCACTGGTACCCGGCGATACCTGCACCAATAGCTGCGAAGCATCTGTTGTATTACCCCAGTTTTTCCAGTCTCTGGGTTGTAAACTTGTTTTTTCAAGCGTGATCCTCGAAACGAAGGTAGTATAGCTCAGATCTGTATTTTCAGCAAGGTCTTTCACAATGCCTGTTACGGTAGTTCTTACCGTATCGTCGAAAACAATTTCTTTGCCGAGAATTTCACTGGCAGTTAATTTGGGAAAATAGCGACCGGCAGTTTTTTCTGTTAACACTACCTGATAGGGTTCCTGCAGGGATACAGCAGCTGTTCCGGCTACCCATTCATAAGGAACCAGCTTAAAATAATTTTCATCTGCAAAAACGGGAACCGGTTGTTTTTTGAGTTTGATTTCGGAACTGCCGCTCTGGGCAGGAATGGTTATTTTCTGGTTTTCGTTCCATGTTTTGATGGGGGCAACGATTTCCAGGCCGGTTACTTCTTTTCCGATTGTATTTCCAAGTGGAAAAGCGACTCCCGGATTTTTATAGGGTTCGCCGGAAAAAGTAAACAGGGAAGTTACGCGGTAGATACGATCCCGGTTGCTGTGAAATTTATCAAAACTGAGATCGTACTGTACGATCAGGAATATGACCAGTGCGGCACTGATACCGATAGACAACCCTAATACATTGATAAAGGAAAAGGCCTTGTTATGTTTCAGGTTGCGGATCGCTGTTTTGAAATAGTTCGTGAGCATGGTTGTATAATAGGTTTTATGGGTCTCGTTATTCTGTGCGTAAGCTTTTAACCGGGTTGGCCATGGATGCCCGTGCCGACCGGTAGCCTACTGTAAGGGCCGCAATCAGGAATGTGGTAGCTATGGCCAATAGAAAAATACCCGGATGCAGGCTGATCCTGTTTTTATACTCCTGCAGGTACTGACTCATGGCCCACCATCCAACAGGAGCCGCAATAACAAAAGCGACCAGTAATAAGCGGGTAAATTCTTTTCCGAACAGCCACAGGATATCTTTCAGATCCGCTCCCAACACTTTTCTGACACCGATTTCTTTGGTCTTCCGTACAGCCATAAAAGAAACCAGCCCATATAATCCGAGTGAACCAATAATGATGGCGATGATGGCAAATGCTTCGATCAGTTTCAGGGTCATGGTATCACCTTCATAAAAGCGGGCAATCCTTTCGTCCAGGAATTCGTAGGCGTAGAGATAATCCGGATAGGTTTCATTCCAGATCTTTTCCATGGCAGCCATGGCCGGCTGCAGGTTTTTCATATTTACTTTGATCGCACAGGTACGGTAATTACTGTTATCCGGCAGGATACAAAGGGCCGAGATCTCGCTGTGAAAAGAATAGTTATGAAAATCTTTGACCACACCGGCAATGGGCACTACCGTGCTGCCACCGTTGATCGAAATGCGTTTTCCGATCACTTCCTGCGGTGATTTGATATTCAGCTTTTTAACAAAGGTTTCATTCACCAGGATTTCCCGCGTACTGTCTGATGGGAAAAAATTTCTGCCCGCCACCAGTTTCAATCCAAACGTTTCGATGTAGTCGGCATCCGCATTTTTCACATTGATGCTCCAGTGTTCGTCTTCTGCCCGGTTATCGTAACGGATACTCGTACTGTTGTTAGAACCGGAAGCAGGCGGTTGAAAACAGAGGGAGATTTTTTCTACACCGGCCACGCTTGCTAAACGGGTACGGAGGGTATTCATCTTCACTTTATCGGTGATGGGAATGGGCAGACTGATAATGGCTTCTTTGGTAAAACCCATATCCGTATTCTTGGAAAAATGCATCTGGCTGGCGATCACAATGGTACCTATGATCAGCATCTGCGATATGGCAAACTGGGTTACTACCAATATGCGCCGTAGTGAAAACCCGCCAATATGTTTTTGGGAGAGCTGACTTTTCAGTGCCATCACCGGCTGAAACCGGGCCAGTACCAGGCCGGGGTAAGAGCCCGATAAGAAAGTAACCACTACGCCCGTTACCAGCAGGAAAACCCATAAGGAAGGATTCCGGAACAACTGCAGGCTCATGTTAGACTGGAACAGCTGGTTCACAAAAGGCATGGATAGAGCTGCGATGACGATGGCCAGCAATAAAGCAAAAAACGTAATCAACGCTGTTTCAGCAATGAATTGCCAGAACAATTGTTTAGGCATACTGCCCAATACTTTAGGGATGCCCACTTCTTTGGACCGGTTCAAAGCCTGGGCTGTGGCAAGGTTGATAAAATTAACACAGGCTGTGATGATTAGAAACAGGCCAATCAATGTAAAAGCCCATAAATATTTTTTATTGGCTGATCCGTTGAAATCCGGATTGAAGTGGATATCAGCTAACTCCTGCAAACGGAAATGCCATACACTCGCATCCCTGCCCGTGTAATTCTTTTTTACCAGCTGCGCCAATGCCTGGTTGGCCTGTGTTGGGGTAGCATTTTGTTTTAAGAGTATGAAACAATGACTGCCACTGTACACACCTCCCCAGTTACTGTCTACAGCCAGCCATCTGCTTTGATCAATGAGGTTCTGGTAAGATAAATAGATCTCTTCCCTGTGATCGGTATTATTGGGAAGATCCTTCAGGATTCCTTTTACAATAAAATCGGTTTTGTTATTGATCCGGATCGGTTTCCCCATGGGGTCTTCTGTTCCGAAATATTTCTTTGCCAGTTTTTCTGTAATAGCAGCCGAATTAGGAGAGGATAAGAAATTCTGCTGGTTACCCTTCACCAACGGGAAATGCATGATCTCGAAGAATTCCGGCTCTGCATAGGCGATGCCGGATTCTTCTTTAAATTTTTTCCTGTCGCTGCCGGCATTCATGGCCACCAGTGCATCATTATAAGAGATCACACGGGCGGTTTTCTCGGCAAAAGTGAATTCTGAACGGAAAGCACGGCCTACCGGACTGGGTACTGCTTCCGAAAAACCGGGTTCATCATCGTGCCATTCGGTTACGATCCGGTAAATACGGTCTTTGTTCTCGTGAAAATTATCAAATCCCAGGTGGTACTTTACAATGGTGAAGATCACTATACTGCAGGCGATTCCGAGGGATAGCCCGAAAATATTGATAAAGGCATAGGATTTGTTCTTTGTCAGGTTGCGCCATCCGATTTTCAGGTAGTTTCGTATCATGGATTATCTGTGTTTTCTGTATTATTCGCTTTTCAATGTTTTTACTGGGTTGGTAAGTGCAGCTTTGGTGGCATTCATGCTAACCGTAGCCAGGGCGATCAGCAGCATGCCCAAACCTACCAGTATGAATACCAGGAGTGAGATAGAAGTCCGGTAACTGAAGTTCTCTAACCATCGGTGCATGATCCACCAGGCTGCGGGAATGGCGATCAGGAAGGCGATGGCCACCAGGTACAGAAATTCTTTGGATAACAGTAATAACAATTGTTGCAGGCTGGCACCCAGTACTTTCCGGATACCGATCTCTTTTTTCCTTCTTTCGATGGAGGAGGACACCAATCCGAATAAACCCAGGCAGCAGATAAAAATCCCCAATCCCGCAAAGATCACAGACAGCCGGCTGATCAGTTGCTCTGTATTGAATTTCTCATTAAAAGCATCATCCACGAACCGGAATTCAAAAGGGTAGGCCGGGCTGTATTTTTTATAGATATTTTCTATGCTGGCTACTGCTTTACGAGCATCGGCTTTGTCTATTAACCGTATATTGAGATAACGCGACCACTTGTTTTCATATTTAAACATCAGTGGTGCGGCTGATTCGTAGGGAGAGCCCATCACCATATTATCTACCACGCCTACTATTTCCATGTTTCTGCCGGCCCAGGTTACGGGGGCACCAATCGGGTTGGTTAAACCCATCAGTTTGATGGCTTCCTTGTTAAAGATCACACCCAGGCTATCGCCCTGCCTGAAATCACGACCCGCCACTATTCTTGCATTCAGTGTTTTGCTCAGATCCACATCGGTGAACATGAAACCAATGATCAGGTTATTGCTGGCCGGTGCATTCACGGCTTTTACACCGGAGGTAAAGCCGAAAATATCGGTAGGTGGGGTAGAAGTACGGTTTACGGCTGCTACCATTCCGGTTTGTAACAGGTCATTTTTCAATGCCTCAAAACTTTTATCGATTGCCGGGGAGCCATTAATGGTGATGAGGTTATTGGGCGAATAACCCAGGTCGCGTTTTTTTACATATTGCAATTGCTGGTAAATGATCAGTGTGGCGGATATGAGTATAATGGATACGATGAACTGAGCCGTAACCAGGATCTTTCTGGGTAACAATACTCCGCGTGAAGGGAGAAAACTTCCCTTCAATACTTTTACGGGTTGGAAACCCGAAAGGTAGAAAGCCGGGTAACTTCCGGCCAGCAAACCGGTAATGATGGTGATGCCTGCCAGTGTTAACCATACAATGGGTTCCTGGTAAGGTATGCGGATAGGTTGGTTCAGCAACTGACTGAACAGCGGTAATAAAGCATATACAAGGCCCATGGCCAGTATGGCAGCCGTGATAGACAGGAGTAAAGACTCTGTCATGAATTGAATCAGCAGCTGTGCTCTTCCCGATCCCAGTGTTTTGCGGATGCCTACTTCTTTGGCCCTTTTTTCAGAACGTGCGGTAGAGAGGTTCATGAAATTGACACAGGCAATGGCGAGGATGATCAAAGCAATCCAGATAAACAGGGATACGTACTGGATGCGGCCGCCGGTGTTTTTACCATCTTTGAATTCTTCATATAATCGCCATTTCTCCATAGGATGCAGGATCAGGCTGCCCCTGGTGGTAGGGTTTTCGCCTTTGGTATTGGCTTTGATCAGCTGCAGCATTTTCTGCTCCAGCGTACTGGTATTGGTTCCTGCACGGGTAGTGATGAAAACCCTGTCGCCGCAGTTTACCCATTCCTGTTCTGCATCCTGTACACTTTTGGCAGAGGGATTGAAAGGGATCAGGGCTTCAAACTGAATAGTAGATGTGGTGGGAATATCTTTTACCACCGCTTTTACGATGGCACTCCTGTCGTTATTCACTTTTACCGTTTTACCTACAGCAGGCGTATTGCCAAAAAAAGCTTTGGCAGTCCTTTCGGTAAAGATTACTCCATCCGGATCCTGGATGGCAGAAGCATCCCCTTCCACAAAATCAAAACTGAAGATGTTGAAAAAGTCGGTGGTGGTGTTGATCGAATTTTTGGTCAGAATCTTATCGCCAACAGTAAAAATGACCCTGTTGGGAAAAGAAACCACAGCAGCATTCTCTACTTCCGGTAAACTGGCTTTTACTGTTCTGGCCAAAGGAAACATCATATCCGGCCCAGTGTTGATCTCCCCGTTGAAATTCCGGTTCGACATGACATGGTAGGTAGACTGGTATTTCTGATACTGCATATCCCATGATTTTTCTGTGTACACCCACAACAGGATCAGCATGGTGGCGGCCATACCAATGGTAAGTCCTGCCAGGTTGATAAGCGAGAATGATTTGTTCCTTAAAAGATTCCGCCAGGCGAGGATCAAATGGTTCTTTAGCATTTGTTTCAGTTAATTGATGAAAGGATAGTCAATTTCTCATGTGTATATCCATTGTATCAATGTTCGTTATTCTGTTCGCAGACTTTTTACCGGGTTGGCACTGGCTGCTTTGATGGCGTGATAACTCACCGTGATCATTGCGATGAGAATACTGAGGATGGCCGCAAAAGCGAAGATCCACCACTCAATATTTACCCGGTACGGATAGTTCTGTAGCCAGTTATGCATGAACCACCAGGCCACCGGTGATGCTAGTGCAAAAGAGATGATCACCAGTCCGATAAAATCCTTCGATAATAGGGTAGCAATGCCTGTAACGGATGCGCCCAATACTTTTCTCACCCCAATTTCTTTGATCCGGCTTTCGGCCATATAGGCGGCTAAACCAAACAGGCCCAGGCAGGAGATGAAAATGGTGAGACCGGCAAACAAACCTGCCAGGGTTCCGGTACGTTGTTCGGATTTGAATTTAGCGGCATAGTCGTCGTCAATGAATTTGTATTCGAAAGGATAATTCGGGTTGTACTTTTTAAAGATCTGCTCTGCTTTTTTCAGGTTATCTGCTGTGGTATTTTTGTTGTTCAGTTTAATGTGGATCACATTGAACCAGCCTCTGGCTCCTTCAATGATCATGGGTTTGGTAGGATGGTAGGGCGATTGCAGGATAAAATCTTTGACCACACCCACTACATGCCAGTCGCGTCCATTGTCTTTTACGATCTGTCCGATGGGGTCTTTGAATCCCATGGCTTTCACAGAAGACTCGTTCAGGATCATGGCTGTTGAATCGGTGAGGTATTGCTTCAGGTTAAAATCACGGCCCTTTACAAACTGGAGTCCAACGGTTGTGCCCAGGTCTTCATCTGCCGCAAAGCGGTCAAAATCAGTTTTGTCATCCGGTGCTTTGCCCACCCATTCAATGCCCCAGGTATCGCTCCAGCCCTGGGTAATAGGGGCACTGGTTCTGGATACAGAGGTAGCTGCACCGGAACTGAGCAGTTCATTTTTTACCAGTGGATAATTTTTGGTGAGGTCATCCGTCAGGAAATGGAAAATGAGGTTTTTCTTATCATATCCCATATCCCTGTTACGGGCATGCTGGATCTGCTCTTTTACAATGGCCGTACAGATAATGAGGATGATAGCGAATGTGAACTGTAATACTACCAGTACTTTCCGGGGCGTTACCACTTTGTCTGATTTCAGGAAAGTACCCTTTAATACTTTTACTGGTTTGAATGCCGACAAATAGAAGGCAGGATAACTGCCGGCCAATACCCCTGTAAAGAGTACAAATCCGATAAAGATGAGCCAGAGGTTGCTATTGCCGTAATCGATCGCCATTTTTTTATCGGTCAATACACCAAAGGCAGGCAAGCTGATCTGTACGATCAGTATCGCGAATAATCCGGCGATCAGTGAAATAAGGATCGATTCGCCCAGGAACTGTCCGATCAGGGATCCCTTATTGGCGCCCACTACTTTGCGGATCCCTACTTCTTTGGCTCTTTTTTCACTGCGTGCCGTACTCAGGTTCATGAAATTGATACAGGCGATCAGCAGGATAAATGCCGCTATCACTGCAAACATTTTCACAAAATCGATCAGCCCGCCATCTTCTACGCCATTGGTGAAGCTGGAGTAGAGGCGCCAGCGACTGATCGGGTAGAGGAACATTTCATTGGTCAACTCTGAATTGTCATACTTGCGTTTGATCTTCTTCAGTTTCGGGGCAATGGATGCCAGGGTGGTATTCTTTTTCAGCAATACATAGTTGCGGGTTGAGTTATTACCCCAGTTGGCATCATCTTCGCCCAGTTTGCGCAGGTAGGCCCAGGGCAGGAGGTATTCGAATTTAAAACGGGTATTATTGGGAAGGTCTTTTACAATACCAGTAACCGTAAAATTGTCTTTGTTATCAATACGCACCACTTTGCCCATTGGTTCTTCGTTCCCGAAAAAACTTTTGGCTAGTTTCTCTGTCAGAACGATTGAATACATATCTTTTAAAACTGTATTCGGATCTCCCTTTACCAGCGGAAAACTGAAAACGTTCAGGAAATTGGAGTCTACGATATTACCACTCACGGTCAGCTTCTTTTCACCGATGGTGAACAGGAAATTGCTGGGCCAGTTTACCCGCGTTGCCATTTCTACTTCCGGAAAATCACGCTCTACGGTACGGGCAAAGATCTTGGGTGTGGTGTTCCAGCACTGTAGTTTACCGCTAAAAGTATCTTTGTTCCAGGCTTCGTAGATACGGTCTTTCTTTTCATGAAACTGGTCGTAACTCATTTCATGGTTGATCCACAGCAGGATCAGTATGGCACTGGCCATACCTACCGAAAGGCCCAGGATATTGATAAAAGAGAATCCTTTGTTTTTTAAAAGATTCCTGACAGCTATTTTCAGGTAATTACGGAACATGGTAAGGGTGGTGTTTAGGGTAGTAGAATACGGGCGATAAGCGGTTGCTTATACCAGTATATTCTCTGTTACAGTTTGTCCATCCAGCATACGGATGATTCGGTGACTATACCTTGCATCGTGTTCAGAGTGTGTTACCATGATAATGGTGGTACCCTGTTCATTCAGGTTGGTCAGCAATTCCATCACTTCGTTACCGTTGGAAGAATCGAGGTTACCGGTAGGCTCATCCGCCAGTATCAGTTTGGGATTGTTTACCACGGCACGGGCCACGGCCACACGCTGTTGCTGACCACCGGATAATTGCTGCGGATAATGGTTACGGCGATGCATGATCTGTACTTTCTCCAGTACTTCATCTACTTTCTTTTTACGGTCGGCCGCTTTTACACCGGTATAGATCAGTGGCAACTCCACATTTTCAAAAACCGTCAGTTCATCGATCAGGTTAAAACTCTGGAATACAAAACCAATATTATGTTTACGCAGATCAGCGCGCTGGCGTTCGTTGAACCTGGCGATCTCAGTTCCGTTAAAAATAAAACTGCCATTATCCGGATCGTCCAGTAAACCCAGGATATTCAGCAGGGTAGACTTGCCGCAACCGGAAGGCCCCATCACAGCTACAAATTCTCCTGGTTTAATCTCCATCGACAGCTTATTGAGTGCAATGGTCTCTACCTCATCTGTACGGTAGATCTTCTCGAGGTCAGTGATTTTTATCATGGTTTGTTTTTTGTTATTAGAAGAGTTGTTTTATCTCAAAAGTTGTAATGCTGTGTGGTTTATTGGTTTATTCGTTTACTTGTTTATCGGGGTATTCGTCCCGTGGATTTTAGGCTGACTGCACTAACCCTACCAATAAACCAATAAACAAGTAAACGAATAAACCAATAAACGAATAAACCCACCCTTACTGTTTCTTCAACACCAGTTCCTGCATATTGCCATAGTTCTCGTAACTGGAGGTCACTACTTTATCACCCGGTTTCAGTCCCTGTAATACTTCATAGTAATCAGGATTCTGGCGTCCGAGCTGGATGTCTACTTTATAGGCCATGGTGCCGTTCTCATTTACTTTAAAGATCCAGTTACCACCGGTTTGCTGGTAGAACCCCCCTTTGGGAACGAGGATGGCTGTGGTTTCATCGCTTAAAGCCAGCAGGATCTGCAGGGTTTGTCCGCGGCGGATCCCCTGTGGGATATCGCCCACAAACTGCATATCTACCTGGAACCTGCCATTGGTTACCTGCGTAAATACTTTGGTAATCTTCAGTTTGTAGGTTTTGTTGGCAAAAGTGAAATCGCCGGTAAGACCGGTGAAAATGCGGGAGATATAATGTTCATCCACATCTACACGTACTTTGAATCCACTCAGCACATCTATCTGCCCCAGGCGTTCACCTTCTCTCTTGTTCTGGCCGATCTCTGCATCCAGGGATGTCAGCTGGCCGTCAATCGGTGCACGTACCACCAGGTCGCCCACTTTTTTGCGCATCACGGTCAAAGCGTTCTGGGAACCTTCGTACGACTGTTTGGCCTGCTCCAGCTGTTGTTTGTTGGAGAGCGAATCCTGCTGCAGGATCTGGTTGGTGAGTTTTTTCTTGCGCAGCAGGTAGGTATAGTTATTCTCCGATGTTTTGAATTCCTGTAAACCGATGGCTTTCTGATCGTACAGGGTTTTGTTCAGCTTGTAGAGGCGTTCCGCTTCTGTTAACTGACTTTCCACATCGGTCATCTGGTTCAGTTTGTTCACCGTATTCTGCTGAGCCGCATTGCGCGAGATCTGCATCTGGGTAAGCAGGTTATAGACAGAGGTTTCCTGGTTTACCAGGCTCAGCTGCAGGTTGGTATTGGATAATTTGAGGATGGGCTGCCCTTTTTTCATGATCGCCCCATCTTCTACATATTTTTCCTCTACTCGGCCCCCTTCGGTGGCATCCAGGTAAATAGAGGTAACGGGTAATACGATACCGTTTACAGGGATGGCATCTTTGTAGGGCCCTTTGGTTACCTCACTGATGGTGATCCTTTCTGTATCCACGTTCAGTTTGGATTTGCCGGAAGTGAAATAGATACTTCCCGCGATCAATCCAACGATCAGTACCACCATGGCAATGGTGAGGATCTTTTTGGTACTCCATTTCTTTTTTTGAATGACTCTGTCCACAGCTGTTGTTTTTGGTTTGAAACTTATATGAGTTTGATTAAGCCTATTTCTGATGATTCTCTGCCGCAGCAAGCCTGGCGGGCAGAATGTATATGCATCAGTAATACAAGGCCAATGGTTCCTGCCACCAGGAGAAGGGCGATGAATCGGGACTGTTGCTGGGTATTCGGTTTCATAAAGGTTGATTTCTGGGAATAATATAAGAAACGATTGTGCCAAAGAATAATGCTATTGATAATCAATGATTTGCTTTTTGCCGGGCAACCAGACTGTACGCATATGGTACAAAAACTGTCCGGTTTTGATACAGTACCCTGCAGTCCCATTTTCTAAACGGTTCTTTTTCAGATTATTAGCTAACTGGTATATTTATAGTAGTTGGTTTACTGGTTTATTGGTTTATTTGTTTTGTGTATCAATCCCTTAGCAAGCGTCCTAACCAATAAACCAATAAACCAATAAACCAATAAACCAGTAAACGAATAAACGACTAAACCGACCTTCATGAGTTTGAAGACAGCCAGTATCCTGGTAATAGATGATGATACAGATGTATTGACCGCTGTAAGATTGCTGCTGCGTACAGAAGTGAAAGAAGTGGTAACCGAAAAAAATCCGGAACAGATTCCTTTTTTACTGGGTAAAGACAGTTTTGACCTGGTATTGCTGGATATGAATTTCAATGCCTCCATCAACACTGGTAATGAGGGTATTTACTGGCTCCAAAGGATCAAACAGCTCAAACCGGATGTATCTGTGATCATGATCACCGCTTATGGCGATATTGATCTGGCGGTACGTTCCCTGAAAGAGGGGGCCGCCGATTTTGTGGTAAAGCCCTGGCATAATGAGAAGTTATTATCCACTTTATCCAATGTGCTGAAGAACCGGGAGCAGCCCAAGAGCAATGCCACTTCTCAGAAGATGGTAGCGGGTAAGGGCAATAATGCCATGATCGGTGAGAGTGAAGTGATGCAGGATATTTTTCACAAGATCGACAAGATCGCACCAACAGATGCCAATATACTGATACTGGGAGAGAACGGTACGGGTAAGGACCTGATCGCTACCGCTATTCACGAGCAATCCTTACGGGCCGATAAACCCTTTGTAAAAGTGGATGTGGGCGCGCTGACGGAAAGCCTGTTCGAAAGCGAATTATTCGGCCATAAAAAAGGCGCCTTTACCGATGCGCGTGAAGACCGGGTAGGGCGTTTTGAATCAGCCAACGGTGGAACGCTCTTTCTAGATGAGATCGGCAATATTTCGCTGCAGCAACAGGCTAAACTATTAACCGTTTTACAGAACCGGCAGGTTACCCGTTTGGGTGCCAACCAGCCGGTACCGATCGATATCCGGCTTATCTGCGCCACCAATATTCCATTGAGTGAGCTGGCTAACGAGAACCGTTTCCGGAAAGACCTGATCTACCGCATCAATACGGTGGAGATCACGGTTCCGCCGCTCCGGAAAAGAAGGGATGATATACTGTTACTGGCCAAACAATTTGCCCGTATTTATGCCAATAAATACCTGAAGCCCAATATCCAGTTTCATGCTTCGGCCCTGGAAAAATTGCAGCAGTATCCTTTTCCGGGAAATGTGCGGGAACTGCAATACACGATTGAGCGGGCCATTATTATGGCCGATAGCGCCACCATTGAAGCGGCTGATCTGCTGTTTTCGCCCATCGAATCTTCTGTAACGGCATCGCAGGAAGATGAAGTGACGAAACTCAGCACCATGGAAAAAAATACGATCATGAAAGTGATCGATAAACACAATGGCAATATCAGCAAAGCTGCCAAAGAACTGGGATTAACCAGAACCGCCTTATACAGAAGATTGAGCAAGTATGACATATAAAAAGATTCAATGGGATATCTTTACCCGTGTACTGTTACTGCTGGTAACCCTTACTGCCGCTGCTTTACTGCTGGTAAAGGGCTGGTATGTATATGAGTTACTGGTATTACCGGTGATCGTTTACCAGGTGCTGGATTTTTACCGCTACCACAAACAGGCGGTGTATGAAGTGGAACAGTTTGTGGAATCTATTCAATACAGGGATTTTTCCCGGAATTTTAATGTATCGCAGGCGCCGGAAGACCTGAAGCAGCTGCGGAAAGGGTTTAATGAGATCAACACCGCTTTTAAAGTGATCTCCAAGGAAAAAGAGACCCAATACCAATACCTCCAGAAAATCCTGGAGCTGGTGGATACAGGCATTATTTCCTACGAACCCGAAACCGGCGAAGTGGTATGGATGAATGAATCGCTGAAGCGGATGTTGCTGTTGCCGTATCTGAAAACCATCCATTCGCTGCAAAAAAGGGATGACGCACTTTACCAGCAGGTAATCAGCCTGAAACCCGGTAACAGCCATGTGGCCACTGTTCACCAGGAAAAAAATGCCTTCAAGATCCTGTTGTCTGCAACGGCTTTCCAGACCGAGGGTAAAAAATTTCACCTCGTGGCTTTCCAGAATATCAATGAGGCGCTGGATGAAACCGAATCGCAGGCATGGAAAAAACTGTTGAGTGTGATGACACATGAGATCATGAATTCAGTGGCACCCATTTCTTCGCTGGCGGATACCCTGAAGAACCGGTTGCAGGAATCGGTTCAGTTCCTTGATAACAGCAATGGGGTAGTAGAAGACCTGGAAGTGGGTATCAATACCATCAAACGCCGCAGCGAAGGTTTACTGAAATTTGCCGAAGTATACCGGAACCTGAATAAGATCACCAATCCCACCCTCAAAAAAGTATTCGTTCGGGATCTCTTTGAGAATATGCATAACCTGATGCAGCCCACGCTGAATCAGAAAGGAATCGAGATGGAGATCATTCTCAAAGATCCTGAACTTACCATAGAGGTGGACGCTAACCTGATCGAGCAGGTGCTCATCAACCTGATCGTAAATGCTATCGAGGCGGTGAGGGAAAGTGAACAGCCGAGGATCATCCTATCGGCCTTACTTTCTTCTGGTAACAAACTGGCCGTAAAAGTGGCAGACAATGGGTATGGCATGAATGAAGAAGTGATGAACAATATTTTCATCCCCTTCTTCAGCACCAAAAAGAACGGCAGCGGGATTGGCCTGAGTTTGTGTAAACAGATCATGATGCTACACAAGGGAAATATCCAGGTGCAGTCTGTAGAAGGTAAGGGAACAGTATTCACCCTGCAGTTCTGATAGTTTGCCTTTAAGGTTTTTATAATCTGTTTACCGATTTACTTCACGCATTCGCCTTGTTTTCATCACAGGCAGTATTGTGCACAAGCTGTTTAGTTATATTTATTTCTACTAAACATTTCTTTCAACAAACTGCGTATGAAAAAGCTCTCTGTTGGTTTGCTGTTACTGGCAGCGGTAACCGTATTTACCTATTGCGGTTCTTCCAAGCAAGCCAGTACCTCGGTCAAAACCAAACCTGTTATCAATTACCAGACAAATATCATGGCAGTAGTGCAGGCCAATTGTACGCCCTGTCATTTCCCGGAAAAAGGGGGTAGAAAGAAACCGCTGGATAGCTATGCTGCGGTCAGTTCGCAGATAGACGAAGTACTCAGAAGGATACAACTCGCGCCGGGACAAAAAGGATTTATGCCCGACCGTAAACCGAAATTAGCAGATAGTACCATCCAGTCGATCCTGCAGTGGAAAGCAGATGGATTAGCAGAAAAATAAAGAGATTACCTCTCCGGGTTGTTACTGAATCCGCTATTGAGCTACCTATCGGTTGTTTCAATAGCGGTTCTTTATTTGAGGGGATCAATTTTCCCGGGCGAGTGTAGCTTGTATCTTTTCTTTTGCTTTTGGAGAGAGTGTTTCATGCATGGTAACCTGTCTGGCCATGCGGCCGATAAAACCGCTTTGCTGTTCAAATTTTCGGCACATACTGCAGATGCCGAAGTGGGCACGCAACTGCCAGCTTTCCCACCAGGAAAGCCGGTTCTCTTCTTTTTTGGAGACGAGATAAGTGGCTTTTTTACAACTGATCATGAAAAATCGCATCTCATTATTTTATATGTAACCAGTTTTTTTCCAGACAGGTTCTTAACTGCAATTTGGCCCGGTGAATCAGCACCCAATAATTAGACGAAGTGATGCCCAACACCTTACAGATCTCTGCCGCATCCATGTCTTCCAGGTATTTCATCGAAAACACAGCTTCCTGCATTTCCTGCAGTCTTTTCCGGCACTTGGCCAGTACGGCATAAAATTCCTTGTTCTCCACTGTATCCGAAAAGTCAATGCCCCAATCGCCCGGCTGGTCTTGTTTTGTCCAGTGTTCAGCTTCGTCAAAAAAACTGTCGGTAACACCTGTGGCAGACATGGGCTGCATAATTTCCCTTGCCTTTTTCCGGTAATGGTCGATGATCTTGTTCTTACAGATCGAGAAAAGCCAGCTTTTTTCAGTGGCTTCCCCTTTAAAACTGTCACGCGCTTTCCAGGCACTGATAAAGGTTTCCTGCACCAGGTCTTCCGCCACAGCCGTATCGTTTACCCGTGGCAGCGTATAGCTATACAAAGCGTCGGCATAACGTTGTACCCATTGATCCGGGTTAAGCTGGTTTTTCGGCATGGATGAGAATGAGGGATAAAAATACAGAAAACCGTGTTCTTTTCTGCGCGAATGTGACTGGCGGCCTGAATAGTGGTTGGGTGTTTTTGATACAGCAGTTAGTTTGGGCCATCCCTTTTCAGGAGGCACTTTTCTATTGCAGACCAGCAGGAACTGCCTTGCAGCAGAAATATTGGCTAAGTTTGCAGTTATGCAAGTTTTTACCAGCCCTAGCCGTATCATCATTACCTGTCATAAATGGTTATCCCCTGCTTTACAGCAGGAAGTAACAGCCCTTGGATATACCATTGAACGGTCTTTTCAGACAGGAGTGGAGCTAAAGGGCACAGTGAATGATTGCATCCGCCTGAACTTACAGCTGCGTTGTGCCAGCCAGGTGATGTATTCACTAAAAGCTTTCTATTGTGATCATCCGGATACCCTGTACAAGCAACTGCAGGATCTTCCCTGGGAAGAACTGATCAGGCCCGATGGTTATTTCTCTGTAACCAGTAATGTGTTTCATCCCACCATACAAACCAACCTGTTTGCCAACCTGCGTGTAAAAGATGCGGTGGTAGACAGGATGCGGAACAAAACCGGCAAACGTCCTTCTACGGGGTCAGAATTATCGGGGGCCGTGGTATACCTTTTCTGGAAACACGAAGAAGCAGAGATCTTCCTCGACACTTCCGGCGAAACCCTGGCCAAACACGGTTACCGCAAGCTGCCGGGTAAAGCGCCCATGCTGGAAGCATTGGCAGCGGCTACTATTTTGTCTACCAAATGGGATCGGAAATCTCCTTTTATCAATCCCATGTGTGGTTCGGGCACACTGGCCATCGAAGCAGCCCTGATTGCCACGAACCGCAGGCCGGGCCTCCTGCGCAAGAATTATGCTTTTATGCATATTACCGGTTACGATGCAACGGTGTATGAAAAAGCCATGGAAGAACTGCAACAACAGGTAACAGATATCCCGGGCCTGGTAGTGATCGCATCAGACCGGAGTGAACTGGCGGTGAGTGTGGCTAAAACCAATGCGGCTGCAGCGGGCATAGAAAACCTGATCCGCTTTGAAGTATGCGATTTTGAAAAAACGACCGTGCCCTCTTCTGCCGGCGGAGTGATCATGTTCAACCCTGAATACGGGGAACGTTTGGGAGATGAAATAGAACTGAATGCCACGTATGCACGCATGGGCGACTTTCTGAAGAATGCCTGTAAAGGATACACTGGTTATGTATTTACCGGTAACCTGGATCTGGCCAAAAAGATCCGGCTCAAACCTTCGCGCAGGATCGAGTTTTACAATGCTACGATCGACTGCCGTTTGCTGGAGTATGAATTGTATGCCGGTACGCGGCGCGATGACAAACAGCCCCCCCGGTACGATCGGGGTATCAAATTTATTGACTGAATAGTTGAATGTAATTCCATTATGTTGAATAATTAGAGTCTCTATTCAGGAAATAATTATTTGTGGAAATTAAATGCCGGATTGCCTTCCTGCTAAAGCATTTTAGTTTTATCATTGTAAGCAACTAACAGATTGTCTCATTGTTTATTCGCCAACACATGAAAAAACTGCTTTCTTTAACAGCGTTGCTCTTACTGGTATCAGGTTTGTATGCGCAAACCTATGTTCCTTCTGCCGCCAATCTTACTGCCAGAAAAAATTTCCAGGACATGAAATTCGGAATGTTCATCCATTGGGGTGCTTCCAGTGTATTGGGTAGTGGCGAATGGGTGATGAATAACCGGAACATCCGCGTGAATGAATACAACACGCTGCAGCGTGTATTCAATCCCATAGATTTTGATGCCAAAGCCTGGGTGGCTACCGCCAAGAATGCGGGCATGCAGTATATTACGTTTATCACCCGCCACCATGACGGGTTCAGTAACTGGGATACCAAACTCTCTCCCTGGAAAATTACCAATACGCCTTATGGGAAAGATGCACTGAAACAGCTGGCAGAGGAATGCCGTAAAGAAGGAATTAAATTATTTCTCTATTATTCGCTGTTAGACTGGTATCGCGATGACTACCAGTATGAGACAGGCAAAACAGGCAAGGGAACAGGCAGAACCCAAAAAAGTAACTGGCCTTCGTATATCCATTTTATGAAAGAGCAACTGACCGAGTTGCTCACCCAATATGGAGAGATTGCCGGGATCTGGTTTGATGGACATTGGGATCAGTTGGATAATGATCACGACAAAACGCTGCAGTCAAAAGTGAACTGGCACTATGATGAGATCTATACACTGATTCACCAACTGCAGCCGCAATGCCTGATCAGTAATAACCACCACCTGGCACCGATACCGGGAGAAGATTTTCAGGCGTTTGAAAAAGACCTGCCCGGAAAAAATACCACTGGTTTTGGTGGAGCAGGTATTTCTGCCTTACCATTAGAGACCTGCGAAACCATGAATGACGCATGGGGTTATAATATGACGGACCGGAAGTTTAAATCCGTACCTGCATTGATCCGTTATATGGTCAATGCAGCAGGGCAGAATGCCAATTTCCTCCTGAATGTTGGACCCAAACCCAACGGACAGATCCAGTCTGAGTTTACGGATACATTGGCCATGATGGGGAAATGGATGCAGCAGTACGGCAGTACCATTTACGGCACACGTGGTAGTGTGATTCCGGAGCAGGATTGGGGAACGGTTACAGTGAAGGGTAACAAAATGTATATTCATATCCTGCATCCTGGTAAACTGGGTGAGTATGTGTTTTTACCCGGTGTGAAAAACAAAATCAGCGCAGCGGCTACTTTTGCGAACAACACTGGATTGAAATTTATTCAGCAGGCGGAAGGTGTATTTGTGTACCTGAACGGCGTTACATTCGATAGCATTGATACAATTCTTGCATTAACCCTACAATAATATTTTACATGAAACTGATCCGATTTGGCGAGGCCGGGAAAGAAAAACCCGGCGTGTATATTGCCGGAAAGAACTATGATGTGTCTGGCTTTATCAAAGACTATGACGAATTTTTTTTCGCCCATGGGGGTATCCAGCACCTGGGCTGGATGTTAACCCAGCACGAGACCATGCTGCCCGAAATACCTGCCGGATCCCGCATCGGTTGCCCGGTGGCCCATCCTTCTAAAATTGTATGTATCGGGCTGAATTATGCCAAACACGCAAAGGAAACCAATGCACCCATTCCGCAAGAGCCGATCCTGTTCATGAAGTCCACCACTGCGATCACCGGCCCCTATGATCCGGTAATGATTCCGAAAAATTCTGTAAAAACGGATTGGGAAGTGGAACTCGCTTTTGTGATCGGTAAAAAAGCCAGTTATGTAGAAGAGTCGGAAGCGATGGACTATGTAGCTGGCTACTGTTTGCATAACGATGTAAGTGAAAGAGAATTTCAACTGGAACGCGGCGGTACCTGGGACAAAGGAAAAGGCTGCGATACTTTTGCGCCCCTGGGCCCATGGCTGGTAACGAAAGACGAAATAGCCGATCCGCATGCCCTCCGTTTATGGCTGAAAGTGAATGATCAGCTGATGCAGGATGGAAATACCGATGACCTGATCTTTAACATCCCGCAATTGGTTTCCTACCTTAGTCAGTTCATGACCTTATTGCCCGGCGATATTATTTCCACCGGCACACCTGCTGGTGTAGGGCTCGGTTTTAATCCGCCGGTATACCTCAAACCGGGTGATGTGGTGGAACTCGGCATTGATGGATTGGGAACTTCCCGTCAAAATGTAATTGCTTATGTCCGTCATTGATGCACACCAGCATTTCTGGCAATACCATCCGGATACGCATAACTGGATCAACGAAGACATGGCTGCAATCAGAAGGGATTTTTACCCGGCCGATCTGCAGCCCATTTTACAGCAACAGCAGATAGATGGCTGCATTGCCGTGCAGGCAGACCAGACAGAGGCTGAAACGGATTGGTTGATTTTGTTGGCAGCGAAAGCTACATTGATCAAAGGCGTGGTAGGTTGGGTTGATCTTCGTTCAGCTGGTATCAGGGAACGGTTGCAGCATTATCAGCAGTTTCCCATAGTAAAAGGGTTCCGGCATATTCTGCAGGGAGAAGATCCGGCTTTTATGCTGCAGCCTGATTTTTTGCGGGGCATCAAAGCTTTGCAGGAGTTTGGCTTTACCTATGATATACTTATCTACCCCAAACATTTCTCTGCTGCTTTACAGCTGATCCAACAATTTCCAGCGCAGGCATTTGTGATCGATCATCTCGCCAAACCGGATATTAAAAATGGGGAGATGGCTGCATGGAAAAAAGGAATCGAAGCTCTCGCCGCTTTTCCCAATGTATACTGCAAAGTGAGCGGTATGGTAACCGAAGCCGACTGGCATCACTGGCAAGCAGCAGATCTGTTGCCTTATCTGGATACTGTAACGACTGCATTTGGCATGCAGCGATTATTATACGGATCAGACTGGCCGGTATGCCTGGTGGCAGCTTCTTACGAAAGAATGATGGCACCGGTAAAAGAATATTATAGTAACTTTTCTGCTACCGAACAGGCTGCGCTATTTGGGCAGAATGCGGCGGCATTTTATCATGTTTAATCCGAACAGATGGACCTGCAATTACAGAACAAAGTGATCCTGGTAACCGGTGGCGCCCGTGGTATTGGCGAGGGAATCGTACGCGTATTGGCCAAAGAAGGAGCCATACCCGTGATCATCGGAAGAAATGAAAATGATAACCAGCAACTGGTAAATGATTTGTTAGCTGCAGGCGGACAAGCGGCACAGATTGTAGCGGAACTGGCTGATCCCGTAGCGGTAGAAAATGCCGTACGTGCTGCCATACTGCAGTTTGGCCGGATTGACGGACTGGTGAACAATGCCGGTGTAAATGATGGGGTAGGACTGGAGCACGGCAATTACGAGCGTTTCATGGAAAGTCTTCATAAAAATGTGGTACACTATTACCTGGCCGCACATACCGCTTTACCCGAACTGATCAAAACCAAAGGAGCAATCGTTAATATTACTTCGAAAACAGCCGAAACAGGGCAGGGGAACACCTCGGCCTATGCCGCTGCCAATGGCGGCAGAAACGCCCTTACCCGCGAGTGGGCCGTAGAACTGTTGAAATACGGCATCCGTGTAAATGCAGTGGTAGTAGCCGAATGCTGGACTCCGGCTTACGAAACCTGGATCAAAACACTGGCAGCACCGGAAGAAAAATTAGCTGAGATCCATGCAAAGATTCCATTAGGCAACCGGATGACCACAGCCGAAGAGATCGCCAACATGGTGGCGTTTCTGTTATCGCCCTGTTCCAGTCATACCACCGGTCAACTGATCCATGTAGATGGCGGCTATGTGCACCTTGATAGGGCATTAGCCAACGCATGATCACCCCTCTGTGTAACTCCGGCTCTCTGTTTCTCTGTGTTTTTAAAAATAACAATGTAAGATCTGGAAATTCTACAAAATGAAAACACTGATCTGTACCACACCCGGACAATTTGCTTACGCGGATACACAAGTGCCGGAAAGAAAACAAGGAGAGACCTTACTCCGCATCCGCCGGGTGGGTATTTGTGGTACAGACCTGCATGCGTACGAAGGCACACAGCCTTTTTTTCAATATCCCCGTATACTGGGGCATGAGCTGGCCGCAGAAATTGCAGCAACAGATGCGCCTGGTTTTGCCGGAGGCGAATATGTAACCATCATCCCATATTTCCATTGCGGTAACTGTGTGGCCTGCAAAGCGGGTAAAACCAATTGCTGCGCAAAACTTAGTGTTTGCGGGGTACATGAAGATGGCGGGATGCGGGAATATATGCTGGTGCCTTCTTCTTCGCTGGTAAAAAGCCAGGGTTTGGGTTTGGATGAACTGGCGTTGGTAGAACCGTTGGCCATTGGCGCACATGGTATACGCAGGGCGCAGATAATACCCGGAGAGTGGGTGGCCGTAATAGGGGCTGGCCCTATTGGTTTGGGTGTGATGGAATTTGCCCGCATAGCCGGAGCCAACGTAATAGCGGTGGATGTACAGGAGAACCGGCTACAGTTTTGTACAGAGCGATTACAGATTCCTTTTACGATAAATGCGGCGAAAGAAAATGTATCCATGCAACTGGCGCAGATCACCCATGGCGATATGCCAACGGTGGTGATAGATGCCACAGGTAACCTGTCTGCTATTAACGAGTCGTTCGGGTATATGGCGCATGGGGGCCGATATGTATTGGTAGGTTTGCAGAAAGGAGAGATCCGCTTCCCTCACCCTGGATTCCATCAGCGCGAAGCCACTTTGATGAGCAGCCGCAATGCCACCCGCGAAGATTTTGACCGCGTGATAGACGCTTTACAGAAAGGGCAGGTGCTGCCGCTTAACTATATCACACACCGGGTAGCATTTGCTGGCGTTAAAGAAGCATTCCCCGATTGGTTACTTCCGGCGAACCAGGTGATCAAAGCCATGATTACCATTTGATTTTGCAATTGGTTGCTGACAGGCCCTTTATTGCGTATATTATTTTGCGCAGGTATTAAAGCGGTCTTACCTGGATATTCCGGTAATGTACAATGCTTCCCGGATCATGTCCCTGTAACGCAAAAGTGCCGCTGGATAAACGCCGGAGAGGACGGTTTATATCATCGGGTTCGGTATATTCCACCACGGTTTTATCATTGATACGGATCGTGATCTTCTTGCCTTCCACCCGGATATATTCTGTGTACCATTCATAATCCTTCACATACACTTCTCTTACATCGTTAATGCCGTAGAGGCTGCCGGTGCGCCGCCAGTCGGTATGCGAGTTGTTCACCTGCACTTCATAACCTTTATCGGGCCAGCCCCGTTCCTGGAAAGCGGTATGAAAATAAATACCGGAATTGGCACCGGGATAGGTCATCACTTCTGCCTTAAATTCAAAATTGGTGAAATCATGGTTCAGGATCTCGCCATCATAAAACAGGTGTGCCATTTTACCGTGTACGATGATCATGCCACTGTCTACCGAAAAACTGGCCGCATTGTTACCCACGCGCCAGTTGGCAAGTGATTTGCCATCGAACAAAGCATACCATTGCTGGCCCCTGGATTCACGGAGTTCTGCGCAGGAAAAAATGACCAGCAACAGCAGACCCGTGGGAAAATATTTTCTCATGTGGCGATATTTTCGGGAATTAAGTTCCTGAAGCTACCCAATTATTGTAAAATAACATAGCGGAATTCTTAGTTTGCCCATTCCCCTGCATTGGCTATTATTGCAAGAGAAATCCTGTAACGATGAGTGAAATCAAGATCGTGGTAGTAGATTCCGGTTCGGTCTACATAGAAAAATTGAATAAGCGTTTGTACCAGGAAGTGGAATGCGCTCACTACTATCACGAAGTGATCCAGTTGCCCAATGGCAAACAACGTTCGCTGCATCTTTTCCGCGAAATCCAGAATCCCACCTTCCTTCCCATCCTGTTGCGCAGTTATGAAACCCTCGAAGGTACCAGCATGTATTCCGGCAGGGTAGTGGCCATCAAGAAATATTTTGTACATGGTGCCACCGGACCCGAAGGCCGTTTAAAGATCCAGGCGGATAATAAAAACCTCTACGATATCACCGCCGATGCCCTGGAACAACTGGGCATGTAACATTACGCTTTTGCAACAGCAGAAAGTCTTTTGTGATAGGTAACATACGATACCAGTAAAATGGCCAGCACGCCCAGGGGGAATAAAGTGAGTCCGCTAAAACCATCAGTGGCCCAATGCGAAACAAAGGCCGAGGCAAAAGTGAAAGTTAAGCCGGCATAGGCCCATTCCTTTAGTCGCGGCGCAAAAAACGGTAATAGCAGTACCAGGGTGCCGGAAACTTTGTACACGGTCAGCATCACCCGGAAATAATCGGGGTAACCCAGGTGCCGGATCCCGTCAATCGCCATTTGTGTATGTGAGGTAAGTGCAGGCATCAGGCCTTCAAATAAAAAGATCAGCACGGTACTGATCCAATAAACAAGATGGGTTGATTTCATGGCAGTTTATGGTTTAGGTGAGTAATGCAATACCACAATACCGCAGGCAAAGGAAAAGGTTTCCTGTAATACCAGGTTGGTTTGTCCGTTAAAGATGCGCATGCCGTTACCGATGGCAGTAGGGTTCACAAACAGGTACAGATCATCGATCAATTGTTCTGCAATCAATGCGCCGGCCAGCGTTGCACCGCCATACGTGATGAGGTCTTTTTTACCTTCCTGGTTTTTCAATTTACCGATTTCCTCTTTCAATGCTCCTTTGGCCAGTTGTGTATTATCCCATGGGTTATTCTCGATCGTTTTGGTAAAAACCACTTTTGGGATCTCTACCATCTTCCGGGTAAATGCATCGTTGGTTTCGGGTTTTTGTAAGGCAGCTGTCCAGTGTGGTATAAACCCTATGGCCAGGTTTTTTCCCATGATGATCGTATCCACGGATTCGGTGAGTTGTTGTACAAACTCTTTGATGCCATCGTCCCAGTTCCATTGCATCCAGTCCATTTCGCCATTGGGGCCTGCTACATATCCGTCGATGCTTACCTGCATCTGTAATTTCAGTTTTCGCATTTGTTAGTAGATTGATGTTGTGTTTGATGGAAATGTAATACCCAATGATTCCCGAATTTATCGGTTAATCCGCCAAATAATGCTCCCCAGAAAGTATTTTCTATCGGGTGTGTAGCTTTTCCACCCAGTGCCAGGCGTTCATAACTGTTGCGGATCTCTGCTTCACTGCTGCAGTTCAGGCAGAGCGATACCGCATTGCCGTGGATCAGTCCCTGCTCGCTTACCATATCGGAACCCATTAATATCCAGCCATCTTTTACCAGTGATGCATGCAGTATACAGGCTTTCATTTTGACCGGCATCTTCTCAGCCAGCGGACTCTCACCAATGGTTTGTACAGCCAGTTCGCCGCCCAGGGCCCGCTGGTAAAAGCGCATGGCTTCCAGGCAGTTACCATTAAAGCTTAGGTAAGATCGGATTTCTGTCATATTGTTTGCATGGGCTATCACCTTGCTGGTAGCCAGCCTACTGCAAAGCTGTTACTAGTTCTTCGTTCCGGTAAGGTGCGAAACAGACAATTAAACGGGTTGATTACGACAAGGCTTTTGGCTACATTTATCTCATGAAAAAAGTATCCATCCTGGTACCCGAAACAGCCATTATTGAAGCGGTGGCCGATCCCTGTTATATGTTCAAAGCGGTGAACCAGTTTTTACAGGCATCCGGTAGAGAGCCTTTGTTCAAGGTAGAACTGGTGGGTTTATCCCGTGAGGTGAAACTGGACAACAGCCTGTTTTCTGTACACACTGATAAACTGATCCGTGAAGTGGATCAGACCGATCTGATCTTTATCCCTGCTATCAGTGGAGATATTGCTACGGCCATTGATCTCAACAAAGAGATGATTCCCTGGCTGGTGACACAATACCGGGCGGGAGCCGAACTGGCTTCCTTGTGTATCGGCGCTTTTCTGCTGGCGGCTACCGGTTTGCTGGATGGGAAAAAATGCTCTACGCACTGGAACGCCGCAAACGAGTTCCGGAACATGTTTCCACTGGTAGAGCTGGTGGATGGAAGCATCATTACGGAAGAGAAAGGTATTTATTCCAGCGGGGGAGCCAATTCCTATTGGCGCTTACTGCTGTACCTGGTAGAAAAATTTACCGACCGCGATACGGCCATTCTCGCGTCTAAATTTTTTGCGGTGGATATTGACCGCGAAAGCCAGTCGGCATTTATGATGTTCCGCGGACAGAAAGATCATGCCGATACGGATATTCTGCAGGCACAACTTTTTATTGAGGACAATTTCCAGGAAAAAATTTCAGTGGATGAACTGGCCAACCGGTACACCATGGGCAGGCGCAGTTTTGAACGCCGCTTTAAAAAAGCCACTAATAATACGGTGGTAGAGTATATGCAGCGGATCAAGATAGAAGCGGCCAAACGAAGTTTTGAGAGCAGCCGGAAGAATATCAATGAAGTGATGTATAATGTGGGCTATACAGACACCAAAGCTTTCAGAACCGTCTTTAAAAAAATAACCGGACTCACGCCTATTGAATACCGCAACAAATACAACAAACAGCCTGTACTGAATTAATACCGGAAGCAGAATTTACCGGGAAGGATTTCTACGGTAAGTTCCTGCGCCGTGTACAGATCTCCATCCGCCTGGATATCCATTGGCTTGTTGCATTGAATAGTGAACTGTTCTCCCTGCCGGTGTATAACAAAGGGCAGGTGCATATGTTTCCCTTTTTTGATAACGGGTAGGTAAAGCAACCTTTGTAACAGTAGTTGTTGGGTACATAATAGCATATCCAGTTTACCATCGGTAACGGAGGCATCGGGCGCGATAAAAAAACCGCCGCCGGCGCGGGAAGAGTTGACCACCATGACCAGCAAAAAACGATCCTCCCAGTGTTCGGTACCGTTGCTGATCCGGAACCGTTGTTCACGGAAAGTGAATATTTTGCCGATCACGGCCAGCAGGTAACCGATATGTCCGCCCAGCATCCTGATGGCCCGCATGGAACGGATGATCTCTCCATCAAACCCCACACCCAGGCAATTAATGAAAAGCGTTTGGTTGAATTTACCTGCATCTATATAACGGGGCGCTGCGTGCAGCACCTGCTCCAGTTGTTTAGCTGCCGATTGATCGCCATATAATTTCCAGGCAAAATCATTACCGGTTCCTCCTTTGAATAAAGCGAGGGGCAACCTGCAGTGCGGATAGCGGTTGATGAAATAGTGAATAGTGCCATCGCCCCCGATCAGCCAGATATCGGAAAATCCATCAAAATGGGCGGGCCAGTTTTCTTTGAAATGAGAGTGGATGGGATATTCCTTTCTGCCAGTTCTTTTACCAACCAGGCAGCCAGTTGGGCCGCAGTATTTTTACCGGCAAAGGGGTTCTCTAATATGGCAACAGCAGTAACCGGCAATGGGCAATAACTTGTATGCAACAAGTTACTGAAAATAGTATACTGTTTTGTGTCTGCTGTGCCCTTGTGCCTTAGTGTGAGATAATTTTACTCTAAGGTAAAAAAGGCGTACAGAACCTTCTGCTCAGATTTTATCTCTTTTTCTATCCTGTTCCGTATGTGTTTCCGTAACAGAATCGGATTCTCCCGGGTGGAGATTTTCTTTGTCTTTTCTGTTCTGCCGGATCAGGAAAATGATCAATGCCAGTACCGCTAACACCGTCAGAGAAATGACCAGTAGTTGCTGTTGTTCCATAGTAGACATTTTAGCTGCTTTTAAAGCTACTTATTTACCAGCCGGTTGCATGTTAAATTTATATGAATGCAGCCGGGCTTTATCATGGGCACTCTGCCTGATTTCCTGTAATTTCCGTTTTTAAAAATAGCCCTTATGCGACTGACCTGCCTGTTCCTACTGTTAGTATTCTCCTTTACGGTTAATGCACAAACCCATCCGCCATATTGGGATGATGTGCAGGCTATCCGGCGGTATGATAAGATCTATGCGCCACCGGCCAGCCCGATCCTGTTTACCGGCAGTTCCTCTATCCGGTTGTGGAATAACCTGGCAGAGCAGTTCCGCGGGTATACAGTACTGAACCGGGGTATTGGCGGGGCGGTTATAGCGGACATTGACCGATATGTAGAAGAGCTGATCCTGCCATACAAACCCAAACAGGTTGTTTTATACATCGGCGAGAACGATATTATTTCGGCTCCCAATGGTGATTCTGTGTTCACTGCTTTCCGGAAACTTTTTCTGCATATCCGTTCCGTATTACCGGAACTGCCGCTGGCCTATATCTCTATCAAACCCAGTCCTTCGAGAGAGCAGTTTCTTCCCATCGCTATCCGTGCCAATGAACTCATCAAAGCCTTCCTGTCTGAACAGCCCAGTACCGGTTTTATCGATATTTATCCGCTGATGCTGGATAAACAGGGCCAGTTCCGCCGCGAGCTTTTCCGGCAGGATATGCTGCACATGCTGCCGGAAGGATATACTATCTGGTACAAACGGGTAAAACCATTTTTGGTGAAATATTGAGGGGATAAGTAACATATGTTACACTATCACTCACGATAGGGTAGGTACTTTGTGGTACAAACCTACCAACATGAAAATCCTCGTTATCGGAGGTAATTTCGCCGGCTTTACCGCAGCCATCCTCCTCAAAAATAAACTCAAAGACAAAGCAGCAATAACCCTGGTTGACAGGAACGAAAAATTCCTCTTTATCCCTTCTCTGATCTGGGTACCTTTTAAAAGAAGGGAAGTGAGCGAGATCAGTGTAGATAGGAGAAGTGTGCTGGAGAAAAAAGGGGTGCAATTTATCCAGACGGTTGCCTTGCGGGTTGATCCTGATGAAAAGATAGTGTATACAGAAAAAGGCGAAATGCCTTATGATGAACTGGTGATTGCTACCGGACCTAAAGTGAATTTTGATGTAGCCCCAGGCATCCGAGAGTTTGCCACGTATATCGGTACCCCTGCCGGCGCCATGGATGCACGGGCCAAACTGGAAGAATTTAAGAAAGAACCTGGAGCCATCGTGATCGGAGCTACACAGGATGCGGGTTGTATGGGCGCCGCTTATGAATTCCTGTTTAACATGGAGAAATGGCTGCGTGAGCAAAATATCCGTAAAAAAGTAGACCTGTACTGGGTTACGCCCGAAACCTACCTGGGTCATTTTGGTATAGATGGAATGCCTTTGGGTGAGTCTATGCTGAAAGGCTTTATGAAAATGTTCCATATTCACTACCGAACCAATGTGGGGATCAAAGAAGTTACCAAAGAAGGAGTGATGCTCTCTACCGGCGAATTCATTGAAAGCAAATTCAAGATGCTGATGCCGCCCTTCCGCGGGGTAGATTTTATCACCAACTCTCCCAAACTGGAGGCGATGCCCAATGGATTTGTGGATGTATTACCCAGCTATCGCCACCGCAAATATCCCAATGTATGGGTAGCCGGATTGGCTGTGCAGGTAGCACCATCATTTGAGAAAGGTGCCGTTCCATTTGGCGTACCTAAAACCGGTTACCCGAGTGATGAAACCGGTAAAATTGTAGCAGAAAATATTGTACGCACCATCAACGGCGAAACCCAACTGAAAGAAAAAACCTGGGGAGAGATTCCAGGTGTGTGTATCATGGATGCAGGGAAAAAAGAAGTGATCATCCTTTCCAATCATTTGTTCAAGCCACGTAGTATTGCCATCATGCTCCCCAATATCATCTGGGACTTTGGCAAGATACTACTGGAAAAATATTTTCTATGGAAGCTCCGGAACGGGTATGCACAATTACCCTGACCGGACCATCGTAAGTAGGTAGGTGTAGGTTGAGCCCACCCCTGGTTAGGGTGGGCTTTTTTGTGCTATGACTATTGTGTAAGAATATATCCAACCTGGTCTAAGTGGTATGGGCGGGTTATTTATTGGGTGATGTCTGTTTCTATTCTTTCGCTCTCATTGCCTAAACGATCAACGGCAGTAACGGCGATCTTCACCAGCACCGCGTCTTTATTGGCTCTGTCTTTGATGGAGATGGGGAGAGTGGCCACCCGCTCTTTACGGTTCAGCACCTGGTAGGTCCAGCTATTCCCATATTGTTTGTATACCACCCAGCGGAATACCTTGTCTGCCTGCGGATGGGTAAAACTGACCTGTATGCCTTCTGTCATCTTAGTAAGCTGTACAGCCGGTGTTTCGGGCAATTTTTTGCCGAGCCAGGGACTGGCAGGCACCAATGCCTCTTTTTTATATGGTCCTTCCAGTAAGGCTCTGGAGAGGTTGGCACTGCGGATTACCGATGATAAACTCCAGTGCGCAGCCCCCGTACTATTAGGTGTTATACCCCTGGTGATCATGATCTGGCTCAGGGTCTCATTGGCTCCTTTCGCACTGGTATCACCCACATTCATACCCGGCCAGAGATGGCGTTTTTGGGTATTCTCGTTCTGCCACCAGCCCAGCAGTATCGGGAAGCTCAATGGAATCCGGTTGATGGGCCAGTACAGTTGCGGTGTAAAATAATCTACCCAGCCTTTGTTGAGCCATAATTTGGCATCGGCATACAAAGTGTTATACTGATCAAACCCTTCCACAATCGATGGATAACCGGGGCGCCAGGTACCGAAAGGACTAATCCCGAATTTCACATATTTCTTGGTTGATTTAATCTCCTTATACAAACGTTCGATCAGTGTATTCACAGCAGCCCGGCGCCAGTCGCCGCGGGAGAGGGTGCCGCCTTTCTGCTGGTAAGCTGCCCAGCTCTCGTTATCGGGAAAATCTTCGCCGCCATTGTATTCCGGGTAAGGATAAAAATAATCATCTAGATGCACACCGTCAATATCATATCGTTTCACAATATCGCGAACCACGGCAGCTGTTTTATCCTGTGTTTCTTTTTTGGCAGGATCCATCCAGTAATAATTCTGTTTCAGTTTCAATACCAGTTCGGGATTGGTTTTGACGATCGACTGCCCGCTGATAGTTTTACTGGTGGGATGGTAGGCACGATAGGGATTTAGCCAGACATGCATTTCGAGTCCGCGATCATGTGCGGCTTCTGTCCAGAATTGCAGGGGATCATAATAGGGATCCGGTGCTTTGCCCTGCTCTCCGGTAAGATAGTATGACCAGGGTTCCAGTGGGCTGTCATACAAAGCATCCGCCATAGGACGAACCTGGAAAATGACGGCATTAAAATGGTGGTCCTTTAAAAAATCGAGTTGGACGATCGCTTCTTTCTGCTGTTCCGCGGTGCTGAGGCCGGGTTTGCTGGGCCAGTTGATATTGGCAACCGTGGCCACCCAGGCAGCACGGAATTCTTTCTCTACCATTGGTGGACGAACCACAGTTTGTGCATGATTGGTAAACGGAAAGAAGAGAACAAAAAGTACAAAAGAAAATAGATAGATTGTTTTTGTCATAATCAGTAATTGAGGACAACTAAAGTACTGAAACGTGGCTAGCTTATGAAAAAATACCCATCATATGATGGCATTTTATGCAAGCTATGATGGGTATTGGCCGGTGATTAGGGTGCGGGATACTTATTTTTTGAATAACCCTAACAGTAATGCACCCATCAGCGAACCATACAAAGTACTGTTTACAGGCTTGGAAGTGATCATGCAGGTGCCGGAACTGCAACCAATCTGTTGCCAGTACAGATAACCGGCTATTGCACCCAGCAAAGAACCAATGAGGTATAGTTTATTGGTAAACATCCATTTTTTCATAGTATACAGTAATCGTTGGTAAAGAAAGGAAATGTTTCTGAAAAGGCTGGGCCCGACTTTATCTGGTAACCAGTTTCTGAAAGGTACAGGAAAGAAAAGTTTTCGCTTTATCCAGGAAGGTATTGTGCCCCTTTTCGGGGTATCCCAATGCCGCCAGCCGGTCGGTGATGGCTTCCCTGCTAACGGCGATGGCAGTTACGGAAACCTGCTGTGTTTGCAGATCTGCCTCTACTGAAACCACTCCCTCCATTCGTAGCAGGTTCTCACGGATATTGGTAACACAACCCATGCATTTGATGTTTTCTGCTTTAACCTGGTAAGTAGTCATTTTTCTTTTTTACGAAGGTACCCGTTTCTGCCAGGCCATTCTGTAACATAGGTTACAAAACAGGGGGAGAGGCTGCTATTCGCCGTGGGTAGCCGCTTATACCCGGGTGGGGAGGTTTCAACAAGCATCCTTTCCATAAATCACCTCTTTGGGTTAACTTGCCGCTAGTTATGTGGCCCTATTTATTAGTTTTTGTTGCCTCCATCCTGGTAGACCTTTTGCCTTTTATCGGGCCACCGGCCTGGACGGTTATGGTATTACTGCAGGTGCATTACGGACTGAATATCTGGTGGGTATTGGTGGCTGGTGTAATTGGCTCTACTGTGGGCAGGTATACGCTCAGTAAGTATATGCCCTGGTTATCCGACCGGTATATCAAGGCTGATAAAAACGCTGACCTGAAGTTTATCGGCGACAAGCTTTCCCGTAAAAGCTGGCAGATCCAGTTATTTGTATTGGTGTATACATTAACGCCGATGTCGTCTACCCCCATTTTTACCGCAGCGGGAATGGCCAGGATCCCTTCTATCAGAATCATCCCGGCGTTTTTTGTAGGCAAGTTTGTGAGCGATATGGTGATGGTGATGGCCGGCGATTACGTGGTACAGAATTCTAGGTCTATTTTTGAAGGGTTGCTTACCTGGCAAAGTTTTTTTACCATCCTGCCCGGCCTGCTGATTATTGCGGCCCCTCTGTTTATTGACTGGCGCATATTACTGGAAGAAAAGAAATTCAGGCTGAATTTTCATATCTGGAAATAAGAAACCGGCTGCCCTGCAAGGTTTTTTGCCACTTTTTGCTGCCATTTTTGACTCACAAAACATCTTTTTTTTTCTGCGTTAACTCTTTTTTCGACTGTTTATTATGCAAAGCGAATTTATTTCCTATGTTTTTTTCACGGTTTTTGTTCTGTGAAAAAGACCGGAAGCGTGTAGTGTTTTTCATAGTAAGTTGTAGTTTTTATAAGTTGATTTTTAGCCAAAAACAGTGATTTATTTACGAGAAAACAGGTGATTTTACTACAAATTTGTGGTCGTGAGCGCTTTTGGATTTTTCCAAGCTTTTTTTCTGAAAAGCAGGTCCGGAAAGGATTTCAGGCATTGCTAATTTCTGTTAGTTTTTGTTCCGGGTAGTTTGAATTCGGGCAACTGTTGAATTAATTCTACGGCACTAAGTAAGGGCAGGGTTCTGTGTGCGGCGACCTGAAAAAAACGGTTCTCCAAATTTCACCGTAAGATGGAACGGTGAAATTTTTCAATACAATTTCCTGGGTATACTTGTATCGTTAAAATCCAATATCACAAACACGCCGTAAATAGTTGTACGGATTGTTTGCGATACACGATCCGTATTCACAAACATATCCAAAGACTATGCTAAAAAACTACCCCCTGAGTTTTAGTAAGGCAATTACGACCCTGCTAGTCACCCTTACACTCGCCTCCAGTTGTACCAAAGGGTATGAACCCGGAAATGTTTTTGTAGAAAAGAGTGCCCTGTTAACCGGCCAGCCTGGTGCGGTTAACTGGATACTCACCAACATCCGTGTAAACAATGCGCTCGATTCATCTGCCCGTGGTGCCCAGAAAGTGTATCGCCCTGATGGTACTTTTGTGGATGACCTCGGGTTTACCGGTTACTGGACCCTGCACTCCAGGGATTCGCTGATCGAAAGCACACGCTCCAGTGTGAATCCGAATGCACCTTACTTCACCAATCATTTTCACATCGACCGTTTGGATAAAGGAGGTTTACGCCTCACTTATACCGAAGGAGATAAAATAATCCGGTTCGAATATGTCGCAAACAGGTAAACGTACGTTGCTTGTACTGTTTGTCTGTTTACTGCTGAATTCTCCCCTTGTTGCTCAGGTAATGTCCAGTTTTCATTTTGGCTTTATCGGTTCAACCGGAGACACGTCTGTCAAACTCAGCGAACCAGTCATCATCCAGTACAGCAAATGTTTTGAGATCACCAATGGGGTGCCCAAATTTATCTCACCCAAATTCGGTCCATTTGCGATCGCTTGTAACGAAGCGCCGCCCAAGATCGAGTTGCAGGTGTATGCCTATCCCAATCCGGCGGTTAACCAGTTAACCATCCGTTCGTTGGTGAATTTTCCGGAAAAGGGGCAGGCAAAGTACAGTATCATCGTCACAGATCTGATGGGTAACCCTGTTCGGCAGGTCAGAACAAATATTAGCAGCCTGAACCAGGGAGTTACGATACCGGTAGTGGAACTTCCTTTGGGGTATTTTATCGTTACAGTATATGCAGATAAGGAAAAGATACAGTCATTCAAGATTTTAAAAGCAGTATAAGATGAGTAAAAGTTTACGCTGTGTTATGGTAGGTTTATGGATCAGCATGTTGGCAGGAGCTCCTTCTTTTGGCCAGTTACAGCAAACGCCCAAAGGGATTTTGTTCCAGGCATCCATTACTGATGCCAAAGGTAATTCGGCTTCTAAAAGAACCGTGTACATCCAGGATGCCATTATTCAGAAAACACCTACCGGCCAGGTAGTATACAGCGAAACGTTCCAGGTAACTGCTTCCGAGCAGGGATTGGTAACCATTGTGATAGGGCAGGGTACAAGGATTGCGGGAGCAGCATCCATTACAGAGATCGATTGGTCGGCCGGCCCGTATTATTTCAGTGTGAAAGCTGCGGTAGCACCGGTATCTCCGGCCATTGGTTGGGTACCTTCGCAGAACTATGTAGAACTCGGCACTTCTCCTTTCTGGGCAGTGCCTTATGCGATGTATGCGGCTAAAGCGGAGGGTATGGATAAGAAGCTGAATATTGCGGATACGGCGGCCATGTTGAAGCCCTATGCCGATAACAAAAATATTGTTTTCAGTTCTGCTGTTAACGGGTTGGTACCGGCACCGGGCAAGGCCCAGGGGCGGTATTTGAGTGATAACGGAAACTGGCTTCCTTTTATTGATACGGTTTTACTGAACAGGAAGATCGATGCGAAAGTAAGTGCAGCTGATACAGCTTCTATGTTATCCAATCGGTTGAAGAGTTCTGATACCACTTCCATGTTAG
>Ga0255338_1001967_pt1 | contig 34035 bp, 17 predicted proteins | sample MeOH1_35cm_T4_19_FD_203715 | JGI IMG/M metagenome (GOLD analysis project Ga0255338, IMG submission 203715) | Sandy soil microbial communities from University of British Columbia, Vancouver, Canada - MeOH1_35cm_T4_195 | ecosystem: Engineered > Artificial ecosystem > Sand microcosm > Unclassified ...
CGAATTGACCCTACCCAGATCCCCTCCGTGGAATTGGAGGCGGTCGATACAGTCGGCAACACCACCGTGTGTCATTGAACTTCAGGCCTTACGGTGAGAGCGTGACATCGCAGTCGAGTTCACAGGTCAGTCGGAAGTGGAGGATCGGGCTATCAGCGCGGGCCTCCACCCGTGGCGTCCACGGATACCCGAGGCGCTCCTGCTGGCCTGTGAGCTGGACGGCCGCGAAGAGTCTTCCCCCCACCCGGTATTCCGTAGGCAGGAGGCCGGACCCCGGCGCCTGCACGAGGGGCGCCTGCCCGTCGAAGAGTGGCTGCCAGATGTTGCCCTTCCGCACTAGGATCGTCAACCGGAGCTTGCCATCCTCCCCTCGGGTGAAAACCGCCTGCTAGCCCGAGTTCACGGCCTCCACCTCGTTCGGAAGCGGGTGCACAGCCACGGCGAGGGCGGTCGCCTCATCTGCAGAGGTTGCCCCAGACAGAGCCGCTGCGTCAAAGAGCATGAGCCAGTAGCCTGCGGCCAGGTGCCGCATCCATCTATGTCGGAAAACGGGAGCTGCCATCTCTGGTTCTCTCCGGCGCGTGCGGGACGAACTGCAGCCGCGGTCAACTACGAGGCGGGCCAGGGTTAGCAGTAGACTGGCTCTCCGGTGTCTGCATTTCCACGGGCCCGGACGCGTCGGCGGGGCAAGTGCAGGAGGGAGTGCTCCACGCCGGACTCCCTGCGCGGGTCCGGTTCGGCTACCTCGCGGCACCGGGAATTTGGAACACGAAACATCTATTGTTTTGCCATTCCAATGTCCCAGATCCGGTCCAATGACTCCAGAGCGTCCATCCGGTGCCCGTAATCCGAGCACGGCACGGGGCGCTTCCGGCCGCCATCGTGAACTCGGCGCAGGAAGGACTGGGCATCGTGCAGGTGTGATCTTGCCTTGGTAACCGGAGATTGGGGCTTACTCAACCGTGTAAGGTCAGCTTGGGTGCCTATCGTGTGCCCCGGACGCCGATCAACCAGCGTGCGTCGCTGCCTTCTCCAGGAGCCGGCCAACGTGCACCTGCGGCAGGCTATGCATGCCGAGAGCGAGGCGGGCGCGGAGACGGCGCGGGACGCCTATGCCGCCGAGTTCGGGGCCAAGCATGATAAGGCCGTGCACTGCTTCACGGAAGACTGGGAAGAACTACTCACGTTCCTGCACTTCCCCGCGGCCGGGTACCCGCGAAGCGGGTGGCGGCAGCACTTACGGACGAGCAACGTGATCGAGAGCGTCTTCTCCCCGGCCAAGGTGCGGACGCGCAAGACCAAAGGGGCGGGGTCACGCACCGCGGGGCTGGCAATGGCCTACCAGTTCGTAAGCGGTGCCCAGGGGCGGTGGCGGAAGGTGAATGCGCCCCACCTGGTCCGGCTGCTTCGCGAAGGACTGCGCTTCAAAGACGGCAAGATCGTACCGTCGGCAGACACGGAATTGCCGAGTCCAGAGGTGGAAGGGTCGTCCGCTTGCTCACCCTGATCCACAACATTTGACAATAGCTCTCAACAGGTCGCTTCCAGCAGTCCTGGTCCCGGTAGTGCGGTAGCGTGTTGTCGTCGCGCAGGCGGCCAAACTCGGTCATCATCCGTTGCGCGGTATCCTCTTTAGATCGCTAACTCGCGTCTTTCACCAAAGCGTTCATGTCTCGTCGAAGTTCCGCCCAAGTGAGCTTAGGCTTGTGGCGTTTTCGCTCCGAATGGCTGACCGCGGAGCGGCGCGCGGCCACGGCTGTTTATCGCCAGGCCGGATGGGACGTGCGCTGCTGGTGCTGCCGGGGACGGCTGAAAGTGAAAGCGGGGAGGCGGCAGCAGACCAAGCGGAAAGCATCTTTACGGTTCCGGACGCGTGCAGGGTGTGGCGGCAAGGGTTTCAGCGTTGGTATGAGTCGCGGAGGGGACGGCGGATCGGGCGACCTGAAACGCAATCACCATTGATATGTTTGCTCGTATATTAAGGAAGGAATCGCACTACATGTTGTGAAACTATGTGGCGTGGAAGATATTCGCATTGGCGATAACAGTCTCACCGTGGCGGTACCTTTGCCGCCGGTCTTGCCCTTCTCGGGGGCGCGAGGTATCGCTCTATGCATGGCCGTGCCCTATTTTTTATCGCCGCGTTTGCTGTCTTCGGCGCCCTCGGCTCGATGCGGCCTACTTCCGCCACCCCCGGCGAGGTTACCGTTACCGTTTCCAGTACGGGGAACCCGTGGCTGGCCGGAATGCCGAATGGGTCCACCGCCGGTGGATCCGACGTCGTGCCGGATCAGTCGCCGGCGATGGCGACGGGTCTCACAGTGATCCCCGGCAACGCGCTCACCTTTGACGTTACGGGCTCCACCAACTTCCAGGGCCAGGTCCCTTCCGATCCGCCGGACGGCACGCCTGCGACCATCTTCCATCACGCGGCCATCAACGGCATTTCGGAGACCTACGCTCCGGCGAACGGGCTGGTCGGTGTCTTCATCGGCAATGCGTCGCCAAATCCCGCCCTGACTCCGACCACCCTGAGTTTCATTACCCAGGCGAGTCGTGATTATGCGACCCTTGCGCCAATGCTGCAGCAGGTGTTCTTCATCGGAGATGGGAGGACGAGTACCGGCGAGATACAGTCCGTAGTTGCACCCGCCGGCGCCACCAGGCTCTTTCTCGGGAGCATGGACGGCCTCGAATGGAACAACAACACAGGGCAGTTCAGCGTACGGGTTAGGGACCCGGCCTCGAGCGCGCCCATCCTGGAAATCAGCAAAGCGGTAGCCCCCGCCCTGACCCAGGTAGCGCCGGGCGGCGCGCTCACCTATACCCTCACGTATTCGAGCCAGGCCGGGCGCGCCTCGCTTACGGACCCGGTGGTGATCGATCCGCTTCCGAACGGCACCGCCTTCGTCAGCGCCTTCTTCCTGGATGCAGCGGGGGCCGAAGTGTCCTCGCCTGTGCCCGGGCCGAACGGCCTTAATCCGGAATTCTCCGGCGGAAACGTGATCTGGTACCTGGGCTCGGCCGGCCAGCGCGTGCTGCCCTCCGGCGCCACAGGCAGGCTCAAGCTCAACGTTCAGGTCCAGGCGGTGGACCTCACCGTGTCCACAATCCGGAATGAAAGCTACTCCCTGCAGGGGAAAATGCCGGACGGCAGTACCATCACAGGTAACGGACCTGCGGTAGACGTTCCAGTTGCCACCGCCCTCGTCCGTGCTACCCTGCAGGTCGCGCAGACATCCGTTGCGCCGGGCGATAGCCTGTATTATCTCTACACGATTACAAACGGTACGGCGAAACCTATCAAGTTCGTAACGTTGACGAGCACGGTGCCGCAGGGCACCGCCACCGTAGCTGAAACACCGGTTGCAACCGCATCCGGCGCGGCGCGAGTCTGGAACCTCGGCACGCTCAAGCCGGGAAAAGTGGCGCGTGTGTTGTTGCAAGTACAGCTCCGCTTCAATCCGGACCTATCGCAACATCAGGTGGATAACGTCGGATCACTGGTCTCGTACACCGTGTCGCCCAACATCGTTAGTTTGCCGCTCGCTCCTTTATCCACCCCGATTACGGGGCTCCCAACGACCATGCCGCAACTGGGAGTTACCATCCGCGCCGTCACAAAGAGCGATAGCACGGAGGACAGCGGGAAGACCGCGCTAGCCGGCGAAGAAATCACCTACTTCATCGACTACGTCAATACCGGCAGCGCAGTTGCCAGGAATTGCGTGCTCGTGGATGCGGTTCCGTCCCCCATCGTCGGGGTGCCTCATGCCATACAGGCGAAGGGTCAATATGACGCCAACACGCACCAGATCAGATGGTCCCTCGGCGACTTGAACCCCGGTGGTCCTCAAGCCGCCGGCTCCTCCGGCACGGTGAGTTTTAAGGTGAAGGCGCCGACCCGCGCGCCCGCGGTTGTCAGCAATGGCTTTTATACGATCACCTCCGCGGGCCTCAACGGTCTCACAAACGGCACGCCGGACCATTTTCTGGTAAGCGTGGTGGACCCTGCGCGGTTCTTCATTGAAGTTATCCCGAATGTCAGCTCTTTGCCGGCGATGGGTGGATCTGGCCAACACATCGTCTACAACATCAGTTTCATTAATCTGGGTGGTGTAATACGGACCCCCGTGGTGGTCACGGACCGGCTGCCAGACGGCACGCAGATCGTCGCCGATCAATTCGGTGGGCCGGCGCGCACCGTTACGAATGGCGTGGTGACCTGGCATTTACCGACAGTGCCGACTCGCACCTGGCAGACCATCAAGCTCGAGGTGGCGACAACGGTTATCAGCGGCGCGATCGTAGACGAGGCCAGCATCTCGGGCGGGGCGGCAGCGCCCGTCAGCGCTCAGGTGGCGACACCGATCATCCAGGACGCGAGATTGTTTGTCTGGATCAAGACAGCGATGTCAGTCTCTTTGGGGAACACCAATAGCCTGGTTTACACAATAGTGTATGGTAATACTGGCAGTGGAACGGCACACGACGTGCAGGTTACGGATACCGTACCTACCGGAACGACGTTCCAGAGCGCGAATTCGGGCGGAGCTCTCAATGGACCGCGAGTGGTCTGGTCCGGTCTGGGAGATCTGGACCCGGGGGAAGCCGGCGCGGTGACCCTGACCGTGACCGTAATCGGAGCGGGCCGGATCGAGAACCACGGCGCCCGGATCTCCTCAGGTGGCAGCGGCGCCGCCGCCCTGCTGCGAGGTGGACCTCTAGCCGCCGTGCAAGCTGATCCGAGCGCGCGGTCCACGGGTGCGGTGGCCACCACCGTCCGTGGCCCCAATGACCTGCAGGGTTTCTGGGAATCATTCGGCGGATTCTTCCAGAGTATCGGGAGTTCTCTCGGGAACTTTTTTACTAGAGTTTTCTCGCTACCCCAGCTCAAACAAGACGTAGCGGCCGTGCGGGAGAACAGCACCGCACTCAGCCTCGGCGGAGTAGATACCCTCGGCCTCAAGACGGGGGTCACGGTGGTGCCAATGGGCAACGGCATTTCGATGGTAACCGGTCCCCCGGGAGCGATCAACCCCAACGGCTCGTCCGTCATCAGCAACGACGGGGGCTCGATCACGGTGGTGGGGGACGCCACTCAGATCTCCGTACAAATTGGTGGTGCGTTCGGCACGCTCTCCGCGGCAGACGCTATCCGACGCGCCGTGGAACTGGTCGCCGCGGGCGCGGGCAATCTGGTGGCGACTGGAGGCGGAAATCTCATTACCAACGACGGCGGCAGCGTGGTCAGTAACGACGGCGGCAGTCTGGTGCCGGTAGTGGCACGTACCGGAAATCTAGTGGCAACGGGCGGTGGCAATGGCATCCTGGCGGGAGGTGGCGGCATCGTAGCCGCAAGACTGATCGGTGACAGCGGAAGCACGCTGATCGGCGACAGCGCGAGCACCCTGGTGAGCCATGATGGGGGCACCATCGTGCAGGTGAACGGCGGCAACGTAATCTCCAGCCAGGCCGGCATTATCGGCCTCAATGACGCTGGGTAGCCGGGTGAAGAGTCGGTGCGAAATAGAGAGGTTGGGAAACGGCGGTTCGAGGGAACCTCGCGGCAGGTTCAACCCGGCCGTAAGCCTTCAGGGGCAGGGCGTCGGAGCGGAGATTGAGGGACTGGAAATTGATTCGCCGCTTGCGCGTTTTTGATTAGACTGTGGTAGCGGCGCGGGTGTATAAACCGCACTGCTACCACCTGTCATCCCACCACAGCTTACTACACGTCCGGTACTCAGCAGAAGGACCGCCCTTAGCCCAAGATCTAAATCAGGCGGCTGTGGGATATCCCCGCGCCCATTCCCCGCATAACTGGCGCAATTGTACTGAACGTGCCTAAGCCGCTCATGTATTGAATACATACAGTAGCGAGGACGTCCGCCTCGATCTCCGCGGCGGGTGCGTCATATTCGGCGTGGACGGCCACGACGAGGTCCGCTACGGTGCGGTGGCCGTCGCACAGCTCCCAGATCCGCTGCGACACTCTTTCGAGGGAGAAGTAGCGGCCGCTGGCCGGATGTAACAGCACTACCATGCCGGAAACCTCTTGTTGCAGCACTCCGGACGCCTCCAGGGGCCGGTCAGTCAGTAGCATCGGCCTACCTTCTCGGGTGCGAATGGCCCGGATAGGTAGACCAGGGGCTTACCGGGTGCAAGCGGGAGCCCCTGGTCCGGAGTAGCGCGGCGCGGGAGCGCGCCGCCGCCGAGCTTAGAAGTACAGGTCGAGGGTCACCTGGCGCAGCAGGCCCAGCTTCTGTAGTTGCGGCTTCCGATACAGTTTTCTCGTCATGTGCGTTCCTTTTCTGCAGTGAAGACGGCTCGGGTGTTTGGTCCCGGCCCGTCGAGCGATCCTTCCGCGGCCGATAGTGGCCGGGAGAGGTGGGGGGCAAACTGGTGATCGGTCCACTTTCGACCGTACTGGTACCAGCCGGCCAAACTTGTGTCCCGGCCGGGGCGGCGCAGCGACCAGGGCTCGTGAACCCGTCCTCGCTGCGCCCCTTCCGGTCTTCCCTACGGCGAGAACTCCCGGTTCACCGCCGTATCGGCCGCGGAGAGAGCCGGACCGGCACTCGGGGCCACGTCCCCAATGGTGAGCACTGCCGTGGCGCCCTGCGGGCCGCGGGGGGCGATGCGCACGGTGTTCCTACCCGGGCGCAGCCACTGGGCTATGTCCACCTCCACCACCTGCCCGTCGGACAGGCTGCCTTGCGAGACGATGCGCCCATTAACCGTGAGGGCGGCGCGAGTGAGCCCGGGCGTCCCGTTCTGGAGGGTGATGTACCGCTCCGCTTGCGGGATGCCGTTGAACACGCGGACCAGCGGCGCCCGATCTTTCTTGATCGTGAGGTTGGCGATCACCGGGTCACACACCTTGGTATTGCCGGCCGCGTCCAACACCTGCAGCTCGACGCGGGAGCGCTGGGAAGTATTCAACTTCACTACCCGCACCGTGGTGCTGGCCGAGGTGGGGCTGATCGGGATCGGCGTGCCGATGGGGGCAGTGACCAACCCCCCGGGTCCGTCCCATTCCAACTGGCAGTTGGTGCTGTTGGGAGTGAGCTTCACCTGCGCCACGCCGCTGCCGGCGTCCGTGAGGGTGATCGGCACGTAGACTCGCGTCGGACTCTGAACTACCACGCTGCCCACCTGACAGACAGGCGGGATCGTGTCGGCCGGGCGCGCAGTAGGAGTCACCGTAACCCAGACTGGAAAGCTGAGGCCAGAGCCGACGGTGTCCCAGGTCCCATCCGGTTTGAGCCGCACTACGTAACCCGGCCCTGCCGTGCCCACGATCAAGTTGCCGAAACGATCGAACTTGATTCCCTCGACCCGGAAGCCGAAATTGGTCGCAACGGGGATCAACGTTGTGCCGTTCCATCGATAAATGCCGTCGTTTTCCAGCGACACGTACAGATCACCGTTGGCGGCGAACGTGACGTCAGTCGCTCTTGCGGCGTCGAACAACTTTACCGCTTCCGTGCCGTCCGTCTTCATGCGGAGACGTTGTTTCCCACCCAACTCGCCGTGTACAGGTAGCCGTCAGGGCCCATACGGGTGTAGCCCGGACCGTAGGGGAAGACGAGAGCTCCCTGCAGCGTCCCGTCCGAGTCGAATCGGTGAATCACACCGAAGCTGGGCAGGTAGACATAGGCCATACCGGCAGCATCGAAAGCGATGGCAGCAGGACCCGGGGGACTGCAGAATACCCCGTCCGGAGTACCGTCCGCCAAAAACCGGAGGACCCGGTTTCCGGAGAACTCCGGCACGTAGAGTTTCCCGTCGGTGCCGAACTCCGCTGACTCCGGCACCTGGAGGTTCGGGATCAGGACTCCCAGAAAGTTCCCGGAATCGTCGTAGTGCAGGATGTTCCCGTTCCCGCCGGTACTGGACGACAGTTGGGTAACGAGGATTTCGGCGCGGAGCGGCGCCGTGCTGCACATTACGAGGCAAAGCACGGCGATACACGCGATGAACCGTGCGGGAATGGCGGCCACGGCGGAGCCGACCCGCGAGAAGTGGGTGAGATAGCGAGGCGGTTTCACTCTGGACCTCGAGGAAAGAAGCATGGGGAAGCCCTTTCGGAGTTCGGATCGAGACCCCGAGCAGCCAGACCCGGTCTAGAAGCGCGACCGAAAAGTCGGCTCGGCCTGTGGCGGGAAGAATACTCGGGTCCGATGCAATCGCTCGGTCAGCCGAGATGTTAGCAGGTGACCCCCACACGATTCCCACAGACGGGAAATGACGTGGGAAACAGCACCTGACCGAACGAAGGGCGGCTATCGGAAGGTGCGGAGGCGCTCTTCGACCTCGCGCAGAAGGACCTGTTGCTCGACGCGGTCTTCCCAGGAGAGGGGATCCCCCTCGACCTGCGCACGATTGATGAGCGCGCGGGCGTTGGCCAACGCAGCCTGCGCGCTGCGAGCCTGGCTCAACTGCGCGTAGGCCAGGGCAAGAAACAGGTGGTCCGGTACGGTCCCCACCCCCTGGCGCAGGGAGATCGCCTGTTGGAGGGCGCTCACGGCTTCCTCGTATTGCCCGGCACGCACCTGAAGACCGCCGAGCGAGCCAAAGGTAGACCCGTCCGGAATAGTACCTTCACGATGACGATGAAAGATCCCCAGTGCGCGGCGGGCCGTCTCCGCAGTTCCGGGGCCGAGCGCTCGGGTCCAGGTGGCGAGATCCGGCTCCCTGGGATCGGGCGACTCCGCGAACCGATCGAGCATTCGCTGGCTCGTCACCTCGAAGCCTCGCGAGTCACCGGCGGCGAGTTGCGCGAGAGCCAGCCGGTACCAGATGAGACGATCGTCGGCGCCCAGCTTGATCGCTCGCTGCAGATCAACCGCTGCGAGTCCCCAGCGGTCTAGTTCCGCATAGGCGGTCCCGTGCCGGACCAGGGGGCCCCACTCGTACGGGCGCAGACGTGAAAGCTGACCCGCGTGGGCGAGGGCTACAGACCATTGCTTCGAGCGCTCACTGCGATCCAGTTCCTGTGCTTGCCAGACCGCCTCGCGCTCCTTAGATCCGAACACGGTCTCGGGTATCAATTGCCGGAGTCGAGTTAACTGCCGCGGGAGGCTGCGGGGCGAAACTGCAACCGACGTCAATTCCTCGCCTAGTTGCTGCCCGGAGCTCAGAAGCGCAAGGGTCTCCAGGGCATTCGTAGGTTGAGTTAACGTGGGCAAATGCCACCGCAGGATCGTGCCGCGGTCCATTTCTGCGACGACCTGGCGAGGCGCCGTAAATCGAGCACGCTCGCAGCTTGGTGGGAGGTGCACGGGCGCGGTCACTGCCTCTCCCGTCGTGGAAGACCATACCTGGATTTCCGCAGCGGCCCTGGTTAGCACCAGCAGGCCGTCTGGAGAGAACGATGCATCCAACACCGGACGTACGTGCTTCAGAGGCGGGGCGAGCAGCCTTCCGTTAACCGCGCTCCAGATGCGCGCAGTCCCGTCCGTACCCGCGGTAACCACCTTCTCGCCATCGGGACTGAAACACGCCCGCAGCACCGCCCCGGTGTGAAGTAGCGGCGTGCGTGGAAGTCCGGTTTCCAGATCCCAGACGCGGGCACCGGCACGGGTGGAAGCGCTCACCAGCAGGCGACTATCGCGGCTGAACTCGGCGGATCTCAGGTCGTCGCGTCCGGCTCCATCGACAGACAGGCGCTTTCGGCTCGCAAGGGCCCACACACTCAAGCGGCCTTCGGTTCGGGGGTCTTGCAAACGGGCAACGATTGCTGCCAATCGGTTTCCGTCCGGGCTGAACGCCAACGAGTTGACACATCCCCGATGGATGAGCGGTGGAAAGCACGGTCGTCCGCTGGCGGTTTCCCACACCTGCACCCGTCCGTCCGTTCCTCCAACTGCCAAGCGGGTGCTGTCCGGGCTGAAGACGGCACACGTAGTTGGCCCGCTGGAGGGATTACCCCTCCAGCGCTTCTCTCCCGTACGCGCGTTCCAAGCCTCTGGAGCCATGCCACCGCCGGTAACGAGATACTGTCCGTCCGGGCTGAGCTCCGCGTAAGCGACGTACTTCCCCAGCTGCAGCAGGTGCTTCGTCCGGGTGCCGGCTTGCCACCTCCAGAGCACCCCAAGCTCGTAATCGCGGATCGTAAAACCTGAGGCTCCGTCAGGCCCCAGCCGCGACCATTTCCCGCCCGTGACCGGCTCTTCCGGCAGGCAACCGTCAGGGCCTGCCGCCATGTCCCAGACTTGCACGGCGCCCGCTGCGCTTGCCGTCATTAGCCAACGCTCGCTGCTGTCGCGGATAGCATCGTAGATGGGGCCGCTATGACGAAGCAGCGGAGCAGCGGCTTCCCCTGTCAATGCGTTCCAGACGTGCACCAATCCATCGTCAGAGCTGGTCAGAACTCGAGCGCCGTCCGGTGAAAAAGTCGCGGAGTTGACCGTGACCGCGTGCCGAAGCACCGCCCCGGGCGCTCCGGATCGGGCATCCCAGATCCGAGCGGTCCGATCCGACGAGTTGGTGACGAGCCTTCCACCGTCAGGACTGAACTGCACGCCGACGACCGCATTCTCGTGCAGCAGCGGCGGTGTGATCGCCACCCCGGTCGCAGCATCCCATACCCGAGCCGAATAGTCGTAGCTGGCCGTCGCTACGTAACGCCCATCCGGGCTGAAGCACACCCGTTGAATGGTCTGGTCATGCCGAAGGGGCCGAGTGACTGGCAGTCCAGTATCAACCGCCCACACTCGGGTCGACCTGCCCGTAACTGCGATGACGACCCGCATCCCGTCGGGGCTCAGCTGTACGTCGAACAGTCCTGGATCCGTATGGATCAAAGGTCCGGCTGGTTGGCCGGTGGCCGTCACCCAGACTCGAGTATCGTCGTTCGAAGCCGTGAGGAGGCGACTTCCATTACGGCTGAACGCGACATGGTGGACGGCGCCCGTATGTCGAAGGGGCACGGCGATTGGACGTCCCGTGTAAGCATCCCAGAGTCGCGCAGTCTGGTCCCGACCGCCCGTAAGCAGGTGCTTCCCGTCCGGGCTGAAGGTCAGACATAGAATCGCGTCCCGCTGGGTGAGAGATGTTCCCACCTCTTTGCCGGTCTGGACGTTCCAGAGCCGGGTGACCCCGTCAGCCCAGGCCGCAGCTGCCCGGGTGCCGTCCGGGGACATCGCGGTCGCAGTCAACGCGCTGGAACGCTGCCAGACATGAATCACTCGTGGACAGAAACGCAGCAGGTCCGCGATCCGGAGACGATGGATTTCCGCAAGAGCGGGGTCGCGTTCATCCCGTTTTAGCGCTTCCACGAACCAGAGGAGGGCCAGGGAGAGATCCCCCTCTTCCCGTGCCTGAGTACCGTTCTGCACCAGTAGCCGCAGCAACCGTCGGCGGCTGTCATCCCGCTCTTGTTGGGCCTCGGCACCGTTGGTCCTTGCCAGCAGGGCCTGCAACTCCGCGCGGTTGCGCTCGTGCTCCGCGGCAGTGCGCTGCCCGCGCTCCCGCGTCTCGGCGAACTGCGCCCGCGTCGCCTCCCGGTGGGCCGATCTGCGCTCCTGCTCAACATCTTGCAGAGCAATGCCCAGTTTACGGAGTGCCGCCTCCTTCTGGCCCAACATCGAGCGGTAGGAGTCGGCCAGCCCGTTGGCGCGGCGTTCGTTGTGGATGGCTGCCGCCGCCAAGGTCCCCAGGGCGATGACGATGGCAGTCCCCACGGTCGCTGCGCGGAAAAGACCGCGGCGGTAAGCAACTCGCTGACGGCGAAGCTCCGCGTCCGGCATATTCTCCCGGACCCAACGGCGATCGAAGACTCTCTGGTAGATCCGGTTGCGCGGCGTCAGGTAGACGGCGCCTCGCTGCGAGCCACGCGACCAGAAGGCGGCTTTCTCGGACGTGTCCACCAGACCTGCCAAACGGAGCGTTTCCTGAGCGGCGCTGGCTTCGTCCACCGGCACCCGACCGCCGGCCCACACGCGTTGATACAGCTCCAGTACCGCCGCGGAGTCCGCATCGCCACGCAGCACTCGCTCCCGGACGAACAGCAAGTTGTCGTCGCGGCGCTCGGATCCCGGCGCGAGGAACAACCGCCGGCAGACCGTGTCCACGACGAGAGCGCCGTTTAGACGGGCGGGAGGAGCGCCGCCCAGCTCCTCACAAACGGCCCCGCAGAGGCGTTGCGTGAGATAGGGTTGGCCGCCGGTCCAGGCGATTACGCGCGCCAGCAGTTGCTCCGCCCCCTTTCCATTCGTCGTGGGGTGCGACCCGGCAAGCAGTCCCGCCGCAAGCGGACGTGCCTCGGCGGCGGTGAAATCCGTTAGCTCGATGCGCCGGCCAATATTGAACGGAGTGCTGCGCGGGTCCTGGATGAGGTCGGCTGGGGAGGCTACGCCCAACAAGCAGAACGTAAGACGCCGAAGCTCCGGCTCTGCGGCGCGCCGGTTATAGCACTCCCGGATCGCCGCGAACAGCTCATCCGTGGGAAATGGCAAGGAGCGTACGAAGTCGATCTCGTCGATGAAGACCACCAGCGACGGCAATTCAGGAAGGCTTCCGTCCGATGCGTCGTCGAAACCAGCAGCCCGACCGCTGTGACTGGATCGCCCGATACCGGGAAGCACCACCTGCTCCATGGCACCCATGAACCGCTGCAGCGGCGCCAGATCGGGGTGCTGCAGCCAGTACGACTCCAACGCTTCTTCCAACTCCAGTTGCCGGCCTACCCGTCCCAGCAGCCCCTGGTACCACTGCTCCACCGTGAGGTTCTGGCCGATCGCGGTCACGTCCAGGACCGCCACCGCGACGCCTGCTTCTCGCAGGCGAGTGGCGGTGCGCACCATCAGGGAACTCTTGCCCATCTGGCGAGAGGTGAGCACGTAGCAGAACTCTCCTTGGCGTAAGCCGGTGAAAAGCTCCTGGTCGGCCGCTCGCTCGACATAACACGGCGCATCCGGAGGCATCGTGCCCCCGGCTACGTAAAATGCCCGTGTGGCGGCCATTGCCGGCGCCGAACCCCTTTCGGTCATCTCTTCGCAGTCCCGCTCATGTCAGGTACCGGCGAAGGTAGCGTTCGTACAATCCACACCTGAGACGGCACGCCGACGCCGCCAAGCCGGTCACCACGCCGGCACTCCGTAACTGATAGAATCTATCCGAATCCGGTATCCGGCGTCCGCGCAGCAATTGCCGAACCAGTTCCACCAGTTCCGGTTCTTGCTGAAGCGAGCGGAGGAGCCCGGCGAGGTGCTCACCGAACAGCCCGTCGTCACACGGAGCCTGGGCCTCGATGTGCGCCAGCGAGCGGCCGCTCTGGAGCTCACCCAGGCAACCGACCGTGATAAAGGGCTGTCCGCCCGTTAATTTCAGTAGCCGTTCCACGGAAGCAGTGTCCGTGAGGGGACGACTGAAACGCGCATTAAGTGCTTCCACCTCCGCGCGGGTGAAGTCTCCCATGCCCAGACGCAATCCCACGTTGAACGGAGACTGGTTCAGATCTCGGATGAAAAGGTGCGCCTCCGACGCGTACGCGATCGCCAGGGTCAAGCGCTTCCATGGCCCGCCGGGGTCGAGCGCACGCTCGTTATGCCAGGCGCGGAACAGGCGGAACACTTCGGTGCCGCAGGGACTCGCAAAGAGCCGGTCTACCTCATCCAGTGCCCAGACCACCGAGGTGTCCCCGCTCCCCAGCACTGCCCGGCGTACATACCGCTCAAAGTTCACGGCCGGGGAGCGGTGCTCGCCCCAGGTTGCGGAGGGATCGATCTCCAACTCCAACTGATCCCGCAGCCATTCCGCCAAGATGCGGAATAACGACTCGGCGGAGGCGAGGTGTTCCTGGCTCAGCTTCTGCAGGTCTGACAGGATCACCTGGGAGCCCTGTTCCCGGGCAACTTGAATACCCCGGGCCAACAGGGAGGTCTTACCGGTCTGTGCCGCGCCCTTGATCAGGACGATGCTTTCCCGACGCAGCAGCGCTTCGCGCAGCGAGGTGTCGACCGTACGCTCCAGATAAAGCGATGACGAGAGTGGAATAGCCCCACCTTGCCCGTTCGCGGCCCCCCCGCGGACTGGTCTCGGTTCCACGAGACCGTCCAGTACCGGTGCATTGGCCGGAGTGAGGCCGGGACGATGGGCGATAGACTCCGCCAGAGCGCGGCTCGACGCTCCCGGGGTAGCTCCGAGCTCGTCCTTTAGCACCCGCTCCAACTCGCAATACTGTCTCAACGCCGCCGACGGCTGGTTGGTCGCCTGGAACAACCGCATCAATTCGTAATGCGCCTCTTCGCAGAGCGGGTCTGCCCGGACCGCCCGAATCGAATAGGCGAGCGCTGATTGCACCTCCCCCGCGTGCTCCAGATGGCCCGCGAGCTGGCGAAGTGCCACGTGGTACAAGCCCGCGAGCCGGTTCTGCTCCAGCAGCACCCAATCGTCGTACAAACCGGGGAGTAAAGGGCCACCATACAGGTTTACTGCATCCGCCAAGTGCCCGGCCTGCCTATCGCGGGTGGCTTCACCACGCGCCCGCCGTAGGGCCTCCTCGAAGGCAGCCACGTCGGTCCGCACCAGTGACATGTTGAGTGATACGGTGGTGCGAGTGGTCACCAGCGCAAGCGCGGCGTCAGGAGAATTCAATTCCTGTCGAAGCCACCACAGTGCCGTGGAGAGACTGTTGCGACTGGCGTCGGGTACCTCTTGAGGCCACAGGAGCTCGATCAATTCCTCGCGAAGATGTGGGCGCTCAGGGTGATAGGCGAGGTATGCCAGTAGCGCGCCTGTTTTCTGAGTGCGGAACCGAGCCACGACCCGCTCGGGCGCGACAGCCCGCAGGCCGCCCAGCATCTCGATCATCCAGCCTGTCAAGTACTGCTCCCCAAGCCGCATCTCGTGAGGATGAGTTAGTGCAGTGCCTTGCAGTTTCCTTCTCCCCCCGCCTAGCCGCCGCATTCAGCCACGGTTGAGTGGCGTGGAGTTGCCAGGTGCCGCCTGAATTCGACGCGCGAACCTACCGGGGCCCCCGCAGGGCATCCGCCTTATCGAGCTTTAGATTTTGTGGCTTCCGGCGACGACAACGAGGCTACCGGAGAGACTCCAGAGCCTCATTGTCGCGATCACCCTACCAGGCCCTACCAGGTCTACGGCGCGAACTCCAGGTTCACGCCGGCTGCGGAGAGCGTCGCGCCCGCACTGGGGGCCACGTCTCCGATGGTGAGCACTGCCGTGGCGCCTTGCGGGCCGCGGGCGGCGATGCGCACGGTGTTCTTACCGGGGCGCAGCCACTGGGCTACGTCCACCGCCACCACCTGCCCGTCGGACAGGCTGCCCTGCGAGACGATGCGCCCATTAACCGTGAGGGCGGCGCGAGTGAGCCCGGGCGTACCGTTCTGTAGGGTGATGTACCGCTCCGCCTGCGGGATGCCGTTGAACACGCGGACCAGCAGGCCCCGACCGTTCTTAACGGTGAGGTTGGCGATGACGGGGTCGCACACGGCGGTATTGCCTACCGCATCCCAAACCTGCACAACTACGCGAGAGCGCTGGCCGCTGTTGACCTTCACCACACGCACGGTGGTGCTGGCCGCAGCAGGGCTGATCGGGATCGGTGTGCCGATGGGCGCGGTCACGACGCCCCCGGGGCCGGTCCACTCCAGCCGGCAGTTGGTGCTGTTGGGGGCGAGCTTCACCTGGGCCACCCCGCTGCCCGCGTCCGTGACGGTGATCGGGACGTAGATACGGGTGGGGCTCTCCGTAACTACGCGGCCCACCACGCACGCCGGGGGGGTGGTGTCCGGCTGCGTCTGGCTGTATTTGATCGTCGCGTAGTCATTCCAGGTAGCCCCTCCTCCATAGGAGGAGCCGGTGACGTAGACGTTCCCGCTGCCGTCTACCGCCACTGACCTGGCGCTTTCGGAACTGCTCACCGGGCCGTCGTAGCGGGCCTCCCACACCTGGTCGCCGCTGCTGTCGTACTTCACCGTCGCGTAGTCACCGAAGGTACCCGGGCCTTCCGAGGAGCCGGTGACGTAGACGTTCCCGCTGTCGTCCACCGTGAGCGCGTTGGCCTGATCGTTGCCGTTCGCCGGGCCGTTGTAGCGCGCTGCCCACACCTGGTTGCCGCCGTTATCGTACTTCACCGTACCGTAGTCGTTGCTGGTTGCAGCCCCGGTGGAGTTGCCGGTGACGTAGACGTTCCCGGCGCCGTCTACCGCCAGCGCGTTGGCCGCGTCGTTGCTGCTCGCCGGGCCGTTGTACCGTGCCACCCACACCTGATTGCCGCCGCTGTCGTACTTCACCGTCGCGTAGTCCCAGCCGGTACCAACTCCGTTGGACACACCGGTGCTGTAGACGTTCCCGGTTCCGTCTACCGCGAGCGCGGTGGCGTCGTCGGCGCCGCTCAACGGGCCGTCGTAGCGGGCCGCCCACACCTGGCTGCCGCTGCTGTCGTATTTCACCGTCGCGTAGTCGAAACCGGTACCATTCCCGCTGGAGGAGCCGGTGACGTAGACGTTCCCGCTGCCGTCTACCGCGAGCGCGCTGGCCTCGTCCGTGCTATTCCCGGGGCCGTTGTACCGCGCCACCCACACCTGGTTGCCGGCGCTGTCGTATTTCACCGTCGCGTAGTCCCAGCCGGTACCATTCCCGGTAGAGCGGCCGGTGACGCAGACGTTCCCGCTGCCGTCTACCGTGAGCGCATAGGCGTCGTCGAAGCTGTTCACCGGGCCGTCATAGCGCGCTGCCCACACCTGGTTGCCAGCGCTGTCGTATTTCACCGTCGCGTAGTCGAAACCGGTACCATTCCCGCTGGAGGAGCCGGTGACGTAGACGTTCCCGCTGCCGTCTACCGCGAGCGCAGTGGCGTCGTCCTCGTTGTTCCCGCTGCCGTTGTACCGCGCTGCCCACACCTGGTTGCCGGCGCTGTCATACTTCACCGTCGCGTAGTCGTAGCTGCCAGCACCATTGAGGGAGTAGGAGGAGCCGGTGACGTAGACGTTCCCGCTGCCGTCTACCGCGAGCGCGGTGGCGCTGTCGGTGTGGCTCCCCGTGCCGTTGTTGTTGTTGTAACGCGCGACCCACTCCTCGGTAACGGGCGGGGAGGTGCGGGCCGGGCGGGCCAGGGGCAGCGTGGCCAGCACCACCAGGATCAGCGCCGCTCTCAGGCTGGGTAGCGCCGTTCCTCTTTGAAGTTTCAAATCGGGACCATGTCCTTTACTTCCGCAGCCGGGCTGCGGCAGGGGTAGTGGCGGGCTGCGGGGACGGCACCCACAGTCGGTGCGGGCATGTCGTGCCACCGGCCGGTAGCCATTAAGGTGAGAGATCGCCCGCTTACCTACTATTTGTCCGAGAGAATTCTTATTCCTTCTGGCAGTGAATCGAACCTGACAAATCACCCAGGGCTATAAAACGAGCGCGTTTCTAGGCTCGCTCACCGCGTCGACCACGCTGCCCCCGTCCTCGCGCTGCCGCCACAGGAGATCTCGTAACGGGTCGGCACGGGGCTACCAGAGTAGCGCTGGGTGTCGGTGTCCCGTGTTCCCGTGAGCGGGTGGCGAGAGCAGATTCAGCCCTGCGCGGGCCTGGACCGCCGCCTCTCGCCGGAATGCCTACGGCGCGAACCCCGGTTCACCACCGTGCCGGCCGCGGAGAGAGGCACGCCCACATGCGGTGGCACGCCGCTGGTAGTGAGCACCGCCGTTGCTGCCAAGGGGAGCGCGGGCAGGAATCCACACCGGCTCGTGCTGCGGAAGCGGCGCTCGCGACCGGCGCAGGTGCCAATAAAAGGGCCGGGCGGCTCTCCTGAACCGCCCGGCCCCGATGCGACCTTCAGGTATAGTTACTGGGGCAGTTCCAGTCGTGACTGGATGCCACCCCGGGTTCTCCGACGGGTAGTCGCCGTGGCTCCCGCGAGAGCGTCATCGCCGATCAGGAGGACCGCCGTGCCGCCCGCCGTGCCGGTCACCGTCACTTTGACAGTGTTCCGGTTCCCAGGTCGCAGCCAGCGCGCGAGGTCCAGCCGCAGCACCTCGCCGGCGGACAGCGTGCCGCGGTGGGCCGCATGGCCATTGACCCACACCTTAAGGCTTGCCGGCCCGGGGTGCCGTTCTCCAGCTTCAGCCGGCGCTCCGCCGCCGGTAGTCTGCGGTACACCCGCGTTAGCTGTCGCTGCTCCACCTGCAGGTTCTCGAGCACCGGGTCCACCAGCGTGCTGTTGCCGGCGCAGTCGATAATCTGCACCTCCACCCGGGCACGTTGGCCCGCATTGAGCTTCACTACTCGCACGCCCGTGCTCGCCGCCGCCGGGTCATTCAGGAGGGACGCGCCGATGTGGCGGTGACCAGCCCCCAGGACCGTCCCACTCCAGGTAAGAGTTCGGGCTGTTGAGGGTGAGGTTTACCCGCGCTACCCTGCTCTTTCCGTCTGCGACGCAGAGCGACACGTAGATGTGGGTGTGCTTCTCCGTGACTACTGCGCCGGGCCCCCCCCCGCACCGGGGCGGTGTCGGCCGCGAGCGTTAGCGTGACGACTACTGGTGCGGAATAGGCGGCGCCGTCGTAGGCCCGGCAGGTGAAGCTATCATTGGCGGTACCGGCGATCGGCGCATAGGTGAAGCCGCCGTTGACATGCAGCACGGGGGCAGTGAGTGGGTCTCCGCGCCACCCGGGGAGTCTCAGCAGCCAGCCCTCACGCGCCCAACGGGCCGGTTCATTCAAGGCACACTTCCGCAGCCTAATGTCGTCCGAGCTCCGAGCAGGCAAAGGCGATGCCAACAATCAGCTAACGATTCCGATAACAGGCACTGGCAACAACGACTAAAATTCGGCCGAGTTCAGGCACGGAACGTCAGGTATCGTCATTCGCTGCCAGGATCTCACACCTAGCGAAACGCGCGCTCGAGCACGAAATCTCGGTACGAGAGCCGAGACGCCAGTTGAACGGAAGCAAGCCGTTTGGGCGGTGCGCCCCCACTGTAGTAAGCACGGGAACCGGAGACGGCATGCCACCTTCGCACCGAAAGTACGCTTCAACCTACCTATTTTGTCCGTGCGTTCAAGCATGACAAGGCGATTCCGGGACCGGGGGAGCATGGCGACTGAACGCAGTACAGCATTCGCCACCGCGCCCCAGTAATCCGCGGCTCTGGACCAACGAAGTCAATACGAACGGAGCGGAGCGCGGCAATGACCTATGTTTACTGACCGCGCGGGACGGCGTTCTGGTTACTGAAGGAGATCCCTCGGCCGTGAGTGATGAACCGCTTGGCGATGGCACCTACCGCTCGGGATGACGGTTTTGCGGGTTGGGTGCATGCAATCCAAAAGGCCACTCAGTTCGGTTGGAGCGCAATCACCCGATCGCCGGCGGCGACCAGGAGACGGTTGCCCACTACGGTGAGCGTGGGGAAGACTTCGCGACCGCCCAGGGGGCCGGTGAGGTCCAGGACATCTCCCTCCTTTCCGGTGGCGGCGTCCAGGATCTGGAGCTGGCCCTCAATGGGGACGTAGAGCCGGTCTCCGAGCAGCGCGGGATAGCCCATGTTGTTAGTGGCCTGCTTCGGTTTCCAGGTCCAGGAGATCGTGCCGGCTGCCAGATCGATGGCCTGGACTGATTGACCGCTGACATAGGCGCGCCGATCATCCGCGGCTGCTAGCGCTCCGCTCCAACCGCGGTTGCGGTCAATTGCTTTTTCCACGCTCCACACGGTTTTGCCGGTTGCCGGGTCGAGCGCGAACACCCGGTCGCTCCAGCGGGGGCTGAAGAGGATCTGCCCCCTCGAGGTGGCGAGGAGCGTTACCGGCTGGTTCGTGGTGGGGCCTTCAGAGGCGTTCTCGTCCTTGCCGCGGAGGTAGACGGGGACGGGGACAACCAGGCGGATCTCACCGGTGAGCAGGTCGAGCGCGGTGAGCGTGTGGAGCGTGCTTTCTACCCACACCTCGCCTTCGCGCACGAGGGGCGGGGAGCCGTCCGCGCCGCCCAGCGTGTGCGAGCCGCCACCGAGGTAGGTGGACCAGAGCGTTTCGCCGCTGCCCGCGTCCAGGGCGGTGGCGCGGAACTCCGTGAGGCCTCCGGTAAACGTGCTCAAACCGGTCAGGAGCTCGTCCGCTCCGGCCGCGGGGAGGTTGTAGTATACGGAGCGGGGCTCGCCCCCCGCCTGCCGCCGCCAGAGCAGCGTGCCCTTCAGGGCATCGAAGGCGGCGATGGCGAAGTCGGAAGGCCAGAAATCGTCCTTGCCGCGCTGGTAGCTCAGTGGCATCCGGGCAAACACGCGGCCCCGGTATTCCAGTGGCGCGGCCTGGACCGGGCGGCTGTAGGGGTATGCCGAGGTGTTGCGGCTCAGGCTGTCGCGCAGCTCGGGGCTCTCCGCCTCTTCGAGCAACAGGTCGGCCTGCGTCCAGAGGCGCCGGCCGGTTTCGGGGTCGAGCGCAGTCAGGCTGCGAGGCCCCTGGACCCACACAGCGCTTTGTCTGCCCACAGGAAATGAGAGAAAGCTAAATCCCGCCTTCAGGCGATCCGGATTGCCGTCTGCGTGGCCGTTGAAGGGAGGGCTTGGCTTGATCGCAGTGGGGTACTGGAAAGTCCACGCCGGCTGGAGCGAACCGGGCTGCGGGGCTGCCATCCTCCGCGTGCCGTCGGCACCCGCGAACTGGAGCGGGAGCGCAGGCTCGGCCACCGGAGCGGCGGCCAGCATCCGGCTGAGCGTGTCCGCCGCCGCGATGCCGGTCATCTTCGCGCTGCCCAGTTGCACGGTCGCCTTCGCGAATGCCGTTCGTACTCGGCTCAACGCCGCGGCAGCCTCCGGCTTGTGGCCCGCGCCCTCTGCCGCCGCCGCAAGGTGGAGCAGCACGGCCGGCGAAGGGGTTCCGTCCACGGTCAACCGGTGGTAGGTCAGGTAGGCCAATCCGTACTGGCCGCGGTCGAGGGCGCGGTCCCCCACCCACTCCAGGGCGCGCGGTCCGTAGGTGGAGTAGCGATAGCGGGAGTAGACCTCCCGCATTCCGGCGGGATCCAGGGCGCGCGCGGCCTGCTGGTAGAGACGAAGCGCTTCCCCATCGTATGCCAGACGGTACCTCTGGCGCACCGGGGCGGGAAGCGCGGCGAGCAGCCTGTGGCAGCGATAACGTACGCCCATGAAGACGCCGCTGTCCTGGACTACTACCGGGTCGAGCGGCAGGTCGACCAACTCCTGGTAGGTCTTCAGCCACTCGTCCCACAGCTTCTGCTGCGCCAGGCGGTCCAGTCGGGAAAGCTGCTGGGAAATGCGCGCGGTGGTGGAGTACGTGGGCACAAACCGCTTGGGCGCGGCGCCACCCTCGTGCGCGCAGAACGCGGCGAGCAGTACCGTGCCCGCCATGGCGAGGCTGCGACCCGGGCGTCTTTGTGACCCATTGACCATCGTCATTACTCCGCACCCAGGACGTGGGTGACATTCGGTCTTCCGCTTATCTCTTCGCAAACCCAGACCCGACATCGTCACTTGGCTTTGCGCGACGGTAATCCATCCCGATTGCCCGAACGGTCGGCGACCGATCGCTAGGCGGTATTGGGCTTCTTCGTCAAATCCATACAGCGCACACGCTGGGGCTAAGTGAGTGGTCAGAAGTCTTTTCGTGCCCGGCGACTGAACGCCCAGGGGGCACCCGGGCAACGAAAAGCACGAACGCCCAGGGGGCACCCGCCTGCGCCGACTGAGATCCACTGCAAAGACTTCCGAACTCCTACTTAGAGCATTCCGAGCCGCTTGCGTGTGGTCCACTCGACAAGGAGCAGCAGGATGAAGACCACGATGGGGAGCGGCACATCCCAGAGGTCCTGGGTCACTTGAGTCTTGACTACCTGCCGCGGGTCCGGGAGCTTTTTCGGGAGGGCGCTCAGCTCGCTCCAGAGCAGGTAGCGCCCCCCGCCGGCCGCGGCGACGCCGCGCAGCAGGTGTTCGTTTTGCTGCTGCTCTTCCATCTCCAGGTCAGACGCCTCCACCACCACGTGCGTCAAGCCTTCCCCGTGCTGGTCGTCCGGGCCGTTTACCGAGACCTGGTAGTCGCCGGGACGGGCGGGCTCCCACTCGCCGGAGAACACGCCGGGCGCGCCGACCACGGGCTCCAGCTTCACCGGGGACTGGATCCCGTTGCCGGCGCGGACCTGCGCCATCACGTAGGACGCGCGCACCGGATGATAGGTGGGCGTGAGCAGGCGGGTGCGGATCACCACCTTCTCGCCCAGGGCGTAGGTGCTGCGGTCCGTGGTCAGGCGGATGAAGCGATTCTTGCCCGGTAGCTCGTGCGGGGTGAGGGAGCGCACCAATTGGCCCCAGAATCGATAGAAGTACTTGTCGTAGACGCGGTGGCGCCAGAGCCAGGTGCTGTCTACCATGGTCATGAAGGACGTGCCTTCGCCTGCTTGCTGGGCGGCCATTAACGGGATCTTGCCGTCCGGCCCCATCTCGGTGGGGTGGCGCGCCAGCACAGTGGCGCCGGGCTTTACGCGGTCCGTCACGCCGCACCAGTAGAGGCCGGGGAGGGACGCCCAGACCTTGCGGTTCTCTTCCGCGTCCGGGTCCAGCAGGAGCATCGGGTTGCGGGCGCCCTCGTCGGTTAGCTCCATAACGAACGGCTCGCGGAACAGCTCATCGCGGCGGGTGTTGGGGACGACCATCGGCCAGACGGTTTCCAACTCCGTGTTGCGATACTCCCACGGGGTGTGGTTCTGGCCTGCAATGGTGATGATGCTGCCCCCGCGTTCTTGCACGAAGGCGGCAATGTTTTTCAGGTCTTCCGGATCGAAGTACTCGCGGGCGACGTCTCCCAGGATCAGGAGGTCGTAGTCGAACAGCCCTTTCCGGGTTTTGGGAAAGCCGTAGATCGGCAGGTTGCCTTCGCCGCCGCGCGCGGGGTCGGGCGACTCGGTGAGGAGGCACGCGAACTGGATGCTCTCGTCGCCCCGGATGGCGTTCTTGAGGTAGCGATACTCCCAACGAGGACTGCCTTCCACGTAGAGGATCTTGAGCTGCTTGTCCACTACCCGCAGCGGGAAGGCCTTCTGGTTGTTGGCTACGGTCACCTCGCCGGACTGGCCGGGGATGGAGACGGTAAGCGTCTTCGCGCCCACCTCGGTCGGGGTGTACGGGATGCTCAACTGCTGCGCGCCCGTACCGCCCACCAGTTGGATGTCTTGCTTGCGCAGCACCTGGCCACCCAGCTTCACCGTGAGCGGCACCGTGCGGCCGGTGAAACCGCGCTGGCGCAGGCCGATGTTAACGACCGCTTCGTCTCCCTTGCGCACGACTTCGTCCGCGAGGAGGGTGGCTACGGAGAGGTCCTTGGGAGGGGTGGGATCGCCGAAGCCGACGGTGTAGACGGGGACGTGCATCTCTTTGGCGCGGCGGGCCGGCACTACCGGATCCTCGCCCAGGTTCTGGCCGCCGTCCGAGAGCAGCACGATGCTGGCCAGCGGCTGCCCCGCCGTGTCTCCGAGAACGAACTCCAGCGCGTTTCCGATCCGGGTCTGGTTGGAAACCGCTGGGATGGCGGTGATCGGCAGCGTCTCCAGGCCCGCCTGGCGCTTAGCGGGTTGGGCGCCGCGTTTCGGTACGCGGACCTCGGCGACGCGGGTCTCGCCCCCAAAGCGGTATAGCCGCACGCTGTGGCTGGCGAGCAGGCTCCGGAGGAAGGCGGAGCGATCTTGCCCCAGCAGGCGGTTGAGGACCTCCATCCGGCTCACTTCCGGTGCGTGGGAATCGCTCAAAGCACGCACCAGATCTTGCCGGCGGCGGGCGTCTTGCCAGCGGTCGCGGATGGACATGCTCCGCGACTGGTCTACCACCACGGCCACGATGGACGGAACGACCTCGGTGTGGGTGCTGCGGGCCATCGGCTGCCAGACTAGCAGCACCAGTATGGCCAGCGCGCAGAGGCGCACCAGCACGAGCGGCAACTTCCAGAACCAGGAGGGACGCTTTCCATCGCGGAAGTAACACCAGAGGAACCAGGCGGCGAAGGCCCCCAATACGCCGACCGTGAGTCGCATGGTCCAGGGCTTGAGAAAGAACAGCTGATCCAGTCGCAGGCTACCGGCAGGGCCCAGCAATCGCTGCAATAGGTTGTCTAACATCGAGGGTCCTGACGCTTTCCGCTCATGAGCGTCGCCCCAGCATCTGGGCCGCCAGGCTTTCCACCGCCATCAGCCCCATCGCCGCGAAGAGGAGGTACCGCCACAACTCCACGCCCTGGCGGTTCCGGGCCAGGGTGGCGGAAAGGTCTGCGGCCGGGGGCAGCCAGGCCCAATCGCGGGCGGTGAGGAAGTGCCGGAGGTCCGCCTCCCTTAAGGGGTGGAGGTCGGACTCTTCGGGCTCGCGGTTCACGGCGATTACGTCTAGCGGCTGTTGGGCGATGGCTACCCGGTAGAAGCCGGCCTGCGAGAGATCTTCGATGGCGACGGTGGCGCCCTCCGCGGTCACGTTCGGCCGCACCGTGGCGTCAGTCCCGTGCGGGTCCGTAACCGTAACCCGGCCGTTCGCCTCGGACAGGGGCAGGTGTTTCACCACGCGCTCACCCAATCGCAAGTTGCGGGGTCCTTCGGCGGCGGTGGAGAGGTAAGCGGCCAACTGCTGGATCAGCGGTAGGAACGCCGGCTTGAGGGGGAGGTCGGTCCACCCCGGGTTCACGCCGCTGGCGCACAGCACCAGCCGGCCGAGGCCGAACTGCTTCTCCACCAGTGCCGGCGCTCCGTTCGAGAAGCGCGCCATCACGTGCACGGAGCGATCCGCCGCATCCGGCTGGAGGACGAAGGAGTGCGTGAACTGCGCCGTGTTCAGCTCGATATCCTGGGCGGTGCGGAAGCGCGCGAGGGCGGCGTGGGTGAAGCTGGCGGGGTCCAGGGTCAACCGGGTGCCGGACAGCGCTCCCAGCCTGGCAGGTAAGATCCGGGGTTGGCTTTCGAGTAGCTGGCCGTTGTAGACCTGAGGGTCGACGCGATCCCCCAGGAAGATCAACACGCCGCCCCCGTTCTGCGCAAACTCACCCAGGCTCCGGCGAGACTCTGCGTCCAGCACCGCGACGTTGGCGAGGAGCACGAGGTCGAAGCCTTTCAACGTCTTCTTGTCCAGCGTGGTATCGGTCACCACGGTAGGCTGTACGGCCACCGGCTCTTCACCGGACAGTGACGACGGCGCGAGGGCTGCCTGGAGAAAGAACGCCGCGTCCTTCTCCGGCGCGCTCGCGTCCGGCGCACCGTTGACCACGAGCGCACGCACGTCTCGATGGACCTGCACCGCCAGGTAGCCGGCGTCGTCCGCGGCCAGGCGGTCGCCGGTGATGCGCACCGTGCACGGATGCATTCCGGGCTTGTCGAACAGGTACTGGAAGCGCACCGGGAGGCTCTGGCCGGGTTGGAGGTCCAGCTTCTCGGCGCTGCCCGTCTGCTTGCCATCTACTTCCAGGCGCGCGAACAGCCCGGCCCGGGGCGAGGTGGAAAAGTTGGTCACCACCGCTTCGATGTGCGCCGGCGCGCGCTGGGTGACCGGGCCGCGCACGAGCCGGACCCCCTGCACCGCGACGTTGGGCGCCGCGCCCTCCGCAGCCGGCGCGACCACGAGACGCGCCTTGCGGGCGAGGGCGTCCCAGGCGGCGGCGTCTCGTTTCTCGCCAGCCCAGCCGGCGGCCTGGTTGTCGGTGAAGAGGTACACCTCTTGCTGCGCGATGCGGGACTGCTGCAGCAGTTCCAGCGCCAGGCGGGCAGACTTGCCATAATTGGTGCCGCGGTCCGACGGCCGGAGCGCGCGGAGCCGCGCCGCGACGCCGGGTAGATCAAAGCTCGGCTTGCCGATGAGTGCGCGCGGCGGATCTGAAGCGAGGACCACGCTGGCGGCGTCTCCGCGGCGCAGTACCTTTTCCAACAGCTCCAGCGCACGGTCCCGGGCGCGGTCGAACGTGCTGCTGTCTCCTTCGGGCCGGTAGCCCATGCTGAACGAATCGTCCAGGACGAGCACTGCATAGCGCGGCTCGCGGCCGGCGCCGGCCAGGCGGCTCGCGTGGAGCACGGGGCGGCAGAGCGCCAGGATCACCAGGGCAATCAACAGGGTACGGATGAGGAGCAGGAGGAGCTGCTCCAACCGGAGCCGGCGGGAGCGAACGTTGACCGAGGCCTGCAGGAACTGCATGGCGGCCCAGCGGACGGTGGTGTAGCGCCGGCGCTGCAGCAGGTGGATGAGGAGCGGCAGCGCGGCGGCGGTGAGGCCCCACAACAGGATCGGATTGAGGAAGGTGAAAACCATCGGGCGCTTACTTCCTCCGCCGGCCCGGGCGGGCGGAGTCCACGGGGGTGGGCGTGTGCTTCAGGAGCCAGTCCACCACCGCGTCGGCGTCGATGCCCTGCGACTCCGCACTGTAGTTGGGCAAGATCCGGTGGCGCAGCGCCGGATGCGCCACCGAACGGATGTCGTCGCAGGTAACGAACGTGCGTCCGTCCAGTACGGCGCGGGCCTTGGCGCCGAGGATCATGAACTGCCCCGCGCGCGGCCCCGCTCCCCAGTTCACCTGTGCGTTGATGAAGGTCGACGCGCCGGAAGTGCCCGGGCGGCTGGAGCGCACGAGTTGAACCGCGTACTCGTACACGTGGTCCGGCACGGGCACGCGCCGGATGAGCCGCTGGAGGGCGATCAGTTCCGCCGCGTTGAGCAGCGGCCGGATCTCCGCCTTGCTCGTGGCGGTAGTGCGGCGCAGGATCTCCGCCTCGTCCGCCAGGCTGGGATAGTTGACGCGGGTCAGGAACATGAACCGGTCGAGCTGCGCTTCCGGCAGCGGGTAGGTGCCTTCTTGCTCGATCGGGTTCTGGGTCGCCAATACGAAGAACGGCTCCTCGAGCGTGTAGGTGTGGCCGCCCGCGGTGACGCGATGCTCCTGCATCGCTTCCAGCAGCGCGGACTGCGTCTTGGGCGGCGTCCGGTTGATCTCGTCCGCGAGGATCACGTTGGCAAAGATAGGCCCGTGCAGGAACTTGAAGCTGCGCTCGTGGGTCAGGGGATCTTCCTGGATGATCTCCGTGCCGGTGATGTCGGCCGGCATGAGGTCCGGGGTGAACTGGATCCGCTTGAACTCCAGCGAGAGCACCCGCGCGAGGGTGCTGACGAGCAGCGTCTTGGCCAGGCCGGGCACTCCCACCAGCAGACAGTGACTGCGCGCGAAGACCGCGATCAACAACTGGGTGAGGACCTCGTCTTGCCCGACGATGATCTTCCCGATCTCTTGCCGCATCACGGCATACGCGTCCTGGAGACGCTCGACCGCTTTCAGCTCATCCGAGCCCGGTGCATCCCCCTCGGCGTCGAGGGGGATGCGGTTTGGTATGGTAGCTGCCTTCGGCACGGGGATCCTTTGAGGAGGGAGATGGGAGATGGGAGATGGCGTGGCGTCTTCGTCTCTAGTCAGGTAATCGTTTGGCCGGTAGGTCCCGCGACGGCTTCGCACATCGGGCACACGTACCTGCTCGGGAGGGTACAGCCGAGATCCCTCGTTGGGTCGGGATGACACTTACGGTTGCGGTATAGAAGGGCGGATGATTGTTGTGCCTTCGGTTGGTCTGGCTCATTCGAAATGGGGCAACGCGATGTCTCTTTTTCGCAACTGGTCAACTTTGGGACTTCACCCCCCCCCATGTTACTCGCGGAAGAGGCGGGCGTCGGCCCAGTCGGCGTGGTCGCCGAGGTCGCCGCCGTCGGCGGGGTCTACGGAGAGGCGGAGTAAGAGGGCGCCCTGGAGGTCGACTTTGATGGGGACAGGGTCGGCGGAGCCGCGTAGGACGGGGCTTTCGTACAGGAGCTTGCCGTCGCCGTAGACCCGGAAGATGACGCTTCCCGCCGCTGCCACCGAGTCATCGATGCCGATCAGGGCGGAAAACGTGCGGTAGCTGCCATCCAGCGCGAAGGTGAGATCCGAGCGGCTGTGGACGCCGAAGCCGTGCGCGTACGCCTTTCCCTGCAGCCGCAGCGGCAGCCCGGAGACGGCGTGGTCTACCTGAAAGCGACTGGGCGGCGCCAGCAGCGTGCTCTCTTTCACCTCGGTGGGCGATAGCTCGGAGAGGTAGGCCAGTTTCCCGTTCTTGACCTCCAGGCGGGCCAGGCGGTCGAACGGGATGTCCTGCGAGGCACCCCAGGGGAGCGTCACATTGATGGCGTGGTGTCCCTCCGGCATGTAGCGCCCCCAGCGAGCGGTGATCCGATCCCCGGTGTTCAGGGACATGCGGACGGTCATCCCTTCCCCGGCGTCCGCCACGGAGGGCCGGGCACCGAAGACGAGGGCCTGGATCTGCGCCATCTTGAGCGGCACCGGTTGCCCGACCACGCGGACCACGACCTGCTCCGGTGTCACTTCTCGGATCTCGCCTTCGATGCGGTCGGTCTCCAGGACCACGGCGTCCTTCGCCGCGGGCTCCGGCAACGCCCCTTCGGGCTTGATCTGGATCGCGGCCACCCAGTCCAGCGGGACGATGAGCTTCGTCCACTCCGTCTGTACCGAGAGCTTTCGCTCCGGCAGGAAAGTCACCTTTCCTCGCAGCAGGTCACCGTTCAACAAGCGCACCGTCGGCGGCTTGTCACGGTTGAGGTAGCCGCCCGGCCGCATCACGATGGAGACCAGGTCGGCCGCGGCGACCTTCACCGAGGGCTGCCCGCCGCGGTCCAACCGGAGTTGGGTTGGACCGTCTGCGGCATTGAGAATCACGTTCTCCAGCGTCCGACCGTCCGCCAGTGTGACCGTGACCTCGCGCCGGAAGTCCGCGCTGGCTCCCAGACACAGTCCGCTCAGGCCGATTACCAGGAGTGGGCCAACAATTCGGGCAATGCGAGAGCGCGTCACTTCGGCGCTCCGGGGCGGGGCTGCTCGCCGTGGGGCGAGAGGCGCTGGTAGACCGGCAGCAGTCCGGAGGGGATCTGGAGGCTCAGGATGGACATGGCGGTGCAGTAGGCGCGGCCTACGCCCTCCATGTCCCAATAGCCTTCCTTCTTCTGCTTATCCAGCAAGACGGAGGACATCTTCGGATACCACGCATGCCAGGGCTCGCCGCCTTCCTGGTACATCGCCTGGGTGCAGTAGTAGGCGGCGTAGGCCCAGTGCTCGTTGAAGTTGCCCGGGGTGACCTTCGCCAGGTACTCCAGGCCGCGGCGGCACTCGGGCGACTCCCGCTCCCCCATGATCAGCAGAGCAAGCACGCCTGCGCCGGTCCGCGCCTGCCCCGAGGGCCCGTTCGGTCCCTGGTAGACAAACCCGCCGTCCTTCTTGTTGGAGCAGAGCTTCACGTAGGCGATGGCCTTGTCGGTGGTCGCCTCCGGCACGGCCAGTCCGGCGTTGGCGGCGGCGCGGAGGGCCATGATCTGGCAGATGGTTACGCTGATGTCGGCGTCTTCCACCCGGGGTTGATAGCGCCAGCCTCCTTGCGAGTTCTGGGTGCTGATGATGAGGCGGACGGCGCGGTCCAGCTTGTCGCGCAGGTCCGGGCGGCGGGTCATGCCCCACAGCTCCGCCAGTGCCAGGGTGGCGAATCCGTGCCCATACATGGGAGGGCCGGCGTTGCGGGCGGGGTTGCAGATGAGGCCGGTGGACTGCGACTGCTTACAGAGGTAATCCGTCGCTTTGCGGAGCACCTCGCCGTACTTGCCGCGGTCCGGCTGGTGCCCCGCGGAGAGGTAGGACATCACCGTGAGGCCCACGATCCCCACGTCGGAGCCGTTGCCCTCTCCGCTCCAGGAGCCGTCGGCGGCCTGGACTTTCGCCAGGTAGGCGAGGCCACGGTCGACCGCCGCCTCGGTCTGCGGGCTGCCGAGGTACATAGCGGCTTCCGCGTCCAGCGCGCCGCGCCGCGTGGCCGGAGCTTTGCCCACGACCGGAGGCTTCACCGGGGCAGCTAGGGCGGGAGCGCCGAGAACGCAGGCCACTGTCAACGACCGCACGCCGCTAAGTAAGCCGGGTAAGTAGCGAAAAACCATCCTCTAATGCGCCCCACGCGATAGCGTGCGGTAATACCGCTTGATCAGGTCCTGGTAGTCGGAAGGGATCTTCTCTTTGGCGCTCTGCCGCAGCGAATCTTGAGTCCGCGGGGCCAACGCCGAGAAGCCGTGTCCACCCGCGCCGCCCCGGCCCAGGACACCGCGCTCGATGCCGGGCTGCTGCTGGCGATCTTCCTTGCCGGCCTGCTTGCCGCGCTGCCCCGGTTGCTCGCCGTTAGGGCTGGGCGGGGCGTTGGCCGCCGCCTGCTGGGACTGCGTCAGCGCGCTACCCAGGGCGTCGGCCGCGGCTTGCTGCTCGCCCTGCGTCGGTGCGCCGGTCTCCTGCTGGCGCAAGCCGTTCTGGGCCTGTGCCATGTGCTGCTCCGCCTGCTGCACGGCGCCGGCGGGCTGCTTCGCCTGCGCCAACTGCTGCGCGAGGCGGCCGGTGGTGGCCTTGAGCTGCTGCTGCTGCTGGCCCAACTGGTTCAACTCCGCTTGCTGCTCCGGCGTGAGCGGGCCGACGGGTGGACGCTGGTTCTGGAGCGCCTGGGTCTGTGCCTGGAGTGCCTGCTGCGCCGCGCGAACCGCTCCCAGCGCGGCGATCTGCTCCTGCGCCTGCGGGTTCCCCGCGGCCGGGGCGAGGGCGGCGGGGTCCAGGGCAGTCGCCACGTTCTGGAGCTTACGCAGCGCTTCGGCCTGGGCCTGGCGCGTCTCCGTCGCGGGATTGTTGTTCTGGAGCGCCGCCTGCGAGCGCTGCATGGCCTGCCCGGCTTCCTGCGCGAACGACTGGAGCGTGGCTCCTGGAAGCGTCTGCTTCAGCAGCGCCGTGGCCCGCTGCACCTCTCCTTGACGCTGCGCAAGCGCGCGCGCCTGCGCAGCATCCGGTTTCGGCTGCTTCGCCAGGCGCTGGGTGCCCTGGTTGATGGCCGCTTGCTGCGCGACCAGCGCCTGCACCGCCTCCCGGGCTCCGGCGAGCGGGTCCGGCGGGGTATCTTGCGCAGCGGAATTGTTCTGCGACTGCGCAAGCTTCTGGGCAACCTGCTGCAGCGCCTCGGCGGCGGCCTGCTGCCGGGTGGCGGCCTGACCCAACGCGTTCTTCTGCACGTCTTGCGCGGCCTGCTGCTGGCCCTTCGGCACCTCCGCGTCCTGTAGCGCCTCGGCGGCTTTGCGCGCGGCTTCCGCTTCGGCGGGACTAGCCTTCGCGGTCGTCTCGGTGGCGCGCGTCAGGTCTTGCACCGCCTGCGCCGTGGCCCGCTGCAGGCTTTGCTGCTGCTGCGAAAGCTGCTGGAGCTGCTGCTGCTGGGCGGGGGACAGGTCGGCGACCGCCTTCGCGGCGGTAGCCGGGAGCAGCTTGGCGCTCTGCTGGGCGAGGGCCTGCTGCGCCCGCCCCAAACGCTCGAAGCGCTCCGCCAGGCGCTGGATTTCGTTGCCCGGCTGGAGCAGGTCGGCCGCGCGGTTCAAGTCTCGCTCGACTGCCTGCTGCTCCCCGGACGCCTTCGCCAACTCCGACCGCGCGCTCTGCGGAGCCGATGAGGCCTGCTGGTGGGCAGTCTCGATCCGGCTGGTGGCAGTGGGCACGCCCTGCCTGGCCACCTGGTTCAGCACCTCTTCCGCGGCGCGTTGAGACTCCACTTCCGCCGGCGCGGCGAGCTGGTTCAGCTCCGCGGCCTGGCGCAGCTCCGATACCCGTCGCGCCAGGTCGGCCGCGGTAGCTCCCACGGCTCGCTGCCGGGCGGCAGCGGTGGCGAGCGCCACCGGGTCTTGCTGCGGACGAGCGCGCGCGGCTTCCACTTCGGCCCGCACGGCAGCCTGCTGGCGGATGAGGTTGGCCAGCTCCTGGATGATCTGCGCGCGGTCGTCCGAGTACTTCCGCTCGGCGTCCCCGCGGTCGACGATGCGGATCTGGAGATCGCCGGTGCGGCTCAGGTGCGGGCCGCTCACGGTGTCGAAGTCGGTGGCTTCAAGGTGGTAGCGGATGGTCGATCCTGGCAGTAAGGCGAGCGGAGCCAGAGGCCAGTCGCTTTCCCCCTCCACAATGCGGGCGTGCCGGTCTCCAGCCCCAGCCGGGCGATGGGCGGGAGGCTCGTTATCCAACTGGTAGACCACGCGCACCTGGTCGACGCCGTGGTCGTCCCGGGCGCGGAACACCAGGTGGACGTGAGCGGTGGGGACCAGCTCCAGCGCGCCCGTGGGGCGGACCAGCTCGATCTCCGGCGCGGTGTCCGGAATCACCTTGATGGGAAACGACTGCGGGAGGCCGGGGAAACCGTCCACGTCTGTAAAGACAAGGCTGTAATCGCCGCTGCGGGTTACCGGGAACGATCCGGTGAGGCGGTCGCCGGTCACCTTCCACGGGGTGGGCTTGCCTCCGGGCAGCGTGGCGGCTCCCTTCAACAGCGCCCGGCTGGCCTTCAGCTCCACTTCCACGAGTGTGCCCTGGGGGGCGGCCACACCTCCGGAGGCTACTTTGCTCTCGGTGGGCGGCAGGTCCAGGTAGGCGGGATAGCGCAGCCGGACGGTAGCGCCCACCAGCGCAGCCGGCTCCACGATCTTGACCTGGCTGCGGTCCGAGATGCCGTCGCCCGCGGTGGCGTAGACCATCACCGGATCCGTCAATCCTTCGAAACGGTAGCTGGCAGAGCCGGACTTATCGGCCGGCACGTTGGCTTCTTTCCAGCCGCCGACCGGTTTGCGATAGTGGAAGCGGATGCTCTTCTGTCGCTTCCCTTCCTGCTGGACGGTTACCTCGAATGCGGTGCCCTTCAAGAGCTTGATGGTCCCTCCCGGGCTAATCTGAACTCTCGTGTCGCGCCAGACCGGCACGTCGCTGCCGGACATCCGGGCCAGGAACGTGGCGAAGGCGGGCCCCGCCAGCCACACGTGTAGGGCGAGGAGCAGCAGCGCCAGTACGAAGGCAGTCGCGGCGCGGGGCATTCCGGGCGAGCGGATGGCGCGGCGGAAATCCAACGAAGCGGCGGCGCGCTCGGCGTCCTGCTGCAGGCGCTCGATCATCGCCGGAGAGACGCCGTCGGTGCGCTCGGAGCGGTGCTGCGCGAACTCCACCGCGGAGAGCAGTCGCTCGCCGAGCTGGGGGAAGCGCTGCTCCACCAGCGCCGCGATCTCCGTGGCCGAGCGCGGCCGGAGCAGCGCGGGCAAGGCAAACGCGAGGCTCAGCAGCCCGCCCACGGCCTCCAGCAGTTGCCAGGCGTGGCCGCGAGCCTCCCGGGAGAGGACGAAGTAACAGTCCGCATAGAAGCAAGCGAGGAAGATTGCGGTGAGCGCCGTCGCCACGACGAGGAGTCCCTCGCCAATCAACACTGCGCGCCAGAACCACCGAGCCCCGTTCAACTTGGACTGCAGCACGAGCTGCGTCATCTCACTCTCCGGTCAGCGCAGAAGAACCTCACGCCGTGCTGGTAATCGGGACAGACGAAACCGGCGGGGATACCGGCCCGCTTCGTGGGCGCGGGGGGAACCACTTTGACACGCGGGTCCGGGGTGAAGTTTCCGGCAGTTACCGAGCGCGAGGTGTTGCCGCGTACGCCCAGCATCCACGTCCGGGTGAAGGTTCCACCGGCCGGCCCGACGAACGGATCAGTTAACGGTGTGGGAGTGTGGGCGCAATGCGAGCCGCCGCCTCACATTGCCAAGTACCTATACCACTCAAATGAGGCGGCGCTCGGCAATGGCCCCCCCCCGCCCCCCAATTCTGGGGGGAGCGTGCGCGTACGGAACCGGTGGGGTCCCGTTCGCGCTACGATACCCCTCGCTGCCGGGGCTTGTTTGATTGGTAGCGCGCTTAATGCTCCACTGCGTCTTTACCTTGTCGCCGGACTGACTCCGGGTCTGTGTTGATATGGATACGAAAGGCGGGCGGGTTATGGACGATACGCAAAGCCGGGTGCGGCTCAGCCGGCGGAGTTTCTTTCCGGCTGCCGCGGCCCTGTCGGCCGTCGCGTCCGGCGTAGGGCTTCGGGACGCCGCGGCGCAGGAGCTTCCACCGGAGTTGGCGCCGGCGGTGGCGAAGATCGAGCCGTACCTGTTTACGCAGGAGGCGTTCATCGATGTCTCCCGTGGGACGCCGCTGCCGCACTCGTTGCCGC
>Ga0255338_1001968_pt1 | contig 34022 bp, 24 predicted proteins | sample MeOH1_35cm_T4_19_FD_203715 | JGI IMG/M metagenome (GOLD analysis project Ga0255338, IMG submission 203715) | Sandy soil microbial communities from University of British Columbia, Vancouver, Canada - MeOH1_35cm_T4_195 | ecosystem: Engineered > Artificial ecosystem > Sand microcosm > Unclassified ...
AGGACCGTTATAGTTACGGCCGCCGTTTACTGGGGCTTCGATTCAAAGCTTGCACCTCTCCTCTTAACCTTCCAGCACCGGGCAGGCGTCAGACCCTATACGTCGCCTTGCGGCTTCGCAGAGCCCTGTGTTTTTAGTAAACAGTCGCTACCCCCTGGTTTGTGCCCCCGGCCAATGGTTGCCCACTAACCGGGCCTCCTTCTTCCGAAGTTACGGAGGCAATTTGCCGAGTTCCTTCAGCATCGTTCTCTCAAGCGCCTTGGTATACTCTACCAGTCCACCTGTGTCGGTTTAGGGTACGGTCTGATGTGGGGGCTATTTCCTGGAACTCCCAGGCAGCAAGAACAATCCAATAAGTCCTCACTGCTTTCGGCGTTCGTCACCACCCACTGGCCCACGAATATTAACGTGGTTCCCATCGATTACGGCTTTCGCCCTCACCTTAGGGGCCGGCTAACCCTACGCAGATTAACTTTACGTAGGAACCCTTGGACTTTCGGCGACAGTGTCTCTCACACTGTTTGTCGTTACTCATGTCAGCATTCTCACTTCCGATACCTCCAGCGGCCCTCACGGGTCCACCTTCACAGGCTTACGGAACGCTCCGCTACCGCGCATCTTGCGATGCACCCGCAGCTTCGGTGTATGGCTTTAGCCCCGGTACATTTTCGGCGCAGAGACCCTTATTTAGACCAGTGAGCTGTTACGCTTTCTTTAAATGATGGCTGCTTCTAAGCCAACATCCTGGTTGTTTTGGGGTCTCCACATCCTTTCCCACTTAGCCATAACTTTGGGACCTTAGCTGGCGGTCAGGGTTTTTTCCCTCTCCACCACGGACGTTAGCACCCATAGTGTGTCTGCCGAGCAGTACTTCCAGGTATTCGGAGTTTGGTTAGGTTTGGTAATCCGGTAAGGACCCCTAGCCCATCCAGTGCTCTACCCCCTGGAGTATTCACTCGACGCTCTACCTAAATAGATTTCGCGGAGAACCAGCTATTTCCACGTTTGATTGGCCTTTCACCCCTAGCCACAAGTCATCCCCGGCTTTTTCAACAGACGTGGGTTCGGCCCTCCAGTAAGTGTTACCTCACCTTCAGCCTGCTCATGGCTAGATCACGTGGTTTCGGGTCTAATCCGACGAACTGAATGCCCTATTCAGACTCGCTTTCGCTGCGCCTACACCTATCGGTTTAAGCTTGCTCGCCAGATTAAGTCGCTGACCCATTATACAAAAGGTACGCTATCACCCTTGCGGGCTCTAGCTGTTTGTAGGTATCCGGTTTCAGGAACTGTTTCACTCCCCTAGTCGGGGTGCTTTTCACCTTTCCCTCACGGTACTTGTGCACTATCGGTCGCGCAGGAGTACTTAGGCTTGGAGGGTGGTCCCCCCATGTTCAGACAGGATTTCACGTGTCCCGCCCTACTCGTATCCCCAATCCTTCAACACCTGTACGGGGCTATCACCCGCTAAGGCCTGACTTTCCAGACAGTTCCAGTTAGAAGAATTGAGGCATTGGCCTAGTCCGCGTTCGCTCGCCACTACTAACGGAGTCTCGGTTGATGTCCTTTCCTCCGGGTACTGAGATGTTTCAGTTCCCCGGGTTCGCTTCGTTAACCTATGTATTCAGTTAACGATACCCTTGCGGGTGGGTTGCCCCATTCGGAAATCCACGGATCAAAGCTTGCTCACAGCTCCCCGCGGCTTATCGCAGCGTGCCACGTCCTTCATCGCCTCTGCGCGCCAAGGCATCCACCAGATACCCTTAAGACGCTTGATTACTCTCATTATCACTGCTCATTCCCAGATGTCGTAAGACACCCGGTCATGTTTTGATGACAACGAAAAGACCAGATAATCATTCGATTTACCCGTCCATGAGACCCATTAGTTAGTGTGGGTTGGTCTCACCGCAGGACCTCATGTGCATGAGGCGCTCCTGCGAACTGGCGAAGCTGATAGTCCTCCAGCGAAACCCCGTCCAGGGTAACACCTTCAAACCCATCAGCCGGCTACGCCAGCATCGGGTAAATCCCTTCTTCACGATGTAAATGAACTGGGTCCGCACACGAAGTGTACGAACCAAATCTGTTCTTGGACGAGCTATCACCGCTCTCGGCATCCGCCAGCACTACTGAAGCGCCTTGGTGGAGCCGGACGGGATCGAACCGACGACCTCAAGCTTGCAAAGCTAGCGCTCTCCCAACTGAGCTACGGCCCCGATAAGGCGTGCGAGCTAGCCTGAAAGCTTGGTGGGCCTGGGTAGACTCGAACTACCGACCTCACGCTTATCAGGCGTGCGCTCTAACCACCTGAGCTACAGGCCCCGCTGTAAGCGTGCGCTCGTCCAAAAAGCCCGGACATTCAACCGCCGGATGCGAAAGAACGACCAGACTTGAGAGAAAGAGAAACGAAGACGGCGGCATCCCGCTCTGTCTTTAGAGATGCTGCGCGGAAAGGCTGACTACCTTTCTCACCAGCATCATGTCTATTGAGGATCCGATAAGAGCAAGCTCTTGAAGGATCTTCCTTAGAAAGGAGGTGATCCAGCCCCAGGTTCCCCTAGGGCTACCTTGTTACGACTTCACCCCAGTCGCTGACCTTACCGTGGTTGGCTGCCTCCTTGCGGTTAGCGCACCAGCTTCGGGTAAAACCAACTCCCATGGTGTGACGGGCGGTGTGTACAAGGCCCGGGAACGTATTCACCGCGTCATGCTGTTACGCGATTACTAGCGATTCCACCTTCATGCACTCGAGTTGCAGAGTGCAATCCGAACTGAGACGGCTTTTTGGGATTTGCACCGGGTCGCCCCTTCGCTGCCCATTGTCGCCGCCATTGTAGCACGTGTGTAGCCCAACCCGTAAGGGCCATGAGGACTTGACGTCATCCCCACCTTCCTCCGGCTTATCACCGGCAGTCCCTCTAGAGTGCCCAACTTAATGATGGCAACTAAAGGCGAGGGTTGCGCTCGTTGCGGGACTTAACCCAACATCTCACGACACGAGCTGACGACAGCCATGCAACACCTGTCTCCGGTCCAGCCGAACTGAAGGAAACCATCTCTGGTAACCGCGACCGGGATGTCAAGGGTTGGTAAGGTTCTGCGCGTTGCGTCGAATTAAACCACATGCTCCACCGCTTGTGCGGGCCCCCGTCAATTCCTTTGAGTTTTAATCTTGCGACCGTACTCCCCAGGCGGGGTGCTTAATGCGTTAGCTGCGTCACCAAACAGCAAGCTGCCTGACAACTAGCACCCATCGTTTACGGCGTGGACTACCAGGGTATCTAATCCTGTTTGCTCCCCACGCTGTCGCACCTCAGCGTCAGTACCGAGCCAGTGAGCCGCCTTCGCCACTGGTGTTCTTTCCAATATCTACGAATTTCACCTCTACACTGGAAATTCCACTCACCTCTCTCGGACTCGAGTCATCCAGTTTTGGAGGCAGTTCCCGGGTTGAGCCCAGGGATTTCACCTCCAACTTGGAAAACCGCCTACGTGCGCTTTACGCCCAGTAATTCCGAACAACGCTAGCCCCCTTCGTATTACCGCGGCTGCTGGCACGAAGTTAGCCGGGGCTTCTTATCCAGGTACCGTCATTATCTTCCCTGGCGAAAGAGCTTTACAACCCTAAGGCCTTCATCACTCACGCGGCATGGCTGGATCAGGCTTTCGCCCATTGTCCAAGATTCCCTACTGCTGCCTCCCGTAGGAGTCTGGGCCGTGTCTCAGTCCCAGTGTGGCTGATCATCCTCTCAGACCAGCTATGGATCGTCGCCTTGGTAGGCTTTTACCCCACCAACTAGCTAATCCAACGCGGGCCCATCTAGGGGCGATAAATCTTTCACCCGAAGGTCGTATACGGTATTAGCACAAGTTTCCCTGAGTTATTCCGTACCCCTAGGTAGGTTCCCACGTGTTACTCACCCGTCTGCCACTGCTGTATTGCTACAACCGTTCGACTTGCATGTATTAAGCCTGCCGCCAGCGTTCGTTCTGAGCCAGGATCAAACTCTCAAGTTGAGTTGATCCGACTTATCAATCTCGCGAGGAAAATCGCGAGACGCGACGCAAGACACATACTCTCGTTATTGCCGACCTTGCGGCCGGGTAACGGGGTAGTGTGTTTTGAAACGTCAGACAGTCGGTATTTGGTTTGCTCGCAGATCCCAACTTTCGTCGGGCGAGCTCGCCAGGACACCGCCGTCCACGTTTCTCTTTCTCTAACCACAATGTCAAAGAGCACCTAAGCTTCTCGGCACTTCTAGCGCCTCGAAACCGAGGGTCGTAACCGACCCGAAGGACAGTCATGCCACCGCTTCCGGAGAAGTCGGGGCGCGCCGTCACCCATCGTTGGATCGTCTACTAGACCACAAGGCCGACTGTCAAGCAAGCTCTTCAGTCTTTCTTACCGTCGGTGGCGCGCCGTGTTTGCGTTGCGCCGTGGTCTCGTTCGGTGAGGCGGTTTATAGGGGGGTAGCATTGCCCCGTCAAACCCTTTTTTGCGTCAATTTCCAAAAAAATTCACGCTCTTTGCGCTTGACTCTATCGGTCGGATTTGTGTTGCGCCGCAAGCACTTCTCGCGCGGTGATTCCGGTCCGGTTCGTGCTCTTCCCCTCCTGGCGAAGAGTCGGTCATGCCGGTTTCGGGGCGTTATGGGACAGGTTTCGTGCATCCGTCATATAGCTGCTCCATAATGGGAAGATAACGAAGCCGAATGACATATGGCGCGTTGACAGGGCAGTCCTGAGAACGCATCGTTTGTTCACGACAAATTACAATTCGTTACCGATCGCCTGCGGGGGCGCTCGGCAGCGGGGCGGACGCGGGGTCCGCTCTGGACGACCAGGGGATCTCTACTTGTACGACTCGGGGAAGCAATCCGACGAATTCGGCATGGACAAGGGCGGCTCCGAAGTGGAGACCGCGGCTGATGAGCTCGCGCCGATGGCCCGGATCCGGCAGTCTCTTCAGCACTCCATGAAGCTCTATATGTCGGTCAGCCGGCTGGTTCTCGGCCAGAGTCTCGGTCAGCACCGCTGGCTTGCGGCCACGGGCGTCGTGGGAGTTCTCTCTTTCGCGCTGCTCGGCATGGGCGTCGCCGCACTTGTCGCCCCCTATTCCAACGTCGAGATGGCCGCGCTGACGGCCGACCAGGCGCCCCAGATCGTCGCCCTGGATGCCGACGGCCCCGTCCAACGGCTGTCACTGGACACCGAAACGCCAGCGGAGCCGGCGTCAGATGCTCCCGAACAGGCCGCGTCCAACGAAACCGCACCGGCCCAGACCGCGGCGCTCGAGACATCGCCGGCCCACACCGCCGCGCAGACCGAGCCTCAGGAAATTCAGACCAAGGTCGCCATCAACGACGGCGAAACGCTGATGCAGGTGCTGACCGATGCGGGCGCCGACCGGGTGGATGCGTATCACGCCATCGCCGCAATGAAACCGGTCTACAGCCCGACCAAAATGCGGGCCGGCCAGGAAATATCGCTCACCTTCCTGACCAATCCGACCGCCGGCAAAGACGAACCCGCCAAGCTTCTCACCGCAATTTCGCTTCAGCCCGACATCGAACGCGCCATTCAGGTAAATCGCGCCGAAGACGGCAGCTACAAGACCGAAGAATTCCAGAAAGAGCTGAAAAGCGGCTTCGCCCATGCCAAGGGCGCCATCAGTTCAAGCCTCTTCCTCGACGCGCAGCAGGCCGGAATTCCGGCGCCGATCATCCTCGAGATGATCCGCATGTTCTCCTACAGCGTCGACTTCCAGCGCGAAATTCACCCCGGCGACACATTCGAAGTCTTCTTCGACCGGAAATACGACGAAGACGGCGTTCCCGTGAAGGAAGGCCAGATCGCCTATGCCGCGATGACCGTCGATGGAAAGCCCTACCGCCTTTGGCGCTTCAAAACCGCGGACGGCGACTGGGATTACTATGACGAGAACGGCAACAGCATGAAGAAGTTCCTGATGAAGACGCCGATCGACGGCGCCCGCATCAGCTCCGGCTTCGGCATGCGCCTGCACCCGATCCTCGGCTACAGCAAGCTTCATGCGGGCGTAGACTTCGCGGCTCCCAAGGGAACGCCGATCTATGCCGCAGGCGACGGCGTCGTGAAGATGGCTGGCTGGGTCAATGGCTATGGCAATTTCGTCGAACTCGGCCATGCCAACCGATATGAAACGGCCTATGGCCACATGAGCGCTTTCGCCAAGGGCATCCACCCGGGCGTGCGCGTGCACCAGGGGCAGGTCATCGGCTATGTAGGCTCGACCGGCCGCTCGACAGGCCCGCATCTCCATTACGAAATCCATATCGCGGGCAAGAAAGTGAACCCGCTCGGCGTCAAGGTCGCAACCGGCGTGAAGCTTGCGGGCAAGCAGCTTGCCGCCTTCAAGGCGACGCGTGCGAATGTCGGCAGCCAGATGGCCGAAACGCCGCTGATGACGAGAGTGGCTCAAGCCTCGGAAACGCCGAAGGCAAACTGAGCGACCGAGATCAGGACGAAGATCAAAAAAGGGGCCGGTTTTCCGGCCCCTTTTCATTTGTCGCGATAGCGCCGCGTTAGTGGACGGCGTGAATCCCCGGGGCGTCGTCCCCCGCGATATGGCCATCGACAGTGTCGTGGCCGTTGATGACAATGCCCTCGGCGCTGGCCGAAACCGTCACCGTCTCGCCATCCTTGATCCGACCTTCGAGCAGAAGCTCCGCTAGCGGATCCTGAACATTGCGTTGAATGACGCGCTTCAGCGGTCTTGCGCCATAGACCGGGTCGTAGCCTTCATCGGCAAGCCAGGTCCTCGCGCTGTCATCGAGATGAATCGCGATCTTGCGGTCCGCCAGAAGCTTCTGGAGACGCTTCATCTGGATATCGACGATGGAGTCCATCTGCTCGCGGGTCAGACGGTGGAAGAGCAGAATCTCGTCGAGACGGTTGAGGAATTCCGGGCGGAAACGCGACCGCACCACATCCATCACCTGCTCGCGGACATCCTCCACCGCGCCACCCTCGGCGAGATATTCGGCACCGAGATTCGACGTCATGATGATGAGCACGTTCTTGAAGTCGACCGTGCGTCCCTGCCCGTCCGTCAGGCGCCCGTCGTCGAGCACCTGAAGCAGCACGTTGAAGACGTCGGGATGCGCCTTCTCGATCTCGTCGAAAAGCACGACCTGATAAGGCCGGCGACGAACAGCTTCGGTGAGCGCACCGCCCTCCTCATATCCGACATAGCCCGGAGGCGCGCCGATCAGGCGCGAGACAGAGTGCTTTTCCATGTATTCCGACATGTCGAGCCGGCAGATCGCCTGATCGTCATCGAAAAGGAAATTGGCGAGCGCCTTGGTGAGTTCCGTCTTGCCGACGCCCGTCGGTCCCAGGAAGAGGAAGGAACCGATCGGGCGATTCGGGTCCTGCAGTCCGGCGCGTGCGCGACGCACGGCCCGCGCAACGGCGGAAACCGCCTCCGACTGGCCGATGACCCGCTGACCGAGCGCCGATTCCATCTGCAGGAGTTTCTCGCGCTCGCCTTCGAGCATCTTGTCGACCGGAATCCCGGTCCAGCGCGAGACGACCTGCGCGATATGGGCCTCGGTCACAGCCTCCTCGACCAGAGTACCGGCTGCACCCGCGCGCTTTTCCATTTCCGCGAGCTTCTTTTCGAGATCGGGGATGACGCCATAGGCGAGTTCCGACGCGCGCTCGAGCTTGCCCGCGCGCTGCGCCTGCACGAGTTCATTGCGCGCGCCGTCGAGTTCTTCCTTGAGCTTCTGCGCGCCAGCGAGTTTCGACTTCTCGGCCTGCCAGGAAGCGGTGAGGTCGGCGGATTTCTTTTCGAGATCGGCAAGCTCGTCCTCGATCTTTTCCAGCCGATCCTTCGAGGCCTCGTCCTTTTCCTTTTTCAGCGCCTCGCGCTCGATCTTGAGCTGAATGACGCGGCGGTCGATTTCATCGAGCGCCTCCGGCTTCGAGTCGACCTGCATGCGCAGCCGGCTCGCCGCCTCGTCCATCAGATCGATGGCCTTGTCCGGCAGGAATCGATCGGAAATGTAGCGGTCCGACAGGGTTGCCGCCGCGACGAGCGCCGAATCGGTGATTCTCACGCCGTGATGAAGCTCATACTTCTCCTTGAGGCCGCGGAGAATCGAGATCGAATCCTCGACCGTCGGCTCCTCGACGAAGATCGGCTGAAAGCGACGGGCAAGCGCCGCGTCCTTTTCGATATATTTGCGGTATTCGTCGAGCGTCGTCGCGCCCACGCAGTGGAGCTCGCCGCGCGCAAGTGCGGGCTTCAGCAGATTCGACGCATCCATCGCGCCGTCCGTCTTTCCCGCGCCGACCAGCGTGTGCAATTCGTCGATGAAAAGAATGACGCCACCCTCGCTTGAGCCGAGTTCGGTCAGAACGGCCTTCAACCGTTCCTCGAATTCGCCGCGATATTTGGCGCCTGCGATCAGCGCGCCGAGATCGAGCGACAAAAGGCGCTTGTTGCGGAGACTTTCTGGCACGTCGCCATTGACGACACGCAACGCAAGCCCCTCGGCGATGGCGGTCTTGCCGACGCCGGGCTCGCCGATGAGCACGGGATTGTTCTTCGTGCGCCGCGCCAGCACCTGAATCGTGCGGCGAATTTCTTCATCGCGGCCGATCACCGGGTCGAGCTTGCCCGACCGCGCCTCGGCGGTGAGATCACGCGTATATTTCTTAAGGGCCTCGTAGCCTTCCTCGGCAGAGGCCGTGTCCGCGGTGCGGCCCTTGCGCACCCGTTCGATCGCCTCATTGAGCGATTGTGCAGTGACGCCGGCCGTCTTGAGGATTTTTTCCGATTCGGTCCCCGGTTCGATCAGCAGCGCGAGCAGCAGACGCTCGGCAGTCACGTAGGAGTCACCCGCCTTTTTTGCGAGCTTTTCGGCCTGATCGAAAATCCGCGCCGTCTCGGGCGCGAGGTAAAGCTGACCGGCTGCGGAGCCCTCGACCTTCGGCAGCTTGTTCAGCGCCGTCTCGACGCCAGTGAGCGCCTGCTCAGGCTTGCCGCCAGCGGCACGAATGAGGCCCGCGGCGAGACCTTCCTCGTCGTCGAGCAAAACCTTCAGAATATGTTCGGGGGTGAAGCGCTGGTGTCCCGAACGCGTGGCGAGCCCCTGCGCCGACTGGAGGAAGCCGCGGCTGCGGTCCGTATATTTTTCCAGATCCATCTCTCGTCCTTTCAAGCACGTCCCGCGAGGCCCTCGCGTCTCCCAAAAAGGAGAGCGCCCCGGCACCTCTTTCGAGCGCCTTCTTCAAAATATCGCTTACTCTCCCTTGCGGGAGCATTGCGTTGGATCAGCCCTCTTTGAGGCACCGTTCCAAGGCAGATATGGTGTGACCTCATCGCCACACAAGAGGGGTATCCCCCGGATTTCCGCGCGTTTTGGAGTGAGAGGCATGGCCACAATGGCAAGCATTACCGGGCTCTACCGCTACCCCGTCAAAGGTCTCTCGCCGGAGCCGATGACCGAGGCGGCACTCGCCCCCGGCGAAACCATTGCCTGGGATCGCGCCTTCGCGATCGAGAATGGATCGGCCGATTTCGACGCTGCCGCGCCGAAGCATTTTCCAAAGGTCAAATTCCTGATGTTGATGAAGAACGAACGCCTCGCCCGGCTTCATTCGCGCTTCGACGACCGGACCGCAACGCTCACCCTTTCAGAGAATGGCCGCGAGGTCGCGCAAGGCAATCTCATGACGGCGGAAGGCCGCGCCGCCATCGAAACCTTCATGGCGAACTATATGAAAGCCGAGCTCCGGGGCGCGCCACGAATCGTCCATGCGCCTGGCTTCTCCATCTCGGACGTGGCGGCAAAGGTCGTTTCCATCATCAATCTGGCCAGCGTCCGCGAGCTGGAAAAGCTCATCGGCCGCCCGGTCGACCCGTTACGCTTTCGTGGCAACATCTATGTCGAAGGGCTCTCCCCCTGGGAGGATCACGGCTGGGCAGGCAAGGAGATTCATCTGGGGAAGATTCGCGCGAAAGGCGTCATGGCGATCCAGCGCTGCGCCGCGACCAATGTCGATCCGACAACGGCCAAGCGCAACATGGAGATTCCGGCGACGTTGCAACGAAGCCTCGGCCACATGAATCTCGGTCTTTATGCGGAAGTGCTCGACGCGGGAACGATTCGGCCCGGCAATACGGTCTCGCTCGCCTGAAAAGAAAAAGGCGCGGGGTCCTTTCCGGAACGCCCGCGCCTTTTCAAGAAATCAAACCCGATCAGACTGCGGGCGCCTCGTCCACACTGGACGGAGCTGCGCTCTCGCCGCCTTCCGAGGCCTGGCGTTCGCCGCCTGCTTCATGACGCGGACGGCGCCGGCGCCCTTGACGACGGCGCGGGCCTTCCGCGCCCGACACGCCGCCCGGAATGCCTTGCGCATATCCGTCGCCGCGAGCTTCGTCTTCGGCGATGACGGGCTGATCATCAGCCCCCGACTGGGCCTCCAACCCACCCTGAGGCTGCTGTCCGGCATTCGGATTCTGGTGACGTTCGCCACGGTTATCGCCCCTGCCCTGACGCGGCATGTGCTGCTGCGACTGCTGGTGATAGGGCTGATTCGGGAAATGCGGCTGCGGCTGCTCGGGGGAGAAATCTTCTTCCTCCTCGTCCTGATCCTCGTCTGGGCGATAGCCCAGATTATGCTGCGGACGGGGCTGGCCTTCATTCATGACCTGCGAGGCCATCAGCAGCCGGTAGTAATGCTCTGCATGCTGATAGTAGTTTTCCGCCATCACGCGGTCGCCGGCCGAGATCGCGTCGCGCGCAAGCTGCTGGTACTTCTCGCAGACATGAGCGGCGGTGCCGCGAATCTTCACATCGGGTCCATTGCTGTCATAAGCGCGGTTGCCCGAATTCTGCGGCTTGCGTCCACGCCCACGCGAGCGCTTGGAGTTGTTCTGCCCCTGCCTCATATGGTCACTATCTCGCCTAATGTTCATCTTGGAGTTCAAAGCATTTCCGCTGTGTCCGTACCGGGCGCAATACGCGCGGCTTCTGGACGGTCGCCGACCCATTGTCGGCATGCGCAATCTGCGTGGCGTACTTCAGCACCAATCGCGCCTTCCGGCCCCGCCGGTTCGGTCATGTCGGATGCTCAGAAGTTCCGGCCCCTGGCGCCTTTGCCCGCGATCCGAGCCGGGATCGCTTGCGGGCGCCCGCCTTCGGGTCACCTCAAGCTCTCTTTAAACCGTCATGTTCGGCGGCTTGAAGAGCGAGGTGGTGTGTCCCTTGGCTCAATACCCTGAAGGCAACCTAGCCCCTAAACAGGCGCATTCCAAACATTTTTTGCAAGCCGCAAATCCTGATTTCAGCGCCGTGGCAGCCGCGCAACGATGGCTCGCGGAATGCCGGCGAGATCGGCCACCACGTCGCGAACCTCAAGCCCGGCTTCCGAAAAAATCTTTGCCACATCCGCGTCCTGCCCAATGCCCAGTTCAACGACCGCATGGCCTTTCGGCTTGAGAAGCCGCGGCAATTCCGCGCCGATCGCGCGATATGCGTCATAACCATCGGCGCCGCCATCGAGCGCAAGGCGCGGATCGAAGGCCTTCACTTCTTCGTCCAGCGTCTCGATGATGGCGGACGGGATATAGGGCGGATTGGAAATCACCAGATCGAATCTCTCGTCCACGCCTTCCGCCCAGTTCGCGCGGCGAAACGCCGCACGGCCGCCGCATCCCAATGCGGTGGCATTACGGGCAGCGACGTCGAGTGCCGCTTCGGAAATATCGACGCCCAGGCCCTCGGCGTCCTTGCGCTCATGAAGAAGCGAGATCAGCAGACAGCCAGTCCCCGTACCGATGTCGAGAATGCGGGGCGCATCCACATCGCGGAGGAGATCGAGCGACCGTTCGATCAGCGTTTCACTGTCGGCACGAGGGTCGAGCGTCGCGGGCGTCACTTCAAAAATGAGTCCCCAGAATTCGCGCGACCCGAGAATGCGCGAAACGGGTTCATGCGCCATGCGCCGCGCTTCAAACTTCCGCAGCTTTTCCAGCTCAGTCTCTTCAAGTCTCTTGCCCGGCTCGCGGATCATCTCGATTTCGTCGCAGTCCGCCGCCGCCTGCACCAGAAGCCGCGCATCAAGCGCGGGATTTTCGATGCCCGCCTGTTTGAAACGCCAGGCGAGCATTCGGTATTCATGATCGCGGGTGGTAATCACGCCTCTTCCCCGAGGGCGGCGAGCCGCTCCGCCTGGTCCTCGGCAATGAGCGCCGAGATGATTTCGTCCAGCGCTTCGCCTTCGAGCACCTGGTCGAGCTTGTGCAGCGTCAGGTTGATTCGGTGATCGGTGACGCGGCTCTGCGGAAAATTATATGTGCGAATGCGCTCCGAGCGGTCACCTGAACCGACCTGCCCCTTGCGGTCCGCCGCACGCTCGCGGTCGATGCGTTCGCGTTCCGCTTCGTAGATTCGCGCGCGCAGAATCTGCATCGCACGCGCCTTGTTCTTGTGCTGAGATTTCTCGTCCTGCTGAGCGACCACGATGCCCGTCGGCAAATGGGTGATGCGGACCGCGCTTTCGGTCTTGTTGACGTGTTGTCCGCCCGCACCGCTCGCGCGGTAAACGTCGATGCGGAGATCCTTATCCTCGATCTCGACATCCACATCCTCAGGCTCCGGCAACACGGCCACCGTCGCCGCCGACGTATGGATTCGCCCGCCCGCTTCCGTCGCCGGAACGCGCTGCACGCGATGGACGCCCGATTCAAATTTGAGCCGCGCGAAAACACCCTTGCCCGAAACCTCTGCGACGATTTCCTTGTAGCCGCCGACTTCGCCCTCCGACGCGCTGATCAGTTCGACCTTCCAGCCCTGCTTCTGGGCGTAGCGCTCATACATGCGGAAAAGATCGCCCGCGAAAAGCGCCGCCTCGTCGCCGCCCGTCCCGGCGCGGACTTCGAGAATGACGTTGCGCTCGTCAGCCGCATCCTTCGGCAGCAGCATCAGCTGCACTTCCCGTTCGAGCGCGGGAAGCTCGGCGTCGAGGCGGTCGAGCTCCTCGCGCGCGATCTCGGCCATCTCCTTGTCGGAAAGCAGCCCGCGCGCTTCCTCCCTCGCCGCTTCAGCAGCCTGCAACTGCTTTACGGCAGCAACGACGGGCGACAATTCCGAAAACTCGCGCGACAACGCGACGAAGCGATCGCGTGGCACATTCGCGTTCATCTCGGACTGAACCGCTTCAAAGCGGTCGAGCAGCTTGTGCAATCTTTCCTGGGGAACCATGGTCTCGACTTTACGGAAATGGGAACCGAACGGCTTTCATGCGCTTTCGCGCCTCGTTGAAAGCCCGGCTAATCCCCGGCGAGAGCACGCGGCTCATTCGCGGCCTCTTCTGCCGCCCGCGCCGCCTCGATTTCCTTCGCCTTTTCCTCGACGAGACCGACGAGGTGATCGACGATCTCCTCGTTCCTGATCTTGTGATCCGTGACGCCCGCAAGATAGACCATGCCCGATCCCGCGCCGCCGCCGGTGAAGCCGATATCCGTCTGCTCCGCCTCGCCCGGGCCGTTGACGACGCAACCGATGACGGAAAGCGTCATTGGCGTCGGAATATGGGCGAGCCGTTCTTCGAGCAGCTTCACCGTGCCGATCACATCGAAACCCTGCCGCGCGCAGGATGGGCAGGAAATGATCGTGACGCCGCGATGGCGCAGATTGAGCGACTTCAGAATGTCGAAACCGACCTTCACTTCCTCGACCGGATCGGCCGAGAGTGAAACGCGGATCGTGTCGCCAATGCCCGCCCATAGCATCGAGCCGAGGCCGATCGAGGATTTGACCGTGCCGGACATGAGGCCGCCGGCTTCGGTGACGCCGAGATGCAGCGGGCAGTCGATCGCGTCGGCAAGCTGCTGATAGGCAGCAACCGTGAGGAATACGTCGGAGGCCTTCACACTGATCTTGAATTCATGGAAATCGTGATCCTGCAGGATGCGTGCATGATCGAGCGCGCTCTCGACCATCGCTTCCGGGCAGGGCTCTCCATATTTTTCCAGAAGGTCGCGCTCGAGCGATCCGGCATTGACGCCGATCCGCATCGAAAGTCCGTGATCTTTCGCCGCCTGCACCACCTCGCGCACGCGGGCCGCCGAGCCGATATTGCCCGGATTGATGCGAAGGCAGGAAGCACCCGCCTCGGCTGCCTCGATGGCGCGCTTATAGTGAAAGTGGATGTCCGCGACGATGGGGATCTTCGTTGCTCGCACGATCTCCTTCAGCGCCTTCGTTGAATCCTCGTCAGGACAAGACACGCGCACGATGTCCGCGCCCGCCTCCTCGATGCGGCGGATCTGCTCGATCGTCGCCTTGGCGTCCGAGGTGAGCGTGTTCGTCATCGTCTGGACGGTGATGGGCGCGTCGCCGCCAACCGGCACCGATCCCACATGGATCTGCCGGCTCTTCCTGCGGGCTATGTCACGCCAGGGACGAATGCTCATTTGTCGATCGAAGTTCCAGCCGGGGCCTGCCCGGCAAAATGCTGTGCCCGGCGGAGCCGGTCGCTTGCGCCTTATGCGGCCCATTCATAGCAGAAATGAGGCCCAAAACCAGAAATCCCGGGTTTGTAACTCAGAGCCGGCAATTCCGGGTCAGCGAGCAACCGGTGCCGCGGACGCGCCCGGCTGGACCGGGCCGGGAGCCGGGGCCACCGCTGCGCTGCGCTGCGGATTGGCGGCAAGAAGCTCAGCCGCATCGAGCGGCTTGCCGGTCAGAACCAGCGTCGGCGGGCCTGCAAGGCCAAGCGAGGCGCCGTCGACCAGAAGTTCGAGAGCGCTGGCGTCGCGGGCGACGAGGATAACCCCCGGCTTGCCGGGCGCGCGGTAGCTGTCGCCCAGCGCCAGGGTGCGCTCGATCAGAACATGGCCCTGCGCATCTTCGACACGGATCCAGGCGTCGCCCTTGCGGGCACGGACGACGACGCGGCCATCGATATTCTCGCTGCCAAAGGTCTGGCCAGCCGGAATCGGCGGCAATGCCGGAACGAGATCGGCCTGCAATTGCGCCGGAGCGGCGGCAGGCTGCGGCTCGAGCGCCGCCATCTGCTGGGCCGGAGCCTGAACCGCCGCGGCATCGGCGCTTGCGGCGGCAGGCGCGGCAACGGGCGCAGGCGGCGCAGCATAGACCGTGGCGGGATTCTGCTGGGGCTCGGAAACACCGAGAAGCTGCGAAGAGCCGGTGGCGCCCTGCGGGCGGGTCGCGGCGGATGCCGGATCGCCGCTCAGAACAGGCCGCTCGTCCGGCGCTCCCGTCGAACCGGCGCGCTCCTCGATGCGCTCAGGAATCGGAGGAACACGCTCAGCCATCATCTTGTCGGCGGAGCGTGTCAGCAGCCAGCCGCCATAAATGCCCAGAGCCACGACCAGACCGACGATCAGGAATGTCCCGCGCGGCAGCCTCGTCTCCTCGGTCACCTTCGGAAAGGTGAAGGCATCCGCGGCTTTTTCGCTCTGATCGATCTCGAACTTGAAGCGGTCGACGACATGGACAATGTCGAGGCCCAGATATTCGGCATAGGAGCGGACGAAGCCGATGGCGTAGGCGCGGCCCGGCAGATCGTCATGGCGGCCCTCTTCGAGCGCCTCGAGCTGTTCACGGCGGATACGGAGCGCAGCGGCAATGGAGCGAAGGTCTTCGCCGCGCCGCAAGCGGGCAGCGCGCAGATCTGCGCCAACCGTATCGACTGGAAGCGGAGCGTCGCTGGAAATGTCGCGCAGATGTAGCCTGCGACGTACCTCCGACTTTTCGTCGGTCGGCGGCGTCGAACTTTTGATCATGGCCTTGGGATCTTCCCCGAGCTGAGCCGTCCCCATATGCACGTCACCATCTGGCGGATTGATCGACCGGCAGTGCCACTTCCGGACAACTTCAGACGCCCCCGCCTGAAACCGCCATAAGTCGATGCGATCGCCCAGTTTTACCCGGCAGAAGCAACCCCCCGCCACCGTCTGCCGGATGCATAGAATAAATCAAACCTACCACACAATCGCAACTGCCGATTGGTCCAAAGGAGTGGAAATCGCCCGAAAAAGAGACAATGCGGCAACTGCCGTCATCGCTCCGTCAAATGGCGACGCGATGCTCTTTCGCGAAGGATTTGAGCTGCTCGCGAAGCGACGAAACGGGGAGCGCGTAGAGATCTTCCATATAGCTCTCAAGCGAGCCCACATCGAGCGACCGCGTCATCATCTTGACCGGGCCGATTGCCGCCGGCGACATTGAAACGCGCCGGAAACCGACGCCAAGCAGCGCCATCGCCTCCAGCGGCTTGCCCGACATTTCGCCGCAAAGTGTCACCGGCACTCCCTGCGCGCGGCACCTTGTCACGATGGACCTCAGAAAGCCGAGCACCGCGGGGCTCAAGAGATCGTAACGACTGGCGACGCGAGGATTGCCGCGATCGGCCGCGAAGAGGAACTGAAGCAGGTCGTTGCTTCCCACGCTGACGAAATCGACAAGCGGCAGCAGCGTGTCGAGTTGCCAGACAAGCGAAGGGACTTCGAGCATCGTGCCGATCTCGACCTTCGCGGGCGGCGTCTTGCCGAATTTGGCGAGCCTTGCCAGCTCCTTGTCAACGAGGCTCCGCGCACGCTTGAACTCCGCGACCTCGGCCACCATCGGGAACATGACGCGGAGCGATCGTCCCGCCGCCGCCGTCAGTAACGCGCGAAGCTGGTGACGAAGAAGCGCCGGACGGTCGAGGCCAATGCGGATTGCGCGCCAGCCAAGCGCCGGGTTCTCTTCCTTGAAGGCCGCCATGTCCATATAGGGCAGCATTTTGTCGCCGCCGATATCGAGCGTGCGGAACACGGTCGGCTTGTCGCCCGCGGCATCGAGCACGGCAGAATAAAGTTCGATCTGATCCTTGAGGCTCGGAAGCTTCGACGCGACCATGAATTGCAGCTCTGTGCGGAAAAGGCCGATGCCCTCCGCGCCCGACTCATGCAAATGGCGAAGATCCACCTGCAAACCTGCGTTCACGTAAAGATCGATCTTCTTCCCATCGACGCTGATCGCCGGCTCATGGCGGATCGCCTCATACTGCGCCTGCTTGCGTGCGCGGAAGCGCGCCTTTTCGGAATAGGAATCGATGATGTCCTGCGACGGGCGCACATAGACCTCGCCCGCATCTCCATCGACGATGATCGCGTCGCCCTGGTCGATGTGGTCGAGAATGGCCTCTGCTCGGCCGACCGTCGCAATGCCCAGTGCGCGCGCGACAATAGTCACATGCGCGTTCTGCGCGCCTTCCTCGAAGACGAGGCCGCGCAAGCGCTCCTTGTCATAGTCGAGAAGTTCCGCGGGGCCCATGTTGCGCGCGATGACGATAGCGTCGTTCGGCAGATTGCCGCTCGCCGACGAGAGCTTGACGCCGGTCAGCTGGCGCAGAAGCCGGTTGGCCAGATCGTCGAAATCGTGGAGCCGCTCGCGCAGATAGGGATCGGCCGCGCGCTGCAATCGCGCCCGCGTATCGTTCTGCACCCGCTCGACGGCGGCTTCGGCGGTGAGGCCGGTGCGCACGGCCTCGCTCATCCGCTGCAGCCAGCCGCGATCGTTCGCAAACATGCGATAGGCCTGAAGCACCTCGCGATGCTCGCCCGCATGGCTGAGGTCTTCCGTCTCGAGCATGTCGTCGATCGAGCCGCGAAGCTCGTAGACCGCCTGCTCCAGCCGATTCAATTCGACATCGACATCCTCGGCGATGAGCTTCGTCACATGGACGCGCGGCTCATGCAGCACCGCATGGCCGAGCGCGATGCCTTCCGCGAAGGAACCGCCCTTGACGTGAAACGGGCGGCGGCGCGTCGTCGTCGGCTCGTCGAGTTCCTGCAGATTGATGAGGTCGCCCGCAGCCACGACTTCGGCGAGCACCATGGCCACCGTCTGCAGCGCCTCGACCTCTTCCTCGGTGTAATTGCGCTTGGTGCGGTTCTGGACGACCAGAACGCCGACGACGCGGCCCGACCTGAGGATCGGCACGCCCATCAGCGACTTGTAGACCTCTTCGCCCGTTTCCGGTCGGTAGGCGAAGCCCGGATGCGATTGCGCGTCCGCGAGATTGAGCGGTCTTGCATGCGCGGCAATGTCGCCAACAAGGCCTTCGCCGACTTTCAGGCGCGTCTTGTGAACGGCGCCCGGCTTCAGACCTTCGGTTGCGAAGAGTTCGAGTTCCCGCGTCGGCCGCATCAGATAAACGGAGCACACCTCCGCGACCATATTGGCCGCGATCAGCACGACGATCTTGTCGAGCCGCTTCTGCGCCGCCTGTGGCTCCGCCATGACCTCGCGCAGCCTGCGGAGCAAGACGCGGGGACCACCGACGGAGCTCACCATCAGTTCGCGTCCCTTTGGCTGCCGCTCGCACGGCGCACGAATCTGCGGCGGCGCCGGAGCACCGTCTGCATCTTCGCGGCCATCCGGCCGGATAGGGCGAGCTGAAGGTTCACGCGATCTCCGTTATTCGCCGTCGAGTCCATAGGCCGTGTGCAGGGCGCGCACAGCAAGCTCAGTATACTCCGCCTCGATCAGCACGCTGACCTTGATCTCCGAAGTCGTGATGGCAAGGATGTTGATGCCCTTGGCCGCCAGCGTCTGGAACATGGTCTTGGCGACGCCCGCATGGCTGCGCATGCCGATGCCGATGATGGAAACCTTGACGACATTGGTGTCGGTCTTGATTTCCTTTGCGCCGATCTCGGCCTGCGCCTTGCGGATCACGTCCTCGGCGCGGGCAAGCTCGGCCTGCGGCACCGTGAAGGTCATGTCGGTGCTCTTGCCGTCGTCGGACACGTTCTGGATGATCATGTCGACATTGATAGAATTGTCGGCAAGTGGTCCGAAGACCTTGGCGGCGACGCCCGGCCGGTCCTCGACCTTGACGAGCGTGACCTTGGCCTCGTCCTTCGAATAGGCGATACCACTGACAACTTGCTGTTCCACGATTTCTTCCTCGTCGCAAACGAGAGTGCCGACTATGTCCCCAGCCCCGGTTCCTTGGGGAGCATCGGGCGCATCGAAGCTCGAGCGGACCTGAAGTCGCACTCGATAGACCATGGCGAGCTCTACGGAACGGGTCTGAAGAACCTTGGCGCCGAGCGACGCCATCTCCAGCATTTCCTCGTAACTGATTTTATCAAGCTTTCGGGCCTTCGCAACGATGCGCGGGTCCGTCGTATAGACGCCGTCGACATCCGTATAGATGTCGCAGCGGTCGGCCTTGATCGCCGCTGCGATCGCAACTGCGCTCGTATCCGAGCCACCGCGTCCGAGCGTCGTGATTCTGTTATCGGGGCCGAGGCCCTGGAACCCGGCGATGACGGCGACCTGCCCTTCGCCGAAGCGCCGGATCAGTTCATCCCCGTTGATGTCCTGAATGCGGGCTGCGCCATGCGCATTGTCGGTGCGAATGGGGATCTGCCAGCCGAGCCAGGAGCGCGCCGATATGCCGATGCGCTGCAACTCGATCGCGAGCAACCCCACCGTCACCTGCTCGCCCGTCGCGACGATGGTGTCGTATTCGCGCGCGTCGTGGAGCGGCGCGGTTTCGCGCGCCCAGGCGACGAGCTGATTCGTGGTGCCGGACATGGCAGAGACGACCACCGCGACCTCATGGCCCGCGTCCACCTCGCGCTTCACATGCTGGGCGACATTGCGGATCCGCGCGATGTCGGCCACCGATGTGCCGCCGAACTTCATGACCAGTCTGGCCATTCCTGAAAATCCTGTCTTCCGGCCCGAGGACCTCTAGCTTACGCACACCCGTTCCGGCCGCCCCGCTGGACCCGAGCCATGCGGACGCCCTATATCATGTCGCGTTTGGGATGGACCTGATGCCGAACCGGGCCTGAGCCCATACATACTCGGATGGCACTGGCCTCGCAACCGGGGCCGGGCGAAGATCGACGCCGCGCAATGCCGCACCTGCGAAGGAACTTTCTGATGACGAGCACCGCCAAAGCCCCTGCAGGGCCCAGCACCGTCGATCCGGACGACATTGCCCGCTTTTCGGCCATCGCCGCCGAGTGGTGGGACCCGGCAGGCAAGTTCCGTCCGCTGCACAGATTCAATCCCATTCGGCTTGGCTTCATCCGCGAACGCGTTTGTATGCATTTCGGCCGTGAAACGAAGGCGCTCCACCCCTTTGCGGGCCTGCGGCTCCTCGATATCGGCTGCGGCGGCGGTCTCCTTTCCGAGCCCATGCGGCGGCTCGGGGCGGAGGTTCTGGGCGCGGACGCCGGCGAAAAGAACATCGCCACAGCATCCGTCCATGCCAGCGAACAGGGCCTCGACATAGATTATCGCTGCACCACAGCCGAAGCGCTGGCCGAGGCGGGCGAGCAGTTCGACGTCATCCTCAATATGGAGGTCATCGAGCACGTGGCGGACCGCGACGCCTTCCTCAAGGCTTGTGCGGCGATGCTGAAGCCCGGCGGTCTCATGATCGTGGCCACGATCAACCGGACGATGAAGGCATTCGGCCTTGCAGTTCTTGGCGCCGAGTATGTGCTTGGCTGGCTGCCGCGCGGCACGCATGACTGGTCGAAATTCGTGACTCCGGACGAGATGCGGCAGGGCCTCGTCGCTGCCGGCCTCGAGGTCCGTGAGGTGAGCGGCGTCAGCTACAATCCGCTGAGCGATATCTGGAAGCTCTCCGGCGATACCGGCGTCAACTACATGGCCGTGGCCGTGAAGCCCTCCGCATGAGGCAGAAATAAAAGATAGCAATAACTAGTGTCTTGACGGAAAAACCCTGCCTCGCCATTGTGCATCAAGGGACACGATGGGGAGTGGGCAGGCATGCGTCGCGCATGGAAAACAGCGGCCGTTGCGGCGGTGATGAGCCTCGCGCTCGCCGGCTGCGGCGAGAAGAAGGAAGCGGCCGAGCCCGTCAAACTCGATGCGCGTCTTGCCGAGATCTACAGCCACACCTGCCAGACCTGCCACGAAAACGCCGAAACGGGCGCACCCCCGGCGCATGACCTCGCCGCATGGAAGCCGCGCCTCGCGCAGGGCGAATCCGTGCTGAGCGACCACATCGTCAACGGCTTCAAGGGCATGCCGCCGCTCGGCCAGTGCATCGAGTGCTCGGCGGACGATCTGCTCACGCTCATGAAGTTCATGGCCGCGCCCGCACTGGAAGCGGCACAAGAAGAAAAAGAACACTGAAAAGGCACGACCCATGAACACCTCGCGCCGCAACCTGCTGAAACTTGCCACCGCCGCCAGTGCCCTCGCCGCGACCGGCACGATTCCAACGCTGGTTGAAAGCGCCTTCGCGGACGCCCCGCTCCCTGCGCGCAAGGCTCTTCCCTGGCGCAACTGGTCGGGCGGACAGTCATGCGAGCCATCGGTGCGCGCCGCGCCCGCGAACGAGGCGGAACTTGCCGAACTCCTTAAAAAGACATCGGCCCCCATTCGCGCCGTCGGCGCAGGCCACTCCTTCTCCGGCCTCGTTCCCACCGAAGGCATGCTGCTGACGCTGGACCGCATTTCCGGTGTCGTCGATCACGATCCCGCGACGCATCAGGCGACCGTGCGCGCAGGCACGCGCCTCGCCGCCATGGCGGAAGAGCTTGCCAGGCGCGGCCTCGCGTTCGCCAATTTGCCGGACATCAACAAGCAGTCGCTCGCAGGCGCCATTTCGACCGGCACACATGGAACCGGTGTCGGCATCGGCTCGCTGTCGAGCTTCGTGACGGGCCTGCGCCTCGTCACGGCATCCGGCGAATCCATCGACTGCGACGCCGGGAACCGGCCTGAGATTTTCAACGCCGCCCGCGTCTCCCTCGGCACCCTCGGTATCATCACGCAGATCCGCGTCCAGGCGCAGCCGCTCTACAAACTGAAGCGCCGCACATGGATCGCACCCGTGGACGAGATGCTGGAGCAAGTGCCGGAACTCGAAGCGAAGAACCGCAACTTCGAATTCTACTACATCCCCTTCTCCGGAATGGCGCTCGGCATCGTGAACAACGAAACGGACGAGCCCGAAACGCCGACGCCCGTGAACGAGGACGATGACGGCTTGCGCGAATTGAAGATGCTGGAGGACTGGCTCGGCTGGACGCCCTCGCTGCGCCGCTGGGCGATCCAGAAAGCGCTTGCAGGCCGCGCAGCGGAAGAGCGCGTCGACTATTCCCACAAGACGCTTGCGACCGAGCGCGGCGTGCGCTTCAACGAGATGGAATATCACCTGCCGCGCGATGCGGGCCCCGCGGCCTTGCGCGAGATCATCGACACGATCGAGAAAAACAACATCAAGGTCTTCTTTCCGATCGAGTTTCGCACCACTGCGCCGGACGACATCTGGTTGAGCCCCTTTTACGAGCGCAAAAGCTGCTCCATCGCCATCCACCAGTTCCACGAATGGGACTACCACCCCTATTTCGCCGCCATCGAACCAATCCACCGCAAGCATGGCGGCCGCCCGCATTGGGGCAAGCTCAACACGCTGGCGGCGGCGGATTTGGAAACGCTTTATCCGAAGTGGAAGGATTTTCTGGAAGTCCGCGCGACACTCGACCCCGAGGGCAAGTTTCTCAATCCATATCTGAAGAAGGTTTTCGGCGTCGCCTGAGACAGATCAGTTCGTCTGTCGCGGCGGCACGACCGGCAGCGGTGCAACCTCGACACCTTCCTCGATCAGCTCGCGGGCTTCATCCGGTGTCGCTTCGCCATAGATGCCGCGCTGTTCCTCTTCGCCATAATGGATACGGCGCGCGGTCTCGGCGAACTTGTCGCCTACATAGTCGCAATTCTCTTCGACCTGCTTGCGCAGCTCTGTCATCGCCATGACGAGCTTCTGCACTACCTGCGTAGCGTCAATCGCGTCACGCTTTTTCGTGCCCGCGACGTTGGGCGCCATCAATCCCTTGCGCACCTTGGCGCTGCCGCAAACGGGGCATGTGACCTCGCCCGCTTTCACCTGCTCGTCGAAAACCGAGGAGGAGCGGAACCAGCCATCGAACTCATGTTCCTTTTCGCAAAGAAGCGCGTAGCGGATCATGACGCTTCCTTCACGGTCGTCGGTTTCGGCAGATCGAAAGTCTTGTCGTGAAGCAAGCTCGGTACGCGGGCCCGCGCCTCGTCGACCTTCGCCGGATCGATCTCGGCCATGGCGATGCCGGGCTCCGTGCCCGCTTCCGCGATCACCTCGCCCCAGGGCGCAACGATGAGGCTGTGGCCGAAAGTCTCGCGGCCATTCTCGTGCCGTCCGCCTTGGGCTGCCGCGAAAACGAAAGAGCCCGTCTCGATGGCGCGGGCGCGCAGCAGAACATGCCAATGCGCCTCGCCCGTCTGTCGCGTGAAAGCCGCAGGCACGGTGAGGAAGCGAGCGCCCGCATGGGCCAGCGCTCGATAGAGATAGGGAAAGCGAAGGTCGTAACAAATCGTGAGCCCGACCCGGCCCCAGGGCAGATCGGCGGTCACAGCCTCGGTCCCCGCCTCGAAATTCCGCGACTCGCGATAGGACTCGCCGCCCGCCAGATCGACGTCGAACATGTGGATCTTGTCGTAGCGCGCGGCGATGGAGCCATCGGGCGCAACGAGGAAGGAGCGATTGGCGAGCTTCGCCTCCGCCACCTTGATCGGCAATGAACCGATCGAGAGCCAGATTTTCTTTTCGCGGGCGACGTCGCGAAGCGCGGCAAGCGCCGCGTCATCTTCCTCAGCCCTCGTCTTCTCGAAGAGAAGGCCGCGCTCGGCTTCCATGATCGAGGTGTTCTCCGGCGTCAGCACGAAGCCAGCGCCCTCATCCGCCGCACGAGCAACGAGCGACACGGCGGCTTCCGTATTCGCCGCGACATCGCGCCCCGCGCGCAACTGCACGCAGGCGGCGATGAAGGAGGATGAGCGGGAGCCAGTCATGTTTTGCTTCAGGCCGCGAGCAGCGGATCGAGCTTGCCCTGGCCTTCGAGGGCATAGAGATCGTCGCAGCCGCCGACATGCGTTCCGCCGATGAAGATTTGCGGCACGGTGTAACGTCCACCGGCGCGGGCAGTCATTTCGTCGCGCTTTGCGGAGTCCATGCTCACGTCGATCTCGTTGAACTTCACGCCCTTCTTGCCGAGCAAGGCCTTGGCCCGCATGCAATAGGGGCAGGTCATCGTGGTGTAGATCGTAACTTCCGCCATGGGCGGCACTCCTCAGAAAACAGGTTTATATATCATATAGTTGCTCCCTCGCCGGGAACAACCCGCGCCAGACAGAGCACCCTGACCTCCGCCGCGCCGGCCACATTCAGCACCCGGGCGCAGGCCTCGACGGTCGCGCCGGTCGTTATCACATCGTCCACGATCACGACGATCCGGCCCTTCACCAGCTCGCGCGCGCGCTCCCGGAGCCTGAAGGCGCCCGCCACATTGCGCCGCCGGGCGGCGCCGGAAAGCCCCACTTGCGGCCGCGTCGCCCGCACCCTCTCCAGGAGATCGGGTACGAAGGCGACACTGGACAGGTGCGAAATGCGCCGCGCCAGTTCCGCCGACTGGTTGAAGCGGCGCGAGAATAACCGCCGCCTGTGAAGCGGCACCGGCGCGATGAAATCGGCGCCCTCCAGCAGCTCTGCCCCCGCCCGCGCCATCCAGCGGGCAAAGGCAGGAGCTGCCTCCATGCGGTCGGAATATTTGAAGCGGTGGACGAGCCTCGCGCTCTCATCCGAGTAGCGCATGACCGCGCGGGCCCGCGCATAGGGCGGCGGCGAGGCGAGCGCCGCAGCGCTGACGATGCCAGGGCCGGGATCGAAGGGAAATGGAACGCCGCTCACGGGGCAAAAAGGCGCTTCGATGAAGGCCATGGCGGTCCAACAGGTGCCGCACAGGGCTCCATGCGCCTCGACCCCCTGACCGCAGGAGAGACAGAGCGGCGGCAAGGCTATGTCGGCAAGCCGGCGCCCGAGCCCGACCGCCGCCCGCGCCCAGCCTCTGCCCCGCTCCGTGAAGCTCAGTGTTTCGTCGATGCCCCCGTCCATGTGCGAAACCTAGCCCTCCGACGCTTCCGGGCAAAGCCCGCGCTTGCAGGCAGGCTCCGCGATCACCATGATGCGCGCCATGCAACAGGCCTCCACAATGCTCGTTTTCGACCGCAATTTGCATGCGCGACGCCGCGCTAGGGCCGCGGCCGGATTCGCGGATCACGATTTCCTCGTTCGCCGCGTCGTCGAGGAATTCGGCGACCGGCTCATGGCAGTCAACCGCAACTTCCCGCTTGCGCTCGACCTCGGCAGCCATCTCGGCGCGCTCGTCCATGCCGAACTTCCGGCGGGAAAGATCGGAACCGTGGTGGCGACCGATCTCTCCCCCGCGATGATTGCGCGTGGCAGGGGCATGCGGCTCGCCGCCGACGAAGAACGCCTTCCCTTTCGCGACGGCAGCTTCGATCTCATCGCCAGCGCGCTGTCGCTTCACTGGACCAACGATCTTCCGGGCGCGCTGATCCAGATTCGCCGCGCGCTTGTGCCCGACGGGCTTTTCCTTGGTGCCATTTTCGGTGGCGACACGCTGACGGAACTCCGCCAGTCGCTCACCGAAGCGGAGATTGAACTCGAAGGCGGATTGTCGCCGCGCATCTCGCCCTTTGCGGAGCTGCGCGACATGGGCTCGCTCCTCCAGCGCGCGGGATTCGCGCTTCCCGTGGTCGATGCCGATCGCATCACCGTGCGCTATGCGAACGCGCTCAAGCTCATGGCAGAACTGCGCGGTATGGGCGAAACGAACGCGCTCATCGAGCGGCGGCGCACGCCGCTCCGGCGCGGAACGCTGCTGCGCGCAGCGGAGATCTATCAGGAAAAGTTCGGATTGCCCGACGGGCGGGTAACGGCAACCTTCGAGATCGTCTTCATGACCGGCTGGTCGCCGCATGAAAGCCAGCAGAAGCCACTGAAGCCCGGCAGCGCGAAGATGCGCCTCGCCGATGCGCTCGGAGCCGAAGAAAAGCCCAAAAAGGGCTGACTATTCGAAATAGACGACGAGTGGCGTGAACAGCGCGGCAAGATCCCCGCCGAGCACGGACAGGATACCGATTACTCCCGTCGCGACGATGGCCAGGATCAGCGAATATTCGATGGCCGTCGCGCCGCGGTCATCGCGCCGAAAACGCCGGAACTCAATCTGTGCTGTGGTCGCACGCATCGCACTCTCCCGTTCTGTCGCAGCCGCCGGGAGGCGCGTGGCACCTCAGAGCAGGTCGCGAAGCGCAGCCACCAGCGGCTCGTCCGCGGGCGGCATCGGATAGTCCCGCATTCTCGCGGGCCTCACCCATTCAAGCGCCTGCCCTTCGACGGGCTGGACCGTTCCCTGCCACCGCCTGCATACATAGAGCGGCATCAGCAGGTGAAAATCCGTATACGTATGGCTCGCGAAGGCTAGCGGCGCCAGACATGCCTTCGCGACCTCGATGCCGAGCTCCTCGCGCAATTCGCGAATGAGCGCGTCTTCCGGCGTCTCCCCCGGCTCCATCTTGCCGCCGGGAAATTCCCAGAGCCCGGCGAGCGATTTGCCCTCGGGCCGCTGGGCCATCAGCACGCGCCCATCCGCATCGACAAGCGCGCAGGCCACGACCAGCACAATCTTCTGTGTGCGACCTTCTGTCATCGTGCCACCATTTGCCTGGGGATGTATGCGCCCAAATGAGTACATGGTTAAAGCGAGGTTACCGCTCAGCTGCGATAATCCGCATTGATCCGGATGTACTCATAGGTGAGATCGCAGGTCCAGACGGTCGCGCTTTCCTTGCCGACGCCGACGTCGACCTCGATGTCGATGTCCTGACCCTTCATATGGCGAGCGACCGGCGTTTCGTCATAGCCGGGCACGGCAACGCCGTTCTTCGCCACATCGACGCCGCCCATGCGGATCGAGAGCCTGTCGCGGTCGGCCGCCTCGCCCGATTTGCCGACTGCCATGACGACGCGGCCCCAATTTGCGTCCTCGCCTGCGATCGCCGTCTTCACCAGCGGCGAGTTGGCGATGGCAAGGCCGATCCGCCGTGCCGCCTTTTCGCTCTCCGCACCGCTCACATCGATACGGATGAACTTCGAGGCGCCCTCGCCGTCCTTCACGACCTGATGCGCGAGATCGAGCAGCAATTCGTCGAGCGCCTTGCGAAACTCCGCGAGCGCCGGATCGCCGGCGCGCTTGACGAGACGCGCGCCTTTCGCCGTGCCCGTTGCGAAAAGAAGCACGGTGTCGCTGGTCGAAGTGTCACTGTCGACGGTGATGGCGTTGAAGCTGCGATCCGAACCTTCGGCGAGAAGGCTCTGCAATGCCGCCGGAGCAATTGCCGCATCCGTCACGATGAAGACGAGCATGGTGGCGAGGTCCGGCGCGATCATGCCCGAGCCTTTGCCGATACCGTTGATCGTCACCGTCGCGTCGCCGATCCGCGCCTTGCGCGTCGAGAGCTTGGGATAGGTGTCGGTCGTCATGATGGCGCGCGCGGCCCTGTCCCACTGGTCGGGACCGGCGGCATTGAGCGCCATGTGGATGCCGGTGAGAAGGGGCGAGGGATTGAGCGCTTGGCCAATGACGCCCGTCGAGGCGACATAGACTTCGTCCTCATCGCATCCGACGGCGGCGGCGGCCTCCATGACCGTCGCCTCCACGGTGGCGACGCCCGCCTTGCCGGTGAAGGCGTTCGAATTGCCCGAATTGACGACGACGGCACGGCCACGCCCGCCCTTCGCAATGCCCGCGCGGCACCATTCAACGGGCGCGGAGGCCGTCTTCGACGTCGTGAAAACGCCCGCCGCGGCGGTGCCTTCCGGCAGGCTGATGACGAGCACGTCGTCGCGGCCCTTGTACTTGATGCCGGCAGCCGCAGTGCCGAGCGAAACGCCCGCGATCGGCGGGAGCTTCGCATAGGACTTGGGCGCAAGCGGCGAGACCTTGTGCTTGGTCTTCTTGGCCGCCGCCTTCTTCACGGCAGGTTTTTTCAGCGCAACCTTGCCGGCAGCAGCCTTCTTCGCGGCAGGCTTGCTCGCCTTCGCCTTGGGGGCTGCCTTCTTTACGGGCTTCTTCGCCGCCTTTGCTTTCGCGGCCGGTTTCGCCTTCTGCGTCTTCTTCGGGGCCTTCGCCATCGCTCGTCTCCAGCCTGTCGGTTATTTCGTGCCGTCGGGCGCGGGCGCGATCTGCGGCTTGTCGGCGCCGACGATTTCGACCTTCGCCTTCTTCCGCATGTCTTCCATTATCTTGGTGCCCTGTTCGCGGGCGAGCGTGCGCATCACGTCGTCATGCGCTTCCTCGAAGGTCGGCTTCTTGGCCTTGCGCGTCTCGACGAGCTGGATGACATGCCAGCCGAACTTCGTCTCGACAGGATCGGAAATCTGGCCCGGCTTCAACTTGAACACCGCGGCGGAGAACTCAGGCACCATGTCGCCCTTCTTGAACCAGCCGAGGTCGCCGCCTTGCTGCGAGCTCGAATCCTTCGACATGGACTTGGCCACGTCCTCGAACTTCTTGCCGCCCTTGATTTCCGCCAGGACCTTGAGCGCCTCATCCTTCGAGCCAACCAGAATGTGGCGGGCATGGGCCTCGGTCTCCGCCTCAGTCTTGGCGATATGCTCGTCGTAATAGGCCTTCACCGCCTTTTCGCTGACCTTGTCGCGCATTAGCTGGACCCAGTAGACGTCGCGCAGCGCTTTTTCGCCGTAATAGGCCTCGCGGCGCTTCACCAGCGGATCGTCCTCAACATGCTTCGCCTTGGCCGCGCTGGCGACGATGCGCCGGTCGATCAACATGCCGAGCAGGTACTGGAAGCGAACCTCTTCAGGCAGCTGGGCAAGCGCCTGCCCCATCTCCTCGTCGGCCAGCGCGACGTCGGAGAGCTTGATCTCCGAACCGTTCACCTTGGCTACGACCTCGTCCGCGCCTGCGGCGGCCTGTGCTGCATCGGCGGCGAAGGCGGCCGGCACGGCCACGGGGGCCGCGAGCCCTCCGGCAATCCCCAAGACAAGCAGGCAGGCGGGAGCAAGACTTGAGGCTAGACGCATGATGGCATTCCTGTGACGGGACCCCGATGGCCCCTTGCATGGTTTGGGTGCCGCACCGGATCGGACGGGGCGGCTTGAGCGGCGCCATGATGACGACGCGAGGGGCGGTGCACAAGAACCAGTTGCATTAAGAAATTCATATAGTTGAACGGCAGGAATTGGGGTTTTCCCGCCTTCCGGCGGGGCCAGCGTTAACCTGCCTTACATTGACAAGGTACGGGCTCCACCTTACATCTCGACAGGTCTTTTCGACTGCGGTTTTTCCTCCTCGACCAGCCCGCAGAGCGGCATGTCGCCCGCCCCCGACATGCGGAAGGGGTCGGGGGCGTCCCGGAAGACAGGCCCGAACGGGCGACAGGAACAGGTCCGCCGCGGAGTCCTCGGGCGTCCACGCGGACTCGCAAGGGATTTGGACTGATGGTTAGCTTGGGCGTCCTCGCCAAGCGTCTCTTCGGCAGCGCCAACGACCGGAAGCTGAAGACGTACAAGGCACGGGTAGCGGCGATCAACGCCTTCGAACCGGCGATTTCGGCATTGAGCGACGAAGCGCTCCGCGGCAAGACCGTGGAATTCCGCGCCCGCCTCGCCGAAGGCACCCCCCTCGACGATCTCTTGCCCGAAGCTTTCGCCGTCGTCCGCGAAGCGGCCAAGCGCACCCTCGGCCAGCGCCATTACGACACGCAGCTTATCGGCGGCATGGTGCTCAACGACGGCATGATCGCCGAAATGAAGACCGGCGAAGGCAAGACGCTGGTGGCGACGCTCGCCACCTATCTGAACGCCCTTCCCGGCAAAGGCGTCCATGTCGTCACCGTGAACGACTATCTCGCCAAGCGCGACGCCGAATGGATGGCCCAGGTCTATGGCTTCCTTGGCATGACGACCGGCGTGATCCTGCACGGCCTCGACGATAACGAGCGCCGCGAGGCCTATGCGGCCGACATCACCTATGCCACGAACAACGAGCTCGGCTTCGACTATCTGCGCGACAATATGAAGTATCAGGTCGGCGCGATGGTGCAGCGCAAGCATCACTTTGCCATCGTCGACGAGGTCGACTCGATCCTGGTGGATGAAGCGCGCACACCGCTCATCATTTCGGGTCCGCTCGACGACAAGTCCGAACTCTATATCGGCGTCGACGACGTGATCCCGCTGATTGAGGCCGATGATTACGAGCTCGACGAGAAGCAGCGCACCGTCACCCTCACCGAAGAGGGTAACGAGAAGATCGAGAACATCCTGCGCGAGCGCGGCATCCTCCCCTCTGGTTCGCTCTATGACATCGAGAACATCACCATTGTTCATCATGTGCAGAACGCGCTGAAGGCGCACAAGCTGTTCCAGAAGGACAAGGATTACATCGTCAAGGGCGACAAGGTCGTCATCATCGACGAATTCACCGGCCGCATGATGGAAGGGCGCCGCTATTCGGACGGCCTCCACCAGGCGCTGGAAGCCAAAGAGCGCGTGCAGATCCAGCCGGAAAACCAGACGCTCGCTTCGATCACCTTCCAGAACTATTTCCGCATGTACGACAAGCTCGCCGGCATGACGGGCACCGCGCTGACGGAAGCCGATGAATTCCTCGACATTTACAGCCTCGAAGTCATCGAAGTGCCGACCAACCGGCCGATCGCCCGCATCGACGAGGATGACGAGGTCTACAGGTCCGCGCGCGAGAAATACGACGCCATCGTCCTCGAGGTCGAAGACTGCGTGAAGCGCGGCCAGCCCGTGCTCGTCGGCACCGTTTCGATCGAGAAGTCGGAAACGCTCTCCGAAGTTCTCAAAAAGAAGAAGATCAAGCACAACGTGCTGAACGCGCGCTATCACGAGCAGGAAGCGCATATCATCGCGCAGGCCGGCGTTCCCGGCGCCATCACGATCGCCACCAACATGGCCGGCCGCGGTACCGACATTCAGCTTGGCGGCAATCTCGACATGCGCATCGCCGACGAAACGGCCGGCATTGAGGACGAAGCCGAGCGCAAGCGCAAGATTGAAGAGATCAAAGCCGATATCGCGAAGAAGAAGGAAGCCGCGCTTGCCGCAGGCGGTCTCTACATCATCGGCACTGAGCGCCACGAAAGCCGCCGCATCGACAACCAGCTGCGCGGCCGTTCAGGCCGCCAGGGCGATCCGGGCCGCTCGAAGTTCTTCCTTTCGCTCGACGACGACCTGATGCGCATCTTCGGCACCGACCGCATGGACGGCGTGCTGCAGAAGCTCGGCCTCAAGGAGGGCGAAGCCATCATCCACCCCTGGATCAACAGGGCACTGGAAAAAGCGCAGCAGAAGGTCGAGGCGCGCAACTTCGACATCCGCAAGAACCTGCTGAAATACGACGACGTCATGAACGATCAGCGCCGCGTGATCTTCGATCAGCGCGTCGAGCTGATGGAAGCCGATGACGTGCGCGAGACCGTGGACGACATGCGCCATCAGGTAATCGATGCGCTCGTCTCGCGGCACATTCCCGAGAAGGCCTATGCCGAACAGTGGGACGCCAACGGCCTCAAGGAAGAGACATCGACGATCCTCGGTCTCGATCTTCCGATCGTGGAATGGGCAGCCGAAGAAGGCATTGCCGATGAGGAAATCCGCGAGCGCCTGAAATCGGAAGCCAACCGCGCCATGGCGGCGAAGGTCGCCCAGGCCGGGCCCGAACTCATGCGTCAGGTGGAGAAGGCGATCCTTCTCCAGACGCTCGACCATCACTGGCGCGAGCATCTGATGATGCTCGACTATCTGCGTCAGGCTGTCGGCCTGCGCGGATACGCCCAGCGCGACCCGCTCAATGAATACAAGTCGGAAGCCTTCGAACTCTTCGAGAGCCTGCTGACGCGCCTTCGCGAAGACGTCACGCGCCAGCTCATGAACGCGCAGTTCGTGGCCGAGGTGCCGCCGGTCGAGGAAACGCCGCTACCGCGCATGGAAGCGCATCATGCGGATCCGCTGACGGGCGAGGACGAATTTGCTGCTGGCGACGTTGCAACGCTCACTCGCCCGGTGCGCAACGATCCGGGTGTCGCCGTCGATCCGAAGAACCCTGCGACCTGGGGCAAGACCGCGCGCAACGCGCCCTGCCCCTGCGGCTCCGGCAAGAAGTTCAAGCACTGCCACGGAACGCTGGCCTGAACGAAAATCGGGGGCCCTTCATGGGCCCCCATCGACCGCCTCAATGGAGGGGTGCCGCTATCTTATCCGCGGCGTTTTTCACCGACAGATCGAAGTTGATAACGTCCATTTCGATATAGGTGACGTCATGGGCAGGCGCCATGTCGCGAAGCTTCCGGCTGTCCTCGATCATTTCGGCCGCCCGCGCCTGCAGGTCGCGCCAACGCTGGCTCTTTAGCGTCCAGCATTTGCCCGTCTCCTGATACTTCCGCAACGCCGTCACCTTCGCGTCCACGGCAACATCCGCATTGCCGACCACGAAGCATTTGATTTTGTGCCGGCCCGCCAGGCCACCGCAGAAGTCGAGCGATATATTTCTCAGGTCGCAGCTGCGGCCACGATTGACGTAGATCAGGTCGTCACCTTCGACGACGAGCCCCTTGGGGAACCGCTTGAACAATTCATCGAGGATGAACCGCCGCATCTCGTCACGCAGGCTGTCGTCGTCGACCTCATGGTAAATGTCGCGGAGCCGATCGAGCGAAATGAAAATGAACCCATGCTGGCGTGCCAGCACGTCCGAAATGAGCGTCTTGCCGGTCCGCGGCCAACCCGTGATGACGCAGGATGCACGCTCGCCCTCGCCCTTTACGGGCAGCCCGTCGACGCAGTCGCGCAGAACCTCGAAGACCCGGTCCCTCGCCTGCGGGCCCTCCTTACGCAGAATGTCCTGAATCTTGTACGCGGTCGCATCGATGGATGCCGTGATCACTTGCTGACCATCCAGCAAGGACCCCAAACCCGCCCGGTAAATAGCGAAATATAGCTTCCGCAGGCTGCCCATTTTGCCCCGTCACTGCCCTAGTGATCACCGTTCTCACTATGCCCACCCTCACTTTTCTTCTTTTTCGCATTCGCGAACAAATAGCAATAACGGTGTCATGGCGCACGTAAAATCGGGAAAATTTGTATTTCTCGCGAAAGACGGCGCGGCACCGCATTAGAGGCGCCCATGAGATGCAAAACGGCCGCCCCGTGCGGGGCGGCCGTTGAGGCGAGATTGCGGTGGAGCGCCCCGCCTTCCAGGATCAGTTCGCGGTGAGCTTCTCGACATCCGCCTGATAGGTCTTGCCCGCCCAATAGTAATGGACGGCCGCCCAGACGCCGATGAAAGACGTTCCAAACAGCGCCCAGCGCAGGCTTTCCTGACCGAAGTGAGGGGCAAGCAGATCGCTCAGGAGCCCAACCGTCAGCGGCCCGAAGCCCAACGCGATGAAATTCAACACGAAGAGCATGACGGCGGAGGCAAGCGCCCGCATGTGAAGCGGCGTGAGGCTCTGGATCATCGCAAAACTCGGCCCGAGATAGAAAGCACCGAGGATCGACGAAACGATATAAACCGGGATCATCAGCTTCAGATCGGACGACATGTAGAAGACGATGAAGAGCGGCATCCCGACGATCTTCGCTACGGCGATGACCCATGCGTTCCACCGCATGTCACGCTTGGAAAGGCGATCCGCGAGGAAGCCTCCGATCAACGCGCCGAGCCCGCCGACAAACCCCGCGATGAGGCCGAAGAAGAGGCCGACCTCCTGCGGCGAAAGGCCGAGGCTGCGCTGAAAGAATGACGGACCGAAAATAAGCCCGCCATAGCCGACGAAAGAAACGAGCGTCAGACCGATGGTGATGTGCCGGGCCGAACGTGTCTTCCAAAGATGCACGATGACGTGCAGGAGGTTCGACCTGAGCGCCGCGTCATGCACGATGCCGTCCGCGTGGCCACGCGCCGGTTCCTTCATCGTGAAGCGCACCAGCAGCGCAATGACGAGACCCGGCAGGCCCATGGCGTAGAAGGTCACGCGCCAGCCGTAATGCTGGACGATATA
>Ga0255338_1001969_pt1 | contig 34015 bp, 35 predicted proteins | sample MeOH1_35cm_T4_19_FD_203715 | JGI IMG/M metagenome (GOLD analysis project Ga0255338, IMG submission 203715) | Sandy soil microbial communities from University of British Columbia, Vancouver, Canada - MeOH1_35cm_T4_195 | ecosystem: Engineered > Artificial ecosystem > Sand microcosm > Unclassified ...
CCGCCGAACTTGGCCGCCAGCACCGAGGTGATCGCCGCCGTCAGCGTGGTCTTGCCGTGGTCCACGTGGCCGATCGTGCCAACGTTGACGTGCGGCTTGGTGCGCTCGAATTTTCCTTTTGCCATTTCAATCTCTCCAAAGAGCTATGCCCGCGTCTGGTTTAACGTCTGCATCACATCACTGGTCCGCTCGCACGGGCACAAGCGGGTGTGTGATCGCAGACAGATCCGAAACCAAACCCACTGCAGAACGCAGAAGTCGCAGAGGATCCGCAGAGGGCGCAGAAGAAACCATTTGAATGGATGTTCTTCTGCGTCTTCCGCGTGCTTTGGCGCCCTCTGCGTTCGGCTGTTGGGTTTTCTGTCCTTACTTCTGGCGCGCCGCCACGATCGCTTCGGCCACGTTGCGCGGGGCCTCGGCGTAGTGCTTGAACTCCATCGTGTACGTGGCGCGGCCCTGCGACATCGAGCGCAGCGTCGTCGAATAGCCGAACATCTCCGACAGCGGGACCTCGGCCTTGATGACCTTGCCGCCGCCGGGCATGTCGTCCATGCCCTGCACCATGCCGCGGCGGGACGACAGGTCGCCCATCACGTTGCCGGCGTAGTCCTCCGGCGTCTCCACTTCCACGGCCATCATCGGCTCGAGGATGACGGGGTTCGCCTTGCGGGCGGCTTCCTTGAAGCCGAAGATGGCGGCCATCTTGAACGCCTGCTCGGACGAGTCCACCTCGTGGTACGAGCCGAAGGTCAGCGTGACCTTGACGTCCACCACGGGGTAGCCGGCCAGCACGCCGGTGGTCAGCGCCTCTTCGACGCCCTTCTGCACCGCCGGGATGTACTCGCGCGGCACCACGCCGCCCTTGATGGCGTCGACGAACTCGAAGCCCTTGCCGGCTTCCTGCGGCTCCAGCGAGAAGACGACGTGGCCGTACTGGCCCTTGCCGCCCGACTGGCGCACGAACTTGCCCTCGACGTCGGTGACCTGCTTGCGCACGGTCTCGCGGTACGCCACCTGCGGCTTGCCGACGTTGGCTTCCACGCCGAACTCGCGCTTCATGCGGTCGACGATGATTTCCAGGTGCAGTTCGCCCATGCCGCCGATGATGGTCTGGCCCGACTCCTCGTCGGTGTTGACGCGGAACGACGGATCCTCGGCCGCCAGGCGGCCGAGGGCGACGCCCATCTTTTCCTGGTCGGCCTTCGTCTTGGGCTCCACGGCCTGGCGGATCACCGGCTCGGGGAACACCATGCGCTCGAGCGTCACGATCGAGTTCGGGTCGCACAGCGTCTCGCCGGTCGTGACGTCCTTCAGGCCCACGCAGGCGGCGATGTCGCCGGCACGGATCTCGTCGACTTCCAGCCGGTTGTTGGCGTGCATCTGCACGATCCGGCCGATGCGCTCCTTCTTGCCGCGCACCGGGTTGTAGACGCTGTCACCCTTGGACAGCACGCCCGAATAGACGCGCACGAAGGTCAGCTGGCCGACGAACGGGTCCGTCATCAGCTTGAACGCCAGCGCCGAGAACTTCTCGTTGTCGTCGGCCTTGCGGAACGTTTCCTTCTCGTCGTCGTCGGTGCCCCTAACCGGCGGGATGTCCACCGGCGAAGGCATCAGCTCGATCACGGCGTCCAGCATGCGCTGCACGCCCTTGTTCTTGAACGCGGTGCCGCACAGCATCGGCTGGATCTCGCCGGCGATGGTGCGGGTACGCAGGCCGAAGGTGATCTCGTCCTCGGACAGGTCGCCTTCTTCCAGGTACTTGTTCATCAGGTCCTCGTTGGCCTCCGCGGCCGCCTCGACCATCTTCTCGCGCCACTCCTTGGCGTCGGCCACCAGCTCGGCCGGGATCTCCTCGAAGCTGAACTTCATTCCCTGGGACGCCTCGTCCCAGATGATGGCCTTCATCTTGCGCAGGTCGACCACGCCCTTGAAGTTCTCCTCGGCGCCGATCGGGATCACGATGGGCACAGGGCTGGCCTTCAGGCGGGCCTTCATCTGCTCGTACACCTTGAAGAAGTTCGCGCCGGTGCGGTCCATCTTGTTGACGAAGGCCAGCCGCGGCACGCGGTACTTGTTGGCCTGCCGCCACACGGTCTCGGACTGCGGCTGCACGCCGCCCACGGCGCAATACACCATGCAGGCACCGTCCAGCACGCGCATGGAACGCTCCACCTCGATGGTGAAGTCCACGTGGCCGGGGGTGTCGATGATGTTGATGCGGTGCTCGGGGAAGGACAAGTCCATGCCCTTCCAGAAGCAGGTGGTCGCCGCGGACGTGATGGTGATGCCGCGCTCCTGCTCCTGCTCCATCCAGTCCATGGTGGCGGCGCCGTCGTGCACTTCGCCGATCTTGTGGTTCACACCGGTGTAGAACAGGATGCGCTCGGTCGTGGTGGTCTTGCCGGCGTCGATGTGAGCGGAGATGCCGATGTTGCGGTACCGCTCGATGGGCGTTTTACGGGCCATGATGCTCTTTCGTTGGGGGCTCGGCGCCAAGCGTCGAGCGTGAGCCGCGTGGCTCGACGCTCAACGTCCGGCGCCCAGCCGGATGTTCAGAAGCGGAAGTGGCTGAACGCCTTGTTCGCCTCGGCCATGCGATGGACCTCGTCGCGCTTCTTCATCGCGCCGCCACGGCCTTCGGTGGCTTCCATCAGCTCATTGGCCAGCCGCATGGCCATCGACTTCTCACCGCGCTTCTTGGCGGCTTCCTTCAGCCAGCGCATGGACAGCGCCAGGCGGCGCACCGGGCGCACTTCCACCGGCACCTGGTAGTTCGCGCCACCGACGCGGCGGGACTTCACCTCGACCATCGGCTTGACGTTGTTGATGGCCATGGTGAAGGCTTCCACCGGGTCCTTGCCCGGGTTCTTCTTCTCGATCTGCTCGAGCGCGCCGTAGACGATGCGCTCGGCAACCGCCTTCTTGCCGCCTTGCATGATGACGTTCATGAACTTGGCGAGCTCGATGTTGCCGTACTTGGGATCCGGCAGGATTTCACGCTTAGGGACTTCGCGACGACGTGGCATTTCACTTCTCCAATTTGCTTCAGTTGGCCCTTCCCTTCCGGGCGGCCGCGGGAGCCATCAGGACATCCCACTTACTCGACCCACGGACAGGATTGCCCGCTTCGGGTCACTTCGCTCGACCGGCCTGCCAGGGCCGACGGAGCACCGAAAAACGACGACAGGCCGATCAGGCCTTCTTCGGGCGCTTGGCGCCGTACTTGGAACGCGACTGCTTGCGATCCTTGACGCCCTGCAGGTCCAGCGACCCGCGCACGATGTGGTAGCGCACGCCCGGCAGGTCCTTGACCCGGCCGCCGCGCACCAGCACCACCGAGTGCTCCTGCAGGTTGTGGCCTTCGCCGCCGATGTACGAGATGACCTCGAAACCGTTGGTCAGGCGCACCTTGGCGACCTTTCGCAGCGCCGAGTTCGGCTTCTTCGGCGTCGTGGTGTACACCCTGGTGCACACGCCCCGGCGCTGGGGGCTGTTCTGCATCGCGGGGCTCTTGGAGTTGGTCTTTTCGACCTCCCGGCCCTGACGCACGAGTTGGTTGATGGTTGGCATGAAAGAAAACGTCCCTAAACGTTTGGTGTCGAAAGCGTGCTGTTCGCGCGCAGCAATTCCCCGCCCCAATCGCGGGAAAGCCCTCCAGTATAGCCAGATGAGGGACAACCCTCAATAGCCGGCGAATCGCACCGCCGCCCGACGGGGCGATCACCGGGGGTCTGGAGCGATCAAGGAGCGTTTTAGTTCTAAGTTGAGCGGCCGACGCTCACTTGATCCACAGGCGCACGGCATCCCAGGCACGGCTGAGCACGCCGGCCTCCTCCACCCCGTCCAGCGCCACCAGCGGCACCTCCAGCAGCGGCTGGTCGCCGGACAGCACCTTCAGGGAGCCCACCGGCTGGCCCTTGGCCAGCGGCGCGATCAGCGGTTCGGGCCGCGCCACCCGGGTCGACACCCGGCCGGCCGTGCCGGCCGGCACGGCCACCACGATCGGCTGCGGCCGACCCAGCCTGGCCGTCGCCTCCTTGCCCTTCCAGACCTTGGGCGTGGCCACCGGCTGGTTGGCATCGAACAGCTTGATGCCCTCGAACGCGGTGTAGCCCCAGTTCAGGAGCTTCTGCGCCTCGTTCGCGCGGGCGGTCTCGCTGGAAGCGCCCAGCACCACCGCCAGCACCCGGCGCCCGGCCAGGTTCGGGAAGTCGCGCCTGGCCGTCGCGATCAGGCAGTAGCCCGCCGCCGCGGTGTGGCCGGTCTTGAGCCCGTCCACCGTCGGATCGCGGAACAGCAGCATGTTGCGATTGGTGTCGTTGGCCGTCGGCGTGCCCTCGTAGCGGTACTTCCTGATCGTGTAATAGCTGACGTACTGCGGGAAATCCTGCAGCAGCCGCACCGACAGGGTCGCCAGGTCGCGCGCGGTGGTGGTGTGGCCGGGCTCGGTCAGCCCCTCAGGATTCTTGTAGCTGGTGTTCTTCAGCCCCAGCGCCTTGGCCTGCTCGTTCATGAGCTGGACGAACCGCTCTGCCGTGCCGCCCACGCCCTCGGCCAGGGCCATGGTGGCGTCGTTCCCCGACTGCACGATCATGCCCTTGATCAGGTCCTCGACCGGGACCTGCATGCTCGGGTCGATGAACATCCGCGAGCCCGGCATCTTCCAGGCCCGGGTGCTCACGGGCAGCGTCTGCTTCAGCTCGATCTTCTTGCTGCGCAGGGCATCGAACACCAGGTAGGCCGTCATCAGCTTGGTCAGCGACGCCGGCTCGACCGGCGCGTCGATCTCCCGCCCGGCCAGCAGCTGGTTGGCCGTGACGTCCATCACCAGGTAGGACCGGGCCGCGACCTCCGGGGGCTGCGGCGCCTGCGCCAGCGCGACCAGGCTGAACAAGGCAAGGAATGCGGCGGCGAGCGCCTGCTTGGCTGTTTTCATTGGCAGAAGGGAAATCAGGAACGAAGGTGGCGCGCCACCAGGGCTTTGAGCAGCGGCAATTGTCCGTGAAAGAAGTGGCCGCCACCGGGCACCACCGTCACCGGCAGGGCCTGCGGCCGCGCCCAGTCCAGCACCGCGGCCAGCGGCACCGTGTCGTCGTGCTCGCCATGGATGACGAGCGTGGCGTCATGCGCTTCGGCCGGCAGCGCCGCCACGTCGAAGCGCGACGCCGCCGTGCCCACCAGCACGATCTTGTCGGCGCGGCGGGTCGGCCACAGCGCCGCCACTGCGCGGCTGGCGACGAACGAGCCGAAGGAGAACCCGGCCAGCGCCAGCGGCCCCTGCGGCGCCTGTCCGGCGACCAGCGCCAGCATGTCGTCCAGTTCGCCACGGCCTTCGTCGTGGGTGCCCTCGCTGGCACCGACCCCGCGGAAGTTGAACCGGATCGCGACCCAGCCGGCCTGCACGAAGGCGCGGGCCAGGGTCTGCACCACCTTGTTCTCCATCGTGCCGCCGAACAGCGGATGCGGATGGGCGATCAGCGCGGTGCCGCGCGCCGCCGCCCCGGGCGCCGGCTCGTCGCGCAGCGCCTCGATCACCCCGCCCGGGCCGCTGGCCCGGAAGCGCCGGGAGTGCACGTTCATCGGCGTCAGCGGCCCAGGTGCGGCGGCGTCAGCAGGCGCTGCACCACCTTGCCGTTCTTCAGGTGCGACTCGACGATCTCGTCGATGTCGGCCAGGTCCACATAGCTGTACCAAACCGCTTCGGGATACACCACCGCCACCGGCCCGGCCGCGCAGCGGTCCAGGCAGCCGGACTTGTTCACCCGCACCCGGCCCGGACCGGCCAGCCCGGCCGCCTTGACCTGCACCTTGCAGCGCTCGAACGCCTCCTGCGCGTGATGGTCGGCGCAGCAGGGCTCGCCGTTGGCACGCTGGTTCAGGCAGAAGAAGATGTGTCGCTGGTAATAGGAAGCCGCGGGCGCTGTCATCGGGCCATTCTATTTTCCCGGTCCGGCGCCGAGAGGCGCAGCACCACATACAGCAGCACGGCGTAAGGCCAGACCCAGCCCAGCCACTGCGCCAGTCCGTGGAAGCGGATGAACCGCCCTTGCTCCCAGGCCTGCAGCGTGTCGGCGAAATAGGCGCTGGCCGGCGCCTGGTTCAGCAGGCTCAGGTGCAGCATCAGCGCCAGCAGCACCAGGGCCGCGCAGCCGCGGCGCGGCATGGCAATCAGCAGCAGCGCCAGCACCAGACCGACGCCCAGTCCCAGTCGCACCGGCAGGCTGAGCCAGGCCCAGGCGTGCGCGGGGCCCCAGCTGAGCGCCGCCGACAGGGCCGTCGCCGCGACCCCCACTGCCACCGTCGCGACCGCGAACGCGGCGCGCCTGCCCACGGCCGGGATCACCGAATACGCCAGCAGGCAGGGCACCAGGGCACCAAGCGCAACGCACACCAGTTCCGCGCCCGGCACCAGCGGCTGCAGCTCGATGTCGCGCACCGGAAGCCACTCCAGGAACGGGGTGTCCGCCAGCCATTCGGCCAGTGCGGTTTCCAGCCGTTCGAACACCTGCCCCAGTCCGAGCGGCACCGCGGCCGGGAACAGCAACGCGAAGGGCCACAGCGCCAGCAGCACCAGCGCGCCCCGCGCGTCCTGGACGAACCAGCGCACGCGAAACCGGCTCCAGCGGTCGATCGCGCCCACGCGTTCCAGCGCGGCTGCGACCAGCGCGCCGGCCAGCGCGCCGGCGGCGTTGAGCCCGAAGTCCAGGTTCGACGCCACGCGCGAGGGCAGGTAGGTCTGCAGCGCTTCCATGGTCAGCGACAGCAGCGCGGCGGCCAGCAGCGCAACGCCGATCGCCGCCGGACGGCTGGACGGCGCAAAGCGCGGGCTGCCGCGGCGCAGCGAGCTGAGGGCCAGCAGGAAGCCCAGCGGCGCGTAGCCCACCGCGTTGGCGGCCACGTCGAAGCCGGTCCAGTACTTCGGCCAGGGACTCCACAGGAACGCCCACGGCGCGATGCCCTGGTCGCGCCAGCCGGCGAACGGATACAGGCTGGCATACACGATGAGCGCGGCGTAGGCTTGCGCCAGCGGCCAGGCCGAGGTCTTGTGCTTGGGCACGGGTCAGCTGCAAAAGCGCATCGATTTGCGCCAAATCAAAAGTTCGCGTTGCGGCTCAACCACGGACGGGGTCGGCTCGCAGCCGCGGCCGCCAGATTCATGCCGCAGCGCCCCGCCGGCGCAGGCGGCGGAACGGTCACCGGACAAGAAGCGCATGGCGCCAGTGTAGGGACAAACCGGCACCTCCCTGCCGCCGCCGCGTCCCGTGCGCCACCAATCGGACGGGCAAAAAAAACCCCGGCTACGAAGCCGGGGTGGGAAGCCTTTTTGCTGTCACACATCAAGGCGCCCGCTCAGGGAGGAAAAGCGGGGAGCGGCGAACCGCCCACAGCTAATTTAACAAAGCACCCGGCGCGATTCAATACAGTCCGGGCACCCCTTTTGCGGGTCAGGGATGGAGCCGACGGCACCGCCCGCGGGCGATCCGAGGCGCCCGGATGGAGCACAATTTCCGTCATGAGCCCGAACGCCCCCTATCCCCAAGGCCGGCCGCGCCGCCTGCGCCGCGACGAATTCACGCGCAACCTGGTCCGCGAACACCGCGTCACCGCGCATGACCTGATCTACCCCGTGTTCGTGCTGGACGGCCAGCGCCGGCGCGAGCCGGTCGCATCGATGCCGGGCGTCGAGCGGCTCAGCCTCGACCTGCTGCTGCCCGTCGCGGAGCAGTGCGTTGCCCTTGGAATCCCGGTGATGGCGCTGTTCCCCGTCATCGATCCGTCGCTCAAGACGCCCGACGGGCGCGAGGCCTTCAACCCGGAAGGTCTGGTGCCGCGGGTGGTGCGCGAACTCAAGCAGCGCTTCCCGCAGCTGGGCGTGATGACCGATGTGGCGCTGGACCCGTTCACGAGCCACGGCCAGGACGGCCTGCTCGACGACACCGGCTACATCCTGAACGACGAGACCGTCGAGGTCCTCGTGAAGCAGGCGCTCACCCAGGCGCAGGCCGGCGTGGACATGGTCGCACCGTCGGACATGATGGACGGGCGCATCGGCGCGATCCGGCAGGCGCTGGAGGCGCGCGGCCTGATCCACACGCGGATCATGGCGTACAGCGCCAAGTACGCCAGCGCGTTCTACGGACCGTTCCGCGACGCGGTGGGCTCCGCCTCCAACCTGGGCAAGAGCAACAAGAAGGTCTACCAGATGGACCCCGGCAACACCGACGAGGCGCTGCGCGAGGTGGCGATGGACATCGCCGAGGGCGCGGACATGGTGATGGTCAAGCCCGGCATGCCGTACCTGGACGTGGTGCGGCGCGTGAAGGAGGAGTTCCGCGTGCCCACCTTCGCCTACCAGGTCAGCGGCGAATACGCGATGCTCAAGGCGGCCGCGGCCAACGGCTGGCTCGACCACGACGCCGTCATGCTGGAAAGCCTGCTGGCCTTCAAGCGCGCCGGCGCGGACGGCGTGCTGACCTATTTCGCGGTCGACGCGGCCAGGCTGCTGCGCGGCTGAACGCATGCTGGTGGTCGAGTTCGCGGGCGGCACGCTCCGGTTCCTGGAGCAGGCGCCGGCCCGCGCACCCGACGCCGGCTTCGTCTGGATCGCGCTGGAGCATGAGGCGCTGGAAGCCGAGCTGCCGCTGGTGCAGCAGGCGGCGCAGGCGCTGGGCGGCTCGCCGCTGCTGGAACTGCACGTCAAGGACCTGCGCAACGCCGCGCACCCGTCGCACTACGACTACACCTCGGTGTACGACCTGATGATCTTCCGCCGGCTCGCGACCCACGCCGAGCTGCCGGCGGAAGCCGACGATGCCGGCGACGTGCGCTGGCGCCGGGGCTCGCTGCCGGCCTTCCGGCGCATCCGGACGCAGCCGGTCGGGTTCGCGGCCTTCGATCGGCTGCTGATCACGGTGCACACCCCGGACTGCGCGATCGCCAAGACGTTCGCCGATCGGTTCGCCGCCGAGGCGGCCCGGCCCAACGGCGGCGCGGCGCGCAGCCGGATGCCGGCCGGCCCCGACGACCTGATGCTGCGCATGCTCAACTTCATGGTGGACAGCTACCTCGACCTGCGCAAGCAGCTGGACCGCGAGCTCGAGCAGTGGCAGCGCAACCTGCTGCAGCCGCGCTCGCGCGGCGTGGACTGGGGCGCGCTGATGGCGGCGCGCCAGGCGCTGCACCGGCTCGAGGACCTGTGCGAGGAACAGCACGACGCGGTGCAGGAATGGCTGGACACCCACCAGGAGCAGACGCCCGGAACGCGGCAGGCCGAGCATGACAACCTGGTGGCGCGGGCGCGCGACGTCATCGAGCACATCGCGCGCGTCATGCAGCACGTGCGGCGCATGGAGCATGGCGCGGAGACGGCCGTGCAGATCCATTTCTCGGTGCAGGGCCAGCGCACCAACGAGATTATGCGCGTCCTCACGGCGCTCACCGCCGTCTTCCTGCCGCTGAACCTGATCACCGGATTCTTCGGCATGAACTTCGAGTTCCTGCCCCTGATCCACTCGGTGGACGCCATGTGGATCGTGCTGGGGCTGATGATCGCCGTGGCCCTGGTCCTGCTGATGCTGTTCTGGCGCAAGCGTTACCTGGCGCGCAGCGGTTGACCAGCGGCCGCGGCCGATAATGCGGCGCTGCCGCCGCCGCAGCGGCCGCGCAAGGAGCCTGCATGACCGACCAGCACCGGGCCGCCGACGGGCAGCCGCACGAACGCAAGCCCGAATCAGCCGCGGACGTCATGCGCCGCAACGTGCATGCGATGCGCCGCCTGGAGGAGGCGGCACTGGCCAGGCGGACCGGCGCGGACCGCGCGGCCGCCGCCATCGCACGCTTCTGCGGCAGCATCACCTTCGTCTGGGTGCACGTGGCGATCTTCGCGTGCTGGATCGGCTACAACACGCTGCCGTGGTTCCGGGCCTTCGATCCCTATCCGTTCACCTTCCTCACGCTGGTGGTGTCGCTGGAGGCGATCTTCCTGTCCACCTTCATCCTGATCAGCCAGAACTACGAGATGCGCGTCTCCGACCGCCGCAACCAGCTCGACCTGCAGATCAACCTGCTGGCCGAGCAGGAAGACACCAAGATCCTGCAGATGCTCGAGCAGATCGCCCGGCAGCTTGGCGTGCGGGTCGCCGACGACCCGCAGGTGCGGGCGCTGGAGCAGGCGACCCGCCCCGAAGTGCTGGCGCGCCAGATCGAGCAGGAATATCGCGACCCGCCCGACCAGCCGCCGGCGGGGTCACACAAACGGCGCTGACAGCTGCTCGTTGGCGAGCATGCGCCGCACCGCGGGGCGCTCGAGCACGCGCTGCAGGTAGGGCCCGAGCCGGGGCCGTTCGCGCGCCGGTGCCTCGTGGCGGAAGTTGCGGGTCCAGCGGCACAGCGTGAACACGTAGGGATCGAGCAGGCTGTAGGCGACGCCGCCGAACCACGGCCCGCCATGCCGCGCCAGCTCGGCGTCGAGCTGGTCCAGCAGGCCCGCGACCTTGCGCTCGGCATGGCGCTTGACCTGCGCCGCGCCCTCGGCGTTGCCTTCGTCGACCCAGCGCTCAGGATAGAAATACGCGATCAGGCTCGGCTGCACGGTATTGGTCAGCCACATCAGCCATTTGTAGCAGTGCGCGCGCCCGGCCGTGCCCACGGCGGGCACGAGCTGCGCCTGCGGGTGGGTGTCGGCCAGGTGCAGCGCGATGGCGGCGGTCTCGTACAGCACCAGGTCGCCGTCGACCAGCACCGGGATCAGGCCGTTCGGGTTCAGGCGCAGGTACGCCGGCTGCCGGTGCGCGCCGGCGGCGCGCGAAACCAGCACCCGCTCGTACGGGACGCCCAGCTCCTCCAGCAGGATGTGGGGCACCATCGCGGCGGTGCCGGGGTCGTAGTGCAGTTGCATCATCGGTCGAGTCCGGACAGTTGCGCGCCATTCTCCCACGCGATGCGCGCGGGCGGCCTGGGTGCAAACTCGCACGGCCAGCGGCTGTCACCCGGCATCAACGCAGGTGCTCGGCGAAGAAGGCCAGCGTGCGGTCGCGCGCCAGCTGCGCCGCGGCCGCGTCGTAGGAGCCGCGCTGGTCGCAGTTGAAGCCGTGGTTGGCGTGGTAGACCTGCACCTGCACGGCGGGATGGGCCTTGGCGAACGCCTGCACGCCGTTCAGCGGGATCCAGTGGTCCTGATCGCCGAAATGCGCCAGCACCGGCACCCTCGGCCGGCGCGCCACCTCGTCCGGAGTGGTCATGCCGCCGCCGTAGTACGGTGCGGCGGCTGCCAGCCCCTCCAGCGTGCAGGCGGCGCGCCAGGCGAGCAACCCGCCCCAGCAATATCCCACGATGCCGACCTTGCCGGCCTGCGCCGCATGCTCGATCGCGGCCTGGATGTCGGCCATCACGCCGGGCGCCGGCAGCGCCTCCACGGCGGTCTTGAGCGCCATCCCCGCGGCCATGTCGTCCTGCCCGTAGCCCAGCTCGACGCCGGTGCGGACACGATGGAAGGTTGCAGGCGCGACCGCCAGGTAGCCCTCGCGCGCGTAACCGTCGGCCACCGACCGGATGTGCGGGTTCACGCCGAAGATCTCCTGCAGCACGACGACCCCGCCCTTGGCCGGGCCGGCCGGCTGCGCCACGTAGGCGGGGAACACGAAGCCGTCAGCGGACTTGAGGTCGACGAAGGATCCCATGACATCTCCCGGTGGTCATGACTGCAGCCGCCGCTGCACGAAATCGAGCCGGTCCTGGCCCCAGAACAGCTCGCCGTCGATCACGTAGGTGGGCGAGCCGAACACCCCGAGCTGCATCGCCTCCTCGGTATTGGCCAGGTAGCGCTGCTGCACCGGCGCGGCGCCCGCCTCCTCCAGCCGCGCCGCCGGCAGCCCGCATTCGGCCAGCAGCCGGGCCAGCACCTGCGGATCGGCGATATCGCGCTCCTGGGCCCAGACCGCGGCCAGCACGGCACCGGTCAGCGCCATCGCCGCCTCGCTGCCGTCGTGCAGGTCGACCGCGATGATCAGGCGGGCCGCGTCATCCCCGGCCACCGGGAAGAACTTGGGATGCAGGTTCAGCGGCAGGCCCAGATGCTCGGCATAGCGCTTGAGCTCGACCAGCCGATAGGCCTGCCGCTGCGGCGCGCGCTTGGCCAGCGGCAGGCCACCGGACATCGGGAAGATCCGTCCCAGATCGACCGGCAGCACACGCAGGGCGGCGCCGGCGGCCTTCGCCATGGCGGCGAAGCGCTGGTGGCCAAGGTAGGTCCAGGGACTTTGCGGCGCGAGATAGTAGTCGGCACTGTGGCTCAAGCGCGTCTCCCATGATTTGCTGTAATGAGGGAAGCTTTGTAGCCTACCCGGAGTTTCTTTGCAGGAGATGGTCTTGGAGCAGGTTCTCTTGGTCACCGGCGGTGGCCGCGGCATCGGCGCTGCCACCGCGCTGCTGGCCGCGGACGAAGGCTGGACGGTGGCGGTCAACTACCGCGATCGCGAGGACGCCGCCGCGCAGGTGGTCCAGCGCATCCTCGCCAGCGGCGGCCGGGCCGTGGCCGTGCAGGGCGACGTCGCCAGCGAGGCCGACGTGCTGCGCATGTTCGCCGAGGTCGACGCGCGGCTCGGGCGGTTGACGGCCCTGGTCAACAATGCCGGCGTGGTCGACGTGAGCGCACGGCTCGAGGACATGAGCGCCGCGCGCCTGCGCCGCATGTTCGACGTCAACGTGCTGGGTACCATGTTGTGCACGCGCGAAGCCGTCAGGCGCATGAGCACGCGCCGCGGCGGGCGCGGCGGAGCCATCGTCAACGTCTCCAGCGCGGCGGCGCGGCTCGGATCGCCGGGCCAGTACGTCGATTACGCGGCCGCCAAGGGCGCGGTGGATGCGTTCACCATCGGGCTGGCCAGGGAGGTGGCGGCCGACGGCATCCGCGTCAACGCGGTGCGGCCCGGCCTGATCGACACCGAGCTCCACGCTTCGGGCGGTCTGCCCGACCGGGTCCGCGACCTCGCCCACCAGGTGCCGATGGGACGCGGCGGCACGGCGCAGGAAGTGGCCCAGGCCATCGTCTGGCTGCTGTCGCCGCAGGCCAGTTACACGACCATGTCGATGCTCGAAGTCTCGGGAGGACGCTGATGGGCGGCATCAAGTATTTCTGGGAAGACCTCACGCCCGGCGCCATCCGCGACCTGGGCAGCGTCACGCTGAGCGCGCAGGAGATCAAGGAGTTCGCGCGCCAGTTCGACCCGCAGCCTTTCCACCTCGACGAGGAGGCCGGACGGCGCTCGATCTTCGGCGGCCTGTGCGCCAGCGGCTGGCACACCTGCTCGCTGGCGATGCGGCTGACGGTGCAGAACTTCCTGCACGAGTCCTCCAGCATGGGCTCGCCGGGGCTGGAGAGCCTGAAGTGGCTCAAGCCGGTCTACCCGGGCGACACGCTGCGGCTGCAGCAGTCGATCCTGGAGTCGCGGCCCCTGCGCACGCGCCCGGACGTGGGCCTGGTGCGCTCCCGCTGGGAGATGATCAACCAGCGCGACGAGCCGGTGATGCAGATGGAAGGCTACGGCATGTTCCGGCGGCGCCACCCGGCCGGCAGCGACGAGCTCGAACGGGCCGAAACCGACGGCGAGCGGGACTGACCGTGGATTTCAAGCCGCTGGTCACGCTGCTGGCGATCGTCAACCCGCTGGCGATCGTCCCGTTCTTCATCCATTACACCCAGGGCTTCACGCCCGAGCAGCGGCGCCGCACCGTCTCGACGGCGGCCTTCAGCGCGTTCCTGGTGATCGCGGGCAGCGCGTTGCTGGGACTGCGCATCCTGGAGTTCTTCGGCATCTCGCTGGCCAGCTTCCAGGTGGGCGGCGGCATGCTGCTGCTGATCAGCGCGCTGAACATGCTCAATGCCCAGCCCGCCGAAGCCAAGCCCAACAGCCACGAGCTGGAAGACGGCGCGCAGAAGGCGGCGATGGGCGCCAGCATCGCGGTGGTACCGCTGACGATCCCGCTGCTGACCGGGCCGGCGACGATCTCCACCGTGGTGATCTACGCCGACCAGGCGCGCAACTGGGTCCAGCTCGCGGCGCTGGTGGGCTACGGCGTCGTGATCGCCGCCGCCACCTGGCTGGCACTGTCGCTGGCCGAACCCATTTCGCGCGTGCTGGGGCGCACCGGCATCAAGGTGCTGACCCGCCTGATGGGCCTGATCCTGGCCGCGCTCGCCGTCGAAGTGATGGCGCTGGGGCTGGTCAAGCTGTTCCCGTCGCTGGCCGGCTGAACGCCGGCCAGCCGCGCACACGCGCTGCCGGCAGCGGTCGGAAATGTAATCAGCGGGTCACGCTGCCATCGCAGGCCGCGACCTACAGTCACCTACGTGAGACGGGGTTCTCACTGCCGGCCGAAAGGGCGGCACCCCACAACCTGCCACGGAGTTCACCATGTCCACCCGCACCACCATCGCCCTGCTGTCGGCCACCCTCTTTGCCTCCGCCGCCATCGCGTCGCAGACGGCCGCGCCCGAAACGGCGGGCACCCAAGGCCCGAAGATGGTCGCCGAGGCCATCCACAATGCGCGCGTGCATGGTGTCACGAACCTCGCGCAGCAGCCGATCGCCGGCGCGCCGGGCAGCGCCCAGGCACAGGCGGCGTCCGAGGCCATCCACCTGAAGCGCCAGCACGGCCAGGTCAACGACACGGCCGATCAGCGCATGCTGCGCGACGCCGCCAGGCTGTAAACCGCCAGCAGAGACGATCATGAAATCGACGACGATGGTCCTGGCGGCGGCCGCGCTCCTGGCCGGATCGGCCGCCTTCGCACAGCCGCGGGTGGCAGCCGCCGCCCCGAGCGACGGCGCAGGCCAGTACACCTGGCTGCATCCGAAGCTTGGAATGGTCAAGGTCGACAAGCGCACCAACGCGATGGTCGTGCCTCGGGCCGCGCCGCGCAGCGGTGCCGCGCGCACCGGCTCTGCGGGCTGAACCGCCGCGGGCAGCGGCGTCTCAGGACGCCGACCCGCCCGCTGCGGCGCGGCGCGTAGCCCTCGCCAGCTGATTGCTGGTGGTGCGCAGCCGCTGCGCCAGCTGTTGCGTCAGCTTGACCAGCAGCTTGGCGCCCAGTGCCGGCTGCTCACCGATCAGCCGGCCCACGGCCGGGCGCGTGAGCACGGCCGCCTCGACCTCGCTCAGCGCCCGGCAATTCGCATAGCGCGACTCGCCGTCGAGCATCGACATCTCTCCGATCACGGCACCCTCGCGCAGCACGGCGACGCGGACACGCTCACCCGCGTGGGCCTGATCCGCCGGGTCGTCCGGCTTTTCCTTGTCGATGTCGACGGTGCCGCGCAACAGGATCATGAGCCAGTCGCTCGCCTCGCCCTCGGCGATCATCAGCTGGCCGGGCTGCGCGGCCACGCGCAGCATGTAGGCGCCCAGCAGCTCGGCCTCCTGCGGCGTGAAATCGCGCAGCAGCGCCGATTCGGCCAGCAGGTCGGCCCGCTGCGCGAGGCGGTCGCACGGCCCGAGCACCTGCAGGCCGCGCTCGCGCAGCTGCCGCTCGATTGCGTGGTCGGTCGTGGCCATGCCGGCGTCCGCTTCAGGGCTGCTGCTGCAGCCAGCTGGCGATCTCCTCGGCCGCCGCGTCGGTCGCCGCGGCCAGGGCCCGCACGCCGCCGGGCGCGTCGGCGCTGGGCGCCGGGCGGCGCACCGCCACGCTGCGCTGCGCCAGCAGGCGCTCGCCGGCGGGCGTGTTCTCGGTCAGCGTGACGCGCAGCCGCAGCAGGCCCCAGCTGTCCGATGGCGTCTCGAACCAGTGCGAGAACTCTTCCAGCTGCAGCCGCAGCACGCGCGGCATGGCGCCGGCCGCGCGCGCCAGCGCCGCGCCTTCGGCCGGCTCCAGCACTGGCCGCTGCCGTGCGAGCTGCTCGCGCAGGCGCTGGCGGATCAGCTGGGGCGCCGGCGCCGACCAGCGCGCCTGCGCATAGGGCCGCAATTGGTGGCCGTCGGCGTACCCCAGCCGGTACAGCAGCGCAGCGCCGTCCCAGGTGCTGGTGGTGTCGATGTCGGCCAGCACCACGGGCGGCAACGGCGCCGCCGGCAGCGGCGCGACCGCGACCGCACCCGGGCCGAAGTCGTACTGGGTCGCGCGCACCGGCTTGTCCGGAAGCACGGAACAGGCCGCCAGCGCGGCGGCGCAGCAGGCGAAGGCCAGTGAACGCAGCAGCGGCTTCATCGTGCAGCTCCCGGGGGCGCGAATCCCGGTTCGCCCGGGCCGGGCCGGGCCGGGCCGTTGCCGAACAGCAGGGATTGCGGGTTGTCGCCGACCTGGTTGGCGGTGCGCCCGAGCTGGCGCACCGCGCGCGAGGTGTCCTCGGTCACGCGGTTGATGCGCGGCAGCGTCGCCGCGTTGAACGCGTCGGCCGCATGCGACAGTGCCTGGGAGCCCTCGGCCAGCCGGTCGATCGGCCCGTCCGGCTGGTTCAGGCGCCGCGCGGTCTGGCCGAAGTCGGCCGCGGTGCGGCCGATCTCGTCGGCGCTGCGCTCCAGCGAGCGCAGGGCACGCGTGCTCTGCGTCAATGCCGGGTCGACACGCTGCGCCACCGTGGCGTCCAGCCGGTGCGTCAGCTGGCTGGCGCTCGCCGCCGCGGCGTCCAGGTTGGCCAGCGCGCTGGCGAAGCGCTGCTGGTTGGCCTCGCCCAGCAGCTGGTTCATGCGCTTGCTGGTCTCCTGCACCTGCTCCAGGATCACCTCGCCATGCTCGGCCAGCTTGGACACGAACCCCGGCTTGAGCGGAATGCGCGGCGGATGGTCGTCGTCCGGCGGCAGTCGCGGCGCCGGCCGGCCGCTGTCGTCCAGCTGCACGAACGCCAGCCCGGTGACGCCCTGGAAGCTGAGCGTCGCGAAGGTCTCGCGCGTCACCGGCGCCTCCTCGTCGATCTCCAGCCGCAACAGCACGTTGCCCTGCGTCTGCGGGTCGAAGCCGATCACCGCCACCTTGCCGACGTCGACCCCGCGATAGCGCACCGGCGCCTGCTCCTGCAGGCCGGTGACGGTCTCGCGCGTCGAGATCTCGTAGGCGTGGCGCACGCCCGTCTCGCGCGTGAGCCAGGCCGCGAGCGCGACCAGCAGCACGGTGACCGCCACCACGAAGATGCCGGCGGCGAGGGCATGGGCCTTGTTTTCCATGGATTTCGCTTTCTAGACCGCGAACGGGTATTCGCGCAGCAGTTCCATTGCGCGCTGGCCCCGCTCGCCGAGGAAGAAGTCGTGGATGAAGGGATGCTGGAAGGCAATCACCTCGCGGGCCGGCCCGCTCACGATGACGCGCCGGTCCGCCAGCACGGCGATCCGGGTCGACAGCTCGAACAGGGTGTCCAGATCGTGGGTGACCATCACCACGGTCAGCGCCAGGTCGCGGTGCAGCGAGCGCAGCAGCGTCACGAACCCCTCGGAGCTCTCGGGATCGAGTCCCGCGGTGGGCTCGTCCAGCAGCAGCAGCGGCGGGTCCATCACCAGCGCCCGGGCCAGGGCCGCGCGCTTGATCATGCCGCCGGACAGGTCGGCGGGCATCTTGTCGCCGTCCTCGGGCTTGAGCCCCACCATCTGCAGCTTCACCATGGCCGCGTCGCGCACCAGCCCCGGCGGCAGCGTCTTGAGCTCGCGCAAGGGGAAGGCGATGTTTTCCAGCACGCTGAACGCCGAGAACAGCGCGCCATGCTGGAACAGCATGCCGATGCGGCTGGCCGCGCCGCGGCGGCCGAGCTGGGACACGGGCTGGCCCAGCACGCGGATGTCGCCCCGGGCCGGCGTTTCCAGCCCCAGCATCTGGCGCAGCAGCACGGTCTTGCCGCTGCCCGAGCCGCCCACGATCGACAGCACCTCGCCGGACCGCACGGCCAGATCCAGGTTCTCGTGCACGACGAAACGCTTTTCCGGCGTGGTGAACACGCTCCACAGCCCGCGGATGTCCACCACCGGCGGCTCGGAGGAGAGCGTCGCGCCGGCATCCATCAGATTCCCACGCCCTTGAACAGCACCGCGAACAGCGCATCGACCAGGATCACCACGGTGATCGACGCCACCACCGAGGCGGTGGTGCCCTCGCCCAGGCTTTGCGTGTCGGGCTTGACGCGCAGCCCGTAATGGCAGCCGACCAGGGCGATCAGGATGCCGAACACCACCGACTTGGCGGTCGCCAGCGCCAGGTTGCCGATCTGCACCGCCTCCGGCAGGGCCCGCATGAAGAACGCCGGCGTGATGCCCAGCGAGACGTCGGCCGCCAGCATTCCCCCGCCCAGCGCCCATACGGTGGTCCACACGCTGATCAGCGGCATGGCGACGGCCAGTGCCATGGCGCGCGGCATCACCAGGCGGAATGCGTGCGAGATCCCCATCACGCTCATGGCGTCGAGTTCGTCGGTGACCCGCATCACCCCGATCTGGGCGGTGATGGCCGAGCCCGAGCGGCCGGCGATCAGGATCGCCGCCAGCATCGGTCCGAGCTCGCGGATCACGGCGATGCCCAGGATGTTGACGATGTAGGCGTCGGCGCCGAACTGGCGCAGCTGCTGCGAGGTGAGGTAGGCCAGCACCACGCCGATCAGGAAGCCCACCAGCGCCGTGATCGGCAGCGCCAGGGCGCCGATGCGGTACAGATGGCCCGAGAAATCGCGCCACGGGCCGGCGTGCGGCGCGGCCGCCAGCCGCAGCAGGTTGAGGACCAGCTCGCCCACCAGCTGGGTGAACGTGCGCACATGGTTGCCGGTGCGCAGCACGCCCGCGCCCAGGCCCAGCCAGGCGTCCAGCCAGCCGCGACGGCGGCGCACTGGCCGCGCGACGGTGAAGCGCGCCACCCGCTCCAGCACCGCGCGCTGGGTCGGCAATGCCTCCAGGTCCTCCGGCCAGCGCCGGCCCCAGCGGTCCCACAGCCATTGGGCAGCGACATGGTCCAGCTGGTCGGCGCCGCGCAGGTCCCAGCCGCGCCCCGGCGGCACGGCGCGCGTGAGCGAGCGCAGCAGCCGGGGCCGCGCGAACTGCGCCGCGGTCCACTGGCCCAGGACCAGCAGGCGGCCGCCTTCGCCGGCAGGCTGCGCTTGGATGCGGGGGGTAGGATCCGGCACAACAGCATCGTAACGGCAGAGCCTTGGCAGCTCCTGTAGGACTGAACTGTCGGTTCGTGCACGGACTCGTCCGTGCCGCAGCGGGGACAGCGGCGGCCGCGCCGGCGGCGGTATAACGCGCCACAGCAAGGAGCGGCGATGCCAGACCCCGCCTCACCCCAGGACCAGGAGTTCCCGGCCGACCGCCGCGCGCTGCGCATCGGCGGCGCTTCCGGCTTCTGGGGCGACAGCAGCGTCGGGGCGCCCCAGCTGGTGCGCCAGGGCAAGGTCGACTATCTGGTGTTCGACTACCTGGCCGAGCTGACGATGTCGATCCTGGCTGCCGCCCGCGCCAAGGATCCGGCCCTGGGGTACGCCACGGACTTCGTCACCGTGACGCTCAAGGAGATCCTGCGCGAGGTCGTCGAGCAGGGTATCCGCGTGATCAGCAACGCCGGCGGGCTGAACCCGCAGGCCTGCGCCGGCGCCATCGCCGCGCTGGCCCGCGAACAGGGCGTGGCCGTGCGCGTCGCGGTGGTCACCGGCGACGACGTGATGCCGCTGCTGCCGCGGCTGCGCGCCCAGGGCATCACCGGGCTGGAGGGCGACGCGCCCCTGCCGCCGCAGGTGCTCACCGCCAATGCCTACCTGGGCGCGCTGCCGATCCGGCAGGCGCTCGACGCCGGCGCCCAGATCGTCGTGACCGGCCGGTGCGTCGACAGCGCCGTGACGCTGGGCGCCCTGATGCACGAGTTCGGGTGGGGCCCCGCCGATTGGGACCTGCTGGCGCAAGGCAGCCTGGCCGGCCACCTGATCGAATGCGGCTGCCAGGCCACCGGCGGGCTGCACACCGACTGGGAAGCAGTGCCCGACTGGCCTCACATCGGCTATCCGGTGCTCGAATGCGGGGCCGACGGCAGCTTCGTCGTCACCAAGCCGGAGGGCACCGGCGGGCTCGTGAATACCGCCGTCGTGGCCGAGCAGCTGCTCTACGAGATCGGCGACCCGCGGCGCTACCTGCTGCCCGACGTCACCTGCGATTTCAGCCGGGTGACGCTGGAGCAGGCGGGCGAGCACCGGGTGCTGGTGCGCGGCGCCCGCGGGCTGCCGCCCGGACCCGGGTACAAGGTGTCCGCCACCGGGCTGGACGGGTACCGTTGCAGCGCGCAGCTGACCATCGTCGGCGCCGACGCCGCACGCAAGGCGCGGCACACCGGGGAGGCGATCCTGGCGCGCACGCGCGAGCTGTTCGCGCGGCAGGGCCTGGCCGATTACCAGCGCACGCTGATCGAGGTGCTGGGGTCGGAAGCCGCCAACTTCGGGCCGCAGGCCGCCACCGGCGCGGTGCGCGAAGCCGTGCTGCGGGTGGCCGTGCGCCATCGACAGAAAGCCGCGCTGGAGCTGTTCGCGCGCGAGGTCGCGCCGGCCGGCACCTCGTGGGCACCCGGCACCACCGGCGCCGACGGGCGGCCCCGGCCGGCGCCGGCGATCCGGCAGTTCGCCTTCCTGCTGGACAAGGCGCTGGTCGCGCCGCTGGTGCTGATGGACGACGCCGCCGCGCCGGTGGACGTTCCCTCTGGGCAGGCGCCGGTCGCGCCTGCGCCCGCACCGGTGCCGGACGGCACGCTGCCGACGGTATCGGGACCCGCCGTCACGGTGCCCCTGATCCGCGTGGCCTGGGGCCGCAGCGGCGACAAGGGCGACAGCTGCAACGTCGGCATCATCGCCCGGCGCCCGCAGTGGCTGCCGCTGCTGCGGGCGCAACTGACCGAGACGACGGTCGCCGCCTGGCTGGCGCACCTGGTCCGGGGCAGCGTCACGCGGTTCGACGTGCCCGGCATCCACGCCTTGAATTTCCTGTGCACGCAGGCCCTCGACGGCGGCGGCATGGCCTCGCTGCGCAACGATCCGCTGGGCAAGGGCATGGCGCAGGTGCTGCTGCAGATGCCGGTGCGGGTGCCGGCCGCCTGGCTCGAAGAATCCTAGGCGGAAACCGGGAAGCCCCCGGCGAACACCGCGCGCAGGTGGTCGACCAGGCACTGGACGGCGCGCGGCACCTGCGGCGCCCAGGGGCGGATCGCGTAGATGCCTTCGCCGAAGAACCCGAGCGGCCGCCAGCCGGGCAGCACGGCAACCAGCTCACGCGGCGCCAGATGCCCGGCGGCGCTGAAGTCAGGCAGCAACCCGATGCCCAGCCCGCCCAGCACCGCCGCGCGCAGCACCTCGCTGTTGTTGGCGCGCAGCGGCCCGTCGACCGCGACCACCACCCGCTCGACCTTGCGGCCGCTGCCGCGCTCGAACGACCAGCTCTGCACCGCACCCTCCCGCAGGTAGGGCAGGCAGGCATGGCCTCCCAGCTCCGACGGGTGCGCCGGCTGGCCGCGGCGCCGCAGGTAGGCCGCGCTGGCCACCAGCAGTGAACGGGTCGCGCACAGCTGCCAGGCCACATGCGTTTCCGGCGGCGCCTGGGTGTGCCGGATCGCCACGTCGAAGCCCTCCTGCGCCAGGTTCACCAGCCGGTCGCTCAGATCCAGCTCGAGCCGGATCTCGGGGTACTGCAGGAGGAAGGCCGGCAGCGTGGGCGCGATGTGCTGCCGCCCCAGTGCCACCGGGGCGGTGATGCGCAGCAGCCCGCGCGGCGAGCCGGCCAGGTCGCGGATCCCGGCGAAGCTCTGTTCGATGCGCTCGAAGGCGCCGCGGGTCTCGTCAGCCAGCTGCAGGCCGGCCTGGGTCAACCCGACCGAGCGCGTGGTGCGGCGCACCAGCGGCACGCCGGCCGCGCGTTCCAGCTCGGCAATGCGGGTGCTCACCGAGGCCTTGGAGATCTGCAGGCGCCGCGCCGCCTGGGTGTAGCTGCGGGTCTGGCCCAGCACCGTGAGCAGGTGCAGGTCGGCAAAGGCGGGGACCGGGGTGTTCTTCGTGGCCATTGTTCATTTTGGCAAACAATCTGATCGGCGCGCGCGTATTTCCAAACCGCCCCGGCCGGCCTAGACTGGCCGGCACTCGCAAGGAAACCCCCATGAACGCCCCCGACACCTCCCGCCCCGCCGCCGCCCTGTCCTCGATCGAGCACTGGATCGGCGGCCGCCTGGTCCCGAGCCAGAGCGGCCGCCGCGCCGACGTCTTCAATCCGGCCACCGGGCAGGTGAGCGGCCGGGTCGCCATGGCCAACGCCGGCGAAGTGGCGCAGGCCGTGGCAGCGGCGCAGGCGGCCTTCCCGGCCTGGGCCGACACGCCGCCGATCCGGCGCGCCCGCGTGCTGTTCCGGTTCCTCGAGCTGGTGAACAAGCACCGCGACGACCTGGCGCGCAGCATCACCGCCGAACACGGCAAGGTGTTCACCGACGCCCAGGGTGAAGTGAGCCGCGGCATCGACATCATCGAGTTCTCGTGCGGCATCCCGCAGCTGCTCAAGGGCGACTACACCGACCAGGTCTCCACCGGCATGGACAACTGGACCATGCGCCAGCCGCTGGGGGTGGTGGCCGGCATCACGCCCTTCAACTTCCCGGTGATGGTGCCGATGTGGATGTTCCCGGTGGCGATCGCCGCCGGCAATTCGTTCGTCCTCAAGCCCAGCCCGCTGGACCCGAGCGCCTCGATCCGCATGGCCGAACTGCTGAAGGAAGCCGGCCTGCCCGACGGCGTGTTCAACGTGGTGCAGGGCGACAAGGACGCGGTGGACGCGCTGCTGGAGCATCCGGACGTGAAGGCGGTGTCCTTCGTCGGATCGACGCCGATCGCGCAGAAGATCTACGAGACGGGCGCGCGCCACGGCAAGCGCGTGCAGGCCCTGGGCGGCGCCAAGAACCACATGGTCGTCATGCCCGACGCCGACATGGACCAGGCGGTCGATGCGTTGATCGGTTCGGCCTTCGGTTCGGCCGGCGAGCGCTGCATGGCGATTTCCGTGGGCATCCTGGTCGGCGAGGCCGCCGACCGGATCATGGACAAGCTGGCCGAGCGCACCCAGGCGCTGAAGGTGAAGAACGGCACCGAGCTCGACGCCGAGATGGGGCCGATCGTCAGCAGTGTCGCCCGGCAGCGCATCGCCGGCTACATCGGCCAGGGCGAAAGCGAAGGCGCGAAGCTGGTGGTGGACGGGCGCAGTTTCCGGGGCTCACAAGCCGGCGCCGGCTGCGACAACGGCTTCTGGATCGGCGGCACGCTGTTCGACGACGTCAAGCCCGACATGAAGATCTACAAGGAGGAGATCTTCGGCCCGGTGCTGGGCTGCGTGCGGGTGAAGGACCTGAAGGAAGCGGTGGACCTGATCAACGCGCACGAGTATGGCAACGGCGTGTCGTGCTTCACCAGCGACGGCAACGTGGCGCGCGAGTTCTCGCGCCGCATCCAGGTTGGCATGGTCGGCATCAACGTGCCGATCCCGGTGCCGATGGCCTGGCACGGCTTCGGCGGCTGGAAGAAGAGCCTGTTCGGCGACATGCACGCGTACGGCGAGGAAGGCGTGCGCTTCTACACCAAGCAGAAGTCGATCATGCAGCGCTGGCCGGCCAGCATCGGCAAGGGCGCCGAGTTCGTGATGCCGACGGCGAAGTAGGCGGCAAGGGCAGAATGAACCCAACAGCCGAACGCAGAGGGCGCGAAAGGACGCAGAACACGCAGAAAAGAAGACCTTGTGACGGATGTTCTTCTGCGTCTTCTGCGCATCTTCGCGCCTTCTGTTGTTCGGCTGTTGGGGTTTTCTGCAAGCAGGCAAGGATGAGACATGAATGACGCGACGTTCGACTACATCGTCATCGGCGCCGGGACCGCCGGCTGCCTGCTGGCCAATCGGCTGTCGGCCGATCCGCGCAAGCGCGTGCTGCTGATCGAGGCCGGCACGAAGGACGACTACCACTGGATCCACATCCCGGTCGGCTACCTCTATTGCATCGGCAACCCGCGCACCGACTGGCTGTACCAGACCGAGGCCGACGCCGGCCTGAACGGGCGCAAGCTGCGCTACCCGCGCGGCAAGACGCTGGGCGGCTGCTCCAGCATCAACGGCATGATCTACATGCGCGGCCAGGCGCGCGACTACGACAGCTGGGCGCAGCAGACCGGCGACGACGACTGGACCTGGGCGCGCTGCCTGCCCGCCTTCAAGCAGCACGAGGACTACTGGCGCGGCGCCGACGAGATGCACGGGGCCGGCGGCGAGTGGCGAGTCGAGAAGCAGCGCCTGCGCTGGGACATCCTCGACGCGTTCGCCCAGGCGGCGCAGCAGGCCGGCATCCCGGCCAGCGACGACTTCAACCGCGGCGACAACGAAGGCGTCGGCTACTTCCTGGTCAACCAGAAGAAGGGCTGGCGCTGGAACGCGGCGCGCGCCTTCCTGCGTCCGACCTGCTACGGCCGGCCGAACTTCGAGCTGTGGACCTCGGCGCAGGTGGTGCACCTGGTGGTCGACCACCAGCCGGACGGCAGCAAGCGCTGCAGCGGCGTGCAGGTCTGGACCGGCAAGCAGCTGGTCACGGTGAGCGCCGTCGGCGAGGTGGTGCTGGCCGCCGGCAGCATCGGCTCGCCGCAGATCCTGCAGCTGTCGGGCATCGGACCGGCGCCGCTGCTGCAGCGCCACGGCGTGCCGCTGGTGCACGAGCTGCCCGGCGTCGGCGCCAACCTGCAGGACCACCTGCAGATCCGCGCCGTGTTCAAGGTCGACGGCGTCAAGACGCTCAACACCATGGCCAACAGCCTGCTGGGCAAGGCGCAGATCGGGCTGCAGTACGCGCTCTCGCGCAGCGGCCCGATGAGCATGGCGCCCTCGCAGCTGGGTGCCTTCACGCGCAGTTCGCCGGACATGCCGCACCCGAACGTCGAGTACCACGTCCAGCCGCTGAGCCTGGACGCCTTCGGCGAGCCGCTGCACGACTTCAACGCGTTCACCGCCAGCGTGTGCAACCTCAATCCGACCAGCCGCGGCACGGTGACGATCCGCAGCAACCGGTTCGAGGACGCGCCGGCGATCGCGCCGAACTACCTCAGCACCGACGAGGACCGGCAGGTCGCGGCCGACTCGCTGCGCCTCACGCGCCGCATCGTGGCCCAGCCGGCGCTGGCGAAGTACCAGCCGCGCGAGTTCAAGCCGGGCACGCAGTACCAGAGCGACGATGAGCTGGCGCGGCTGGCCGGCGACATCGCCACCACGATCTTCCATCCGGTAGGCACCACCCGCATGGGACGCGACGACGATCCGCAGGCGGTGCTCGACTCGCGGTTGCGCGTGCGCGGCATCGCCGGACTGCGCGTGGTCGATGCCGGCGCGATGCCCACCATCACCAGCGGAAACACCAATTCGCCGGTGCTGATGATGGCCGAGAAGGCAGCCGCCTGGATCATCGACGACGCCACGGCGCAGCGCCCGGCGATGCAGGCGACCGGCGCAGGCGCAGCGTCCCGCGAGAAGAGCACGGCCGTACTTTTTTCATCTGCCGCGCCGGGGCGGGAAAATCCCGATGCTCCAGCCGGTTCGGCTGGCTAGAGTTGCCTCACTCGCAAGCGGGCTGTCAGGGGCCCGCGAGGGCGAGGGACCGAGGAGACAAGCCCAAAGAACACGCACAAGATATGTTGCTGGCAACGCAGGACAACATGCCCGCTTCACACAGCGCCGCCTCCGGGCGGCGTTTTTTTTGACCATGCCGCGTGCGTGGTCTCCGGCCGGCGCGGCGCCAGCCCGGTAATCCTCCCCGCACCCATAATCGACCGATGGACGACATCGTGCGCCAGGCACTGGCGAAGTGGCCCAACGTGCCGCACTGCTACGGCTGGCTGGGCCTGGACCGGCGCGGCCAGTGGTACATGCGCGACGACCGGGTGCAGGCGGCCGGGCCGTTTGCCGTCAGCAAGGGGGCGCTGCTGCGCCACGACAAGCTGATCGAGTTCATCCAACGCAACTACGAGCACGACGAGCGCGGCCAGTGGTTCTTCCAGAACGGCCCGCAGCGGGTGTACGTCGAACTGGAGACCACGCCCTTCGTCTGGCGGATCGCGCAGGACTTCGGCGTCACGGCCCACACCGGGCAGGCGGCGCAGCCGAGCCGCACCGTGGTCGACGAAGGCGGGCGCGTGTACCTGGACACCGACATCGGCTTCGGGCTGGTGCACTCGCTGGACGTGGCAGTCGCGGCCGAGGCCATCGAGCAGGGGCGCTGGACGCCGCAGACGATGCGCGCCGGCGAACTGCCGCAGCGCTTCGGCTTCGTGTGCAGCCCCGCCACGCTGCGGCAGGAAGCGGAACCTTGAGGCGGACCAGCCCGGTCCGCACCATGAAAAAAGCCGGTCGGCGACCGGCTTTCTGATGCAGGCGGCGCGCCCTACTTCGACGCGTTCACCATGTAATTGATCGTGGCCTGAAGCTCGGCGTCGCTCGCCGTGGACGCGCCCCTGGGCGGCATCGCGCCCTTGCCCTTGATCGCGTTCTGCACCAGCGCCGGCACGCCCTGGGCAATGCGCGGACCCCAGGCCGCCTTGTCGCCCACCTTCGGAGCGCCTGCCACGCCCGTCCCGTGGCACGCCACGCAGGCCTTGTTGTACAGGGCCTCTCCGCCACCGGCAGCAGCGGCCGGAGCAGCCGCAGGCGCCGCAGCGGCGGCGGGTGCCGGCGCGGCGGCCGCTGCCGGTGCGGCGACAGCAGCCGGAGCCGGTGCCGCGGCAGCCGGGGCAGCAGCCTGGCCATTGGCAGCGCCCGCGCGCTGCGGTTCCGGGAACTTGGCGCCGGCGGCGTTGGCCATGTGCACCACGCCGCGGGCGACCTCCACGTCGTCGAAATCGCCGCCGGACTGCGGCGGCATGGCGCCCTTGCCCTTCAGCGCCGACTGCACCAGCGCGTCCAGGCCGGTGGCGATGCGCGGGCCCCAGGCCGCGGCGTCGGCGAACTTGGGCGCATTGGCGGCGCCCGTGGCGTGGCACGCGGAGCACTGCGCCTGGTAGACCTGGGCGCCGGCGCGCAGCGCGCGGTTGGCGTCGCGGATCTCCACCGTGCCCACCTTGCGGATGCGCTCGGCGACGGCGCGGTCGAGGTCCTGCGGCGTCACCCCGCCCAGCGCATGCTTTTCGGCCTGGACGCTGCCGGCCGGCTTGGGATCGGACACCACGTAGGTCACCAGGCCGATGATCACGAACACCGGCACCACGAAGGAAAAGATCACCGTCATCAGCAGCTGCTTGGGTGTCCTGATCGGGCCGCTGTGGCCTTCTTCGTGCATGGGATCGCTCATGTTGCCTCTGGGGGATCTGGCCGTGGGGGAGCCCGCGATTATAGCCAGCGCCCCCTTTCCGGACCGGCCATCCGGGATGCCGGCGCGGGGCCGCCGCGCAATTCGACGATAATGCGCGCTGACCTCTTCACGACGCGGCTGTAGCTCAGTGGATAGAGTATCGGCCTCCGAAGCCGAGGGTCGTGGGTTCGATCCCCGCCAGCCGCGCCAAATACCCTTCCCCAGCACACCTTTGCGCTGCGTCGCGCGCGTGAGAGCGTGGGCTTGAAGTTGACCCCTTTTCCGTCGACGGACGACGCTGCAATCAGCGCCGGCGGCTGGCGGGCAGGGCATGAAAGATCAGCAACCACGCATCTGGTCTTGTGAGCCGGTCTGCCCCAAGTCGTCACCCGCCGATCGCGCGCTCATTGCGTCGGCACGATCTTCGTGATCAGGAGGACGCGCCCCTGCCGCACGATCACAAAGCGGACTCTGGCGCCAGGATGCAAGTGTTCAAGGGTGGACGAATCCAGCACAGGGTACGCCATGGTCGTTGCCGCGCTCTGGTCCGCTGATCGTGCCATGGTTGTGCTGTGCCAGAGAAGCAGCGGAGCAACCCAGACTGAGCGGGAACGCTGGCAGAGTTTTGAACTTCACGTCGGTACTCCCGCGTCTGGGCTGCACTCATCCGCTGTTGTGGGATGCGTGCGCGGCATCGTCGGCGCAGACTTGCCGGAGATGAGCAGGTTGTCCGGTCGCCGTCGACTACTTTCCGCCCAGCTCCGACTTGCGAATCCAGTCCAGGTGCGCCAACTCGTTGCCAATCATGATCACCTGCTTGCCATCCTTGGTGTCCATGACGTGGCCCGGCTTCATCAGTGTGGTGCGACCGAGCTTGTCTTCCATGGCCATCTTGCCGTCCTTGAAGATGTAGAGCGTGGATCCGTCCTTCATGGCGATCACCTTGTCCACGTGCGTCAGGTCCACTGCGAGGGCGCCTGCGGCTGCAACCGCGCAGACCAGCCCGAAAGCGATGCGCTTGAACATGTTTTCTCCTTTTCGTCCGGCGCAGCAAAGAGCGACGGTTGCCCACTGTGCAACCGCGCGACTGACCGGACGGCTACGCTTTGATGACAAATTTGAAAGTAACGCACGGCCTCAGCTGACCTGCTTGCGTCGCAATTGCCCGCAACCACTGCTACCGTCCGCGACGCAAGTCAAGGTTGCGATGCCGAACGCCTGATCCGCCATGCCTGACTCGCCTGGCGATCGCCCCGTCCAGCCCGCCGCGGCCGCCGCGTCTGCCCGCGACCAACGCTGCTCGTGTCTTCGTCATGAGTTTCTCTCTGAAGGTGTGGCGTGGCGCGCGCGGGGAGCGACGGAAGATCGCCCGTCCCGGCTGGCGCCTGCGCAACGGTTGCCGGCTGGTAACCGTACAGCGCGGAAAAACTGCTCTCGTACGCTTGGTCGCGCACTCGTCTGAACGCCTGGAGCGCCTGCGAGACAGATTCGCTGGCGGCTCGTTCGAGCGTGAGGAAAGGGTTGTCCTGTGCGACAGGGTTCCTGTTCGCGTTGACAGCTGCTGCCATCGCCTTGATCGCTACCATCCAGGGGCTGAATCGCTCAGCGAACAGGTAGCGACTCGCGCGCATGGGGTGCAGCCACTTGAGCAACTCGGCTCCCCAAGGTGACGCGAATCGCTGCACGAACGGGCTCGCAAAGGTGCTGTAGATGAATTCGTTCAGCTCGGACACTCGTTGAACACGCTCGAATGCCTCCCTGGGATACTCGTAGCGAATATCTTCGACGCGGCGCGGCTCGAATCGAACGCAATGGCTCGGCGCTGCACTGCCTTGGTCTGCTGGCCGATCGGTGATCTTCATTTCGTACAGGCCGGGCTCAAGCGCATCGAGGTCGTCCAGATGGTCGAGAATCGCCCGATGCTCCCGGCGAGCCACGCTCGCCGAAACAAAAATCCCGAGATGCCCGACATGGGGATTGAGCAGGTATGCGATGCGCTGGCCCGCGGCCTTCAGTTCGTCGGTCGTCGGGTAGATCGCCGGAATCCAGTTCAATGCCTGGTGCGGCGGAGTGATGTTGTCGCCGCTCGACGCAAACACCAGGATCGGATTTCGAATACGCCTCAGGTCGGCAACGCAATGCTCGCAAATGCGCATCAGCCCCTGCTCGAGCTTGTTGCCCACAAACAGGTTTTCGACAATGGAAACGATCTCCTCGCGCGATAGGCGGTAATAGCCGCTCCACCACCGCTCGAACTGAAGGAAGCGCTCGCGCTGCGTATCGACGCTGGCGAACAGGTCGTAGTTCTTCTCCCACAGCGTGTTCGCCGGATTGAGCTGCTCGAAATTCTGGGCAAGCCACGCACCGTCAAACGTTCCGTCGGCCAAGTCGGCAATGAAGTGTGCGGCCCATGCGCCCCCGGCCAAGCCACCGGCCAGGCGCATTGGGTTGACTTCGGGTGCGCCGGCCCAATACGACAGCGGGGAGCCGTTCAGCACCGCCGGGCCGGCGGTGCCTACGCAATCAGCCGAGAGCAATACGACGGCCCATCCTGCCTGACAGTTGCCATACAGAACCGGTGGTCGCCCGGCGTGCCGCGCGGCGACTTCGGCTACAAAGCGGCGCCAGGCATGGTGCACGTCAGCCAGGGTCTGACCGGGGCAAGGGTCCGGAAAGAAGATGACGAAGTAGACCGGATGGCCCAGTTGCAGGGCCATGCCGACTTCGGAATCATTCTTGAAGCCGCCGATGCCGGGGCCATGGCCTGCGCGCGGATCGAAGACCATGACCGGACGAGCGTCAGGACCGTCGGCCAGCTGCGGGCCGGTACCGTCGTGCGGCGTGATCTTGAGCAATGCATAGTTCGCCGGCTGATCGAACTGCCTGGCATCGAGCACGGTCTCATACATGAAGTCGAGTAGCGGCGGCAACCCGGCCTGCTCATGGGATAGGAAGTTTTCGCCGCGCTGGCGTAGCGTGTCCAGGAACAGCACGCTTCTCTGCAGGACGTCGGTCTGATAGTCCCATGCGTGGGTCCACAGGGGAGGAGCAGCGACAAGGTCCGCGCGCGCTGCGACTTGCGTTGGCGAAGAAACTGCGGGCGCGAGCGCCACGGCGCGCTCGGCCGTCGCACCTATCGCGCGTGCGCGAGCGTGAGTGCGTTGTCGCAGCGGTTTGGAGCTGGCGGTCATTGTTCCTTCCCTTCGGTATCAACCATTGCTGACCAGAATGGCCATGACGGGGTTCATCTGTCCTTTGTCCTTCCATTTCTCGCCGACGCTGATCGCGGGCTCACGTGGCGCGGCCTCTCCGTGCCGGCACGTCATCAGCCATCGACGTTGCAGGAGGTTCTTGCAGTAGAAATACGGGATGACGGACGGCTTCAGACCAAGCGCCATGGCGAGTTGGATGCAGTCGCAGTGCGTTCCGTGCTCAATTCGCCCAGCGGCGTGATGTGACAGACACGCCTGCGCCTCGCCAACGTCAGCAACGGCCATTCAAACTCTCCGTTGCGGTCTCCGGGCGCTTCGTTCGCGGGCTCCCGCAGCAGTCCTCGGGCAATATGAACGTCAGTGCCGCCCCGTACATGGTTGACCCCGACTCGAACGACTCTCTCGCCGGATCTTTGCGAACGGACTTGCTTGACATCACACTGAACGGCCGCGAATGCAGGCATGTCGCGACGTGTCCAATGTGCGCCTGCGCCCCTGACCGGGATTGGTCATCAACATGACAAACTCGTCATGTCGCTCGTACCGTGCCGCGCGATGATGTCTGGCGCTGCAGACGCGCCGTCGCGCGGCGCGGAGTGGACGCCGGGCTAAGAAAACAATAAGCCCGCCGCCCCATGCTTCCTCCCACTGGCCGCATCCCTCGGCCAGTTCCAGGAGAGACTCGCATGAAACGCACCACCTTCCTTCATTCCACGGTCGCCGCGGCCGCTTGCCTGGCTGCGCTGCCGGCCCTTGCCGATGACCGGCATGCGGACGTCGATGCAGCGGCCGCGCCGGGGCAGGTCACGATGGCGCAGGCCGTCGTGATCGCCGAGTCCATGGGCAACGGCCGCGCCACCCATGCGCAATTCAGGCGCCTCGATGCCGGACCGGTCTATCGGGTCCGCGTGCAGGCCCAGGGCGAGGCGCCGCTGAAGATCGACGTCGCCGCGACCGACGGTCGCATCGTCGCCAGCCAGCGCGAGAAGGACTGACCTGCCGATTGGCACGGCGCGCGCGATGGCGCACAATGCCGCGCGGATGGCGGCCGGCGCGAAAACGTCGGCCGCTGCCCGAGCGACGCGGGTTGACTTCATGAACGAATCCCGACAACTGGCCGACTGGATCCTCGAGCAGACGACCGACGCCCTGGTCTACGCCGACGCCGGCGGCACCATCGTCCGCTGGAACCGGGCCGCCGGCTCGCTGTTCGGCTACGACGGCTCGGAGGCCATCGGGCAGAGTCTGGACCTGATCATCCCGGAGCATCTGCGCGCGGCCCACTGGAAGGGCTTCCACGCCGCGATGGCGTCCGGCAGCACGAGGCTCGGCGGCCGGCCGACCTTGACGCGCGCCGTCCACAAGAGTGGCGCCAGGCTGTACGTCGAGATGACATTCGCGGTGGTCAGCAACGACTCGGGCCAGGTCGTGGGTTCGGTCGCCATGGCGCGCGACGTCACCGAACGCATCCAGCGCGAGCGCGTTGCGGCCGGGCCGCGCTGAAGCTCAGTCGGCCACCGCGTAGCCGCGGCTGAACGGATCGACGGCCGCGCTCGTCACGCCGTCGCCGTCGCGCACCGCGATGACCGGTCGCGCCAGCTCGTAGCCGAAACCTTCGTGCTGCTCCGAGACCAGCGCGGTGCTGCCGCGCAGTTCGGCGATGTCTTCGACCACGGCGGCGAGCCGCTCCGAGGCCAGCAGTCCGGCGCCGCTCGCGTCGATGCGCGGCGCGTGCACAGCGTCCCCGGCGCCCATCCCGCGCTCGACCAGGTTGAGCACGATCTGCACCATGGCGTTGATGATGCGCCGGCCACCCGGCGCGCCGATGGCGGCGACCGGATGGCCGCCCCGGGTGACCAGCATCGGCCCCATGTTGGCGAGCGGGCGCTTGCCGCCGGCGATGCTGTTGGCTGCGTCCGGCAGCGCGTTGAACCAGCCCATGGCGGCGTCCAGCAGCAGCCCGGTGCGCGGGCAGACCACCTTCGCGCCGAAGTGATTGGCCGCGGTGTGGGTGATGGAGACGGCCATGCCGCCGGCATCGATCACCGACACCTGGGTCGTGCCGGCGGTCGGCTCGGTGGCGCCGCCCGGGTTCCACACCGGCGGGCGCGGCGGCCGTCCCGGCTGATGCGGCCACGGGTCATGGACGGCCCGGCTGGCGAAGTGATTCCACGGCGCCGCGTCCGAAGCCGAACTCCTGGGCGGCGGATGGCCGGCGCGGATGGCGGCGGCGATGTCGGCGGCGTAGCCGGCGGACAGCAGGGCCTCGTCCGGCACCGGGACGAAGTCCGGATCGCCGAGCCAGTGGTAGCGGTCGGCGAACGCATGCCAGCTCGCCGCCGCCAGATCCCGGATGCGCCGGGGCGTGTCTTCGAGCGGCGGGCGGTCGGCGTGCAAGGCCTGCCAGATCTGCAGCATCTGCAATTGCGTGACGGCGCCGCTGGGCGCGGTCGGCGCCCAGACCTCGACGTCGCGAAACCGGATGCTGCGCGCCCGGGTGACGACCGGGACGCAGGCGCTCAGGTCCTGCTGCGACAGCAGGCCGCCCAGTTCGCCCACGGTCGACAGCAGCGAGCGCGCCAGTTCGCCCTCGTACAGCGGCTCCGCCCCGCGCTCGGCGATCAGTTCGAGGGTGCGACCCAGGGCCGGCTGCCTGATCAGCAGGGGAACGCCCAGGCTGGCCGTGCCCAGGTGCGGGGGCACCGGCGGCAGGCCGTCGACGAGGAACATCGACCGCGCACCGGGATCGGCGCGCAGCGCGGAAAGATTGGCCAGCGCCTCCAGCGCGAAATACGAATCGGCCGGAAACCCGTCGTACGCGGCCGCGACGGCGGCCTGCATCACGCGTGCCCGCGGCAGCTTGCCGAAGCGCTGGTGCGCCAGCAGCAGGCCGCGCAAGGTGGCCGGCACCCCGATCGCCGAAATCCCCTGCACGTTCGCGTCGCCAACCACGATGGAAATGCCCAGGCCGCGCTCGACATGGCGCCCGGCATCGATGCGGAACATGTCGGCGCGCGCCGCCAGCGGTGCGCGCGGGCCGAACTCGATGCTGTGCACGCTGCCCTCGCCCGGGATGCCGACCAGCATGAAGCCGGACCCGCCCAGGCTGGTCTCCATGGGCTCGACCACGCCGGCCACCAGCGCCGCCGCGACGCCGGCGTCCACCGCGTTGCCGCCGGCGGCCAGCAGCTCGGCGGCGGCCTCGGCGCTGCGCCGGCGGGCCGCGGCCACCGCGCCCCGCATGCCGGCAGCCGCACTCCTGGTAACGGTCTGGCGTGACAACATGGCTCCTCCTCGGGATCAGGGGATGCCCCGCCGCGGCCGCTTCAGGCCGGCAGTTCAGAAGACGCGCGGGGACGTCTTCATGCTAACCGAAGGCGCGCCTATTTCAGCACGTCGCCCACGCACAGGTACTTCATCTCGACGTATTCGTCCATGCCGTGGCTGGAGCCCTCGCGGCCCAGGCCGGACTGCTTGACCCCGCCGAAGGGCACGTGCTCGGTGGCGATGATGC
>Ga0255338_1001970_pt1 | contig 34008 bp, 31 predicted proteins | sample MeOH1_35cm_T4_19_FD_203715 | JGI IMG/M metagenome (GOLD analysis project Ga0255338, IMG submission 203715) | Sandy soil microbial communities from University of British Columbia, Vancouver, Canada - MeOH1_35cm_T4_195 | ecosystem: Engineered > Artificial ecosystem > Sand microcosm > Unclassified ...
TGCTCCTCATTTGTAACTGCTGTGGGGCGGCATCATCCGAAGATGTAACAGCGCCGCCCTTTTATATCTGGACCATCTCAAAATCTTCCTTGCGGGCTCCGCATTCGGGGCAGGTCCAGTTCATCGGCACTTCGGACCATGGGGTCCCGGGCGCGATGCCATGATCGGGGGCTCCGGCTGCTTCGTCGTAAATCCACCCGCAAATCAGACACATCCAAGTTTTCGTATCGGTCACAGCTTAAAGGGCCTTCGAATAGAATGCAACGATTGTATCGAGGCCCTTCGCCGCGTCACCGCACAGCGTGCCAACGGCTGGAAGATTCAGGCCTATGACAAACCCCAATTTCCCCACTGACGTCCCCGCCGCCGCGGAGACCGAAGACGACGACACGAACCCCGCGTGCGTGATGGTGTTCAACGCGAGCGATCCGAGCGGCGCGGGCGGCCTGGCCGCAGATGTAACAGCGATCGCGTCCGTCGGCGCGCACGCGCTGCCGGTTGTAACAGGCGCGTACGCGCGAGACACGGCCGAGGTGTTCGACCACTTCGCGTTCGACGAGGACGTGATCGCGGAGCAGGCGCGCGCGATCCTCGAGGATGTCGCGGTGCAGGTGATCAAGGTCGGCTTCGTCGGCAGCCCCGAAGCCATCAGCACCATCGCCGAGATCGCGGCGGATTACGCCGAAGTCCCGCTGATTGCGTACATGCCCGACCTGTCGTGGTGGGATGAAGGCCAGATCGACCTGTACCTCGATGCTTTCCGCGAGCTGATGCTGCCGCAGACGACCGTGTTGGTAGGAAACCACAGCACGCTGTGGCGGTGGCTGCTTCCCGACTGGAGCAGCGACCGCAGCCCCACCGGACGCGACATCGCGAAGGCGGCGTCCGAGATGGGCGTGCCCTATACGTTGGTCACGGGTATCCCGCTGCCGGACCAGTTCATCGACAATGTGCTGGCCACGCCGCAGGCCGTGCTGGGCAGCGAGAAGTTCGAGCGCTTCGAAGCCGTTTTCGAGGGCGCCGGCGACACGCTCTCGGCGGCGCTCGCCGCATTGGTCGCCAGCGGCACCGACCTCGCCGCGGCGACGACGGAGTCGCTCGGCTACCTCGATCGCTGCCTCGACGCGGGCTTCCGCCCGGGCATGGGCAACGTGGTGCCCGATCGCCTGTTCTGGGCCCAGCCGGAGGGCGAAACCCAACCACTCACCGAGGAAGAAGCGCAGGCCCTCCAGGTGTTCGACATGCCGGCCCATGACACGAAACATTGACTCCCCCCCGAAGCGCATTCGGCGCCCCCCCCTCGGGGGGCGCAGCCAATGGACCGGCAAAGCCGGATCCACGGCTACCACCAACAAACCCGCTGCGAATTGAGACCGAGCATGGACCACAACGAAATACTGTTCGCGCGAGCCAAGCAACTGATTCCCGGCGGCGTGAACTCGCCCGTGCGCGCGTTCCGCGCGGTCGGCGGCACGCCGCGTTTCGTCACGCGGGCGCAGGGCGCGTACTTCTGGGACGCCAACGGCAAACGCCACATCGACTACATCGGCTCCTGGGGCCCGATGATCCTCGGGCATGGCCATCCGGCCGTGGTCGAAGCGGTGCAGAAGGCGGTACTCGAAGGCTTCTCGTACGGCGCGCCGACCGAGCGCGAAGTGGAGCTGGCCGAGGAGATCGTCAGCCTGGTGCCGTCCATCGAGATGGTGCGGCTGGTGAGTTCGGGCACCGAAGCGGCCATGAGCGCCATCCGCCTGGCGCGCGGCGCCACGGGGCGCAGCAAGCTGATCAAGTTCGAGGGCTGCTACCACGGGCACGCCGACGCGCTCCTGGTGAAGGCGGGCTCCGGCCTGGCGACCTTCGGCAACCCCACCAGCGCCGGCGTGCCGCCCGAGGTGGTGCAACACACGCTGGTGCTCGAATACAACAACGTCGCCCAACTGGAAGAAGCCTTCGCGCTGCACGGCGCGGATCTGGCCTGCCTGATCATCGAACCCATCGCGGGCAACATGAACTTCGTGCGCGCGAGCGTGCCGTTCATGAAGCGTTGCCGTGAGCTTTGCACGCAATACGGGGCATTGCTGGTCTTCGATGAAGTGATGACCGGTTTTCGCGTGGCGCTGGGTGGCGCGCAGAGCGTCTATGCCAAGGCGATTCCCGGCTTCAAGCCGGACCTCTCGGTGCTCGGGAAGGTGATCGGCGGAGGCATGCCGCTGGCGGCTTTCGGCGGCCCGCGCTCGGTCATGGAGCAACTGGCGCCGCTCGGTCCCGTGTACCAGGCGGGCACGCTGTCGGGTAATCCCGTCGCCACGGCATGCGGCCTCGCCACTTTGAAACAAATCCGGAAAGCGGGATTTTTCGATGCTTTGGCGTCGCGTACGCGCACACTCGTCGACGGGTTGAAGGCCGCGGCAGCGCAAGAAAATGTTCCGTTCAGCGCGGACTGCGAAGGCGGGATGTTCGGTTTTTTCCTGTTGCCGCAATTGCCGCAGAACTACCCGCAGGTCATGAAAAGCGACGGCGCGCGCTTCAACCAGCTGTTCCACGGCCTGCTGGACCGCGGCATCTACATCGCGCCGGCGCTGTACGAGGCCGGATTTGTAAGCGCGGCCCACACCGAGGCCGACCTCGCTGAAACAATTGCGGCGGCGACGGAGGTGTTCCGGACGATGCCCCCCCTGGCTTGACCCACGCAGTGGCACGGACCGCACGAAACGACGTGCAGGGCGGTCGCTCATGAAAAAGGCCGGGGTTTCCCGGCCTTTTCGTCTGTTCAAACCACTTTGGAAACGCGCAGCGTTTTCAAGAAGTGACTAATGGCGGAAATGCCGCACGCCTGAGAACACCATCGCCACGCCGCGCTCGTCGGCGGCGGCGATCACTTCGGCATCGCGCATGCTGCCCCCGGGCTGGATCACGCAGCTCGCGCCCTGGTCCACGATCACGTCCAGGCCGTCGCGGAACGGGAAGAAGGCATCGCTCGCGGCCGCGGTCCCCTGCAGCGTGAGGCCCGCGTGCTGCGCCTTGATGGCGGCGATGCGGGCCGAGTCCAGGCGGCTCATCTGGCCCGCGCCGACGCCCATCGTCATGCCGTCCTTGCAGAACACGATGGCGTTCGACTTGACGAATTTCGCGACCTTCCACGCGAACAGCAGGTCCTGCAATTGGGCGGGGGTCGGTTGTACCTTCGTCACGACCTTGAGCTCGGCCAGCGCGAGTTCGCGGTTGTCGGCGGTCTGCATCAGCAGGCCCGAGCCCACGCGCTTGACGTCCATCGCGTTGCGCCCGTTGTCCCAGTCGCTGGCGCCGCCGGGCGGCATCGCGATCTGCAGGATGCGCACGTTCACCTTGGACTTGAACGCGGCGAGCGCTTCTTCGGTGAAACCCGGCGCCATCAGCACCTCGACGAACTGCTTGGCCACGGCCTGCGCGGCGGCGCCATCGACGATGCGGTTGAACGCGATGATGCCGCCAAAAGCGGAGGTCGGGTCGGTCTTGAACGCCTTGGCATAGGCCTCCAGCACGTCCTTGCCCACGGCGACGCCGCAGGGGTTGGCGTGCTTGACGATGACGCACGCCGTGTCCGGGAAGCTCTTCACGCATTCCCAGGCGGCGTCCGCGTCGGCGATGTTGTTGTACGAGAGCTCCTTGCCCTGCAACTGGCGCGCCGTGACGAGCGAACCGGGGGCCGGGTGCAAGTCGCGGTAGAACGCGGCCTGCTGGTGCGGGTTCTCGCCGTAGCGCAGGTCCTGCAGCTTCACGAAGCGGCCGTTGGCCTGTGCCGGGAACGCGCTGCGCGCGCCGTCCTCCTGGATGCTGGAGAGATAGTCGCTGATGGCCGCGTCGTAATTGCTGATGCGGTTGAAGGCGGCGACGGACAGCGCGAAGCGTGTCTTGTCCGACAGCCTGCCCGCGGTCTGCAGCTCCCCCAGCACCGCGGCGTATTGCGACGCGTCGGTCAGCACGCCCACGTCCTTCCAGTTCTTGGCGGCGGAGCGGACCATCGCGGGCCCGCCGATGTCGATGTTCTCGATCGCGTCCTCCAGGGTGCAGCCCGGCTTGGCGACGGTGGCCTCGAACGGATAGAGGTTGACGACCAGCAGGCCGATGGCCTCGATCCCGTGGGCCTTGAGCGCCGCCATGTGCTCGGGCAGCTCGCGCCGCGCGAGCAAGCCCCCGTGGACCTTCGGATGCAGGGTCTTCACCCGCCCGTCCAGCATCTCGGGAAACTCGGTGACCTGCGCCACTTCGGTGACGGGCAGGCCCTGCTCCGCCAGGAGCTTGGCGGTGCCGCCGGTGGAAACGAGGCGGATCCCCAGCGCATGGAGCGCGCGGGCGAATTCGACGATGCCGGTCTTGTCGGAAACGGAGATGAGTGCTTGCATGATGGTTCGGGGGCGGCTTCAGGCCCCGCGGAGTGGTTATTTCAGGAGCCTGTGCTCGACCAGTTTCTTGCGCAGCGTGTTGCGGTTCAGGCCCAGCCATTCGGCCGCCTTGGACTGGTTCTGGTCGGCCTTGGCCATGACGACTTCCAGGAGCGGTTTTTCGACGACCTTCACCAGCATCTCGTACATACCATCCGGCTCGGTGCCGCGCAAGTCCCGGAAATAACCTTCCAGGCTGGCGCGCACGCATTCTTCTATGTGTTTCTTGCTCATTGAGCCCCCACGTTTGCCGCCAAGGCGGCGGCTCCGCCCCCCAAGGGGGCCGGAGCTTGCTCGAAGCGGTTCTTCGCGGCGCTCATGCGTCGACTTCCTCGGCTTCGTCTTGCTCCTCGCCGGCGCGGGCCTGCGGCATGCGGTCCATGCCGTCGCCCAGCTCGTCGAAGAACCCGGCGACCGCGCGCAGCTGCTGCGCGCAGTCTTCGATCGAATTCATGCGCGAGCGGAACGCCGCGCCGCCCGGCAGCTGCCTCACGTACCAGCCGATGTGCTTGCGCGCGCTGCGCACGCCGGTGTACTCGCCATAGAGGGCGTAGTGATCCTGCAGGTGCTCGAGCAGCAGGCGCCGCACCTCGGCCACCAGAGGCGCAGCGAGCTGCGTGCCATGCGCCAGGAAATGCGCCACCTCGCGGAAGATCCAGGGACGGCCCTGTGCGGCGCGTCCGATCATGATCGCGTCGGCCCCGGTGCAGGCGAGCACTTCGCGCGCCTTCGCCGGCGAATCGATGTCGCCGTTGGCGACCACCGGCACGCGCACCGCGGCCTTCACCGCGGCGATGGTGTCGTATTCGGCGCGGCCGCCGTAGCCCTGCTCGCGCGTGCGCCCGTGCACGGTGAGCATCTGCACGCCGGCGCCCTCGAACGCGCGGGCGAGCGTCACGGCGTTGCGGTGCTCGCGGCACCAGCCGGTGCGCATCTTCAGGGTGACGGGCACGCCGCGCGGCGCGCACGCCTGGACCACCGCCTGGGCGATGGAGACGGCGAGCGCCTCGTCCTGCATCAGCGCGGAGCCCGCCCACTTGTTGCACACCTTCTTGGCCGGGCAGCCCATGTTGATGTCGATGATCTGCGCGCCCCGGTCGACGTTGTAGGCCGCCGCCTCGGCCATCATGGCGGCGTCGGTTCCGGCGATCTGCACCGCGATGGGGCCGGGCTCGCCATCGTGGTTCGCGCGCCGCGACGTTTTCAGGCTGTTCCACAACTCGCGGCGCGACGTGACCATCTCGCTGACCGCATAGCCCGCGCCGAGTCTGCGGCACAGCTGGCGGAAGGGGCGGTCGGTGACGCCCGCCATCGGCGCCGCGAACAGGTTGTTCGCGAGGGTGTAGGGACCGATGTTCATGCGAAGGGGAAGGGCGCTGCTGCTGAAAAATGAGGCACGATTGTATGCCCGCGGCGTTTCAGCCATTGAAATCAAAAACTGCGTCCGCGCCTACAAATTCACGGCGCTCGACTGCCTATACTGTCCTCGATCAATTCCCCCCGCGCCACAGCGCCCAAACTCACGACGAATGCACGACTGGCTCGATCCCCTGCTCGCGGTGCTGGCCCTGCCGGAGTACGGATTGAGCACGCTGTTCCTGGCCGCGTTCGTCTCGGCCACGTTGTTGCCCGTGGGCTCCGAACCGGCTTTGTTCGGCCTGCTCAAGCTCAACCCCGACCTGTTCTGGCCGGCCGTTTTCGTGGCCACGGCCGGCAATACGCTGGGCGGCATGCTGGACTGGTGGATGGGCTACGGCGCGCACCAGGTGGTGGACAAATACCATCATTCGAAATCGCACGTGAAGGCGATCGAATGGCTCGAGCGGCTCGGACCGAAGGCCTGCCTGCTGGCCTGGCTGCCGATCATCGGCGACCCACTGTGCGCCGTCGCCGGGTGGCTCAAGCTGTCGTTCTGGCCCTGCGTGGGCTACATGCTGATCGGCAAGTTCCTGCGCTACGTCACGATGACGGCGGCGCTGCTGTACGTGTTTCCCGGCGCTCTTTCCGGCTTCACACGTTGAACAGGAAGTTCAGCACGTCGCCGTCCTTGACGACGTACTCCTTGCCTTCGCTGCGCATCTTGCCCGCGTCCTTGGCGCCCTGCTCGCCCTTGTAGGCGATGAAGTCGTCGAACGCGATGGTCTGCGCGCGGATGAAGCCGCGCTCGAAGTCGGTGTGGATCACGCCCGCGGCCTGCGGCGCCGTGTCGCCGACGTGGATGGTCCACGCCCGCACCTCCTTCACGCCCGCGGTGAAGTAGGTCTGCAGGCCCAGCAGCTTGAAGGCCGATCGGATCAGGCGGTTCAGGCCCGGCTCGTCCTGCCCGATCTCGGCGAGGAACATCTGCTTGTCCTCGTCGCTCATGTCGGCCATCTCCGCTTCCATCTTGGCGCAGATCGCGACCACGGGCGCGTCCTGCTTCGCGGCGTACTCGCGCAGCTTGTCCAGGTAGGGGTTGTTGTCGAAGCCGTCCTCGTGCACGTTGGCAACGAACATCGCGGGCTTGGCAGTGATCAGGCACAGCGGCTTGAGGATCGCGCCCTCCTCGTCGGTGAGCTTCAGGCTGCGCGCGGGCCGGCCCTCGTTCAGCGCCGCCTGCACTTTGGTGAGCACCTGCACCAGCTTCGCGGCTTCCTTGTCGTTGCCTGACTTGGCGGCCTTGATGGAGCGCTGCAGCGTTTTGTCCACGGTGCCCAGGTCCGCCAGGCACAGCTCGGTCTGGATCACCTCGATGTCCGAGATCGGGTCGACCTTGCCGGCCACGTGGATGACGTTCGGGTCGTCGAAGCAGCGCACCACATTCACGGTGGCGTCGGTCTCGCGGATATGCGCCAGGAACTGGTTGCCCAGGCCCTCGCCCTTGCTGGCGCCGGCCACCAGGCCGGCGATATCGACAAACTCGACAATGGCTGGCACGATGCGCTCAGGTTTGACGATTTCCGACAGTTTCGCCAGCCGCGGATCAGGGAGCTCCACGATGCCCACATTGGGCTCTATCGTGCAGAAAGGGTAGTTTTCCGCGGCGATCCCGGCCTTGGTCAACGCGTTGAACAAGGTGGATTTCCCTACGTTGGGCAAACCGACAATCCCGCACTTCAAGCTCATGGCAGTTCCAGAAAATCAAGGCGGAAAGTGTATGCGATGGCTCCGTCGCAGCCTTTCGGCGGCCCGGCGGCAGGCGCTGGCACTCCTGGCCTTCTCGGGCCTCGCCATGGCGGCAGCGGCGCCGCAGGCCGGCGGCCCGGCCCAGCCGGGCGTCGTGCTGGACGACACCCAGCAGACGGTCGAGGCGCAGGACACCGCCCTGGTCTGGCTGGACGCCGAGGGCACTGCGTCGCTCGATCAGGTGCTCCAGGCCGGGACTGCGGCATTCCGCCCGGCCCGGCCCGGCCAGATTCATTCCCTGGGCGAACAGGGCGCGCTGTGGCTCCACTACCGCGTGCTGCGCGAGCCCGACCAGCGGCACGGCTGGCTGCTGGCCTTCCCGATGCCGGTGCTCGACCGGGTCACGGTGTACCAGCTGAACGCCCGGGGCCAGTGGGTCGGCCGGGCCGCCGGCGACACCCTTGCGGTGGCGGCGTGGCCCGAACCGGGGCGCTATCCGCATTTCCGCCTCGACCTGCCACCGGTCCAGGCGCGCGATATCTATGTACGCATCCGCCATCTCACGCCGGCCAACTTCCCCGTCCAGTTCCTGTCCGAATCCGCCTACGACCAGCGCGTCCAGATCGAGTACCTGGGGCTGGGCCTCACGTTCGGCGCGCTGATGCTCCTGATCGCCGCCTGCCTCGCCCAGGCCCTCGTGTACCGCGACGGCGTGTATGCCTGGTACGCGGCGTACGCGCTCGTCACGGCAGTCGGCGTGACGAGCTACACGGGCGTCGCCGGCCACCTGCTCTGGCCGGGGTTCGGCGCGCTCGGCGACTCGCCCCAGGGGTGCCTGGCCCTGCTCGCCGCCGCGGCGGCGTTGCTGTTCGTGCGCAACCTCATCGGAATTTCCGCGCGCCACCCCATCGCCGACCAGCTGGTCTTGTGGGCCGGCCTGTCGGGCATTGCGCTGGCGGCGATCTTCCCGATGCTGCCCAAGTCGCCCGGACTGGCGATGTTGGCGATCTACGTGGCCGGCGCGACGCTCACCAACGTGTCGATCGCCTACGCGGCGTGGCGCCGCGGCGATGCGGTGGGCGGCTGGGTGCTGCTCGCCTACATGCCCCTGACCCTGGCCGTGGGCATGGCGCTGGTCCGCCTCTTCGGCTGGCTGCCGGTGTCGTTCGGCACGCAATACGCGATCGTGGTGGCCATGGCGCTGGAAGTCCCTTTGCTGCTGGTGGCATTGAACATCCGCTCGCGCGAGCGCCATGGCGCGCAGATCCGGGAACTCGCCCTGTCCAGCCAGGACGCCCTGACCGGCCTGCTGGCGCCGCACCTATTCCACGACCGGTTGCGGCAGGTGGTTGCCCGCCACAAGCGCGACAAGGAGAATTCGGCCATCGTGTTCATCGACCTGGTGAACCACCCGCGCATCAAGGATTACTACGGCTCGGCGGTGGCCGAGCAAAGCCTGCTGCGCAGCGTGATCAAGCTGCGCCGCCTGCTGCGCGACGTGGACACCGTCAGCCGCATCGGCGAGGCGCGCTTCGGCCTGATCCTCGAGGGCGTCACTTCGCGCATCGCCGTCACCGACCGCGCGGCGCGCCTGATCGCCGCAGGGCTGATGCCGCTCCAGGGCCTCAAGCCCGACGTCACGTTGCAGTTCCACATCGGCGCCGTGCTGCTGGACGAGCGGATGGCGGAGGCGCCCGAACTCGTTGAGGCGCTGGACGGGCTGCTCGGCGGCATGTCGCCGCGCACGCGTCGGCCGATCCGCTTCCTCGAGCCCCAAAACACCGAGCCTGCGCCGCTGGGCCCCGACTCTTCGCTGCTCGAGTCGGAAAGCGAGCCGCCGAACGTCCCACCCCTGCCCGGGGCCGCGCGGCCCGCCGTCAGTCGAAGCGCCAGTCCGCCGTGACGGCCTGCCCCGCGCGCAGGGTCTGGTCCGCGCCCTGGAGCACGATGAGGTTCATCCCGAACGTGACAGCGCCGTCCACGATGTCGTTCCTGCGGTAGGCCTGCAGCGTGTCGCTCACCGCGGACGTGCTCTGCGCCGTCGCCGGGTCGATGTTGGGGATCGGGCAGCGCGCACAGGGCTTCGCCGGGCGCAGTTGCACTTCTTCCGCGGCGGCGATGCGCATGACGTCCATCCGGTCTTCGTCATGCGCTTGCACGCCCGAAAGAACGATGTTCGGCCGGAAGCGCTCCATGCCCACCGGCGCGTGGCCGGCTTCGGCGAGCCGGCGGTTGAGCTCGTCCAGTGACGCCTCGCTCGCCACCAGCAGGGGGAAGCCGTCGCTGAACTGGTTCGGCGCCTCGACGCCTTGCGTCCACTTCATGCTGGACAGGCGCCGGTGCTCCGGATCGAACCGCACCAGCCGCAGTTTCGCGCCCAGGAAATCGCTGAACCATTGCGCGGCAATGTCGCCCATGTCGAAGGCGGCGACCTCGTCATCCCAGACCCGGACACGCACTGGCGCCTCCACCGCCTCGATGTTCAGGTGCAGCGCGAGCATGCCCGGCGCGCGCAGCACCACTTCGTAGTGCTTGAGCTGCGGGCGCACCAGCGCCATGCGCGGCAGTTCGCGTTGTGAGACGAATTCGCCCTGCTCGTCCACCACCATCCAGGCGCGATCCAGGTCCAGGCCGGTATCGGTCAGCACGGCTTCGGTCACTTCGACGCCGGCGCAGGACTTGATCGGGTAGACGAACAGGCGCGAAATCGTCGCGCTGACATCGGGGGTCGTGGAACTCATGGGTTGGCGATGGAGGTTGGCGCCCGCTCGGGCCTGCCGCGATTGTGCCGCCTCCTACAATCCCCCCATGCCGCAATCCCTAGATGTCTGTATCCGCGGCGCCGGGATCGTCGGCCGCACGCTGGCGCTGTTGCTGGCGCGCGACCGCCTCCGTGTCGGACTCGTCCGCCAGCCTCCCTTTGCCGGCGGCGCCGCCAGCGACGTGCGCGCCTACGCGTTGAACACGGCGTCCCGGAAACTTCTCGAGATGCTGCGCGCGTGGCCGGACGAGCGGCACGCGACGCCGGTGCAAGCCATGCACGTGCATGGCGACGAGGGCGGCGAGCTGCAGTTCAGCGCGCAGGCGCAGGCGGTGCCCGCGCTGGCATGGATCGTGGATGTCCAGGCCCTGCAGGAACGGCTGGCCGATGCGTTGCGCTACCAGCCCCTCGTCGACTGGCTGGAAGCGCCCCTGCCGGCGCCGCTCACCGCCGTCTGCGAAGGCAAGGCCAGCACCACCCGGGCCGATTTCGGCGTGCAGTACGGCGTCACGCCCTATCCGCAGCGCGCCATCGCGGCCCGCATCCACTGTGAAAAACCCCATGGGTTCGTGGCGCGGCAGTGGTTCGCGAAAGGCGAAATCCTGGCGTTCCTGCCCATCGGCGGCACGGGGCCCGCGGCCGAAGGGAACTCGGTGGCGATTGTCTGGTCAGTTCATGAGCAACGCGCCCCCGGGCTGCTGGCGCTGGATGCCGCGGCATTCGAGGCCGAACTGGAAGCCGCGAGCCATGGCGCGCTGGGCCAGCCGAAGCTGGCGAGCGAACGGGCGGCCTGGCCCCTTCAGCTGGCGCAGGCCGACCGCTGGTGCGGACCGGGCTGGGTGCTGGCGGGCGATGCGGCGCACACGGTGCACCCGCTGGCCGGCCAGGGCCTGAACCTCGGGCTGGCGGACGTGAAGGAATTGGCCCGCGTGCTGCATGAACGCGAATACTGGCGTGGCGTCGGCGACGCGAAGCTGCTGCGAAGGTACGAGCGCGCCCGCAAGGCCGATGTGCTCGCGATGGGTGCCGCGACGGACGGCCTGCAGCAGCTGTTCGCGCAGCAGGCCGAACCCTGGGCCAGCCTGCGCAACTGGGGCATGACCGGGTTCGACCGCAGCGGCCCGCTGAAGGACTGGGTGGCGCGCCAGGCGATGGGGCGCGTTTAAGCCAATGAGCTTGTGGGACAGATCAAGATTTGCGAGGCAAATTTGCTCTGTCCCCAACTGATTTAGAGATGGAACAACAATGAAACCGATCAAGACCGCCGCCCTCGCCGCCCTCGCCGCCCTTGGGCTGCTCGCGGCCGGCGCGCGCGCGGACGAAGCCTCGATCCGCAAGAACCTCGCGGAGCGGCTGCCGCAGATGGGCAAGATCGACGAAGTCGGCAAGACGCCGATGACCGGCCTGTTCGAAGTGCGCGTGGGCAGCGACCTCTACTACACCGACGCGGACGGGAACTACCTGCTGCACGGCCAGCTGATCGACACCAAGCGCCAGCAGAACCTCACCGAGGAGCGCCAGGAGAAGCTGCTGGCGATCGACTTCTCCGCGCTGCCGCTGAAGGACGCCTTCACCATCGTGCGCGGCAACGGCAAGCGCAAGATCGCGCTGTTCGAGGACCCGAACTGCGGCTACTGCAAGCGCTTCGAGCGCGACCTGCAGAAGGTGGACAACGTCACCGTGTACTTGTTCCTGTATCCGATCCTCGGGCCCGACTCCACCGAGAAGTCGCGCAACCTGTGGTGTTCCAGGGACAAGGCCAAAGCCTGGCAGGACTGGATGGTGCGCGACGCGTTGCCGGCGGCGGCAAGCTGCGACGCCGCCGCCCTGGCGCGAAACGTCGAGTTCGGCCGCAAGCACAAGATCTCCGGAACACCGACGATGCTGTTCGCCGACGGCACCCGCGTCCCGGGCGCGATCCCCGCGCAGCAGGTCGAAAAACTGCTCGCCGCCGTCAAGCAGTGACCGCCTCGCCTCCCCGCGGCGCGAGCCTGCACTACCGGGTCGAAGCCGCGGACCTGCACGCCCACCTCTTTCGCGTCACCCTCAGCATCGCGCAGCCCGCGGCGCAGCAGGCCGTGTCGCTGCCGGTGTGGATCCCGGGCAGCTACCTGGTGCGCGAATTCTCCAGGCACCTGCAGCGCCTCTCGGCCCGGCAAGACGGACGCAACGTCGCCGTGCAGCAGCTGGACAAGCACAGCTGGCAGTTCGAGTGCGTGCCCAGCAGCCCCCTGGTGCTCACCTACGAGGTGTATGCCTTCGACAACTCGGTGCGCACCGCCTGGCTCGACACCCGGCGCGGCTTCTTCAACGGCACCAGCCTGTGCCTGAAGGTCCATGGCCAGGAGCAGTCCGTCCACTCGCTGGAGCTGGTGGCCGGCAAGCCGATCGCGCACTGGGAAGCCGCGACCAGCCTCACGCCGCACCGGGTGGGCAAGCGCGGCTTCGGCACCTACCTGGCGGCCGACTACGACGAGCTGGTGGATTGCCCGGTGGAGATGGGCACGTTCTGGAGCGCCGAGTTCAAGGCGGGCGGCGTGCCGCACCGCCTCGTGGTCGCCGGCGCGGGCGAATCGTTCGACAGCGCGCGCCTGCTGGCGGACATGCACAGGATCTGCGAGACCGAGATCCGCTTCTGGCACGACCGCAAGCGGCCGCCGCACAGGAATTACCTGTTCCTGCTCAATTGCGTCGACGACGGCTACGGCGGACTGGAACATCGCAGCTCGACGGCGCTGATCGCGTCGCGGCGCGACCTGCCGCGGCTGGGCGAAACGCGCCAGGCCGATGGCTACGTCACCTTGCTCGGGCTCATCAGCCACGAGTATTTCCACACCTGGAACGTCAAGCACCTGCGCCCGGCCGAGTTCACGCACTACGACTACGCGCGCGAGAACTACACCCAGCTGCTCTGGTTCTTCGAGGGCTTCACGAGCTACTACGACGACCTGCTGCTGCGCCGCGGCGGCCTGATCGACGACGCCGCCTACCTCAAGCTGCTGAACAAGACCATCAACCAGGTGCTGCAGACGCCGGGGCGCGAAGTGCAGCCGGTGGCCCAGGCGAGCTTCGATGCGTGGGTGAAGTACTACCGGCAGGACGAGAACACCGCCAATGCCACGGTGAGCTACTACACCAAGGGCGCGCTGGTGGCGCTGTGCTTCGACCTGACCTTGCGGGCGGAAGGCCACACCACGCTGGACGAGGTGATGCGCGCCCTGTGGCTGCGCTGCAAGGCCGGCCCGATGACCGAGGCGGATTTCGCGGCGGTGCTGAAGGAACTGGGCGGCCGCGCCTTCACGCGCGAGATCGCGGCGTGGATCCACGGCACGCGCGAGCTGCCGCTGGAGGAGCTGCTGCAGCCGCACGGCATCGTGGTGCTGGAGGAGCCGGCGCAGTTGCAGCAGCGCCTGGGCCTGCGCGTCACGGAAACGGCCGGGATACAGATCAAGACGGTGCTGCGCGGGGGGGCCGCCGAACAGGCGGGCATCGCGGCCAACGACGAACTGCTGGCCGTCGAGGTGGCCGGCGCCGGCTGGCGGCTGACCAAGCTGGACGACCTGCTGCTCTACGCCGGCAACCACAAGAAGGTCACGGTGCTGGCCGCTCGCGACCGCCGGCTGCTGCGGCTGGAGCTGAGCCTGCCGGCCGTCACCACATGGCGGCTGGTGCTGCGCGACGCCGCCCAGGCCCAGCCATGGCTGGCGGCCCACACCTGAAGCGGGCACGCGGGCGGCTGCTGGCGCTGCTGGCGGCCGTGCTGCTGCTCCATATTTTCGCGATCCAGTGGCTCGCGGGCCAGTTGCAGCAAGTCAGCCTGCTGCAGCCGCTGGCCCCACCCATGTTCACGCGCGTGCTCTCGCAGCAGGCGCCGCCGGCCGTTCCGGTGGCGCCCGTCCCTGCCGCGGCGCCTGTGAAGCGCGCTGTCGTCGCCTCCACCCGGCCTGTGCCCGCTGCCCCGCGGCCCCAGGAAGCGGCGTCGGCGCCGGAACCCGCGCCGGCCGTGGCGGCCGCCGCGCCCGACGAGCCGCCGCAGCCGGCGCTCGAGGAGCCGGCGGTCGCCGCCGCGCCGGCACCGGCGCCGGCCCCGAGCGCGGCTTCGCCCCCGGAGCCCGCTGCATCGGCACCCGGCATGGCGCTGGCGGGGCTCGACAGTTGGCCCGCCGATACGCGGCTGAATTACCGGCTGGGCGGCCAGTTCCGCAGCGGGGAGCTGCATGGCAACGCGCGCGTGCAATGGCAGCGCGAGGGCGATCGCTACCAGACGCGCATCGATATCGACGTGACGCTGCTGGCCTCGCTCGTGCTCACCAGCCAGGGCGAGGTGACGCCGCAGGGCCTGTTCCCGAGGGCCTACGAAGAGTTGCGCCGAAGCGGCCCGCGCACGGCGAAGTTGGGTGAATCCAGTGTCGTGCTCGATGACGGCCGCAGCGTGCCCCGGCCGCAAGGCGTGCAGGACACGGCCAGCCAGTTCGTCGAGCTGGGCCACCGGTTCGCCACGGGGCAGGACGCACTGGAAGTCGGGCGCAGCGTGAGCTTCTGGCTGGCGCGCCCCGGCGGCGTGGACCTGTGGACCTACGACATCGTGGGCCGGGAGACGCTGCAATCGCCGGGACTCGGCGGCATCGACGCATTCCACCTGAAGCCGCGGCGGATCACCAACCCTCGCGGCAACATCACGGCCGAGATCTGGTTCGCGCCGAGCCTGCAATACCTGCCGGTGCGCATCCGCGTCGCGATGGGCGACGCGACCTACGTCGACCTCATGGTCGACAGGATCGAACAGCGCTGACGGCTCACTTGCGCTGGTCGAGCACGCGCTTGGCCTTGCCGAGACTGCGCTCCACGCCGCCTTCGGCGCGCAGGTCCACGCGCACCGACGTGCCCACGTACACCTTGATCTCGTGCTCCAGCATCTTGGCCGCCCCGCGCGCCTCCAGGCTCTCGGGCGAAATGCCGGGGCGCGTCTCCACGGCCACGGTGAGCGAATCGAGCGGACCCTCGCGGCCGAGGATGCACTGGTAGTGGGGAGCGAGTTCCGCGCGCTTGAGGATCAGCTCCTCGATCTGCGTCGGGAACACGTTGACGCCGCGCAGGATCATCATGTCGTCGCTGCGGCCGGTGATCTTTTCCATGCGGCGCATCGTGCGCGCCGTGCCGGGCAGGAGGCGCGTGAGGTCGCGGGTGCGGTAGCGGATGATGGGCAGCGCCTCCTTGGTCAGGCTGGTGAACACGAGTTCGCCGAACTCGCCGTCGGGCAGCACCTTGCCGGTTTCCGGGTCGATGACCTCGGGATAGAAATGGTCCTCCCAGATCGTCGGGCCGTCCTTGGTCTCGACGCATTCGTTCGCCACCCCCGGGCCCATCACCTCCGACAGGCCATAGATGTCCACGGCGTCCATGCCCATGCGCTTTTCGATGGCCATGCGCATGTCGTTGGTCCAGGGTTCGGCGCCGAAGATGCCCAGCCGCAGGCTGGACTTCGCGGGTTCGAGCCCCTGGCGGTCGAACTCGTCGGCGATCGCCAGCATGTAGCTGGGCGTGACCATGATGATGTCCGGCCGGAAATCGTTGATCAGCTGGACCTGGCGCTCCGTCTGGCCGCCGCCGAACGGCACCACGGTGAGGCCCAGCTTCTCGGCGCCGTAGTGCGCACCCAGCCCGCCCGTGAAGAGGCCGTAGCCGTAGCTCACATGGACCAGGTCGCCCGGCCGCGCACCGGCGGCGCGGATGCTGCGCGCCATCACACCCGACCAGGTGTCGATGTCGTTCTTCGTATAACCCACCACCGTGGGTTTGCCGGTGGTGCCGCTGGATGCATGGATGCGCACGCACTGCTCGCGCGGCACCGCGAACATCCCGAAGGGATAGTGGGCGCGCAGGTCGTGCTTGGTGGTGAACGGGAACTGCGCGAGGTCGCCCAGTGAGCGGCAATCCTCCGGCGCCACGCCGGCGGCGTCGAACTTCGACCGGTAGGCCGGCGAGTTGTCGTACGCGTGCCGCAGCGTCGCCTGAAGGCGCTTGAACTGCAGCGACCTCAGCTCGTCCAGGCCGGCCTTCTCGATCGGCTCCAGCGCAAAACTCTTCATGCGGACTCCGGGATCACATGGCCCTTGATCTGGGTGCTCTTGCCGCGGAACATCGCGACGACCTCCCCGTCCTGTTTGGTGACGGTCATGTCGTAGATGCCGTGCCGGCCCTGCAGCACACGCTCCACGCCTTCGCACGTCAACACGTCGCCCGCCTTGCTGGAGCGCAGGAACTCGATCGAGCAGCCCGCGGCCACCGTATTCGTGTTGCGGCTGTTGCAGGCGTACGCGAAAGTGGAATCGGCCAGCGTGAAAATGAAGCCGCCGTGGCAGATATCGTGGCCGTTGAGCATGGGCTCGCGCACGGTCATGCGCATCACGGCGCGCCCGGGCTCGCAACTCACGAGTTCGATCCCCATGAAATCCTTCGTGGCGCGGTCCACGGCATACATCGCCGCCCCCACACGGGCGGCGAGCTCTCGTTCATTCATCGTCATTCGCCCTTGAACTGCGCCGGGCGCTTTTCGCGGAAGGCCATCACGCCTTCGATGTAGTCATGGGTCTTGCCGAGCGCCGATTGCATGTCGCGTTCGGCGTCCAGTTGCGCGTCCAGGTCGCGCGACGCCGCCTCCCGCAGCAGGAGCCGCGTCGCCACGAGCGCCTTGGTGGGCATGGCGGCCAGCCGCTGCGCCAGCTGCATCGCGGCCTCGACGCAGTCCTCGCCCTCGGGCGCGACGTCCCAGATCATTCCCCACTCCTTGGCGTCCCTGGCAGCCAGCTTGTCGCCGAGCATCGCCGCGCCCATGGCCCGCGCGAGCCCGAGCTTCTTGACGAGAAACCAGGTGCCGCCGGCGTCGGGGATCAGCCCGATCTTGCTGAAGGCCTGGATGAAACTCGCGCTGGATGCGGCCACCGCGAGGTCGCAGGTCATGGCGAGCGACGCGCCCGCGCCGGCCGCCACACCGTTGACCGCGGCCACCGTCGGCACGCGCAATGCCTGCAGCTTGCGCACCGTCGGGTTGAAGGCCTGTTCGATGACCGGGCCGGGGTCGGCGCGCTTGATCAGGTCGGGGCCCGGCTCGAAATCGAATTCCGCCAGGTCGGCGCCGGCGCAGAAGCCGCGCCCCGCGCCGGTGATGACGAGGGCCCGGACCGCCTTGTCCGCCTCCACCTTGTCGAGCGCCGCCCACAGCGCCTGGTGCATGGCGCGCGTGAAACTGTTGAGCGACTGCGGCCGGTTGAGCGTGACGAGCGCAACGGCGCCGCGGGTTTCGTACAGGACGGGTTCTTCTGTCATCGGGGGCTCCAGTAGGGTGCGCAGGCCAGTCTTTCGACATTACTCTACCATTAGCCGACCGACCGGTCGGCTAATTTCACCCTTCGGTATAGTCGAAAAATTCAAGACAAGGAGATTCCCGTATGGCCTACGAACACATCGAGGTCCGCACCGAAGGCGGCAAGGTCGGCATCGTCACGCTGAACCGTCCCAAGCAGCTCAATGCGCTGAACAACGAGTTGATGGACGAGCTCGGCGCCGCCCTCAAGGCCTTCGACGCCGACGAGGCCATCGGCTGCATGATCGTCACCGGCAGCGAGAAGGCCTTCGCGGCCGGCGCGGACATCGGCGCGATGGCCAGCTACGGCTTCGCGGACGTGTACAAGGGCGACTACATCACGCGCAACTGGGAGACGATCCGCTCGGTCCGCAAGCCGGTGATCGCCGCGGTGAGCGGGTTCGCGCTGGGCGGCGGCTGCGAGCTCGCGATGATGTGCGACTTCATCATCGCCGCCGACAACGCGAAGTTCGGCCAGCCCGAGATCAAGCTGGGCATCATCCCGGGTGCAGGGGGCACGCAGCGCCTGCCGCGCGCGGTGGGAAAGTCCAAGGCGATGGACATGGTGCTCACGTCACGCATGATGAACGCGGAGGAAGCCGAGCGCGCGGGCCTCGTGAGCCGCATCGTCCCGCTGGACAAGCTGATGGACGAGGCGCTGGGCGCCGCGCTCACGATCTGCGAGTTCTCGCAGATCGCCGTGATGGCGGCCAAGGAGTCGGTGAACCGCTCGTTCGAGAGCGGCCTGTCCGACGGCGTGATGTTCGAGCGCCGGATCTTCCATGCGCTGTTCGCCACCTCCGACCAGAAGGAAGGCATGGATGCGTTCGTGAACAAGCGCAAGGCCCAGTTCAAGCACCAATAGCCACTGATTGGCTATAATTGAAGGCTCGGCGCTTTAGCTCAGTCGGTTAGAGCGATGGAATCATAATCCACAGGTCCGCGGTTCGAATCCGTGAAGCGCCACCAGATTTCCCGGAACCCGCACCAGCACTAGCTACTGCGGGTTTCCTTCTTTCTGGGGCTCGTGATGGCAACCCGCCCGCAATACACCCAATAATCCGGGAAAGCGGTTCAAACAAGCCGAACAAGCGGAGCCCCCTCCATGAACCAATCTCGCCGGCTGGCTGCCAAATTGAGATTCCAGCACCTGGAGTTGCTCGTGGCGCTTCAACAGACAGGCAGCCTTCATGGCGCAGCGCGTGTGCTGCATCTGACTCAATCGTCCCTGAGCAAGGCGCTGTCGCAAATCGAGGAAGCCTTCGATAGCCCTTTGTTCATTCGCGAAGCCCGCGGCGTTCGACCCACACCGACGGGAGTGATCGTGATCGAGGGCGCAGCCAGAATGCTGCGCGAGCTGACTCATGTGGAGGCGGAAAGCGCCGCGATGGACGCAACGAGGATCTTGCGAATCGGTGCACTGCCGTTTGTGGCGACCGCTCATCTTCCGATGGTCCTCACACGTATGGAGCTGCTGCAATCCGGGGTCCGGGTGCAGCTGAGCGAGGGATCCGCCCCCTATCTGCTTCAGGCACTTCTGGACGGTGATCTCGATGCGCTTCTGACCAGCCATGCCTACGAGATGATCGACCTGCCTGAGGGGCAGCTTTGCTACGAACGCCTTTTTGATTCCGAATACGTGGTGATATGCGGTCCCGCCAATCCCTTGGCGGCATCGAATGCGGTCACGTGGCAGCAGCTCTTTCATGAACCATGGATATTGCCTTCGCCAGTTTCGATGATGCGGCGCCTCGTTGATGAGGCATTCCTGCGAGCTGGATTGTTGACGCCCGCGCCTTTGATCGAGTTCAGCGGCCCGGTCACCAATTTGCATATGGTGGCGGCTGGCCTGGGCGTGAGTGTGGTTCCCGTGTTGCTGCTGAAATATGCGGAGCAGGCTGGCGATGTCGTTCGTCTGGCAGTTGTTCAGCCGCTCCCCCGCATGCCCATTGGATTGGCCTACCGAAAAATGCACGCCGCCGACCCGCGAGTGCAAATGATGCGCCGAGCGGTCCAGCTGGTGTAACGCGGGCAGCCGTCCTCATGGAATGATTCCTCTTTTCGATTGTTCGATCGGAATTATTCTCTCCTGTGATTCACCCGCGCGGCCTACCATGGGGTTTTTGACAGGGGAAAGTGCATGGCAGCGCCGTTGGAAGGTGTGCGAATTCTGGACATGTCGCACGTCATCGCCGGGCCACTGGCGTCACTTTATCTGGCCCAGTTCGGCGCCGAAGTGATCAAGATCGAGTCGCCCGAGGCCGGGGATGTCCTGCGCGCCATGAAGCCGGGATCGAACAAGGGCTACGTTCCCAGCGATTTCACGGTGCTCAATGCGGGCAAGAAATCGCTTGCCGTTGACATCCGTACGGAGCAGGGCGCCGAACTCCTGAAATCGCTGGCCGCCGAAACCGACGTCGTCATCGAAAATTTCCGTCCGGGGGTGGTCAAGCGGCGTGGGCTGGATTACGAGTCGATACGCAAAATCAATCCGCAGGTCGTGTATTGCTCCATTTCGGGGTATGGCCAAAAGGGTGAATGGTCGCAGCGCGGGGCCTACGACCATGTGATTCAGGCTCTCACGGGAATGATGATGATGTCCGGTGACGCGGGCACCGACGGTCCGGTGAAGGTCGGGTTCCCGGTTGTCGACGTGGCTGTCGGGATGCTGGGCGCCCTGGCGATCACGACGGCCCTTCATCAGCGAGCGCGCGATGGCAAAGGGCAATACATCGACGCGTCGATGGTGCAGGCGTCCTTGATGCTGATGTACACGAATGCGAGCGCGTTCCTGACGCAACGCGTCGAGCCGGAACGAATCGGCAATCGTGGCCAGAGCCGCAGTCCGACGGCAGACACCTATCGCTGCCGGGATGGGTGGCTCGCGTTGGCTGCCAATACGCCGACACAGTTTCGAAAGTTGACGGGCCTCCTCGGCCTTGACGAGCTCTGCGAAGATGCGAGCGCCATTGACCTGGACGCTTTCAATGCCCCCGGGGGTGGGTTCGTGGTGGCGCGCAACCTGGAGTATCTGCGAACGCGGTTCCACGAGGCGTTCGCTGGCCGTTCGGCCGCGGAGATGGAGGTTGAACTCAACGCACGGGGCATTCCGGCCGCACGCGTGCGGCGCCTCGGTGAGTTCCTCGATGAGGTCGAGGATGGGTCCAGGCTCTCATTTCGTGCGGCCAGCTACCCGCACGAAGGGAGCGTGGCCCGGACTCCCGGCTTGGGTTTCCTGTTCGAGACCCCCCCCGACTTGCCCAACAGTGGCGCTCCGCAGATCGGACAGGACACTCTGGCACTCTTGCGGGGAATTGGTATTTCTGACGCGCAAATCCAGGCCCTGGAAAAAGCGGGCGTCGTCAAAACCATGCTTCAAGGAGACCGCTGATGACCTTCTCACGCCGCGCCGCCGTGCTCACCCTGCTGTCGGGTCTCTCTGTCATGGTGGCTCCTGCCCTCGCCCAGGGGCCTGCCAAATGGCCCGAAAAGCCCATCCACTTCGTCGTTCCGTATCCGGCCGGAACCCCTCCGGACATCCTCACGCGCTATGTTGCCGACCGCGTCTCCAAGCACCTGGATCAAACGATCCTGGTCGAGAACAAGCTCGGAGCCGGTGGTTCGATCGGCACGGAATACGTGGCGCGTGCCAATCCTGATGGCTATACCTTCCTTGTCACGCCATCGGGGACCCTGACGATCGCTCCGTCGTTGCGCAAGCTCAATTATTCCGTCGATGATTTCGAGCCGGTCGCCCAGCTCGGGACCATCAATCCAATCGCGACGGTGCAGCCGAATGCGCCATTCGCCAATTACAGGGAATTCGTTGCTGCCGCAAAGGCCAACCCCGGCAAATACACGTTTGCAAGCAACGGCCCCGGCTCCGCAACGCAGCTCATCGGCAAGATTCTGCACAGGCAAGCGGGCATCGACGTTGTGGAGGTGCCCTACAAGGGTGCCACCGATTCGATGACCGACTTGATCGGCGGCCGCGTCGACATTATGTATGCGCCCGTCACGGTTCCGCAAATCAAGGCCGGCCGACTCAAGGGGCTCGCGACGGTCAGCGTGATGAGAAACCCCGAGGTGCCGGACGTCCCGACGCTCGGTGAGCAAGGGTTCGACGTCAGTAAGGTGCCCGGCAACTGGTTCGGCATCTTTGCGCCCAAAGGCATCCCGCAAGCGATCGTCGGGAAACTGGCCGCCCAGATTCAGAAAGTGATGGAGGCCCCGGAAACGCGGCAACGGCTCCAGGCGTCATCGATAGAAGTTGACTTCAAGGGTCCGCGAGAGTTCGACAGGATCGTTGGCGTCGACGTTGCCGCGATGCGCGCAGTCATTCAAAGAGAAGGTCTTCAGGAGAAGTGAACCATGCCTCAACTCAACTTCGGTATCTACGACAACGGCGTTCAAACTGACGCGACCTTCGGCAACCTGAGAATTTCGGGTCAGGACGAATTCGGATTCCGGCCCTACTTCCTGATGACCTCTGCCGTGGCAGGCTGCGGCACGGGCGTGCTCAGACGCGAGTTGGCCGCCAGAGGGGTTCAATACGAGGACATTCGCGTCGTGGCGGACGTGACTCGCAATCCGGCCCTGGCCAATCGCATCGAGAAGATCGACCTACAGTTCCTGATCAAGCCGAAAGGTGAAGTTTCAAGGAAGGACATCCAGGATGCGATGGAAGCCATGCTCGACACGAGTTCGATGATTCAGACGGTGAAAGAGTCCATCAAGATTGCAGGCGGGTTTTCCATCGTGACTGAGTAACTTGGGTCCGTTTCAATCGAGGCTGGATTCCAGAGCGCCTGGGCCGGGTAAAATACCGTCTCACCCTTTCCTCCACAGCCTCTGGATGTAAACCATGAATCGCTGCACGAGAAGGCGTGCCGGGACGGCTTTCGCCGCGGTCCTGACAGGCCTCCTGATATCCATGACTTTCTCTGCTTCCGGCCAGGGCATTCGCCGCGAAGCGCCGAAGGACGTCGTCCTGGGCAAGATGGTCGTCACCGACCCGCCGCAGATCACCGTCGACGGCAAGCCCGACCAGCTCTCGCCGGGCTCGCGCATCCGCGACCTGAACAACATGATCGTCCTGTCGGGCGGCCTGGTCGGCAAGACGCTGCCCGTGGTCTACAAGCGCGACGCCGCCGGCCTGGTCCACGAAGCCTGGATCCTGACCGAGGCGGAGTACGGCAAGCTCGGCGGCACCGGCGGCGGCGCCGACGGCTACAAGCGCTTCGTCGAACTGCTGGCCCTGATCTTCGGCGCGCGCCGTTGAGCCGGGGGGCCGCCATGACCAAAAGAGTCTTCATCAAGACCTTCGGCTGCCAGATGAACGAGTACGACTCGGACAAGATGGCCGATGTGATGAATGCCGCCGAGGGCTACGAGCCGACACAGGACGTCGAAGAAGCCGACCTGATCCTCTTCAACACCTGCTCCGTGCGTGAGAAAGCCCAGGAGAAGGTGTTCAGCGACCTCGGGCGCGTCAAGCACCTGAAGCAAAAGGGCGTGCTGATCGGCGTGGGGGGCTGCGTCGCGAGCCAGGAGGGCGCGGCCATCATCGAGCGCGCGCCTTATGTGGACGTGGTGTTCGGCCCGCAGACGCTGCACCGCCTGCCCGAGCTGCTGCGCCAGCGCGCGAGCGAGCGCCGGCCGCAGGTGGACATCAGCTTCCCGGAGATCGAGAAGTTCGACAACCTCCCGCCCGCTCGCGTGGACGGCGCCACCGCGTTCGTGAGCATCATGGAAGGCTGCTCGAAGTACTGCAGCTATTGCGTGGTGCCCTATACCCGTGGCGAGGAAGTCTCGCGGCCCTTCGAGGACGTGCTGGTGGAAGTGGCGGGCCTCGCCGACCAGGGCGTGAAGGAAGTGACGCTGCTGGGCCAGAACGTCAACGCCTACCGCGGCCGGATGGGCGACAGCGCGGAGATCGCCGACTTCGCCCTGCTGATCGAGTACGTCGCCGACATCCCCGGCATCGAGCGCATCCGCTACACCACCAGCCACCCCAACGAGTTCACCCAGCGCCTCATCGACGTGTACGCGAAGGTGCCCAAGCTGGTGAGCCACCTGCACCTGCCGGTGCAGCACGGCAGCGACCGTATCCTCATGGCCATGAAGCGCGGCTACACCGCGATGGAATACAAGAGCACCGTGCGCAAGCTGCGCGCGATCCGCCCCGAGATGGCGCTGTCCAGCGACTTCATCGTCGGCTTCCCGGGCGAGACCGACGAGGATTTCGCGAAGATGATGAAGCTGATCGACGACGTCGGCTACGACAACAGCTTCAGCTTCATCTTCAGCCCGCGTCCCGGCACCCCGGCCGCCACGCTGCACGACGACACGCCGCACGCGGTGAAGTTGAAGCGCCTGCAGCAGGTGCAGGCGGTGATCGAGGGCAACATGCGGCGCATCAGCGAGGCCCGAGTGGGCACGGTGCAGCGCATCCTGGTCGAAGGGCCTTCGCGCAAGGATTCCAGCGAGCTGGCGGGGCGTACGGACTGCAACCGGATGGTGAACCTCAAAGGTCCGAAGCGGCTGGTCGGGCAAATGATCGACGTCACCATCACCGAAGCGAATTCGCATTCGCTGCGCGGTGCCGTGGTGGTCGCGGAAACCGCCTGATCGTTGTTGCTTTGGCCCCGGAGCGGAGCGGGCGCAAGCCCGCGAGCGGGGGACATTCGCGCCACTGAGCGCCCCCTCGGCCGCCGCCACAAACGCAGGCCCTCAGCGCGGCATGGGCGGCATGCCCTTCATTCCCCCCATGCGCTTCATCATCTTCATCAGGCCGCCGCCCTTCATCTTCTTCATCATGCCCTGCATCTGCTCGAACTCGTTGAGCAGGCGGTTGACTTCCTGGACGTGAACGCCGGCGCCGGCGGCGATGCGGCGCTTGCGGGTGGCCTTGATCAGCTCCGGCTTGCGGCGCTCCAGCGGCGTCATGCTCTGGATGATGCCCTCCTTGCGGCGGATGTCCTTCTCGGCCTTGTTCATGTCCACCTGGCCGGCCTTGGCCTGCATCGCGGCGGGCATCTTGTCCATCAAGCTGGACAGCCCCCCCATCTGCTTCATCTGCTGGATCTGCCCCAGGAAATCGTTCAGGTCGAAGCCGCTGCCGCTCTTGACCTTGGCCGCGAGCTTCTGAGCCGCTTCCATGTCCACGCCGGCGGTAACCTGCTCCACGAGCGCAACGATGTCGCCCATGCCGAGGATGCGGCCGGCGTGCCGCTCGGCGTCGAACACCTCCAGCCCGTCGAGCTTCTCGCTGACGCCGGCGAACTTGATCGGCGCGCCGGTCACCTGCCGCACCGACAGCGCCGCACCGCCGCGCGAGTCGCCGTCCATCTTGGTCAGGATGATGCCGGTGAGCGGGAGCGCTTCCTTGAACGCCTTGGCGGTGTTCACCGCGTCCTGGCCCTGCATCGCGTCGACGACGAACAGCGTTTCGACCGGGTTCAGGGCCGCGTGCAGTTCCTTGATCTCGCGCATCAGCGCCTCGTCGATCGCCAGCCGGCCGGCGGTGTCCACGAGCAGCACGTCGAAGTAGCCGCGTTTGGCGAAATCGAGCGCCGCTTTCGCGATCTCTACCGGTTTCTGGTCCGGCGAACTGGGAAACCACTCGGCGCCGGCCTGCGCGGTCACGGTCTTGAGCTGCTCGATGGCTGCGGGCCGGTAGACGTCACCGGAGACCGTCAGCACCTTTTTCTTGCGCTTTTCGATCAGGTGCTTGGCGAGCTTCGCGGTGGTGGTGGTCTTGCCCGCGCCCTGGAGGCCGGCCATCAGGATCACCGCCGGCGGCTGCGCCTGCAGGTTGATGTCCGCGACGCCCTGGCCCATGGTGGCGGCCAGCTCCCGGTTAACGATGCCCACCAGGGCCTGGCCGGGCGAGAGCGAGCCCAGCACTTCCTGGCCCAGCGCCTTGTCCTTGACCCGGGCGATGAAGTCGCGCACCACCGGCAGGGCAACGTCGGCCTCGAGCAGGGCCATGCGCACCTCGCGCAGCATGTCCTGCACGTTGGCTTCGGTGATGCGGGCCTGGCCGCGGATTTCCTTGGCCAGGCGCGAGAGTTTGTCGGTGAGGGTGGAAGCCATATAAGAGAATGCCCCGGCATTGACCGGATCGTTGGGCTTCGGACGGGAAGCAAGGCTAAACTGTGACCCATGATTCTAGCCAGTGCGTCCCCTGCGAGCGTGGTGCTGACGCTGGCGGCCGCCGCGGCGTATGCCGTTCCCGCCGCCGGCCATGCCCGCCTGTCGGACCGCGCCGCGCGCATGGCCCTGCTGCTGGCATGGCTGCTGCACGCCGTCGTCGTGGCGTGGGGGCTGCTGGGCGATCCGCCCCGGTTCGGCTTCGCGCCCGCGATGTCGATGACGGCGTGGCTGGTGCTCACTGTGTATGCGGTGGAGCGCCAGATGTTTCCGCAACTGCAGGCCCGCTGGGCCCTGGCCGGCCTCGGCAGCGTCGCCGTGCTGCTGGCCCTGGCGTTTCCTGGCGCGCCGCTGCACGTCGCGGCCTCGCCCTGGCTGCCCCTGCACTGGGCGCTGGGCATCGCCTCGTACGGCCTGTTCGCCGCCGCCGTGGTCCACGCCTGGCTCATGATGCGGGCCGAGCGCCAAATTCGTGTGGCCGCCGATCCGCATGCGGGCGTGCCGCTGCTGACACTGGAGCGCCTGACGTTCCGCTTCGCCAATGCGGGGTTCGTGCTGCTGTCCGCGACGCTGGTCGCCGGCCTGTTTTTCAGCGAGAAGCTGTACGGGCAGGGCCACAGCGGCATCCGCTGGGACCACAAGACGATCTTCTCGATCCTGTCCTGGGTGGTGTTCGCCTTCCTGCTGCTGGGCCGCCTGCGCTTCGGCTGGCGCGGCCGCAAGGCCGTGCGTGTGCTCTACATCGGCTCGCTGCTGTTGCTGCTGGCCTACGCCGGCTCGCGCTTCGTGCTGGAAGTGGTGCTGAAGCGCTAGGGCGGCGGGTGACGCGGCGGCCATGAAGTATTTCATCCTCCTGGTGGTGGTGCTGGCCGTGCTCTGGTACTGGCGCCACAGCCGCAGCGACGACGCGCCGGCGCGCCCCAAGCGCGGGGCCGGCGCGAAAGCCCCGCCGCAGGACATGGTCCAGTGCCCTGTCTGCTCCGTCCACCTGCCACGCTCCGATGCCTTGCCCGGGCCCGACGGCCGGCTGTACTGCTGCGCGGCCCATCGCCTGCTCGCGCAGGACAAGTGACATGCCCGCGGCCGATTCGGATATCAGCTTCCCCGCCGACTCCGACCTGACGTCGGATTCCGCGTTCGCCCGGATGTGGCGCGGCTTCATGAGCGCGCGCGTCGCCCTCGCGCTGGTGCTGCTGGCGTTGCTGTCCGCGCTGTTCATGCTGGCGCCGCCGCTGAACGTCAGCCGCTGGCTGCTCGGCCTGTGCCTGACCTATTTCGTGGCCACGCTGGTGGTGCGGATCTCCACCCGGCCGCTGCCGCCGGGCGACCGGTTCGATCCGCAATGGGTCTCCTCGATCGGGGTGGACCTGCTGGCGTTTTCGACCCTGCAGTTCCTGCAGGCCGGAGGCATCAACTACGCGCCGCTCTTCGCGCTGCCCGTGTTGATGGGCTCCGTCCTGGGTTCGGCGCTGCTCGCGCTGGGGACGGCGGCCGCCGTGGCGCTGCTGCTGCTCACGGATGCCTGGGTGCTGTCGCTGCAGGCGCCCGCCGAGACGGCGTCGCGTTTCCTGCAGGCCGGCCTGACGGGCATTGGCTACTTCGCGCTGGCATTCCTCGCCAACCAGCTGGCCGCGCGGCTGGCCCGCGAGGAGCAGGCGGCGCGCCACGGGCGGCAGGCCGCGCGCATGCAGGCGCAGGTCAACCAGCTCGTGATCGAGACGCTGGCGGACGGCGTGCTGGTGGTGGATGCCAAAGGCCGTGTGCACACGGCCAATCCTGCGGCCCGCGTCCTCCTGGGCCTGGAGGGCGCGCTGGCGCAGGCGCCCTTCGAGCTGACGGCGCGCCCCGCCTGGCGGCCGATGGCGGCACTGGCGCAGCGGACCTTCGCCGAGCGGACGGCGCATCGGGCGGAGGTGGCGCTGGAAGAAGACGGCGCCAGCCCGCGGCGCATCCACGTTCGCACGCGCCTCACCTCGCGCGAACACCACGCCCAGAGCCTGTGCGTCATGTTCATGGAGGACCTGCGCGAGATGGAAGCGCGGCTGCGCACCGAGAAACTCGCCGCCATGGGCCGGATGTCGGCGGCGGTGGCGCACGAGATCCGCAACCCGCTTGCCGCCATCGCGCAGGCGAATGCGCTGATGGAAGAGGACCTGCGGGAGCCCGCGCTGCAGCAGCTCAGTTCGCTGGTGCGCAAGAACGCGCAGCGGCTGGCGCAGATCGTAGACGAGATCCTCGACATCTCGCGCGTGCAGCACCAGGGCCTGGGCGCGCCGCCCACGCTCGAACTGGACGCCGCGGTGGCCGCCGCGTGCAGCGACTGGGCGACGCAGTCGCGCAGCGGAGGGCGGCTGCAGCTCGCGCTGGGCGCCCCGGGGGCGCGGGCGCCGTTCGACGCCGACCACTTGCGCCGCGTGCTGGTCAACCTGCTCGACAACGCCCTGCGCTATGCGGGCGACCAGCCCGACTCGATCCGCGTGGCGACCCAGCATGTCGCCGGGCAGGCCGAGCTGCGGGTCTGGAGCGACGGCGCGCCGCTGGAGCCGACCGTGCAGCGGCACCTGTTCGAGCCATTCTTCTCGTCCGAGAGCCGCTCCAGCGGCCTGGGCCTGTACATCTGCCGCGAACTCTGCGAGCGCCACGGCGCCATCACGGGTTACCGGCGCGTCGCCGCAGGCGCCGGGGGCCACGCGCGCGAAGGCAACGAATTCTTCGTGAGTTTCCGGCCCGCCGGCGCCCCGCTTGCCGGGGCCGCGTCATTTGACACAATAGCCGCCTGATGCCCTCCGCCACCGCGCCTGCGCAAGTCCTGGTCGTCGACGACGAACCCGACCTGCGAACCCTGTACGAACTCACGCTGCTGCGCGAGGGCTACCGGGTCGACGCCGCGGGGACGCTGGCCGAGGCCTGGGACCAGCTGCAGGCCAAGAAATTCGACGCGGTGATCACCGACATGCGGCTGCCGGACGGCCTCGGCCTGGAGCTGCTGCACGGCATGCTGGCCCAGCAGCGCAGCGAGCGCTGCATCGTCATGACCGCCTACGGCTCGGCCGAAAACGCCGTCGAGGCGCTCAAGGCCGGCGCCTTCGACTACCTCACCAAGCCGGTGGATTTGAAGCAGTTCCGCGCCGTGGTGGCCTCGGCGATCCAGGAGCCGGCGACCCCCACGCGCGCCCGATCGGCTGCCGCGCCCCCACGCGGGCCCGCCGGCGCGGACCGCGCCCCGGCGGGCCAGGCCGCGCTGCAGCGGCTGGTGGGCGATTCGCAGCCCATGCGCAGCGTCAAGGAGCGGATCGCGAAGGTCGCGCGCAGCATGGCGCCGGTGCTGGTGCGCGGCGAGTCCGGCACCGGCAAGGAGCTGGTGGCCCGCGCGATCCATGCCTGCAGCCATCGCGCCGAGGGGCCGTTCGTGGCCGTCAACTGCAGCGCCATTCCCGAATCGTTGCTGGAAGCCGAGTTCTTCGGCGCGAAAAAAGGCTCCTACACCGGCGCCGCGCAGGACCGCGAAGGCTATTTCCAGGCCGCGCGCGAAGGCACGCTGTTCCTCGACGAGATCGGGGACCTGCCCCTGGCCATGCAGTCCAAGCTGCTGCGCGCGATCCAGGAGCGCCAGGTTCGCTCGCTCGGATCGACCCAGGAGGACGCGGTGGACGTGCGTGTCGTGAGTGCGACGCACAAGGACCTTGCCGCGGACGTGCTCGGGGGCCGGTTCCGGCAGGACCTTTATTACCGCCTCAACGTGATCGAGATCCTGGTGCCGCCGCTGCGCGAGCGCCGCGAGGACCTGCCGGCGCTGTGCGAAGCCCTGCTGGCGCGCATCTCCCACGAGTCGGGCATGCCCTTGCCCGTGTTGTCGCCGACGGTCGTCGAGCAACTCTGCGCCCACCCGCTGGGCGGCAACGTCCGCGAACTCGAGAACCTGCTGCACCGCGCGGTCGCGCTCTCGGACGGCGAGGAACTGCAGGTGGATTTCGCGCCCACCCAGATGCCCGCCGTTGCCGCGGTGCAAGAACCGGCGCAAGCCGCCGAGCAACCCGCGCGCGCGGCCCCGGCGATGCCCGCCGACCTGCAGGCCTACCTGGACCAGCAGGAGCGCGAGATTCTCGTGAAGGCGCTGCACGAGAGCGGCTTCAACCGCACGGCCGCGGCCCAGCGGCTGGGCCTGTCGCTGCGCCAGATCCGCTACCGCATCGCGCGCCTGGCGATCGCCGCGCCCCATGGCGACGAACCCAATGACAGCGCGGCCTGAGGGCCCCCAGGCCACCTGGCGGCGTCCGCTCCCCGAGGGGGACAAGGAAACTCGGGAGCGGCCCAGCGCTTCCTTGGGCGCGGCGCCCGGCCTCTGGCAGGGCGGCTGGTACCGTTTCGCACGCCGCCTGGCCTCGCCCAATTTCGGCGCGCGGCCGCTGGGCGCGCAGGTCGACCTCATCGTCGTGCATTCGATCAGCCTGCCGCCGGGACACTACGGCGGCGAAGAAGTGCAACAACTTTTTACGAATTCGCTGGACTGGGACGCGCACCCCTATTTCAAGGGCATCGAGGGGCTGGCGGTGTCGTCGCACTTCTACATCCGCCGCAACGGCGAGCTCTGGCAGTTCGTCAGCTGCGACGATCGCGCGTGGCACGCGGGTGCCTCGCAGTACCGCGGCCGCGGCGAGTGCAACGACGATTCCGTGGGCATCGAGCTGGAGGGCCTGGAGGGCAACACCTTCGAGCCGGAGCAGTACGAGGCGCTGGCCGGCCTGTGCGCCGCGATCGCGCAGCGCTACCCCGTGGCCCACATCGCCGGGCACGAGCACATCGCGCCCGGCCGCAAGCAGGACCCCGGCGCCGGTTTCGACTGGCGCGTGTTGCGCGCCAGCCTCGCCTGGCCCGAGGCGTCGTTCCCCACGTAATCGCGCGCTGTGCATAGCGGATGCAGGGCCGGCGCGGCCGCCTGCTCGACCGCAGCCAATGGTGCACAAGGTATCCACAGGGATATGCACCGGCACTGCTGGAAACCACTACCTATAGTGCTTGTAAACCCATAAAGCCCCATATATAGTGCCTCGAGTCGGGCAGCCGGGTACACTCCAGCCCCTCGAAGAACAAACAGCCAGCAGAGGAAAACACATGCAAATTGCGACGAGCACGTCCGTCCCCCATGCCGCCGCCTCGGGCGTGCAGCACATCACCCCGGTCTCCGCGGACAGCGGCGCCCACCCCCTCGCCCACTACCAGATCATCCGCCGCAACGGCGCCGTCGTGCCGTTCGAGCCCAACAAGATCGCCATCGCGATGATGAAGGCGTTCCTCGCCGTGCATGGCACGCAGGGCGCTGCCTCGGCCAGCGTGCGCGAGACCGTCGACGGCCTGACCCAGGTGGTGATCCGCGCTCTGGTGCGTTCGCGCCCGGGCGGCGGCACCTTCCATATCGAAGACGTGCAGGACCAGGTCGAACTCGGCCTGATGCGCGGCGGGCACCACGAGATCGCCCGCGCCTACGTGTTGTACCGCGAACGCCGGTCCCAGGAGCGCGCCAGGCAAAGCGTCCAGGAAGCCCCCGCGGCGCCGACGCTGCATGTGCTCGACGGCGGCCAGCGCATCCCTCTGGACCTGGGCCACCTGAAAGGCCTGATCGTCTCGGCCTGCCAGGACCTGGGCGCCGACGTCAAGCCCGACCCGATCATGGCCGAGACCATGCGCAACCTGTACGACGGCGTCCCGATGGACGAGGTCTACAAGGCGTCGATCCTGGCGGCGCGCACGCTGATCGAGAAGGATCCGGACTACACCTACGCCACCGCCCGCCTGCTGCTGCACACCATCTTCAAGGAGGTGCTCGGCCGCGATCTGCCGCCCGCCGAGATGGCCGGCAGCTACGCCGACTACTTCCCCGGTTTCATCAAGAAGGGCGTGGACAACGAGTTGCTGGACGAGAAGCTGCTCCAGTTCGACTTGAAGAAGCTGGGCGCCGCGCTGAAGGCCGAACGCGACCTGAAGTTCGACTACCTGGGCCTGCAGACCCTGTATGACCGCTACTTCCTGCACGTGCGCAAGACCCGCATCGAGCTGCCGCAGGCCTTCTTCATGCGCGTGGCCATGGGGCTGGCGCTGAACGAGATCGACCGCGAGGCCCGTGCCATCGAGTTCTACGAGGTGCTGTCGAGCTTCGACTTCATGTCGTCCACGCCGACCCTGTTCAACGCCGGCACGCTGCGCTCGCAGCTGTCGTCGTGCTACCTCACCACGGTGCCGGACGACCTGGACGGCATCTACGAATCGATCAAGGAAAACGCGCTGCTGTCCAAGTTCGCGGGCGGGCTGGGCAACGACTGGACCCGGGTGCGCGCCCTCGGCTCCCACATCAAGGGCACCAACGGCGAGTCGCAGGGCGTGGTGCCGTTCCTGAAGGTGGTCAACGACACGGCCGTGGCCGTCAACCAGGGCGGCAAGCGCAAGGGCGCGGTCTGCACTTACCTGGAGAGCTGGCACCTGGACATCGAGGAGTTCCTGGAGCTGCGCAAGAACACCGGCGACGACCGCCGCCGCACCCACGACATGAACACGGCCAACTGGATCCCGGACCTGTTCATGCGCCGCGTGATGGAAAAGGGCGAATGGACGCTGTTCTCGCCGTCGAACGTGCCCGACCTGCACGACAAATTCGGCATCGAGTTCGAGAAGGCCTACGTGGCCTACGAAGAGAAGGCCCGGCGCGGCGACATCAAGCCGAGCAAGACGGTGCAGGCCACCGACATGTGGCGCAAGATGCTCTCGATGCTGTTCGAGACGGGCCACCCCTGGATCACCTTCAAGGACGCCTGCAACGTCCGCTCGCCCCAGCAGCACGCGGGCGTGGTGCACTCGTCCAACCTGTGCACCGAGATCACGCTCAACACCAGCGATACCGAGACGGCCGTCTGCAACCTGGGTTCGGTGAACCTGCTGCAGCACCTGAAGGACGGGCCCGACGGCTTGACCGGCGGCTCCAGGGTCCTGGACCACGAGAAGCTCAAGCGAACGATCACCACGGCCATGCGCATGCTCGACAACGTGATCGACATCAACTACTACGCCGTCAAGAAGGCCCGCGACTCCAACCTGCGCCACCGCCCCGTGGGCCTGGGCATCATGGGTTTCCAGGACTCGCTGTACGAGCTGCGCATTCCCTACGCCTCGCCCGAAGCGGTGGACTTCGCCGACAAGTCGATGGAAGCCGTCTGCTACCACGCCTACTGGGCATCGACCGAGCTGGCCAGGGAGCGGGGCAAGTATTCCAGCTACAAGGGCTCGCTGTGGGACAGGGGCCTCCTGCCGCTGGACACGCTGGACCTGCTGGCCGAGCAGCGCGGCGGCTATGTCGAGGTGGACCGTTCGGTCACCCTGGACTGGGACGCCCTGCGCAAGAAGATCGCCACGGACGGCATGCGCAACTCCAACTGCGTCGCCATCGCCCCGACCGCGACGATTTCCAACATCATCGGCGTGGACGCCTCGATCGAGCCCTGCTTCGGCAACCTCTCGGTCAAGTCCAACCTGTCGGGCGAGTTCACAGTGATCAACCACTACCTGGTGCGCGACCTGAAGCGCCTGGGCCTGTGGGACGACGTGATGGTGATGGACCTGAAGCACTTCGACGGCTCCCTGCGCCCGATCGACAGGGTGCCGCAGGAGGTCAAGGCCCTCTACGCGACGGCCTTCGAAGTCGAGCCGGTCTGGCTGGTGGAGGCCGCGGCGCGGCGCCAGAAGTGGATCGACCAGGCACAGTCGCTCAATATCTATATGGCGGGCGCCTCGGGCAAGAAGCTGGACGACACCTACAAGCTGGCGTGGCTGCGCGGCCTGAAGACGACCTACTACCTGCGCACGAGCAGCGCGACGCACGCCGAGAAATCCACGGTGCAATCGGGCCGCCTCAATGCGGTGTCTTCGGGTGGCGCGCAGGGTGGAATGAGCGCGCTCGAGGCCGCGGCCGCCGCGGCGCAATCGCAGATGAACGCGGCTGCGCCGGCGACCGACATCAAGTTCTGCGCGATCGATGATCCCGGCTGCGAAGCCTGCCAGTGACCTTGAAGGAAGAACGCATCGCGAAATTCTGTCGGTGTTCTCCGACACATCGCGATGCAATTGAGCAACACAATCGGGCAGTGATGTGAACGGACACTTTGCAATTCGCATCACTGCTCACATAATCCGAGCATTGGAAAACTTATGTTGACCTG